>Ga0209698_10003187_pt1 | contig 18364 bp, 14 predicted proteins | sample LitLauG_LLR_2012_FD_187203 | JGI IMG/M metagenome (GOLD analysis project Ga0209698, IMG submission 187203) | Freshwater sediment microbial communities from Pennsylvania, USA - Little Laurel Run_MetaG_LLR_2012 (SPAdes) (version 2) | ecosystem: Environmental > Aquatic > Freshwater > Creek >...
TCACCGGAGTGACGGTCAGGTTGGCCGAGTCCACCTTGCTGAACGGCCCGTAGGAATTAGGATTCGCCGGGTTGGGGAAATTATAGTGGTCCAGATCGTCGCGGCGTGGAGCCTCGCGCTGATAATCGGTCCCCGCCAGCAGCGTCAGCACCTTGGAAAACTTCCTGCGCCAGACCGCGCTAGCCCCGCCGACGGTGCGGAACTCGCTCTGCCGGATCAGGCCGTCGCCGAAGTCGGAAAACAAAGCCAGATTGTAGGTGCGGAAGAAGCCGGAAAGCTGCAGTTCCTGGTCCTGGCCCAGCTTCCAGACATCGTTCAAGGCGACCAGCGCCGTGTGGGTCTGGTCTTTCTGGCGCGGGTCAATGGTGTCGGGATATTGCGTCCATCCGGCGGCCGTATCGGCGGCAGAGAAGCCATAAATCGGGCTGAGTCCGGCGACGTAAGAGAAGCCGTAGTAGCCGACGCCGAACAAAGTGAGCGTATGATCGCCCAAGCGCCACACGCGTCCGCCGTTCAGCTTGAACTGTTTGCGATGCTCCAGGCGGTCCAGAAAGCCGTTGCCGTAGGAAATCTCCGCGGCCAGCCAAGAATGCTCCGACGGGCTGAATCCGGCGGTCGCGGTCGCGTCGCGCTGGTCGGCGGTAACGGTAAGAAAAGGCTCCAGGTGGGAGCGCAGCGCGTAGGTGGTGCCCAGGTTCAGGGCGTGGTTGCCTTCGCGGACATTGAACGCCCCGCCGTCCACTTCGACGCTTTCAATGACGTGCGCGATCAGGATGTTGGGGTCCGAGTATCCGTTGCCGTGGGCGTTCGCGGAGAGATTGTTAGGAACCAGATAGCTACCCACCTGAACGTACTGCGCGATGGGCTCGCCGTGGTCTCCGGCGACGCCGGGAGCGAAATACTGCGGCGCTTTTATGCCACCCGAGGCCGTTTCCATCGGATAACCCGGGATGGAAATGGGCGCGCCGGGTCGGCCTGGATTGGCGTCCAGAAGATCTTTGCTGGCAAAGACTTTTTGCGCCGGATCGGGCGACTGGACGTCGATCTCTTTGACATCCGCGCTGACAGTAATGGCTTCGTTCTTGACGGCCAGCGCGTCGAGGCGAATCTCGATGGCTTCGTTTTTGCCTCCGTTGAGGGTGACGGTGCGGTTGACGGTGCGGAATCCGGCGGCGCTGACGGTCACCTTGAACTGGCCGGGCGATGCCCATTCGAACTCAAATTCACCGTCCAGCCCTGACGTGGTGTGCCGAGACAGGACCTGGACGTCGGCCCCAAGTACGGCTTTTCCTTGCGGATCAACAATGCGTCCATGGAGGGAAAGCTGCTGGGCAAAGACCAGGCACGGCATGAGGACGGATAGGAAGAACATTCGTGCTACGAAATCCAATTTCGTGATACTCGAAAGTAACACAACTTTCTGATTGGTGCTACGAAATCCGGGGACTCTCGGATTTCGTCCAGTGCTACACTGAATTCAGGATGAGTTCGCTCTCGCCTAGACTGCAGGTTCGGGTTCAGCAGAAGCAAATCCTCACGCCCGGGCTGGTCCAGATGGTCAGCCTGCTCCAGCTTAACCGCTTGGAGTTAAAAGAGATGATCTCCGCTGAGGTCGCTCAGAACCCGGTCCTTGAAGAGGCCCAGGACGGCGCGGAGGAATTGACGCCCGACGAGTTGCGCCCGCTCCTGGAAGCCGAGCGCGTTTCCGACCCCGCGGATCAGACGATTTTAGAAAACACGTCGATGGCGGCGGACTTTGAGCCGGCCGAATCGGACCGGGCGGAGTTCGAAGCGGCGAACATGGGCAATCCTGAACCCGCGACCGCCGAACCCTCCCAGGAGGCTCCGTTTGACGCGGCGGCTGCGCCGGACGCCGAGGTCAAAGCCACCGATCCTTTCGAAGAAATCGACTTCGGCAGCTATTTCGACGATTATCTGGACCCCGGCTATAAATCGCCCGCGTCTGAAAGCGTCGATAAGCCTTCGTTTGAGACATTCCTGTCCTCTCCGGTCACGCTGACCGACCATTTGCGGTCCCAACTGGCGCTGGTTTCGCTAAGCGACCCGGTACGCAACGCGGCGGAGAGCGTGGTCGGCAATCTGAATGAAAACGGCTACCTGACCATCACGCCTCAGGAGATCGCTGAGCAGGAAGGCCACAAGCTCGAGGACGTTTTAGAAGCGTTGCGCGTGGTGCAGACCTTGGATCCGGCGGGCGTGGGCTGCGCGGACGTGCGGGAGTGCCTGCTGCTGCAGATTGAAAGCCGCAACGGCCGGGGCGGCGTGGCATGGAACATCGTCCAGGATCATTTGAAGATGCTGGAGACGCGTCAGTTCAAGGAACTGGCCAAGGTGCTGGGGCGGCCTTTAGAGCATATTCAAATCGCGGTGAACGTGATCCGCCATCTGGACCCGAGGCCTGGTTTGCGCTACTCGGGCGCCGGGGCGCGCGTCGTTGAACCGGACGTTTACATCTCCAAGGACGGCGACGATTACCTGATCACGATCAATGACGACGATATTCCGCAGTTGCGGCTGAGTTCGCAGTATCGCAAGATGCTGGACCGGAACGAGGAGCCGAACAAGGACGTCCGCAATTACGTAAAGGAACGCTACGCGTCGGCGATTCAGTTGATGAAGAACATCGAGCAGCGCAAGCAGACCATTCTGCGCGTCTGCCAGAGCGTGGTGCGGCGCCAGATGGAATTTCTGGAGCACGGCATCGATCAATTGAAGCCGATGATGATTAAGGAAATCGCCGAAGAGATAGGTGTACATCCTTCGACGGTGAGCCGGGCGGTGTCGAGCAAATACGCCCACACGCCTCAGGGTGTTTTCGAACTGCGCTATTTCTTTTCTGAAGCCGTGCAAGGGCCCAGCGGAGGCGTGCTGCCGCTGCTGATTCTGAAGCGCCGCGTAAAGAAAATGATAGAAGAGGAGGATACGGCCCATCCACTGACGGACGAACAAATTACCGAACGTCTGCAAAGCGAGGGCATCCAAGTCACCCGCCGAACAGTCGCGAAATATCGCGAAGACATGCGCATCCCTTCGACGCATCAGCGCCGGGTGCGCGCGTAAGCTCCTTATTGAACCTCATGGAGGTTTTTCATGAACGTCAGCTACAAAGGCATTAAGAAGGAACTTTCCCTCCAGCAGAAGGAAAAGCTGCAGGCGAAGTTTTCCAGGATCGCGAAGTTGGTGGAGAAGCGCGGGGAACGCGAGGCACACGTCGTCGTGACCTCCGAAAATCACCTGCAGAAAGTGGAAATCACCATGCGTTTTTACGGCCAGCCGCTGGTGAGCAATGCCGCCGACCCGGACCTGTTCAACGCGCTGATGGGCGCGGTGGACAAGCTGGACAAGCAGGTGCAGAAGAACTGCACGAAGTTCCGCGCTAAGGCTCGCCGCGGAGGGAACGACGCGAAGAACGGTTCGCCGAAAGAAGCGCCGACGGAGCAGTTGGTGGGTGTGGTGGCGTCCAGCGATCGCCGCAAAGAAACGCAGCGAGTGTTCCGCGTGAATCATCACGAGGACCGCAAGCCGATGACAATTGAGGAAGCCCTGCTCGATATGGACAAGAGCAAGGATTATGTGGCCTTCCGCGACGAGCGCGACAAAATTTCCGTCCTCGTGCGGAGAAAAGACGGCCATTTCGATTTGATCGAATCGTAATGACGCATCTGCCGCATGCTCATACGCATGGCCGTCCAGGGTACGATTGGGGCCGCCATGCGTCAGCATGCGGGCAGGCGCCCTGATCTCCACTAGAATTGAAGCATGGCAAAGTCGAAGGAGGGTCCCGAGGCCCCGCAGGCGGAAGCCGTCATCATCACGGGGCTCAGCGGATCGGGCAAGGGCACCGTTCTGAAGGCATTCGAGGACCTGGGTTATTATTCCGTCGATAATCTACCCATCGATTTGCTGCCCACGTTCGCGGAGCTTATGAAGGGCTCGGCGCAGGTGCGGCGCGCGGCGCTGGTGATCGACATCCGCGAGGGTGCGGCGCTCGAGAAATTTCCGGCGCTGTTTAAGAAAATACGCCGTCTGATTCCTTCGCGGCTCGTGTTTCTGGAAGCGGACGACGCCGCGCTCCTGCGCCGGTTTAGCGAAACCCGCCGCCCGCATCCCTTGGGCAACCAGCAGAGCGTCGCCGACAGCATTGAACATGAACGCGAAAGGCTGGCCCCGATTCGTGCGCTGGCCGATCCGATTCTCAATACCACCAAGTTCAACGTGCATGAGCTACGCGAGACGATTCACCGTCTGTTCCATGGCCAGAAGGACTCCGCTGGCATTCTGGTGCATGTGAACAGCTTCGGGTATCGCCACGGCGTGCCGGCCGATAGCGACCTGGTGTTCGACGTGCGCTTTCTGCCCAATCCGAACTATATTCCCGCGTTCAAGCATCTGACGGGCAAGAACCCCAGCGTGGCGCGGTACATCCGTTCGTTTCCGCAGACAACCGAGTTTATTTCGCGCATCTCCGGCTTGCTCATTTATTTGCTGCCGCATTACATCGCTGAGGGCAAAAGCTATCTGACCATTTCGTTCGGCTGCACCGGAGGACATCACCGCTCCGTGATGATCGCCAGCGAAATCCGCAAGCACCTGGCGCGAGCCGGTTATCGCGCCAAGGAAACCCATCGCGACGTCAAGAAGTAATCAGCGTCCGGCGGCGTGCTTTTTCGACTCAAAGTAACGCAGCGCCTGCTCGACTCCAGAGGCGTAGAGCGCGGCGAGCCGCGGATCGGCTCCGCGGATGGTTTCCAGGTCACGCGCGACCGCATGCAGCAGGCGCTGGGCGTGGGAAGGGCTCCATGCTTTGGGGCCGGCCTTAACGTATGCCCGCAGCGCACGGGTGCCCAGCGCGTGGGCCAGGCGCGTAGCTTCGACGCGCGAAAATCCGGCCTCGCGGAGGCTTTCGACCGACGCGGCGATCCACGGCAGCAGCAGTTGCGAGGCCAGGTGTGTGCCGGAAAGATAGAGCGCTTTTGACGCCGCCCGCAACTCAATCAATCGGCGCTTCTCCAGCGCGACCGCGCGGCGCAGTTCCTTCATGGCGGCGGGATCGCCTTCCGCGACGAAGAGTTTTTCGCTCGATTCCTCGACGCAGTTCAGCGTGGCCACCAAGGCTCCTTTAGCCAGGATGGGGCTGGGCCAGAAGCTGTCGCGCGTGGATCCGCACAGCACCACGATTTTGCCAGTAACCGGGATGGATGCGGCCAGATCGCGGAAGACGGTATCCAGACTGGCATCGGGCACCGCGATCCAGATTTGCGCACACGCACCGAGATCCTGATAGCTCTGCGCGGCTCTACCGGCCCGCAGCGCATTGGCGATGCGGCGGGCCACTCGAAAAGACACGGCCTTGACGGGTCCGATACGCCCGAGCAGCACGGGCATTCGCGAAAGGAACGAGCGGGTGACGCCGCCGGCCCCGATCAACCCCACGGGGAGTTCGAACTTCATATGGTGGTAGCCGTATCGCTCAGTAGGGATTTGGCGCGAAGCTCCTTAATCCGGTCTCGCAGCGAGGCCGCCTGTTTGAAGTCGAACTTGCGCGCGGCGTCCCGCATGCGCTCCTCGAGTTCGTTCAGGTATTGCTCCACTTTCTCGGGCGGAATCGCATCCACTTCCTCATCGGTTTCCAGAGGCACGGTGACGTAATCGCCCTCGGCGATGGCCACCATGGTCATGTCGATGGGTTTAATGATCGATTGCGGCGTAATATTATTCGCCTCGTTGTACGCCGTTTGAATCGCGCGCCGCCGGACGGTTTCATCAATCGCGCGCTTCATGGAATCTGTCATTCTATCGGCGTAGAGAATCGCGATGCCGTGCAGGTGACGCGCGGCGCGGCCCATGGTCTGGATTAATGATCCGGTGCTGCGCAAAAACCCTTCTTTGTCAGCGTCGAGAATCGCTACCAGCGAAACCTCCGGCAAGTCCAGGCCTTCGCGCAAAAGGTTGACGCCGATCAGCACATCGTAGACGCCCTTGCGCAGATCGCGCAGAATCTTGATGCGGTCGAGCGTGGACACTTCTGAGTGTAGATAGGCGCACTTCACGCCGGCTTCGGTGTAATGCTCAGCCAAATCCTCGGACATGCGCTTCGTCAGCGTCGTCACCAGTACGCGCTCGTTCTGTTCGGCGCGTAGGCGGATTTCATTTAACAGATTATCCACCTGCCCGCGGATGGGACGCACCTCCACCCGCGGATCGATCAGGCCGGTGGGCCGGATGATCTGCTCAATCACCGCGCCGCCGGTTTTCGTGAGCTCATAGGGGCCCGGCGTGGCCGAAACGTAGACGGCTTGGTTGACTCGATTCTCGAATTCCTCAAACGTCAGAGGCCTATTATCCATCGCGCTGGGCAGGCGGAAGCCGTACTTCACCAGGTTCTCTTTGCGCGAACGGTCGCCATGATACATACCCTGCAATTGCGGGATGGTCTGGTGGCTTTCATCGAGGAACAACAGAGCGTCGTGCGGCAGATAATCGAGCAGCGTCGGTGGCGCCTGGCCCGGCAGGCGTCCGGAAAAATGGCGCGAATAATTCTCGATGCCGTGGCAATAGCCGATCTGCTTGATCATCTCCAGATCGAACATGGTGCGCTGATACAGGCGCTGCGCTTCGATGCGCTTGCCTTCTTTTTCCAACTCGCCTTTCCACCAGTGCAGCTCATTTTCGATGCTGCGCATGGCGTCATCGCGCGTTTCCGGACGCATCACGTAATGCGATTTCGGATAGACGGGCAGCCGCAGATAGGTCTGCTTCACCTGGCCAGTGAGCGGATCGACCTGCTCCAGCGATTCGATCTCGTCGCCCCACAGGCTGATGCGGTACGCGTTGTCGTCGTAGGTGGGATAAATCTCGATCACGTCGCCGCGAACGCGGAACGCGCCCCGCTTGAAATCCATGTCGTTGCGCTCGTACAGAATTTCCACCAGCTTCGCGACGATCTCCTCGCGCTTGATGGTCTGCCCTTTTTCGAGCATCAGCAGCATGCCGTAATACGCCTCGGGCGAACCGAGGCCGTAGATGCAACTGACACTGGCGACGATCACGCAATCGCGGCGCTCGAACAAACTGCGCGTGGCCGCTAGCCGCATCTTATCGAGTTCCTGATTGATCGTGGCTTCTTTTTCGATATAGACGTCGCCCGAGGGAATGTAGGCTTCCGGCTGGTAATAATCGTAATAACTGACGAAATACTCCACCGCATTGGAAGGAAAAAACGACTTGAATTCCTGATAAAGCTGCGCGGCCAGCGTCTTGTTATGAGCCAGAACCAGCGCCGGACGGCCGGAATGCTCAATCACCTTGGCCATGGTGAACGTCTTGCCGGAGCCGGTGACGCCCAGCAAAACCTGGTGCTGTTCGCCCTGCCGCAGACCCGTCATCAGGGACTCAATGGCCGTTTCCTGGTCGCCGCGGGGCTTATAGTCGATGCCGAGGCGGAAGGCCATCTATCAAGTATAGAAGGAATTCTACAGCACGCGGTCGAATTCGTAGCCCGCTTTTCGCAACTCCTGCATCAGTTCCTCGATGTGATCGGGGCCGCGCGTTTCCATGGTGATATCGATAATGGTGTCGCCTAAATTGACTCCGAAATAGGCGCGGTCGTGCGTCACCTGAACCACATTGGCGCGCTGCTGGGCCACGATCGCGGTGAGACGCTGCAATCCGCCGGGATGATCCGGCAAAGGGACGCGCAACCGGACCAGGCGCCCGTCCTTCACCAGGCCGCGTTCGATGATGCGCGACAGCAGCGTGACGTCGATGTTTCCTCCGCAGATCAGCACGACGACCTTTTTACCGCGCAGCGACGTTTTCTTCGCCAGCATCGCGGCCATGCCCGCCGCGCCCGCACCCTCGGTCAGCGTCTTCTCCTTTTCCAGCAGCCACAGGATCGCCATCGCGATCTCTTCTTCTTCCACGGTGACGATCTCGTCCACGTATTTTTCGAACAATGGCAACGTGAGTTCGCCCACCTGCCGCACCGCGATGCCGTCGGCGATCGTGGACGCCGCGGGCACCAGCACCGGATGATGCTGCAACAGCGCCGCCTGCATCGACGGCACACGCTTCGTCTCCACGCCGATCATGCGCACGTTGGGCCGCTGTTCGCGGATGGCGCAGGCGATGCCTCCGATCAATCCGCCGCCGCCCACCGGAACGACCACGGCGTCCAGGTCGGGGACCTGCTCCAGCAACTCCAGTCCGATGGTGCCTTGCCCCGCGATCACCGCGTCGTCATTGAAGGCGTGCAAAAAAACCAAGCCCTCAGCCTCGCAGCGGCGGCGCGCCTCGTCCACCGCTTCGTCAAAGCTGTTGCCGTGCAGGATCACCTCTGCGCCGTAATTGCGCGTGGCGGTGACTTTTACCAGAGGCGTCAGCACCGGCATGCAAATCTGCACGCGGATGCCGCGCTTGGACGCGTGATACGCCACGGCCTGCGCGTGGTTGCCGGCGGATGCGGTGATCACACCGCGAGCGCGCTCCTCGGCGGTCATCGTCAGGATGCGGTTCAACGCGCCGCGCTCCTTGAACGAGCCGGTCATGTGAAGATTTTCCATCTTCAGGTACAGCGTGTTGTCCGCGTGGCGTGATAACGTTTCCGAATAAGGCGCGGGCGTCAGCATGATGCTGTCGCGGATGCGCGCCCGTGCGGCTTGGATGTCGGCTAAGGAAACCATGCCTTCTCAAGGTACATCGACCTTCGATCTGTTTGCAGTGCGCCTGCACTTCGAAGCCGCGCGCCCGGTGAGGTTTCCCGAAGTAGGCACGGCGAACCTGTTCAGGGGCCAGTTCGGGAAAGTGCTGCATCGCCGGCATCCGGAGTTGTATGAACGCTGGTTCAAACCCTTGCGCGAGGTCGGGGTGCCGAGTGGGCTCCACGATCCTCCACGGCCGTTTGTATTCCGCGTCAGGCACCTGGAAGGCGCTACAGTGCAACGATTCCACGTCGGCATCAACTTGTTTGAAACATACTTGCCGGAAATTGGCGAGGCGATCGCCGAAGTGGTTCATCAACCGCTGACCGGCATCGAAGGCCGCGAAATGCTACACCTGCCGCTGGAATCCACTGCGCAGGCGAGCCGCGTCCGCGTCCATTTTCTGACGCCGACGGAGCTGAAGCCCGCGGGCGAGCCCGAGTTCGGACGCCTCTTCGCGCGCATTCGCGACAGAATTGCCACGCTGCGCACCCTCTACGGCGCGGGACCAATGAACCTCGATTTTCGCGCGATAGGCCAGCGTGCCGCGGCGATTCGCATGACGCGCTGCCAGATCGCCCACCAGACAGTAACAAGAACCACAGGCAGCCGCCATCCTTTGGGCGGTTTTACCGGAGTCACCGAATATGAGGGCGATTTGACGGAGTTTCTACCGTATCTCGAAATTGCCGCGTACACAGGCGTCGGGCGGCAAACCGTCTGGGGCAAAGGGGAGATCGCCATTGAAACATTTTGAGCGCGAACTGGTTCGGGGATTTCTGCATGAGCCTGCGCACCCCTCAGGCGTCGGCCTCGTCATCACGCACGGCGCGGGCGCCAATGCCGATACCACGCTGCTGCGCGCCGTGGCCGAGGCCTTCGTCGAAACGGGTGTCACCGTGCTTCGCTGTGATCTGCCGTTTCGCCAGTTGAGGCCGAAAGGTCCTCCGTTTCCCGCCCAAGCCGCGCGCGATCGCGAAGGCCTGCGCCGCGCCGTCGAAGCCATGCGCGAACTGGTCGCCGGCCGCGTCTATCTCGGCGGGCATTCCTACGGAGGCCGCCAGGCGAGCATGCTAGCCGCGGAGGAGCCCGGTCTGGCCGATGCGTTGTTGCTGCTCTCCTATCCCTTGCATCCGCCGAAGAAGCCGCAAGAACCGCGCACGGGCCACTTCGGAGCACTGCAAACGCCCGCCCTCTTCGTCCACGGCACGCGCGATACGTTCGCGACGATTGACGAATTACGTGCGGCCCTGGAACTGATTCCGGCGCGCACGGATTTGATCGCAGTCGAGGGCGCGGGGCACTCGCTGAAGCCCGAAGTCGCTCGCGTCTGCGCCGAGCGGCTTCCGCTATTGTAAAGATAATGACCCACGCCAGAACCGTTCGCGCGCCGCGCGGCACCACGCTCCGATGCAAGGGTTGGGCGCAGGAAGGCGCGCTGCGCATGCTGATGAACAACCTCGATCCGGAGGTGGCCGAGCGTCCCCAGGACTTGATTGTGTACGGCGGCACCGGAAAGGCCGCGCGCGATTGGGAATCGTTCGACGCCATCGTCCGCTCGCTGGAATCGCTGGAAAATGACGAGACTCTGCTCGTCGCCTCCGGCAAGCCGGTGGGCATTTTTCGTACCCATGAAGATTCCCCGCGCGTGCTGATCGCCAACGCCAACCTCGTCGGGCACTGGTCCAACTGGGATTCCTTCCACCACCTCGAACGCATGGGCCTCACGATGTACGGGCAGATGACCGCCGGCTCCTGGATTTACATCGGCAGCCAGGGCATCGTGCAGGGCACGTTCGAAACCTTCGCCGCCGCCGCAGACCGTCACTTCGGCGGCTCGCTGAAGGGCAAGCTGGTGGTCTCCGGCGGCATGGGAGGCATGGGCGGAGCGCAGCCCTTGGCCGCGACGATGAACGGCGCGTGCTTCCTGGGCGTCGACGTGGACCCGAAGCGCATCGAGAAGCGCATCGAGACAGGCTATTGCGACCGCATGACGGCCAGTCTCGACGAAGCGCTGGAGATGCTCGGCGAAGCGCAGAAGAAAGGCGAAGCGCTGGCGGTCGGCCTCGTCGGCAACTGTGCCGACGTCATTCCGGAACTGGCGCGCCGTGGCGCGGTGCCCGATATTTTGACCGACCAGACCAGCGCGCACGATCCTTTGCAAGGCTACGTGCCGAACGGCATGACGTTCAACGATGCCCTGGCGCTGCGCTGCGGCGATCCGCAGGAGTACGTCCGCCGCAGCATGGATGCCATGGCGCAGCACGTCCGCGCGATGCTTTCGTTGAAGCGGATGGGTGCGGTGACGTTCGACTACGGCAACAACATCCGCAATTTCGCCAAGCAGGCGGGCGTCGAGGACGCCTACGACATCCCCGGCTTTGTGCCCGAGTATATACGTCCGCTGTTTTGCGAAGGGCGAGGGCCGTATCGCTGGGCGGCGCTTTCGGGCGACCCCGCGGACATCGCGGTGACCGACAAATTGGCGCTTGATCTGTTTCCAAAGAATGAAGCCTTGAAGCGCTGGATCGATCTTGCGTCCAAGAAAATCCATTTTCAGGGCCTTCCCGCGCGCATTTGCTGGCTCGGCTACGGCGAGCGCGCCGAGTTCGGCGTGGCGATGAACGAGCTGGTGCGCAAAGGGACCATCGCAGCTCCGGTGGTGATCGGCCGCGATCATCTGGACGCGGGTTCCGTTGCGTCGCCATATCGCGAGACGGAAGGTATGCGCGACGGCAGCGATGCAATCGCCGATTGGCCGTTGTTGAACGCCATGGTGAACGTAGCGGCGGGCGCGTCCTGGGTGTCTATTCATAACGGAGGCGGTGTGGGCATCGGCTATTCCCAGCACGCGGGGATGGTCGTGGTCGCGGACGGCACGGCGGCCTGCGCCAAGCGGCTGGAGCGCGTCCTCACTACCGATCCAGGCATGGGCGTGATTCGCCACGCCGACGCGGGCTACGAGCGCGCCAAGGAAGTGGCGGAAGAAAAGGGCATCCGGCTGCCGATGAAGCAATGACACACGAGTTTGCCGTCGTCAATTGCTCGGAACTGGTGACCCTCGCCGGTCCAGCCCGAGCGCGAGTCGGCGCGGAGATGCGCGAACTCCAAGTGATTCGCGATGGTGCGATGGTCGTCCGCGACGGCGTGATCACGCAGGCCGGCGCGCGCTGCGATCTGACGCTGCCGCGCGAAATTATCGACGCGGGCGGTCGCGTGGTGATGCCCGGATTTGTGGACGCGCACACGCATCCGGTGTTCGCTGGCAATCGCGCCGATGAGTTTGAGAAGCGCGCGTTGGGCGCAACGTATCAGGAAATCGCGGCGGCCGGCGGAGGGATACGGTCCACGGTGCGCAAGACGCGCGCAACGTCTGAAGACGAATTGTTCGCCGCGGCATCGAAGCACGTCCGCTGGTTTCTGAAAGGCGGCACGACAACGATCGAGGCTAAGTCCGGCTACGGCCTGAGCCTCGAACACGAGGTAAAGCTGTTGCGCGTGATTCGCCGCATGGGTCCGATTCGCGTGATCCCTACGTTTCTGGGTGCGCATGAGGTTCCCGACGAATATCAGGGCCGCCGCGCCGAATACGTTTCTCTCGTCATGGAACAGATGCTGCCGGAAGCTAGAAAACTGGCCGATTATTGCGATATCTTCTGTGAGCCGCGTGTCTTTCCATCGGACGATGCACGCCGAATCCTCACCGCCGCGAAGGCGCACGGATTCAAACTTCGCATGCATGTGGATCAACTGGAAAACTCGGGCGGCGCCCGGCTTGCATCGGAGTTGGGAGCGGTGACGGCAGATCATTTGGAGCAAACGGACGCGGAAGGAATCGAAGCGATGCGCGCTGCAGGAGTGCAGCCGGTGCTGTTGCCGGGCTCCGTGTACGCGCTGGGCGCGACAAAATACGCACAGGCGCGGGCCATGGTGGACGCGGGGCTCGCCGTGGTGCTGGCCACCGATTTCAACCCTGGCTCGTCGCCGACGCCGTCCATGCAGATGATTCTTTCGCTGGCCTGCACGCACATGAAAATGACTCCGGCGGAGGCGATCACTGCGGCCACGATCAACGCCGCGTACAGCCTGGGGTTGGGCGAGATCGGATCGCTCGAGGTAGGCAAGAGCGCCGATTTCGCAATTCACGATTGCACCGATCATCGCGAACTGGCTTACTTTTTCGGCATCCAATCGGCGGATGCTGTTTATATTGGAGGAGAACGTGTTGCGTGAACGCTGGGCTCAGGTGGAGGAGCGAATTCAAGCCGCCGCACAGCGTGCCGGACGCGCTCGCGAGGACATCACGCTGGTTGCGGTGACGAAGAAATTTCCCGCCGACGTGATGATTGAGGCGTACGAGCTCGGCATGCGGTGTTTTGGAGAGAATTACGTGCAGGAGTTTGAGCGCAAGCATCCCGCGCTGGCCTCTTTGAAAGATGCCGAGTTTCACCTGATCGGGCATCTGCAATCGAACAAGGCGCGCATCGCCGCGGACCTGTTCCACGCCATTCAAACGGTCGATTCTGAAAAACTGGCCCGGCGTTTAGACGCCTGCGAAAAGCCTTTGGAAGTGATGATCGAGGTGAAGCTCTCGCACGAAGACTCCAAGGAAGGCGCGGCGCCGGAGGAACTACCCGCGCTGATCGCCGCAATTCGCACCTGTAAAAACTTAAACCTCACCGGCCTGATGACCATGCCTCCGTGGTGCGAGGATCCGGAAGTGACGCGGCCCTATTTCCGCAAACTTGCCGCGCTCGGGCGCGAACATGGTTTGCCGAAACTGTCGATGGGCATGTCGCACGATCTGGAAGCGGCCATCGAGGAAGGCTCGACGCATGTGCGCGTCGGCACCGCGCTGTTCGGTCCGCGCAAGAAGGACGCGTGAAGGTCGGCTATTTCGCTCCGCTTCCGCCCGCGCCCACCGGCGTCGCCGATTACGCGGAGGCGCTGTTGAAGGCCTTGCGGGCGCATGGCGAGGTGAAGGTCGATTCGCCGGGCGACGTGAATCTGTATCACGTCGGCAACAACCAACTGCACGCGGCGATTTACGATCGCGCGCTGAAGGAGCCCGGAGTCGTTGTGCTGCACGATGCCGTGCTGCAGCATTTTTTCCTCGGACGTTTCACCGAAGCCCAGTACGTAGACGAATTTGTCTTTAACTATGGCGAATGGCTGCGCGATTTTGGCGCTCAATTGTGGCGCGAACGCGCCCGCAGCGCAGCGGATCCTCGCTACTTCGCGTGGCCGATGCTGAAGCGCATCGCCGAAAGTGCTCGCGAGGTGGTGGTGCATAATCCCGCGGCGGCGGCCATCGTGCGCAAGCATGCGCCAGAGGCGCCCATCGTGGAAATCCCGCACTTATTCGAAACACCGGAGCTGCCTAATCTGGCCGATACACTGCGTTTTCGCGACTCGCTGGGGCTCGCGCCGCGCACGCTTCTCGTCGGCCTGTTCGGGCATCAGCGCGAGTCGAAGCGGCTGCCTGTCGTCCTGCGCGCGATGGAACGGGCATGGGAAGCCGGTGCGGACGCTCGCTTGTTGATCGCGGGCGCCTTCGCGTCGTCCGATTTGGAGCGGGCGCTGGCCGGACGTTTGTCCGATCCGCGGATCATCCGCACAGGCTACCTGGCAGACTTCTGGCGCTACGCGGCGGCGATGGATCTGTGCGTCAACCTGCGGTATCCCACGGCGGCGGAGACGTCCGGCATCGCGGTACGCATGATGGGCATCGGCAAGCCTGTGGTGTTTTCCGATGGCGAAGAGATCGCGCGGATTCCGCAGAACGCTTGCCTGCGCGTCGAGACGGGGCTGCTGGAAGAGGAGACGCTGGCGGATTACATTGTGTGGCTGGTGGGCGATCCGGAGGTTGGCTGCGAAATTGGACTGCGCGCGGCGGCGCACGTCAAAGAACATCACTCCCCGGAAGCGGCGGCCGACCGGTATTGGAAGGTCCTGGCGGGCTGCTGAATTTTCCGCACGCCAACCACTAGGGCGAGCCCCGCCAAAACGAGCGCCCACGTCGAAGGCTCCGGCATGGCGGTGATCGTCAGGACGTCAGGCGCAGCAGGGGCACTTCCCTCCGAGGCGGCGTTGAAGGCGGCGTACGTGCCAGGGGCGGAGCCTCCCAGAAACAGGCTCTGCCAGCCGCCGTCCGGTGCGAAGGCGCTCAAGCCGCAGGAAAATGGCGTCGCGGTCAACGTCGCGCCGGCGGTGGCGAATTGAAAGCAGTCCGTGCCGCCGGCCTGGCTGAGCGTCGCCTGGGTGAAGGTCAAGCCGCCGACCTGGAACGGGGCGATCGGGAAGGCTCCGGCACCGGTCAGGAGCGTCAATTCCAGGAAGGAGAAGCTGTACGGATTCGCTCCTGTGTTGGAGAACGTGTAGTCATAGGCGGACACGTCCTGGATGGTCAGCAGGTCTGGTGCGGCGGGGGCGCTGCCCTCCGACGCGATGTTGAACGCCGTATAGGAGCCGGGCGCCGATGCGCCCAGAAACAGGCTCTGCCAGCCGCCTTCGGGAGCGAACGCGCTCACGCCGCAACTAAAAGGCGTCGCCGTAAGGGAGGCTCCCGCGGTGCCGAACTGAAAGCAGGATGTTCCGCCAGCCTGCGTCAAAGTCGCCTGGGTGAACGTCAGGCCGCCCGCCTGGAACGGAGGGATTGCGAAGGCACCGGAGTTGCTCAACGGAGCGAACTCGAGGAACGAGAAGCTGTACGGGGCTGCGCCGTCGCTCGAAAACGTGTACAAGGTGGCGGCGGGGCTGAGCGCCGCGAGCGTCAACCAGAGGAAAAGCTTGGCCATGGTTCGATGTTGCGCGATGGCATCGTGCGCGGGAAGGTCCGGGAGGGTATCAAGGGGTATCGATACCCCGGTTTTCAGGCTATTCCGCGCGCAGCGATTGCATGACGTCGACCCGCGCGGCTCGGAGGGCTGGCCAGGCTGAGGCGATTACTGCTGCTGCTAGCAAGACACCTGCTGCGCCGGCCACTACGAGGGCGCCGGGCGTTTTTATGTTGTCGAACAAGCTGCCGGCCAGGCGTTGCAGCGCGAATCCGGCGACGACGCCTGCCACGATGCCTGCGGCTGTGAGGAGGGCTCCTTCGCCGATCACTCGGGTCAGCAGATGGCGGGGTTGGGAGCCGATCGCCAGGCGAATTGCAAATTCGCGCGTCCTGGAGCTGACCGAAAAGGCCAGCACTCCGGCGACGCCGACCACCGCGATCATCAGTGCGACGATGGCGAAGCCTCCGAAGACCATGGTGTTCAGGCGATCGGGCGTCAGCACCTCGGCGCGCACGTCTTCGAGCGTGGCGGCGCGCTCCACGGGCTGCTCGACGGACATATCGCGGATGGTCTTAGTGATTGGCGTGACCAGCGCGTAAGGATCGCTGCGGGTGTGGACGAACAGGCGCCCGCCGAACAACGGCCCTTGGCCGAACGGCTCGTAAATGGTCATGGTCGGCTGGGGTACCATATGCGAGTCGTCGAGGTCGGCGGCGATACCGACGACTCGCATCGCGACGGGCTTCATGCCGATGAATGCCAACACCGGGTCGGTGATGGTGACGTGCCGGTTCAGCGCTTCCTGGCTGGGGAACATGCGGCGCGCGATGGTTTGACTGATGATCGCCACCGGCTCGCCGCCAGCGCGGTCGAGCTCGTTAAAATCGCGCCCCGCAACCAGAGGCACCCCGAGCGCGGCGAAGAATCCGGGCGAAATGACGCGGAACTGGCCATGCGGGTCGTCCTCTGAAGTGGCCCGGGCGTAGCCTTCGGCAGAGAACTGGAAGCCGGGCCCGAAATTTCCTCCCTCACGCCACGGCGTGAGGATACCCACCGCTACGCCATCCACGCCGGGCAGTTCATGCACGCGACGGATGGCCTCCTTGTAAAAATCAACCACCTGCGTTTCGGATTTGCCGTACTCCATGACGGGAACGTTGATGGCCAGAACGCGGCGCGTATCGATGCCTGTGTCGACCGATTGCAGGGCCAGCAGAGCTTTCAAGAGCATCGCCGCGCCGGCTAATAGAACAAAGGACGCTGCGATCTGCGTGACGGCGAAGGCGCGCAGGCGGCGCGTGGGTCCACCGGCGATGCGGACGCTGCCGCTGGTCAGGTTCAGCGCGTCGCCCGCGGGAAGCTTCGGTACGTATGCGAGCAAAACGGCCGCGGCCAGCGCGAGCCCTGCGCCGATCCAGAGCATGCTGGGGTCGACCGTCAGATCGAGCGCACGGACGGAGAAGCGCGAAGCATAGCGCGCGAGAATCGCCACCATGGGACGCGCGATCAGCACGCCGAGCAGGGCTCCCGCGCCGCACAGCAGCAGACTCTCGGCCAGCAGCACGCGGCGCAGAGCGGAGCTGGCTGCTCCCAAGGCAGAACGCACGACAAGTTCGCCTTCGCGGCGGATGGTGCGGGCGAGAATGAGGTTGGCGACGTTGGAAACGGCGATGATGAAGATCAATCCCGACGCGGCCAGCAGCACCCACAGCACGGTGCTTGCCTTTGACGTGATCTGATCGCGCAGCAGCGTGGCGTCGATGCGGGTGCCCGCTTTGGCCGGATACGCCTCGGGATGGTCCTTCATCATTGCGGCGTGGACCGTCTTCAATTCGGCGCGCGCCTGATCGAGCGTTGCGCCGGGCGCGAGGCGTCCGAACAGCTCCGTCATGCGATGGATGCGTCCTGTGACCATGGTGGCGGAAAGATGATGCGGGCTCGTGACCACGTTGGCGATGATTTCGGTTTCGGCGGGGTAAGGAATGCTCGGTTCGAGAACGCCGACCACGGTCGCGGTGCGCGTCCCGAGGCGGACCGTCTTGCCGATCACCGTCGGATCGCTGTGCAGTGAGTTGGTCCAGAAGCGGTAGGTGAGCACCATGGCTCCGGCGGCCGCGGGTCCGTCGTCGCGCATGTCGATCAGACGGCCAAGGACGGGATGCAGGCCCACCACGTCGAAATAATTCCCGCCGACCACGCCTGCCTGCACTTCACGAGGCTCGCCCAGGCCGATCATCGTGAAGCCGATAGTGGAGAAATCGCCGATGGCGGTGAGGGTTTTCACGCTCTTGCGTAGGTCCAGGATTTCCGGCACGGAGAACACTTCGTTTTCCACGTCGATGCCGGGCGCGCTCTGGCGGATGTAGACCAGGCGGTCCTCGTCGCGGTTGACCAGCGGGCGCAGGAGGACGCCGCGGACCAGGGTAAAGATAGCGGCGTTGGCTCCGATGCCGAGGGCCAGGGTGAGGACAACGGTGATCGCCAAGCCTTTGGCGGAAGCGAGGGAGCGGAGCGCATACTTAAGGTCGCGCAAGAGCGCAGGCATAATTCCTCCTTCGGGTTAAAGCTATTACGAGCGGCGGCCGACCGAGGTTCCATTATAAGTGGGAACTTTGGGCGGGACCAGCGAAGAGGAAAATGCGTCCCTTTTCTCCCTTTCCGCCTTTTCCCATGCTCAGTCACAGATGTTTGCCGGTGGGTACGGATGCGGGCCCCGGGAGCGTCTCGCGTTAAAATAACGCCCCGATAGCGCAAACGACTTTCTTTTGAATCATCGACTTCCTATTTTCAGCCGCGAAGGCCTCGGCCCTCGTCCTGCAAAAGTGTAAGCGGGGAGTTGCGGGATTGGGGCGAGCGAAAGTCCTA
>Ga0209698_10003189_pt1 | contig 18360 bp, 16 predicted proteins | sample LitLauG_LLR_2012_FD_187203 | JGI IMG/M metagenome (GOLD analysis project Ga0209698, IMG submission 187203) | Freshwater sediment microbial communities from Pennsylvania, USA - Little Laurel Run_MetaG_LLR_2012 (SPAdes) (version 2) | ecosystem: Environmental > Aquatic > Freshwater > Creek >...
CCGTGCATCTGAACGGCGAGTTCCAGGAAAGTGTCCGCCTGGTCCGCGTCACCAAGGGCGTCACCTTCCGTTCCTCGCGCACCGACATGGAATTCGCGCGTCTCGACGGCCGTCTGGATCTGGATTCCGGCGACCTGCGCGCCGACTCGCTCAACGGCCCCATGCGCCTGACCACCCGCTCTAAAGACATCTCTCTCGAAGGATTGTCGGGTGACCTGCGTCTGGAAAACAACAACGGTTCGGTGACCGTGGGCCTGCACAAGCCCGGCAACATCCAGATCGATAATCGCAAGGGCGACACCCAGGTTTCGATTCCACCCAATACTCCGCTCAAGGTGGAAGCGCGCACCCGGCAGGGCGAAATCGAATCCGATTTTGCCGAACTGAAAGTTGAGAGTCAGGACCGGCAGTCCACCGCCAACGGCTCGATCGGATCGAACGGCCCGCACCTGATCATCAATAGCGACAACGGCACCATCGAGATCCGCAAAGGAACGGTAGCCGTGGCTCCCCCAGCCCTACCGGCGCCTCCCGCCATACCCGCAAAACCGGGCAAGCCCGCTAAGGCCTTGCCCGCCCCCAAGGCGACCCCAGTCGAGAGTGAAAACTAGTATGGTTTAGGTCTCGTGCTCGCCGGCGCAATCCAGCCCCGGAAGGGCGCCCTGCCGATAACCCCGGCGCTTCCGCGCCGGGCAAAGTTAAGAGACACCGAGCAAGTCCGGGAGGGACGACTGAAGTTCCCATGCACGAATCTCACCGCCGCTCAGAAACTCTAACGCCCTGAATTTCGCAACTTGTGCATTTTTGAACAGACACAAGCGTAGCCTCCATCTAGAGTGTTTCTGATAGTGTGGGGAATCCTCATTCGAGCGTTGGATTTGGGTTCTTGCCGTTCGGCAATGGAAGGCAGTCCGGTCCCTCTCGGTACCCCTATACAAGCCCTCATAGGCGGACCTGCCCATTTCGTGGGAGGTTTCAATGACTCAAGCGCATCGAAGCCCCGGGAAACTGGTCCGCTGCAATGCTGACCGCCACGGCATTTTGGAATCCGAGACACCGATGTTGGCAGGATCCGGGTACCTCCCTTCCGATCTCACACCCCGCACCAGCGCTCGGATCTCGCCCTATGGCCTGCCACTCGGGGACCACTGCGTCAGCGCTGCGCTGCGTGCCAATCCGTCGTCTTCTCTTGGCGAGGCTTCCCTGGCAGAGTTCGACAGGATGGCGCACACGACCTCCTTTCCGGACGGTGCCGTGCTTTTCCTGGAAGGCCAATCCCCGCAAGGCATCTTTATCCTCTGCCAGGGACGCGTCAAGCTGATGACCACCAGCCGTGACGGTAAGACCATCATCACGAGAATCGTGCCGCCGGGAGAAGCTCTGGGGTTACAGTCCGTCGTAACTGGCAAGCCCTATGAACTTACTGTCCAGACATTGCAGCCCTCTCAACTCGCGTTTATCAATGGCGCTGAGTTCCTCCGCTTCCTGAAAGAGCGCGGTGATGTCTGTCTGTTCGTGGCCCAGCAACTCAGCCGGGAGTGCCAGTCCGCGTATGACGTGGTCCGTTCCATTGGTCTGTCTCATTCGGTTTCAGAGAAGCTGGCCCGCCTTCTGCTGCAATGGTCGAGCGACGGACCGATGGCTGACGGATCGCTCGGTTTCAAGATCTCCCTGACCCACGAGGAAATAGCCCAACTGATCGGCACGACCCGCGAGACCGTTACTCGCACTCTCGGTGAACTCAAAAGACGTCACGTCCTCGAGATAAGCGGATCCACGCTCCTCATCCACAACCGGGCGGCATTGCGAGCACTCGTGGGCTCTTAGGCTAAGGTCGAGTGCAGGCTTCTTTCGTCAAACTGGGGACCTCATTGACATCCGTAGAGTGCCGGAGTACGGTTGGGTGCCTTTCCAATAAATCTCGCAAGAACAACTTTAAGGAGAGCAATATGCAAGTGCGACTAGCGCTTTGTGGTGTAGTGTTGTCCCTCTGTTTGGTCCCGATCCTCTCAGCCCAGGACGCGGTCAAGGTTGATCCCAAGCATTACACGGTGGTGAGCGAGAACGACCAGGTTCGGATTCTAAAGGTGCACTACGGCCCGCACGAGAAGTCGGTCATGCACAGCCATCCCGCGTCGGTTGCCGTATTCCTCAACGACGCGAGCGGGCAGTTCACCTATCCGGACGGGAAAAAGGAACCCCTGGCCGCCAAGGCAGGCCAGGCACAATACACTGCGGCCAGCACCCATTTGCCGGAGAACACCGGTGACAACGGGATGGATGTGATCGTAGTCGAACTGAAAGGCAAAGCGGCAAAGCCAGCGAAAACAGAAATGAAGTAATCTCCGCACGCAGGGTGCACCACTCATCTCGTGCGATGAGTGGTCCAAGCCCTGAATCCCACCTAACGGCCCGGTGCGCCTCCGCGCAACTCCCATAATCGAGTTACGATATCGAGGTCCGATATCTACCCTGCCCCGGTTCTTGCAGGAGCAAACAATGCCGCTAAAACACTGGCTATTTGACGAAAGCGCACCCGCCTCTGTCTTGCTGGTGCGGCTAATGGTTGGATGGGTTCTCTTTTCCGAAGGCATCCAGAAGTTCCTCTTCCCGGCCGCTCTGGGTGTCGGACGTTTTGAAAAGATCGGCATCGCCGCTCCCAACTTCTCTGCTCCCTTTGTGGGCGTAGTCGAAATTGTTTGCGGTACCCTGCTTATGGTCGGTCTTCTCACCCGGCCGGCAGCAATCCCATTGCTCATCGACATCTCGGTTGCGATTCTGACAACGAAATTACCCATGCTTTCAAAGTCGGGGTTCTGGGCCACGATGCATGAAGCTCGAACCGACTTCTGCATGTTCCTGGGCCTGCTCTTTCTGATTGCAACGGGCAGCGGTCTGCTTTCACTTGACGCACGACTCAGAGCCCGTCTGCCACGCTAACCCCACTAGCAGCCATGAGTATGTGGCGCGGACATTCCTGTCCGCAAAAGGCCGCACCCGCGACTCGATGGTTCTCCGCGGGACGAGATGCAGGACTCGCGCATTCTCGCCATCCAACCAGCTAGCGCGGACTGAGGACGGACTCTAATCCCTGCCCAAAACACCTGTCCTCACGCGGCCTCTATCACGTATGCTATTCGGGACTTGCCTGGCCGCTCGAAGTTGAGGACCGCCAGCCCGGTTGCCGGGGATGTTTTCTGCAAGCATTCGCGAGGAGCTGCGCGCTTATGTGCTGGAGTAGACGTCTGCTGACTTTCTCCTTGCTCGCTCGACTTTGGTCCCCGCCCTATCCACTGATGGCGCAAACTCCAGTACCGGTACAGGCCGAACTGGTCCAACGCATGGACGCCGCCAAAGTCAAGGTTGGAGATCCGATCCTGGCAAAGCTAGCGTTCGCCTGGACGAGTGCCGGCTGCGATTTGCGCTCAGGCGCGATTATTCAAGGCCATGTGGTCTCGCACAAAGCCCATTCCAAGGCCGAGAGGACTTCAGAAATCGGCGTCATCTTTGAAAGTGGCCAATGCGGCGGGCGTGAGATGAAGCCACTGCCCTTAGCCATTGCGGCGGTCGTGGCTCCGTATCCTACGCGCGCTTCCGATTTGCCTGATCGAGAAGAGCTGCAGCCGTTGAGTTCAGCCGTAGGTCTGATGTTGAACAGCAGCATGCGGAGCATCAGCCAAGCATCAGGGACCGTCTTCCTGGAGCCTCGCCGCGTCAACGCTCCGGGCGCCGTGAAGCCGGGACAGGTGGTCGGCATCCCGCATCTTGCGATCTCGGTGGGACAAGGGGCAGGTGGCGCTTCCATCCTCTCCTGCACCGGATGCAATGTGCAGCTCAACCCTGGAACACAGTTCCTGCTTGTTCCCAATCTTAGAGCCGCGGCGAATGCGACGGCGGAAGCGACGAACGCCAGTCCGGACACTGTGACCAGCCATCCTGTTCCAGATGCAAGCGAAGTCCGTCCTCCGAACATTGCGGACGAGAAGGAGCTCTGTGTAGCTCCGGACTGCACGGTCGCATTCGCAGATAACCAGTTGGATCAGGGTGCTCAGGGGGCTCAGCTCACCTTGCCTTTGAAGGATCTCGGATACCTGCCTTCGTCGGCAGACCGCGAAATGTCCAGCTTCGATTACGACACGAGCATTGCTTACCTGGGCGCAAGCCAGTTTCTCTTCACCTTCAACCCGCACATCCTGGTTCCCCGCAGCAGCGCCGAAGCAAATTCCTACCCTAAGCTGCGCATCGTACGCGCCGTGCTCATTGACCTGGAGAAAAAAAAGATTGTAAAGACTGTCGATTGGCGCGTCCCAGACTCCGGGCGCTATCTATGGCCGATCGGAGACAATCGTGTCCTGGTTCACGTAGGTCAGGAATTGCATGTCTACGGCCCCGGACTTCAATTGCGCAAGCGGCTTTCGCTGGGAGGCCCACTGGCGTTTGTGCGTGTTTCGCCGGCTTCGGAATACTTCGCCGTCGGCGTGATTAACGAGCGGCACTCACGCACAATCCATCGACAGCTCGAAGAAGCCGAACTCCGTGAGCCCGAAGAAGACGTGGAAATACGATTGCTCGATTCGCAATTTGGATTACTGACAACGATTACACGTTCGTCGCGCCTTCCGACCCCAGTCTTGATGAACGAAGGCGAGGTCCACATCTTCAGCATCAGTCGCAACCATTGGCGGATCGTGGAGAATAGTTGGGTGGGACAGCGGCGGGTCCTTGCCGTCGCTACTTCAACGTGCGTCCCACAAGCAGAGAGCGTGCCCGGAAATCTGCTGTTTGTGGTCGGCTGCGACCGGCTCACCGGCGACCGATGGTACCGCATCCTCCACGGCGACGGTAAGGTCGTGCTGAAGGGGTGGTCTCCCTCTTCTGAACTGGAACAAACCGCCGGCGGAAACGTTGGCGGCAATGCGTTCGCTATCAGAATTGCAGAAATGACTAAGTCGCGGTCATCGCAGTCGGTTTTCACACCGTCAGATTTGAAGAGTGCGCGTGTGACGGTCTACCGGGCAAGAAATGGGCGCCGCATTTTTTCCATTGACCTTCCGCACCCAGTGCCGGCGGTACAAACGTTTGCGATTTCTCCTCGTGAAGACCAAGTGGCCTTGCTCAACGCTGGCGAGATTGCTTTTTACCGAGTCTCGGGTGCTGAGTGAAGTAGTTTACGTCCTTGGATCCGCCCAACCCGTCAAGGCGAGTGCCCCGCTGGTCGCCCCCTTTGCGGTGAGTGGGTTCCCACGCTTCGCCGCATCCCCGATGGCCGAGAGCCTGGAGCCAAAAGCCGAGAGCCTGCTAGATTGAATCATGCGCAACATTCTGCAAACCCGTCCGCTGCGCTTCGTGTTCGCAGCGAACGTGATCTCCATGCTGGGCAGCGGGATGAACTCCGCCGCCGTCGCCTGGACGATCCTGCAGAGGACGCACTCCGAGATGGCGCTGGGAACCTTCGCCGTCCTGCAAACTCTGCCCGCGATGCTGATGCTGCCTTTCACCGGCGTCATCATTGATCGCGAGGACCGGCGCCGCCTGGTGATGATGCTCGACGTGGCGCGCGCTGTGGTCATCGTGGTCGTTGCCGTGCTCGCTTTCCGCGGCCGCGTTCAGGTCTGGCAGTTGTATGTGATGAACACGCTCGTGGCCGCCGGCTTCTGGATGTTCTGGCCCACCATCACGGCGCTCATCCAGGAACTCACTCCCGAAAGCGAGTTCGTGCACTCGAACACCCTGCTGCTCGCCGGCGTGCAGGGTGGATGGATGATCGCAGGCGCGATCGTCGGATTTGTTTACGAGCACATCGGACTCGGTGGAGTCTTGCTGATCGACGTCAGCACGTACGTTCTTTCGTTCCTGTGCTACTTCGCCGTACGCCAGGGAAGGCATGTGGTTCCGCGCGCGCAAGAACTCAAACACGATATCGCAGCCGCGGAAACCGCCGTCGGGAGATTTCTGCGCGAGATGCGCGAAGGATTAGTCTTTTTGCGTGACCATCGCCACGTCGTTCTCCTGGGCACAAGCTGGGCTCTGTTTCTCGGAGCCATGATGACAGGCGTGGTGGTGACGCCGCCGCTCAGCGACCGCGTCTTCCACGCCGGCGCGACCGGGTACGGCTGGCTGAACGGAGGCTGGGGAGTAGGCGCGTTCCTGAGCGCGCTCTATGCACCGTTCGTGATTGCGCGCGTCGGTTCGCGCAGTTCGATCGCGATCTCGATGCTGCTGCTCACGATCGTCATGGCCGTGTCTCCATTTTCGCCCTGGCTCGCCATGGCTGTTTTGCTGTACGGAGCCATGGGCTCGGCCCGAGGCGTAAGCGGCGTAGCCATGAACACCAGCGTGATGGAGCAAGTGCCGCAGCATTTCATGGGACGCGTGCAAAATACCTTCTACTTTTTCGGAACGTTGCTCCAGGTTGTGCTGGGGCTCGTGGTGGGGGCGGTTGCATCGCGCATCAGTTTGACGGCCGGCTTCGGTGTGATCGCAGCTGTCTATGCCGTCGCCTTCGGCAGCGCCTGCTGGCCCGTAAAAGCGCCGCAGGCAATTGCGACGGCCGCCGACTAAAGGCAAAGCGAGCCACGAGCTACGAGCCTTGTGCTTGCTCGCAGCTCGTAGCTCGTAGCCGATATACTTCTGCATTCTGACTTTGCACTTCTGACCTCAAGGAGTTTCGCTAAATGTTTGAAGATCTGAAGGGCCGGACCGCAGTCGTCTTTGGCGTTGCCAATAAGCGTTCCATCGCGTGGGCCATTGCGCAGGGGCTGCATGCAGCTGGCGCGAACATGGCCATCACCTATCAGAACGAACGGTTGGAGCAGGAGGCGAAGGACCTGATCCTGTCTCTGCCGGGCGCGGAAGGCTTCATGTGCGACGTCTCCAATGATGCCGAGATCGCCACTCTGTTCGAGAAACTGAAGCACCGCTACGGCAAGCTGCACACCATCGTGCACAGCGTGGCCTACGCGCCCGCTGAAGAATTGAAAGGGGACTTCGTCAACACGACGCGCGAGGGCTTTCGCATCGCGCATGACGTAAGCGTGTACTCCCTCATCGCAGTCTGCCGCGCCGCCGCGCCTCTGATGGAAGAAGGCGGCAGCGTCATCACCATGACCTACTATGGCGCAGAAAAAGTTGTGCCGCATTACAACGTCATGGGCGTGGCAAAGGCTGCGCTCGAATGTACGGTGCGGTACCTGGCGCAGGATCTGGGCAGAAGAAAGATTCGCGTGAACGCGATTTCCGCCGGACCGATCAAAACTCTTGCCGCGCGCGGTATCTCCGGTCTGGGAGATATGCTGAAATCGCACGCCGAGCGCGCCCCGTTGCAGCGCAATGTCGAGGTCAGCGAGGTGGGCAGCACGGGCGTGTTTCTCGCATCGGATGCCAGTTCCGGAATCACCGGCGAAACCATCTACGTCGATTGCGGGTACAACATCATGGGCTTCTGACGTGGCGAGCCATCTGATTCCGCCAAACCGAGGTAACTCCGGTTGCACTGAAGCCGAAAGTCAAGTCTGCCGATGACTCTGCCTGGTGCCCATTCCTCTACTCAAGTTCCGCCGGCGACCGCGCGAAACCTCGCCATGTCCAGCGGATCCGCTTCATTGCGACGTGCCGGCGCTGCGCGATGCTGAAATTGCCGCCGTGTACTACGACCACCGCATGGCCGGCGATTTCTACGAGTTCCTGCGCGTGGGCCAGTCACGCATGCTGTTCGTGCTACTCGACATGGCTGGCCGACGAGCCGACACGCGCGAAACCCTGATCGCCGCACAGAGCACGTTCCGCACTCTCGCACCCATGCTTTTTGCGGGGGAAGACTTCAATGAAACCACCTCGATGATGGAACTCTGCTACCAGATGAACGTCACCATTTTGCAGCGCGGTGTTCGTAGCTGCCCGGCGTTCATCGGTTGCTACAACGAAGATTTGGGTACAGTCTGCTATGCCAACGCGGGACATACGCCGGGATTGCTGCGCGACGGAGCGGGAGTCACCCTGCTCGAGGCAACCGGACTGCCGCTGGGCCTGTTCTCGCACACCACGCAAAGCGCGGCAACCTGCGCTCTGGTGGCAGGCGCGGCGCTCATGGCGGTTTCGCGTGGAATTATCGAAGCGGAGCATGCGGGAGAGGAGTTCGGCCTCGATCGGACCCGGCAATCTTTTCAAAAGGCAAGCGCGCACAGCGCACACGGTTTGTGCCTGGACATCTTGCAATCCATTCAGAACTTCGCCGGGACCGCTCCCACCCACAACGACGTGACCGCTCTGGCGCTCACACGCAATCCTTCCGGCCAGAACCTATAGAGTGCCCGTCCCAGCCGCATACCAGCCTTGGCCAAGAAAATCTTCAATCGAGGGTTCCTGAATTCCCTCCTGGACACGCAGTTCGTCGTTCAGAAAGTGGTAGGAAAGTTTGCCCGCGGCGCGGTCGATGCGGTCGATGCGAATGCGGTTGCCGTCGCGATCGGCGCAGATGACACCAACTCTGAGATCATCGGCGGAGACCTTTCGGATCATCTCGCGGACATCCATAGTTTTGAAGCGATCTGCATTTCCTCGTCCGAGGGCATGAGCGAAGCGGATCATGATGCCGGGCGTTTCTTGTGGATCTTCCGGCGGATGTCGGGCCAGAATTCCTTTACCACCAGCGTGATCGTGTCATATCCCACCTGGGATCCCCAGACACTGGCTGCGTTGCCGAGCTTGCGATCGGCGCGCGGATGGTAACTGTAGGTTGAAATGCCTGCGGCCAGGGCGCTGCCGAAGATTTCAGACACATTGAACTGCTGGTGACCGGAATCGGTGCGGGTCACGAAGATGCGGCTGATGGAATAATCGGTGCGTTTCCAGAAGCCGCCCTGGCCGGATTGGAAATAGCGCGGATCCTGCCGGAAGACGGAGGGAAGAACGGCGCCGGTCAGGAAGTTCTCGATGGTGCCGTCGGCCCAATAGGCGCCATAGCGTTTCCCGTAACCTTCAGCGCCCTGTCCGTACCCTTCTTCGCTGTCTTCCGCCTGGCTGATGCCAGCCAGGAAACCGTACCAGGGAAACTGGACGTAGTCGAACGAACCCCGCGCCACCACCTTGAATTTCTGGCCGGTGGTAAGGGGCGGAACCTGGCCCGCGTTTTCGAGGGTCAGGAAGTTGGGCAGAGCGAAGAAAAGACGGTCGTTCGAAGTACCTTTCTGGGGCGCCTGGTCCTTTGCGGTTTGATCTTTTTCGTTTTGATTCTGGCTCTGGGCTGGATTCGGCGGAGCCGGTTGGCCCGATGCAGGGGCAGACTGGGCCGCTGGGTTGTCCTTGGACTCGGGTGTTTGAGGTTGTGAGCCGCCTTGTCCGGCACAGAAAGCGGCCAACAAGAGCAGGCAAGGAGATGCCAAAATCGTCCGTTTCAAGATTGTTTCGACTCCCACACTTCAGGTTAGAAAATCCGCCCCGGTTCGCATATTCAACCGGTACTTAGTTGGATGCTGCGCCCAGTGTCTCCGACCCGCTCCAGGGTGATTTCCACGTTTCGATCGCGCCGCAAGTGCGGGAACTTCTCTCCCCACTCTATCAGGAGGATGCTATCGGGTGCGAGCAAGTCATCGAGGCCGAGGGTTTCGAGTTCCCGCTCAGTATCAATCCGGTAAAGATCGATGTGATAGAGGGTGGCGCGGGGGCTGCGGTATTCGTGGACGAGAGTAAAGGTAGGGCTGGTAACGTCCTGGGCGGGCGCAGCCTGGAAGCCTTCCACGATTCCCTTGACGAGCGTGGTTTTACCGGCACCCAGGTCGCCGCGGAGGAGGACGATGAGAGGCGGAGAAAGCTGGGCGGTGAGTTGACGTCCGAAGGCGATGGTCTGCTCGGCGGTATCAGTGATGAAGGGGTGCGTCATTGCAGAGGAACCCAGTATAGCGACCTACGGGCCTCTGGGCGCGGACGGCGGGCTTCCGAGCTGCGCGTCCCACGACGGAAATCGGTTCGGCTCTCTCCGGCATCCGACAACAGTGAGTCCTTCAAAGGCTCATTTTGCAGCCGTGTCGAGCGGGATCGATTCAAAGTACTTTGGCACAATCACCCTTGTTTTGGGTGAAGCAGCGACGATCTCCTGTGCGAAGGATTGCACGGCATCGAGAGCAGGCTGCTGGGAGGCCTCAAACGGTGCTAAAAAGTTGTCCCAATGCGTCGGGAGAACAATGGCTGGATAATGAAGCGCGCGCATCAGGCGACCGCTGTAGTCGTAGATTTCCTTTCGGGAAGCACCGGCCCCAATCAATGCGACGTCGGGTTCCAGTCCCACCAGCTCGCGTTCGATGTAGTTCATGCCGCCAAATGCGAGGATTTGATGATTGTGGAACCGAATCAAGTAGGCGAGAGTGCCTCCTTCTGGGTGAATCTGTTCCAAGGTCAAGGGTGCTTTCATTCCAGCAGGCGCCGTCGCGGAACTGAAATAGTGTTTGTGATCCAGGGGGCTGTGAATGCTGGGAATCACTTTGAGGGAGAATGAACCGAACTGGTAGTCCTCGCCGCCCCGTACGGTAATCAGCTGTCCTTCCGGCACGCCATAGGCCCGCATCACATTTTCGGTGCTCTCGGTGCCGATCACTGCGGCGCCAGTTTTGAGCGCGATGTGAGGAACATCCAGGATGTGATCGTAATGTGTGTGAGTCACAAGAATAAAACCTGCTCGTTGAATGTGCGTATCGATTGCCGCAAAGTCCGGCGAGGCGACGTCACCCCATCGATACAGCCGGCGCGTGTCTCCAGCTATGAAGTGGCCCGACCCTGCTCCCGGTGGCGCCGGTCCGTTGATGCGTGACAGATATGGATCGATCAGAATAGCCGTAGTTCCAGCGGTAATTTCCCAACCCGCCGTTCCCAGATATTTCAGAACGACTTGATCGCTTTTTCCTGCGCTCCGTTGGTCCTGAGCCGCCAGAGCTGCGAGCAGAGTCGCGACCAATCCAAAGCACACCATCCCAGATTTCACCATTTGAAGTGCACCTCCAGGCCGAGCTTTCAGTGGAGTCTATTGGTGGAGAGCGATAGGGTCAATCATGCCCGCGAACGGATTTCCTGAGCAGTGTCGCAGTCGTTCCGGGCCGTAGTCGCAGTTTGGTGTGTGGATGTACTTGAAAGTCGATTTCTGGCGCAAACAGCGTAAGGTAAGCTTCCCGTACGGGGACTCAGAGTCCGGGTGGCGTTTTCAGCCGATCGGAGACTGGGTCGAGGAAGCTGCGATCGAGCGCGGAATCGAGTGCCATGCGCAGCTTGCGGTGGTCTTCGTCGCCCAGAGCAATGAAGCGGAAGGGCTGCAGGCAGGCGCTTTGAAACTTGCGCGTCGGCGGGAGCATTTCGGCCATGCCATGGACGGCGCCGGAACGAGTGTGAAAGGCGATCTCCACAAAATCGCCGGTGGCGAGTTCGCGCGGCATCTGGAGGAGACCGCCCGTGACGGAAATGGATTGGAGTTTGGCGTGCGCCCGCTCTCCGCTTTCGGCCAGGACTGCGGCTCCGACCGATCCGTTGAGTTGTACGCGGGGCGACCGCTGGTTGGCATTGGGTTGGGGAAAGTGAGTCATATTCTGGGGAAGAACTATGTCACGACCGGGACGGTTAGGGGAGATTACCAAAGCAGTTGTACACGAGCGTCATGGCCAGAAGGGTTCGGGAGATGCATTGCCACTCGGGAGGTCTGCGATAATAACAGCAGTAACTGCGCGGCCCGCGCGGAGGAGAGTACCTTTGTGCATAGGGTATTGATAAGAGGAAGTTTGCGCGAACTTCACGGGTTCGGAGATGCATTCATGACGAAACGGTCCAGGATCTGGTCAGCGGTGGTCGCGGTTTGCTTGCTGGGGGCGCTCCTGACAGGGTGCTCGCGCGATCCGAACGTCCGCAAGCAGAAGTATCTGGAGAGCGGTGAGCGCTACTTTGATAAGGGCCAGTACAAGGAAGCGGCCATCCAATTTGAGAACGCGATCCAGGTGGACGCTCGCTTTACCGACGCCCACTACAAGCTTGCGCAGACGGCGATGAAGCTCCAGCAGTGGCCGGGCGCATACCAGGAACTGGTGAAGACGGTCGAGTTGCAGCCCGATCATTACGCCGCTCATCTGGACATGGCGAACCTTCTCCTCGCCAATCGACAACTGAGCGATGCCAAGGAACATCTCGATCTGCTAACGCAGAAGCAACCGAACAATCCCGAAGTGTTTGTGGCGGTCTCCAATTACGCGCTGTTGAACAACGACGGTGCGGGAGCCCTGGCCGCGATGCAGAAAGCGCTGCAACTGGATCCCAACCGCTCGGATTCGTATTTGAGCATGGCAGCCGTGCAGATGCGGGAATCCCAATGGGATGGGGCGGAAGCAAGCTTCAAGAAAGCGGTGGACCTCAGCCCCAAGTCAGCGAATGCGCTGGTTTCGCTGGGGAACTTCTACCAGGTGCGCGGGCGATTTGAGGAAGCGGAGCCGCTGTTTCGGCGAGCGATTGACAGCGCACCGAGCGATCCAGAGCCGCGCGGCGCGCTGGCCCGCCTGTATCTGGCCCAGAACAAGTTCTCGCAGGCCGAGGATTTCCTCCGGCAGTCGAAAAAGGATTTTCCCAACAACTCCGCGGGTTACCGCATGCTGGGCGACTTTTACTTTGCGAATAACCAGCTCGACAAAGCGACGACAGAATACGCGGCGCTGTATCGGGACTACCCTAAGGATCTGGTGGTCAAGAAGAACTACATTCAGCTGTTGATCCTGAAAGACCAGCTCGACCGGGCGCGCAAGCTGAATGACGAGGTGATCAAGGCCAAGCCGGAAGACATTGACGCCCAAATCTACAAAGGCGAGATTGAGATTCGGAGCGGCAAGGCAAGCGACGCGGCCAACACCTTGCAGGGAGTGATGAAGACAGAGCCCGATAATGGCGTTGCGCACTATCAGTTGGGACTGGCGTTCGACCAGATGGGCAATGTCAGCCGGGCGGAAGCAGAATGGCAGAACGCGGTCCGGCTTCGTCCTGACATCGTGGAAGCGTACCGTGCGCTGGCTGGGGCGGCCATTCACCGCGGTGATGCTTCGGCTCTGGTGCAGGCAGCGGATCAGATTATAAGTCTGGAGCCCGCGGCTCCCGACGGATACCTGCTGCGCGCCGTGGCCGAGATTGATCGCAAGCAATTTGCGGCGGCGGAGGACTTTATCAAACAGTCGCTTGAGAAGCAGCCGAAGAACCCGGCCGCTTTCGTGCAGATGGGGAACTTGCTCATGGCGGAGAACAAGCCGGGGGACGCGCAAAAAGCCTATCAGCAGGCACTGGATCAGGATCCAAACTCGACCGATGCGCTGGGCGGCGTGCTCAATGTGGACCTGGTGCAGAAACAGCCCGATCTGGCGATTGCAACCGCGCAGGCCCAAGTGGCGAAGTATCCTAACAATTCCGGATTTCACACGATGTTGGGCCATCTGTACATGGAACAGAAGAAAGACTATACGGGTGCGGAAGCGGAATTCAGAAAAGCCATCGAACTGGATCGAAACAATTCTGACGCGACCCTGAAGCTAGGCATGGCACAGAACGAGGGGGGTGCGACGGATCAAGCGCTCCAGACTTTTCTGGATGGCGCCAAAACGAACCCGAAGGAAATCGCGTTTTACCTCCTGGCCGGCAGCATCTACGAGAACAAGCACGATTGGGACAAGGCAAAACAGATGTACCAGAAAGTGCTGGAGCTGCGGCCCGACAATCCGCTGGCGTCAAACAACATGGCGTACGTGATGCTGCAGCAGGGCGGGAATGTGGATGTGGCGCTAGCCATGGCGCAGACCGCGCGACGGCAACTTCCGGACAACCCCAACTCCGCCGACACGCTGGGCTGGGCGTACTACCAGAAAGGCGTGTACTCGAACGCGATCAACCTGTTCAAAGAAGCCGCGAAGAAAGAACCGGAGAATGCGACCTTCGTGTATCACCTCGGACTGGCTTACGCACAGACTGGGCAGGCCGCGCTGGCGCGGCAACAGTTGGATCATGTGGCGAAGATCAAGCCGGGGTCGTCGGAGGTCGAGGAGTTGCGACGGGCGGTGGCCGCGGTTAGGAAGTAGAAAAGATAGAAAAGTCAGACGCGTCTAAATCATATTGCGGACCGTATTCTCGCTCCCACCGGCAAGCCCAGGCTGCCTTCGCCCTTCGGCTTCGCTCAGGCAGGCTAGCTGGCGAGACGCTGGCGCTATCCTTCAGGGCACGGATATACCAAAGCGTTCTTTCAGTATCGCTCTCCACTGTTGATCGCCTTCCAGTACTTTCTCCTTGCGAACTCCGTTTCGGGTCTCGATCAGGTTGTCGTTAGATAACGTGACCCGGCCTTCGATGGTCGGTTTTGAACAAATGCGATTGCGCGTGAAGTGCGAGTCGGGCGAAGTCTGCTGATAGTGGCACATGGCGGCGAAATTGGCGAGCTGGCGAGGTTGCATGGTGAAGGAGTATTCCCTTTTCCATCTGTCGTCCGTCATGACTTCGAGGTGGAAGACACCCTCTACGCCGCTGAGGCGATAGATGCGCCCGGTTTGCGGTTGCTCTAACCCGGGCTTCAGACGCAACGGTTCGAGAAAGTTGTCTCCGAAACCGACGTCGGCGAGCCAGGGTTCTTCGAGATCGACGCGGAGGGTGAGGTGATCGAACTCGGGGCCGTCAGTGCCATCGGGGCGGGTGACGCGGGCGGAGAGCAGGGTTACCTGGAATCCTATAATACGAAGCAGGGCGGCGAAGGCCCCGTTTAATTCGTAGCAAAAGCCGCCGCGGTGTTCGTCGACGATCTTGTGCAGGAAGCGGGCTTCGTCGCACACGATTTGGCGACCGAGGTGGATGTCCAGGTTTTCGAAGGGAACGGCGAAGAGGTGGGCGCGATGGAGGGAGAACAAGGTGGCTTCGGTCGGCCGAACCTCTCCAACGTGCCCGATTCGCTGAAGGTAAGCCTCAATTTCCACGTTCAGGGTTCCCAAGCACACACAGGTGGTCATTGGATCGTATCGTGCTTTTCGAGGTTGTGTCGGGCGCACAATAGCTGAATGTTTTCAGCATCTTTCGACGATCCTCCGAGAGAGTAAGGGATGATGTGGTCGAAGTGCAAATTCTTGGCACTACCACACTTCACGCATCGGCCCTTATCCCGTTTCCAGACTTCCAACTTAATGGGGCTAGGAATAACGCGGTCATGCTCCGGAGAAACGCCGCGAGGTCTCTCTGAAAACGGAACCTCATGGATTAACTGCAACCTAAACCTCAACACTTTTCGAGGTCCGGATTTCTCCTGCCACGAATCGATGAGTTCGAAAACCCCGTTATAGGCCCATATTCCGTTGCGGATCTTCTCAAACACTCTCACCCGTTCCGCCGGGCCGATTCCATCCTTGAACCTTCCCGCCGCTTCGGCAAACAAACCATTCTGTGTGGGCTTCCCGTTTGCCTGAAACTCTGGCTGGTCGACTACCTTCGGATTGGTAGTAGCTGTTGTCCTGGGCACATCGTGCCCTTCATAGATGATGATACGTCCACCCTGCTCAACTTTGTCCTGATATGGCGCGCCAGATCTCTGGCTCATCAAAATTAGGCTTTCGTCGTGTCTTATCCGATCGTTCATCCCTCGTTGGAGACTGACTCCAAACGGAGCGCACATCTCTAAGTAGGAAACGACGTCGCCTGGGCTAAGCATCAGAATCTATAGAGTTGGATCACACCGGCAGTTCTTCCTGCATCCATCCGCCGGAGGTTTCGAGTTTGGGTTCGCCGGCAAGCTCAAGGATTAGTCTTTCGAGAATCAGGCGCTTGCCGGGGGGATTGGAGCGCAGGGCCAGGTCCGCTCTGGCTACGAGGCGGAGGGCGCGGGTAAGTTCGCGCTTCGATTTGTAACGGCGGGCCTGGCGGATGATGTCGTCGGCTGCGAAGGGCGGGACACGGAAGCCTTGCCAAAGAGCGGCCCAGAGCATGCGCTGGTCGCGCACGTTGCGTTCGAGGATCACGAGCATCTGGCGGAGAGTTTTCGCGAGCATATAGAGGTGGCCGATGGCGGCTTCTTCACCTTCCCCGGTGGAGAGTAGGGCATCGAGCACTTCGAGGGCGCGGGCGCGGTCCTTGGAGGAAATGGCGTCGGTGAGTTCGTAGAGCGACCGTTGTTTGGCGGCGAGCACCATGGTCTCGACATCGCCCAGGGTGATTTTCTTTTTTTCGCCCACGTAGAGAATCAGCTTCTCGAGTTCGTTCGAGACCATCATCATGTCGGCGCCAAGCGCGTCGGTCAGTTCGCGGGCGCCGTCGGGGTCGATCTTGACTCCGCGGGTCGTGCAATACTCGCCAATCCAGTGGACGGCTTCGCCTTCCTCGACCCGCGCTAGTTCGACGATTCCGCAAAACGGGCCGAGATCCTCGCGGATCTTATGGTAGCGATCTTTGTCGGTCATCTCCATGCGTCGGGCGTCGGCGGGAATGCTGATGTGGTCGGCGACGAAGATGAGGAGGGCATCGGGGTTGGGGTTCTTGCAATACTCTTCGATGGCGCCGATCTTCTCTTGGTTGGAGCCGCGTCCGAACAGCGCTTTCACGCCGCGCACGAAAAATACCTGGAAGGGGGCCATGAGCGAAGGGGTGCGGGCACGGTCGAGCACCTCACTGAGCGAGGTCTCGCTCAGGTCAAATTCGAATACGCTGAAATCGCGGGAGTCGGGGGCGACCAGGTGCTCAAGGATGGCATCGCGACAGCGCTTTCGGAAGAACGCCTCATCGCCCACGAAGACATAGGCTGGCCTCAGCTTGCGCGACTCGAGTTCGGAGAGAAAGCGGTCCGATTGGGTGAAGCCGCGCATCAGTACGCCTCCAGGATGTTGGCCACGAGGGTGCGGGCGAAGTCCCGGGACAGGCGGTCCACGGCGGGCGAGTCTTCCTCAAAGAAGCTGGGGAGATCGCGCGAGAGTTCGTACTGCTCGTGAAAAAGATACGACGGGTTCTGGAAGAGCACTTTTCCATGACGGTCGGTCAAGGTGACCTGCATGCTGACGGTGACCAGCGCGCTGGCGGCGCGGCCGGTTGTCGAATCGTACGTGGCGGGCGTAGCCGAGGCGGACAAGACGGTTCCTTTGAGCACAGCGTCGGCGTCGGCCTGCGCTTCGTGGATCACATGGAATTGCGTGCGGGTATTGAACTCGCGCACGACGGCGTCGGTTAAGCGCTGCTCGATGCGGAACGTCTGACTTTGGCTGAGGAAGCCGGGGATCGCGATGATGCGGACGTTCTGCGGCAGGGCTACGGTGTGTCCTACGGTGTGGTAGCCGCAACTGCTGCCAGTGATGCTCCAGACCAATGCTGCGATGGCAGTCCAACGCGTCATTGAATCTGACCTCGGGGACGGGAGGCGGTCATGCTCTCAGCACATTCGGCGGCGGTGAGAGCCGTGATGCGGAGGTTGTCGGAGGCAGCCCAGAGCCAAATGCCGTTGGCGTGATTGGCGTCGCGTGCAAGCGAAATCAGGATGTCGCCCTGGCCGGCGGCGCTGACATTGGTCGGAGTATCTTCGGCGCCGTTGGCAATAACTACGTGATCCCCGGCGAGCATCTGCGAGAAGTCTTCGATGGCTACTGGCTTCTCGGTTTCGAGATAGACGGCAAAGGCGTGTCCATGAAAGATCGGAGCCTGAACGAGGAACAGCGAGGGCTCGATTGCACTGGGAGCGATCCGCCGGTAGTGTTTCCGGATTCGTTCGGAGACAGTTTCGAGCGCGAAGTTGGAGCGCGGCCCGTAGCGCGTGACCATGTTGAAGGCGACCTGGATGTCGTAGATGTTCTTGGGCAGCTCCTGGAACGAGAGCAGGTTCACGGTCTGCTCATGAAGTTCGTCCATTCCTTTTTGGCCTCGTTCAGACGCTGGTTCAAAGACGGTCGCCGTCATGCGCTGGAGTCTGCCCAAGCGCAGTGCCAGCATCGCCAGAACGGTTGCGGCCGGATGAGCCACGACCACCGGCCCGGGCTGCAATTCGGGTGGTACCGGTTGGCCAGCCTGGCGCTCGATCCAGGGCGATCGGACGGTGGCTCCGGGCTCATCTTCGAGCGCGAACGAGAGATCGACGATCGTGTTGCCAAGATCGCGGGCGGCCTTCCAGTTGTTGCGCGTGCAGCGCGGGTCGGACGCGAAGAAAGTAAAATCCACGCGCTCAAACTGCTCGGTACGGACGCTCTGAATGAAACTCATCTCGTCGCCGACAGCTTCCAGTTGGCCGAGAGACTCGTCGTCATCGAGCAGGCGGACGTCGACAGCAGGAAAGTTCCGGTCACGCAGGACTTCGGCGATCTCTTTTCCCGAGAGAGTGGCGGCACCTACGATGGCCACGCGATACAGGTT
>Ga0209698_10003190_pt1 | contig 18359 bp, 11 predicted proteins | sample LitLauG_LLR_2012_FD_187203 | JGI IMG/M metagenome (GOLD analysis project Ga0209698, IMG submission 187203) | Freshwater sediment microbial communities from Pennsylvania, USA - Little Laurel Run_MetaG_LLR_2012 (SPAdes) (version 2) | ecosystem: Environmental > Aquatic > Freshwater > Creek >...
AATACTGGTACTGCGTGCGGATCACACGGCTTTCGACGGTGAGGTCCTGCACGGGCTGCATGTAGAGGGTGATGCCTTCCACCTTGGCCAGTTCCGGCTGCAAATCGCGGATAATCTCGGAAGCAGTTTGTTTGCGCTGATCGCGCGGCTTCAGGTTGATCTGGATGCGTCCGGCGTTGGGCGTGGTGTTGGTGCCGTCAACCCCGATGAACGAGGCGAGGTTGTCTACGTTGGGATTCTTCAGGATCACGCTGGCTAGCGCCTGCTGGCGCTGGGCCAGGGCGACGAAAGAAATGTTCTCCGGGCCTTCGGAAATGCCCATGATCACACCGGTATCCTGCACCGGGAAGAAGCCCTTGGGAACATAGACGTACAGCAGGAGCGTGGCGACCAGAGTGCCGACGGTGATGAGGAGGGTGGTGGTCTGGTAGCGGAGGACAAACTTCAGCGTGCGGCCGTAGAAAGCGATCACCTGGTTGAAGAAACTCTCCGCGGCGCGGGCGACGAGGTTTGGACGGGCAGGGGCGCCCGTCTCTCCATTCTCTTCTTCGTGCTTGGTCTTAAGGAGCTTGGCGCACATCATCGGGGTCAGGGTCAGAGAGACTGCGGCTGACACGAGAATGGTGACTGCCAGCGTGACTGCAAATTCACGGAAGAGCCGGCCTACGATGTCGCCCATGAAAAGCAGCGGGATCAGCACCGCAATCAGCGAAACAGTAAGGGAGACGATGGTGAAGCCGATTTGTCCAGCGCCTTTGAGCGCGGCTTGCAGCGGGGATTCGCCCGCTTCCAGGTAGCGGGCGATGTTCTCGATCATCACGATGGCGTCATCGACGACGAATCCGGTCGAGATGGTCAGCGCCATCAGCGTGAGGTTGTTCAGGCTGTAGCCGAGCAGATACATCACCCCGAACGTGCCCACCAGCGAAAGCGGAACCGCGATGCTGGGGATGACCGTGGCGGAAAGATTACGCAGAAACAGGAACATGACCATGACCACAAGAAACACGGTGATCATGAGTTCGAACTGAACGTCGGCGACCGATGCGCGGATGGTCTGCGTGCGGTCAATCAGGATCTGAACTTTGACGGCGGCCGGAAGCGAAGCCTGCAGTTGCGGCAGAACCTTCTTAACACGATCGGCGACGCTGATAATGTTGGCGCCGGGCTGCCGCTGAATGTTCAGCAGCACGGCGGGCGTGGTATTGACCCAAGCAGCCTGCTTGACGTTTTCGGCGCTGTCAACCGCGTTGGCAATGTCGGAGAGGCGGACGGGCGCGCCGTTGCGATAGGCAATGATGACGGCATTGTATTGCTGGCTGGAGAGAAGCTGGTCGTTGGCGCCGATGGTGAACGACTGGCGCGGTCCATCGATGACCCCCTTAGCTTGATCGACGTTGGCAGTCGCCAACGCAGAGCGAACGTCTTCCAGGCTGAGTTGATAAGAAGCAAGAGCGGTGGGATTGGCTTGCACGCGGACGGCAGGCTTCTGGCCCCCGCTGATGGAAACAAGTCCCACGCCGGGCAACTGCGAAATTTTCTGAGCGAGCGCGGTTTCGGCGAGGTCCTCGATGCGCGACAAGGGCAGCGAGTCCGAGGTGAGCGCCATGGTGAGAATGGGCGCGTCGGCCGGATTCACCTTGCTGTAGATCGGAGGATTGGGAAGATCGCGCGGCAGGTACGTCGTGGCGGCATTGATGGCGGCCTGAACCTGTTGTTCCTCTATATCGATATTCTGGTCGAGTTCGAATTGCAGAATGATCAGCGAACTCCCAAACGAACTGGTGGAGGTCATCTGGTTCAGACCGGGGACTTGTCCGAACTGGCGCTCCAGGGGAGCGGTGACCGAAGAGGCCATAACATCAGGCGCGGCGCCGGGGTAGAACGTCATGACCTGGATCGTGGGGTAATCGACTTCCGGCAACGCGGAAACGGGCAGCTGGCGATAGGCGACGACGCCGACCAGGATCACAGCCACCATCAACAGAGAGGTAGCGACCGGCCGGAGAATAAAAATGCGCGACGGGTTCATGACGCAGGCGCTGCAGTAGTGGGCTGCGAAGCGTTGGAGCTGCCGTTGCCGCTGCGGGTGCGGGCTTCAACTTTCGCGCCGTTCTGCAGTTTGTCCTGACCGTCGGTGACGACAATGTCTCCAGGCTGAAGTCCGGAGGCGATCGCGCTCTGGTTGAACTGCGTGAGCGCGACCGTCACCGGCCGGGCTTCGACCGTCTTGTCGGGTCTCACAACGTAGACGAAAGTGCCTTGGGGCCCGCGCTGGACGGCTACGCTGGGGACGAGCGTGCTGTCCTTCTTCACGTCGAGAAGCAGGCGAACGTTGACGAACTGATTGGGCCAAAGGATCCCGTCTTTGTTGTCGAAGGTGGCCTTCAAGCGCCCGGTGCCGGTGGTCTGGTCGATCTGGTTATCGATAGTCAGGAGTTTGCCAGAAGCGAGTTTGGTTTGATCATCACGACTGTAGGCGTCGACGATGAGAGTGCCTTGATGCATCCTTTTCGCGACTACCGGAAGGCTGTCTTGTGGCAGCGTGAAGATGACAGAGATGGGCTGAAGCTGCGTGATGACCAGCATCGGATTCGTATCGGCGGCATGGACAATGTTGCCAACGTCAACCAGTCGGAGGCCGATGCGTCCCGCGACCGGCGCGGTGATGTGGCAGTAGGAAATCATGAGCTTGGCATTGTCGATGGCGGCCTGGTCGGCACGGACGGCGCCTTCGAATTGATCTGCCGTCGATTTTTGCGTGTCGACCTGTTGTTGCGACATCGCGCCGGACACCTGCAGCAGATCCTTGAAGCGCTGGTAGTTCAATTGCGCGTCGCGGAGGGAAGCTTGGTCTTTATAGAGCTGGGCCTGGGCCGTCTCGAGCTGCACTTCGTAAGGACGGGGATCAATCAGAACCAGAAGATCGTCTTTGTTGACCTGCTGGCCTTCCCGGAAGTTGACTTGGACGAGTTGTCCATCGACGCGGCTCTTGACGCTTACGGTGTTGAATGCGGTTACCGAGCCGAGGCCGGTGAGGTAGACGGGCATGTCCTGCTGAACGGCAGGAGTGACCGCAACCGGAACGGCGCGCGGGCCGGCAGCGGCGAGCGCTTGCTTGTCTTTGGAGTCAGCGCTCTGGCAGCCGAGCCAGCCCAGGAGGAAGAGAAGAGCTCCGAGAAGTTGAAAAATACCTGAATTTAGGAATCTAGCCATATAGAACCGTGCGGGCGATTAGCCACTCAGCTTTCTGCAGCCTGATACAAGCGGCTTTGATGAATTGCGCGTGTTGAAGCGCCATACATCCAACAGACTTTTGCGGCCTGTCCCCATAGATGATCATACTTGTCATTAAGACGGCCGGGATAATGAAAAGATAGTAAAAGTTTGTAAATGCAAGGGCTTAGGATCAATCCGTACCAGGCGCTCTGTGCCCAGAGGCCGGAGCCAACCACAGAGAGCACAGAGGTTCACAGAGAAAATCTTTAAACCACCAAGGACACGAAGGTACACAAAGGAACTCCAAGGGCGACTGGAGCGCTCGGAGTGCTCATTGCTGTATGGCCTGAACCAACGCGGGGCGGACTTGTTCCTGCTGTATCTGGGAGGTGTCCCACCCGCCACCGAGAGCCTTGACTAAGTAGACCGAAGTGACCATTTGCTGACCGAGTAACTGGGTTGCTAAGCGTTGATTGTTGAGTAAGACAGTTTGCGCAGTGATTACATCGAGATACGTGGTGAGTCCGCCGACATAGCGATTATTGGCGATGTCAAGCGCGCGGCGCGAATCCTCCACGGCGGTCTGCTGAGTTTTCGCAGCCTGATTCAGGAGCGCCAGGCCGGAGAGCCCGTCTTCGACTTGCTGGAAAGCCACCAGCACGGACTGGCGGTAGTTGGCAACGGATTCATCGTAGGCGGCGCGGGTAGCGGCCAGATTGGCGCGGTTGCGTCCACCGTTGAAGATCGGCTGAAGCAGGTCACCGCCGATCGACCAGAAGGCACTGGGCGCGTTCACGAGCGTGGCCAAGTCACGGGATTCCCATCCACCTGAGCCGCTGAGCGTGATGTGGGGATAGAAGGCAGCGGCGGCGATTCCGACCTGGGCGTTTTCGAAGGCCATCTGGCGCTCGCTGGTGGCGATGTCGGGACGGCGTTCGAGGACCTCGGAGGGAACGCCGGTTGGGATCGGCGGAGGAGTGGCGTCGAACGGGGCAGACGCTAGGGTGAACGCCGAGGCCGGCTTTCCGACCAGGACCGCGATGGCGTGTTCGTACTGCGCCCGCTGTTGCTCGACCAGCGAAAGTTGGGTCGCGGTTGCGTCGAGCAAGGCGGCCTGCTGCGCTACTTCGAGACCAGACGCGACTCCTCCTTCGTGACGGTTGTTCACCAGATCGAGACCCTTCTGCTGAATCTCGACTGACTGGCGGACGACGTCGGCTTCTCGATCGAGCTCGCGAAGATTGAAGTAGTCGGCGGCTAGTTCGGCCGTCAGAACCAGGCGGACGTTTTCGAGATCGGCGGCGCTGGATTGAAGCGATGCATTGGCGGCTTCCAGGTTACGTCGGACTGATCCGAAAAGGTCGACTTCGTAGCTGGCCGAAAACGGCACCGTGAAAGCGCTTTGCGTGACGGGCTTTGGAGATAAGCTCAGTGGGCGATTGCCGGAGAAGCGTTCGCGCAGAGCGTTGGGATCGGCATTGAGCTGGGGAAAAAACGCCGAGGTGGCAATACGCGCCAGGGAGCGTGCCTGAGACAACCGATCGCGCGCGGCGAGGAGCGACTGGTTGGCTTGCAACAGGTCTTGCTCCAGGCGATCGAGTTCGGCATCGTGAAAGATCTGCCACCAGGCTCCCTTGGAAATCGAGTCCTTGGGAACGGCGGTCTGCCACGGGCCTTCGCCCTTCCAAGTGGCCGGGACTTGCGCTGTGGGCCGCTGGTAACGCGGGCCGACGGCACATCCGGCGAGGAGGGCGGCGGCGGCCGCGGCAACGACGAGCAACGGCCGCTTCACGGGCGCGCGCCTCCTTCGTTGGGATTGACGATGTGGACCTGCTGGCCTTGCTCGAGCGAATCGGCGGGGTTGATGATGATGCGTTCGGTGGGGTCGAGGCCGCCGAGAATCTCGAGGGTCGCACCGAAATCGCGCCCGATGGCGATGGAGCGGAGCTGTACTTTGCTGTCTTTGTCAACGACGGCTACGCGCGGGCCTTCGGCGCGGAAGAGCATGGTGTTCACGGGAATCGTGATTCTGGGAACGTTGCTTCCGGTGGCGAAATGCACTTGCCCGAAAGAGCCGGGGAGGAGCTTCCCATCTTTGTTGGGGACGTCGACCTCGGTAAGCAGAGTGCGGGTGGCGGGATCGATGGCGTCGGCGGTCCGCGCGATGGTGCCAAGGAACTTCTGTCCAGGAAACTCCTGCAGGGTAATGGCGGCCTTCATGCCCACTTTCATCGTCGGCGCATAAGCTTGAGGAACGCTGACGTAGACGCGCAAGGGATCGACGCGCGCGATGTCGAACAGCTCTTTGCCGGTAGCTCCGGCTCCGGCGTTGATGAGGGCTCCGGGATCGACGTTGCGGCGGGTCAGCACGCCGGAAAACGGCGCATAGACGTTCTTGAAAGATTCGAGTTGCTCCAGGCGGCGAACGTTGGCTTCGGCAGCAGCGAGATTGGCTTGCGCCTGTTGATAGCCGCTGGCCTGCTGGTCGGCTTCTTGCTGCGAAACGGCATCGGTCTTGCGCAGGTTGGCCCAGCGGTCGGCAGAGATCTTGGCGAGTTCGAGTTGCGCCTTGATTTGCTCGCGGCTGGCGCGGGCCTGCGAGAGTTCCTGATCGACTTCGGGAGTATCAATCGCGGCGAGCAGCTCCCCTTTCTGGATACGACTGCCAATGTCCTTGTACCAGCGCACGAGATACCCGTTGGTGCGGGCGAAGATGGGAGACTCCTCAAACGCTTGCAGGTTGCCGGGCAGGACGAGTTCGTCGTCGCCGGGCTCAGACACCGGCTGCACGACGGCCACGGTGGGAATGGAGACGGCTTCGGTTTCGTTGGCCAGTGCGTCGGCCTCGCCGTGCCGCGTGAGGAACGTGACCGCACCTGCGGTGACGAGGACGAGCAGAACTGCTCCGACCAGAATCTTTGCCCGAGCGGCCGGCGCGGGCGGGAGATCGGGAGGAGCCTCGATCTGGGGATGGACGCGATGAGGCGTCTCAGCTTGGTCTACGGGCATATCGGTCTCCAACAAAACTCAGTCATCACGGTTGCTCCGCTTGCAGGCGCGCCTGGCGACGACTGTGAATGATCGCGAACACGCTGGGGACAAAGAACAAAGTTGCCACGGTAGCAAAGAGCAGGCCGCCGATCACAGCGCGGCCGAGCGGGGCATTCTGCTCGCCACCTTCGCCAAAGCCCAAAGCCATGGGGACCATGCCGATGATCATCGCCAGCGCGGTCATCAGCACGGGACGCATGCGAGTGAACCCAGCTTCGAGCGCGGCTTGCACGGCAGGCACGCCCATATCCATCCGATCGCGCGCGAAGGAAACCAGCAGAATCGAATTCGCGGTCGCCACGCCCATGCACATAACGGCACCAGTCAGAGATGGAACGTTGAGCGTGGTGCGCGTGACGAGCAGGAACCAGCAGATGCCCGCGAGCGCGCCCGGCAAGGCAGTGATGATGATAAACGGATCGAGCCAGGACTGGAAGTTGACGACGATGAGCAGGTACACGAGCACGATGGCCATCAGGAGGCCGACGCCGAGGCCGAAGAACGAGGAGCGCATGGTCTCGACCTGTCCGCGAACCACGATGCGCGTGCCGCGGGGGAGATGGTCGTCAAACGGTTTCAGCGCTTTCATGATGTCGGCCGCGACGCCCCCCAGGTCACGACCCTGGGTGCTGGCATAAACGTCCATGACAGGCTGCACATTGTAGTGGTTCACCACGGCGGGGCGGGCAACGGGGCTGAGCTGCGCGAGATTACCAAGGACCTGCGGGCCTTGCGCATTCGGTCCGTTGACGGGTGTGTTCATCAGGTCCTGCACGGAGGTCATGCGGTACTGCGGGCTCTGAATAGCGATGGGATAGGTGACGCCATTACTCGGGTTCAGCCAGAAATTGGGCGACGTCTGGAAACTCCCGCTCAAGCTGATGAGGACGCTCTGGGCGACATCGCGCGCATTCAACCCGACTTGATTAATGCGGGTGCGGTCCATGTCGAGATAGAGCGTGGGGAGGCTCATCATCTGCTGGACGTGGACGTCGGCGGTTCCCGGAATCTGGCGGACCTGGTTGGAGATTTTTTGCGCGATCTCGTAGTTGGAGCGCATATCGGCGCCGACCACCTGGATGTCGACCGGGGCGGGCAAGCCGAAGTTGAGGATCTGAGACACGATGTCGGCGGGCTGAAAGAAGAACTCGACGCCGGGGAAACGGGCGGGGAGTTCGCGTCGGAGGTGGCGGATGTATTGCGCAGTCGGATGGTGACGCTCGGGATTGAGCGCAATCAGAATCTCGGCGTCATTGGTTCCGATAACGCCCGAGCTGGCATAGGAAAGGTTAATGCCGGAGTAGGGGACGCCAATATTGTCGAGGATGGTCTGCAATTCTTCTTTCGGAATCTCGCTGCGCAAGACCTGCTCGACCTGATCGGTGAGGCGGGCCGTTTCTTCCACGCGCAAACCGGGGCGGGCGCGAACATGCAACCGGAGAAGGCCAGCATCAACCTGCGGGAAGAAATCTTGTCCGAGGAAGGGCACGAGGGTCATCGACAAAACACAAAAGGCAACGAAACAGACGGCGAACAACTTGCGGTGATCGATCGTGGTTTCGAGTAATTGCTGGTAAGCGCTGCGGAAGTTCGCGAAGCGGCTCTCGAATCCACGCTGGAAGCGAGCCAGGAAGTTGGTGGGCTCGGCGGCGCGGTGTTCGTGGCCGCGCATGATGAACATGACCAGAGTCGGGATGAGAGTTCGCGACAACAGATAGGACGCGAGCATCGCGAAGCTGACGGCTTCGGCGAGCGGCACGAAGAGAAACTTCGCGACCCCGGCAAGAAAGAACATGGGGACGAAGACGATGCAGATGCAAAGCGTGGAAACGAAGGCGGGGACGGCAATCTGTTGCGCACCGTCGAGAATCGCCTGCTTCATTTCCTTGCCCATGGCGAGGTTGCGCTCGATGTTTTCGATTTCGACAGTGGCGTCGTCGACAAGAATACCGACGGCGAGCGCGAGGCCGCCGAGGGTCATGATGTTGATAGTCTCGCCAAGAGCGCTGAGCAAGATCACAGAGACAAAAATGGATAAGGGAATCGAGATCCCGATGATCAGCGTGGGGCGCCAGTCGCCTAGAAAGAGGAGGATCATGGCCGCCGTGAGGCACGCGGCGGTGAGGCCTTCATACAAAACGCCCCGGATCGAAGCGCGGACGAAGAGCGACTGATCGAACAGAGCGCGGATGCTGAGTTCGGGCGGGAGAGACTGCTCAGCGATCGGCACGATGTTCTTGATCGCATTGACGACCGTGAGGGTGGAAGAGCCCCCCAGCTTGTACATCGACATGAGGACGCCGCGCACGCCGTCCTGTCGAACGATGTTGGTCTGGGGAAGAAAGCCGTCGCGAATGTGAGCCACATCGCGCATGTAAAGAGTGGAACCGTTCGCGGTCTTGACCGGGAGATCGTTCAACTCAGCGATCGTGCGTGGGTTGCCGTTCATCTCGACGTTGTACTCGGTCGGACCGATTTTCGTAGTGCCCGCCGGAAGGATCAGATTCTGCGCCGCGACGGCATTCACAATGTCCGCAGGAGTCAGGCCATACGCCTGCAGTTTTGCGGAATCGAGATCGACCTGCACTTGGCGGGGCTTGCCCCCGAAGGGATACGGAGTCCCTGCTCCTTCGACCGTGGTGAGCTGGGTGCGCAGAAAATTCTGCCCCAGATCAAAGAGTTGCTGCTCCGGCAGGGTCTTGCTGCTTAATCCCAATTGAACCACGGGCGTGGTGGATGCCGTGTAGTTGATCACGAGCGGCGGAGTCGTACCGGGCGGCAGGCCGCGCAAAATCGTCTGGCTGATGGCAGTAACTTGAGTAAGGGCGGTCGCGATATTAACCGAAGGCCGGAAGAAAATCTTGACGACCGCAATTCCGTTCAGCGACTGCGATTCCGTGTGCTCGACGTCATTGACGGTGACGGTGACCGAGCGCTCGGAATTGGTGACGATGCGGTCCGCCATTTCGGCGGGAGCCAAACCGGTGTAGTTCCACACCACACTGACGACGGGGATATTGATTTCGGGGAAAATGTCGACCGGGGTGCGCAGGATCGTGACAGGCGTAAGGATGATGATGAGCAGAGCCATCACCACGAACGTGTACGGGCGGCGAAGCGCTAAGGCAACTATCCACATAAAACTGCGAGAGCCTTCAATGGCCGTTCCCTTGGGTTGGACTCAATCATACTTTCCGAAATAGATTCAAAACAGTACGTTTCGGATTTAAATTATATTAGACTTTGGCCATGGGACAAAGTGAGCAGCAGCGCAATGGAAATGGCGCGAAACGAGCGCCCGGGCGGCCGCGCAGCGAGGTATCCCGGCAGGCGATTTTGGGCAGCACGCTGAAGCTGCTGAAGAAAACCGGGTTCCCGCAACTCAGCATCGAAGCCATCGCGGCCGACGCGGATGTCAGCAAGGCAACCGTGTACCGATGGTGGCCGACCAAGGCTGCACTGGTAGCCGATGCGTTTTCCACGAGTGCCGACCAGGAATTGCGCTTCCCTGACACGGGGTCCGTACACAAGGACATGAGTCTGCAGATGCGGCAGCTGATCCGGGTCTTCCGGTCGCAGCGCGGAAAGGTGGTCGCGGCGCTGCTGGGCGGAGGGCAGTCGGATCCGGAATTGATCGCCGCCTTCCGTGAGCGGTTTCTATGGCCGCGGCGCAAGCAAGCCTATAAAACGCTGCAGCGCGGGATCGATCGCGGCGAATTGCCGGCGGGTATTGATATGGACCTCACACTGGACTCGCTTTACGGCCCGATTTATATGCGGTTTCTGATTCGGCACGGCGAACTTAACGAGGACTTTGCCGATGCGCTTTGCGGGCTAGTGTTGAGTGGAGTGGAGCTATCCCACTCATCGCAAAGTGCGCGATGAATGGGGCACCCGAACGTCACGGCTGAGTATTAGCGTGTCCGCCGTCACTGCAAATCAAGTTGCCCAGTGGTAGAAGAATATGAGAAAGGTCCTACGCGCGCGGAGGTGGACTCATGGTTGCCGCGAATGCCACCCACGCCCTGTGCCATTCCTTGCTGCAGGGTTTTCACCGAGAGCGTGAGTCGATGGATCGCGTTTCGGAAGTGGGATTCTCTGTCCGCCTTCCGCCGATCGCTACCGACCCAACCGATCGTAGAACGTTCTTGAAGGCAACCACGCTTCCCTGCCTGGCCGCTTGCGCCGCAGCCTGCCTGCGCAACAGCCCGGCGGCTGCTCTTGCGGCGCCCTCCCTGGCAGAAGACGATGCGCGTTTTCGCATGGAGGCCCGGTTCTACGAAAAGCTGCCCGGAAAGAACGTCCGGTGCAAGATGTGTCCGCGCGGATGTGTGGTAGGGGATCGCGAGCGCGGGCATTGCCGTGTCCGCGAAAACCGCGGCGGCACGTATTATTCGCTGGTCCACTCGCGGGTGTGTGCGGCCCATATCGACCCGATCGAGAAGAAGCCGTTCTTCCATTTCCATCCCGGCATTTTGGCGTTCTCCCTGGCCACGGCCGGATGCAACGTGAACTGCAAGTTCTGCCAGAACTGGGAAATCTCGCAGGCCAAACCCGAGGATCTGCCGGCCCGGTATATGCCGCCCGCAGATGTCGCGGCGTTGGCGAAACAGAATCAGTGTCCGGCGGTCGCTTTCACGTACAGTGAACCGACCGTGTGGAACGAGTTTGTCACCGACGCCGCGGACGCAGCACGGGAACAAGGAACGAAGGCCGTGGTCGTATCGAACGGCTTCATTCAGCAAGAGCCGCTGAAGCGTCTGTGCCGGCACGTGGATGCCATCAAGATCGATCTGAAGGCGTTCTCCGCGAAGTATTACCGCGAGGTGGTGAATGCCGAGCTTCAGCCCGTGCTGGATACGCTGGTAACAACCCGGAAGGAAGCCAAGTGGATGGAAATCGTGCATCTTGTCGTTCCGACGCTGAACGACAGCGATGCCGAATTTCGCGACCTTGCGCGGTGGATCAAAGGCAATCTGGGAACTGACGTCCCGATCCACTTCACGCGTTTTCAGCCGCTGTATTTGCTGAAAAACCTGCCTCCCACGCCGGTAGACACCCTGGAACGCGCCAAGACGATCGCCGACGCCGAAGGATTGCAGTACGCATATATCGGAAATGTCCCCGGACATCCGGGCGAGAACACTCGCTGCCCGAAGTGCCGCCGTCTGCTGATCGAGCGCGCTGGATTCACGGTCACGCAGAACCATATTCACAAAGGAAAATGTGAGTATTGCCAACATGTGATTCCGGGCGTTTGGAGCTGAGGCGGGATCGGAGTTCCTATGAGTGCCAGAATCAGAGTCACCCTGCTGATCGCAATTCCTTTGCTGGTGGCATGGACGCTGATTGCAAAGAACCCGCCCGTGGGATCAGTGGAGCAGGTCCGGCGAGCGGCTGTGGCAGGATCCTTTTATCCTGGCGATGCCAAGGAACTGGCGTCGACGGTGGATGGGTTGCTTGCACATGCCAGTGTTCCGGCACCGAAAGGGCAGATCGTTGCCTTGGTCGCGCCTCATGCAGGTTACCCATTCTCCGGCGCCGTTGCTGCCCATAGCTATGCGTTATTGAAAGGACGGCCGACGCATCGAGTGGTCGTGATTGCGCCCTCCCACTACGACGCGTTTCCGTTTGCCTCGGTGTACGAAGGTGACGCCTACACCACTCCACTTGGAACGATCGCCGTGGACAAAGAGTTCGCCCGCAGGCTGGCGCGTTCGAATCCATCGATCAAGCTGTCCAGCCGCGGCCATGTTCCTTCTCCAGATGGGGCGGAACACTCGCTCGAAGTCCAACTGCCATTCCTGCAGCGGACGCTCTCGGATTTCGAACTGGTGCCTATCATCATGGGCGAGCAGAGCTATGAAGCGAGCCGCGCCCTGGGAGTCGCGCTTGCAGAATTGGTTCGCGGGACGGATACGCTCATCGTGGCTAGTTCCGATCTTTCGCATTTCCACCCCTACGAACAGGCCGTCGCTCTGGATGGAAAGACGTTAAACGCGATTGGGGAATGGGATTACCTGACGCTTTCGGACAACTTCCAGAGCCGGACGTGGGAAGCGTGCGGGGGAGGCCCGATCGTGGCCGCGATGATTGCCGCTGAGCGACTGGGGGCCACGCGTGCCCAGGTGATCAAGTATGCCAACTCGGGCGACGTCACCGGCGATCATAGCCGCGTGGTGGGTTACGGTGCAGTGGCGTTGTCTCAGGACGAAATCCGGGGTACAGAGATGCTGAAGTTTTCTTTGACCACGGCTGAGAAACGGCAACTGCTGGAGATCGCGAGGAAATCCGCCGAGTCTGCGGTCAGGGGCGATAAACTCTACGAGCTTCCCGCGAACCTGCCAGCGAGCTTGATGCAAGACCGCGGTGCCTTCGTCACGATCAAGGAAAATGGCGAGCTGCGCGGTTGCATCGGGTACACCGCAGCCATGCAGCCCCTGGCTCAGACGGTCCGGGACGTGGCCGGTTTTGCCGCGTTACGAGACACGCGGTTCCGGCCGGTAACGACTGGTGAACTACCCCAGCTGACGTACGAGGTCTCCGTTCTGTCGCCGATGCGGCGAGTGATGGATCTGAATCGCATCAAGGTAGGGGAGCACGGGCTCCTGATCAAAAAGGGACGTTATCGCGGGCTGCTGCTTCCACAGGTTGCACCCGATCAACATTGGGATCGAAACACATTTCTGGACGAAACCGCGATGAAGGCGGGCTTGCCTGCCAAAGCTTGGCGCGACAAAGACGCCGATCTTTTCATGTTTACGGCCGTGGTGTTCGGGGAATCGGACATCTCGCGCGTTCTTACGCCTGAGGTCCCAACCTGGACCGACCCACGCCTACGGTCAGGAGAGCGGGTACCAGGTTCACCACCGCAATAAACACAGTAGCCTTGAGAAACCCGAAGAGCGGGAGCAGGAACGCGCTCAACACGAGGGTCCCCACGCACGCTCCCAGCAGATCGATCGCATAGAGCATTCCGATTCCTGCCTGCGGCAATGGTGAGCCGGCAAAAAAGACCTCGGTGGCGAGCGCGAACTCATAACCTCCGAGCGCCCCCGCCAGCAAGGCCATGGCCGGGAAGACAATTTGGCTCGCGAAAATCAGCATGCCCGAGCTTCTGATTCCAGCCAGAGAATAGAAAAACAGGAAAAGCAGAACTGGAGCCATCGCAGCCAGAACCTGGAGGCCCGCTAACCGCACTAGACCTGCGTGAGGAGTCAGGGCGCGTAAAGAGCGGGCGGCCGACCGCAAGCGCCACCAACTGCCGAGGGTCATGCCCGTCATGAACAAGGCGATCAGGATCGCGAGTTGGTGGTAGACATAGCCGTAGACGGCTTGAAAGCCCAGCAGGAGCAACACCTCCACGCTGATCATAGTCAGGCCGGCAATCGCGATACCGAACCCGGTAGTGGCACGCACGCGGGCGGTGGTGCGCGGCCAGCTGCGAATGATCGCGGCAATGCCTAAGAGCAGAGCAGTCGCCAGCGCCACCAGCCGTCCAAATCGCATCCGCGCTATGGACTCGAAGATGGATTGATACTCGCGATTGAACTGCGTGCTCCAAAGGGCAACGTCGAGGTAGTAGGCGATCGGCGCCAGGTCACGGTTTACGGGCGTGTCGGGTTGAGGCTGGATCTTCTGCTCGAGATCGGCGACGCGGTCGGGCATCATGCGAAACGGGATGTAGTATTCGCGGACGTAGCTCGTTTGCAGGTGGCGGGATCGCAGGCGAGACAACAACTCGCTGTAATCCGCAGCCAGCACGCCTTCTCGCTTGGCTGCAAAGAAATGTACGGTGTCGCCCGGGATCGTGCGTACGACAGGAAATGCTTGCCGCAACGATTTGACGACGCATCGCAGGAAGGCGCTCAGGTCTGGACTCAAGTACTCTTCCGCGGCGTGCAACTGAAACGAGAAGACACCCCCGTCCGCAAGCTTCTCGGACGCCTCGCGAAAGAAATCTGAGGTATAGAAGCGGTTCAACTGCGCCGTCTGCGGGGCGGGTAGATTGACGACGATTACATCAAACACCTGGCTGGTGGTTTTCAGGAACAACCGTCCATCCGCATGGTGCACATGCACGCGCGGATCGGCGTGGGCGGCGGCCCACTGCTCCTGGAAATATCGCTGGGCGAGCTCGAACACGGTGGGATCGAGTTCAACGTAGTCCACTCTCTCAAGACTGGGATGCTGGAGAGCTTGCAGCAGGCTTCCGCCCGCACCGCCTCCGATGAGGAGAAGACTCCGTGGAGCGGGGTGTTCGAGCAGGGCAAAGTGCACGCTCTCCTCGGCGGTGGCGAGATCTGGCGCACTGAACATCAATACCCCATTCTCAAACAGGCTGCGGGTTCCGCCTGTTTCCAACACTGCCAGATGGCCGTACACGGAGTTCCGCGCCTCCAGTATGCGAAAGCCGGGCCACAGACGAGCGAGAGACGCGGATTCCAGGCGGCCGCCTTGCGGCAGACCGACAAGTACCCACGCGGCGGCTACGACCAAAAGCGCGACGAGCCGGTGCGATCGTCTTCGCACAACGAGGGTCGCGGCGGCCATGAGGTTCAGCGCACTCACCAGGAAAGCAATTTGCAGAGAGTTCAGCGAGCGGAGCAAGATCAGGCTGGCGAGAATACCGCCCAAAGCCGAGCCAGCGGCCTCGAGCAGATAAACAGAGTTCACCGCGACCGAAGTCGACGAGCCGGACTCATGAGCATGGAACCGGCTTCCGGCAACGAATAGCCAGCCCGATACCAGGCAGAAAGCACTAAGTGTGAGCAGGCAGCTTACGAAGATCGGTGCGGGGCCGAGAAGTTCTCCGGGAAGCGCGTGCACTACGCTCCGGCTGGCGCGCACCGCTAAAATTGTCGCCGGGAAGAGAAGCGCGAGCAGCAGTTGCAAGGCCGCCGTGAGTCTCGCCGGCTTCGATGTTCGGGCCACCAGCCGGCCGGGCACGCTGCTGCCGATCGCCGTCCAAAGAAGCCAGCTAGCAAGCATCACTCCCAGCGAGATCTCGTTGCCATAGAAGACCACCATCAGCTCGCGCATCAGAACAATCTGGGCGACGGTGGCCGTGAACCCGATGAGAACCAGGATGGCGCAAAGCCTCAGGGACGAGGTGGTCGCTGGCAACTTGTAATCGGAGTCGGAGTCTTCGAGCTTCCTGGTCACGGCCTGGCTCACTCCATTCTGCTACCCGCTATACGCTTTACCTGCCAGAGACCGGTAGGAAGCGCGCACCAGCATCCAGAGCAGGTAGTAAAACAGCACCATGACGAGAACCGCCGCTCCGCGCAACCGGGGCGAGACGACCGCGCCGAAAAGCCGGGAAGGCAGGTTCAAAACGAAAATCGCTAAAGATCCTGCCATCAGCCCCAGAATCGATCCCCAAAGTGGCAAGGGTCTCGGCATCCACGCCGAGGGCAGCAGCAATGCCCAAATTCCCCATGCAAACGGAGCGACACACCAAACGATCGGGAGGGGATAGATTCTTTCAAAAGCCAGACCCGGCACAAAGCATACGATAAGAACAGCCGCGGCGATTACGATGGAAGCGACCGCCGTACTGGCAGCAAAGCGCTGAAACATAGTCACCTCCTTCCGAACTATGCTCTCACGCTCGGAGGGAAGGATTCAGTGACACATGACTTGCATTACGGGACTGCACAGACCGCAGAGAGACCGGTAAGAGCAGCGCGTGGAGTATGGGAAGCTATCATGAGCGTTGACTTCTTCAGGGAAGTGCCACTAGCATCCAGCCGAGTAGCTGCCTCGCGCCGCAGTCGCAGCGGACATCGTCCCCAGGAGGTTTGTCTATGCCGAGTTCAAACAAGCGCGGTTCCGTCCGCCCACAACCTGTTTCGATGAAGACCGGCCTGATCCTCTTAAGCTGTCTGGTATTGTCAACGCTCGCCTTCGCGCAGTACCGCAACATCATTCTGCTGCTGGGATGTGAAGTGCTGGAACGCGACTTCGGCGGAGGATCCGGGGGCAGACCCTTGCCCGATGCCCGGTGCGACGGCGGATTCGTGGCCGTGGCTTTTCACGTGCAAACCGGCGAATATTTCAACCAGGCTTGGCTTGATTGTGCACCGATGCGTTCCGACGGGTCTCTCGGAGAAGAGCGCCGCACCACGTCCCCGACCGGACCCCGGGGCGGACGCGATGTGCACGATGCACAATGTCCTTCCGGCACGGTGCTGCGTGGACTGAGGGGACGGACGGGCGCGTCCATTGACGAGGCAGTCGGTGAGTGCAGTTCCTTGCGCGATGTCGGCGAGCGGGGAGATCGCGGCGAGCGGCGCGATCGCGACGATTCCGACGACCGGCGTGGGCGCAACCGTCAAGCAGAATTGACGAATCCAGTTAGCACCGCCAGACCTGGGGGACGTCCGGCGGAAGCCGACTGTCCGTCCAGCGCCGTGGTGGTTGGATTTCGCTCTCGCGGCGGAGAATGGATGGACCATCTCTCGATTCTCTGCTCCCAAGTGCAACGAACGTACTAAATGGGAGCGGCTCGGCCTGGAAACTGCGCAGCCGAAGATGGCGGAGGGAGAGGGATTCGAACCCCCGGTACCCTTTCGGGTACATCGGTTTTCAAGTACACAGAAGGGTTCTGATCCGTTTAGAAAATTCTTTACTCTACTCAATTTCTCAACGCCTTACAAGGACGTCGACTCGAATCGTTGTGACCCGATCTGCACCATTTTGACCGTAGAACTACTACAGTTTTACTACAGTTCAGTCGGTAAGCCGCGCAAGCATGAGACCGCCGGTTTTGAAAATCACACAGGTTGTTCTTATCGGTCCATTCTTCACGTCTACTCAAGGATTGCGTTCTGATTCGTTCTGATCCGTTTTGCCCTGTTATGAGCGTGGAACTATCACGTTTTTATCACCGCCACGCAGTTCCCGACAGGGCATATGATTACCCATGGCCGGGGTACACCCGATGATGACGGACTCCACTGTCGCTTCCGAGCTGTCGACCATGCGGAAAGTGGCCGTAATTTCAATCAACCAATTATCATCGAAGCCGGAGTCGCGACCTTCGTGCCACTGGCGCGCCTCGATCTCAGCGCTCTTCTGCTCCGATTTCTGAGTATCTTTTTTTCTTTTTGCAGCTGTACCCTGTAGCCATTTCGTTCGCTCATTGTCGTCAGGTTTGCGTGAGGAATATGAACTCCAAAATCGGTCTTGCCTCACACCTCGAGGTGTGAAACATTTTGTTTTTGGTGGTGTCGGCTTCAACTAAGCGCAAACCGGAGCGGGCATCTGCCGCGCTAGAGATTGACTCACCGCTATAGACGCAGAATGCTTACCGCTGCCATCCTGTGTACCCCTTCGGGAGCTCGGAGACCCTTGAACGCGATGAAAGCGATTATATTGGTCGGTATCGCTTATTTTTGCCTTTCATGCGGCAACGTTTCTAAGTCACAACAGCTCCAGGATTCGACTGTTCCGGCAGCTGCACCACAAGAGAACGGGACGAGAACACCAAAGGTACCAGTGAGCTGTTTGGACGCGGTCAGTTGCGGCGATGACATTACCATTGCTGAGGCACGAGAATCATTTGCTACCGTAAAGTCCGAACGATCGAAGTGCCCACCTTCGTTAACCAAGAAACAGCACCGACCAAGTAAGTTGGGAGAGATTGTCGGGAAAGCAGTCGGCTCAGGCGATGTATGCTTTCCGCTCGAGAGCGTTACTGACCATGACGTCTGCAATTCCGCCAAAGCCCGCGGCGACTATTATTATTGGGCTCCAGTGGATCAATTCACGGATGGCAACGCTGCGCTCAACTCTTTGCTTACCCTTGCACAGAACGGCCGAATCCTTCCTGGTGGATATGTGATAGCCGAATCGGCTGCAAGTAGAAATGACGAACGTCATTTGGCCCTGTGCAAGGTGACATTGGTCTCCGGAGTTGCCGGGCCTCCTAGAGAGTGTGCGACTGTTGCGGTTGTGACTCCCTCTGGTTCGTGGTTACGAGGGGGAAATCCACGCCTGTCAGTTTGCGAAGTGATGGCTTCATTCCGGGACTCGGGTGCAATCGATATCGACTTTGATGTGTTGACTCACCAAGACCTTCAGTC
>Ga0209698_10003192_pt1 | contig 18355 bp, 12 predicted proteins | sample LitLauG_LLR_2012_FD_187203 | JGI IMG/M metagenome (GOLD analysis project Ga0209698, IMG submission 187203) | Freshwater sediment microbial communities from Pennsylvania, USA - Little Laurel Run_MetaG_LLR_2012 (SPAdes) (version 2) | ecosystem: Environmental > Aquatic > Freshwater > Creek >...
GGTCTGGCTGGCGGCTGCTGCTGGCGGCGGGCATGTTGCGCGCACGCGATGTCGCTGGCGCGCAGCAGGTGCTGGATGTTTCTAATTCCGGGACCACCGCAAATTCGGAAAAGCGTTCGCGCATCATTCTGGACATCTGGGCGGAACTGGCCGTCTCGCCGAAAAAAAGAACGGATAAACAAGCTGTCAAAAAACTGGAGGGGTTGGCTCATGCTTTGGATGAGTTCATCACCAACGGCAACAGTGACGCTACGGCGAATCGCTGGCGGACTCTGGCGCAAATTGGTTGCGCAATTTACCGCCGCGAACCGGTTCCGCCGGAACAGTGGCGGCAGTTGGGTGATTTGCCGCTGGCGCACGTTCCTTTTTTATTGTCTGAAGACGTCCGCCTGCGCCGTGCCGCCGCCGAGGCGTTGCAGCCAACGTTGCTGCAAAGCAATTCGCCCTGGAGCGTGGTGCAACGACAACTTTTGGAAGCCTTGGTTGCCTGGGCCACCGAGAATGATGCGGTGTATCTGGAAAAATATGCCGCGCTGGAACCGGGGCTGTCCGAATTGCCGCTGCCGGGGCGCGATTTGTGGATCGCGGCGGCTTTGATTCGCTATGCAAAGAAAGACTGGAAAAACCTGATGGGAAATTTCCCCGACTGTGTCGCGGACATGACTGACTCACTGGTGAAATTGCTGGTTGAACTGGCCGCCGCCCGGTCGGCGGCGGAACAGGCGGTGAAAAATGAAAGAAAAGATCATGTGATCAAAAACATCGTCAGCGTGCGAAACAACCTGCGGGACTTGGTGGAAAATCTACCGGCTGAGCCGGCAATAAAAAAAGAAGCCGGCCACATAGCTGGCGCACAATGAACTCAATCACAGAAGGAACCTTGAAATATGCTGCTGAATGATGACGGATTAAAATTGGGCTCGTTCGAGCCGACCCTGGCGAGCGTGTTGGGAAACACCGCCGGCGAACCAGGCGCCAAATTGCTGGTGGAAGCTGGCGCCCACCAGCGCCGGCGCGTGGAATTGCGCGACTGGCTGTTTGTGCTGTTCGAGTCGCCGGCCAAAAACGCGTTGCGCGCTGAATTCTATGATTCGCTGGGACTGGACTTGAAGCGTTTCATCAACGACATTGAGGAAAGTTACATCGTTGAGGACAGTGAAAAAGGCGTTGCGCCGTCTGATTTGGTGCCGGGCACCGTGGCTCCCGAGGTGATGCCCATGCTGGCCCGCGCGGAAGATCTGGCCCGCGCCAATCATTGCCCCAATGTGTCTGAACTGGAACTGACGCTCGCGCTGCTCGAAAATGGCGACGAGACGCTGCTGACAGTTTTGGAGGCCACGCTCGGCGACGAAAATTATGAGCGATTCAAGAAATCGCTACTGCGTAAAATTCAGGAGCGAGGCGGAGGCACCCGCCAGTTGGATTTTTTCGACGGCGCGGGCCGGCTTCGCCGGGATGTGTTCACGGCCAGCGGTCAGTCGTTTTGCAAACGTTTGCGGGAAGACATGGCCGCCATCGGCGTCAAAAAACTCACGACCCGGCATTTGCTGTATTCCATTCTCGGCAACGCCTCCGGCCCGCTGGCGGCGGCGCTGGGCGCGTTCGGTTTTGTCGTCAAGGACTTGCACGCCGCGTTGACCCGGGAACTCACGCGTGCCGGAAAAAGGCGCAATGACGATTTTGAATTGACCCGGGAAACATTGTTCGGTGGCGTGGTCGGCGTGTTCAAGGAAGCCGGTGATTTGGCTCGCGAACGCGAAGCGAAAGGCATCGGCCAATTGGAAGTTCACCGCGCATTTTTAGCCAAGGAATCGCGCGAGTTGATGCGCCTGATTCCCAAGCCGGAGACGTTCAACTTGTCCACGCTGACCGAACATCTCGCCGAATCACAGACGGACGAGGAAGAGTCCACACCGCTGCAACGCTACACGCTCCAGGAAATGAAGGATCGGATCAACGGCACCATTTTTGGTCAGCAATCGGCGGTGGACCGGATCGCTCCGTGGATTTCGCGCTTTCGTTTTGGCCTGCCGCGCGGCAACCGGCCGGCGGGCGTGTTTCTTTTTCTGGGGCCAACCGGCGCGGGCAAGACGCAACTCGGCAAGGAACTGGCCCGTTACGTTTATGGCAGCGAGGATGAAATGTTGTTCCTCGAAATGGGCCAGTTCAAAACGAAAGAGTCCATGAACATGTTCATCGGCTCGCCGCCGGGTTACGTCGGCTACGGCGAAGGCAAACTGACGAACGGCCTGCGTGATCACCCGGAGTGTGTCGTGCTTTTTGACGAAATCGAAAAGGCCGACGTGAGCGTGTTTGACACCCTGCTGCGGTTTGCCGACGAGGGAAAGATTTCTGATCCAGCTGGCCCGGTCCGCGATGGGCGCAAGTGTATCATCGTAATGACCACAAATGCCGGCCAAAACTGGCTGCGCCTGCACGTCAAGGAACATCCCGAAGCGCGTGAAAATCCCGAGGCGCTCGCCGAGCAGTTGTTTGAGGCGGCGACGAAGGAACTGGCCGCCGCCGGCTATCGCCCGGAATTCTTGGGGCGCATTGACGAGCGCATCACATTCCTGCCATTTTCCAAGGCTACCTGCCGGCAAATCGTGGACAGCAACCTCAAGAAAGAGCTGGCGATGATCAAGGATTTGAAAGGTGTCGAAGTCACAGTGCCTGATGACGTGCGCGAATTTCTGGCCCTGTGCGCCTTTGACAAAGCCATGGACGAAGGCGCGCGGGGCGCTCCGCGCGCGGTCAACCAATATGTCATTAGCCCGATTATTGATCTGCTCTCGCCTTATGCAGAACACGGAGAAGCACTGCCGAAAGCGTTGCAGGCGGTGCTGCTTGGCACACCGGACGATGTGAAGGGTGCGAAGGTGGAATGGGAGGTAGTGTCGTGACGCCCCCGGCACGAAAAGAACGCCCGCGGCTGGCACCGGGAACGGTGCTGGATGAGCGTTTTGAAATCGCCGAATTTCTCGGAGCCGGAAGCTTTGGCGAGGTCTATCGCGCCAAGCAATTAATTTTCGGCCAGGCGTTTCGCGAGGTGGCGCTTAAACTTTTTGCCGAGGGCGTGGTGACAGCGCTGAACGCGCGCGAAACATTGAACGACGCTATCATCATCGTGGGTTTGTTGGAGGAACAACATTCCGAAGAAATTGGCGAGCGACTCGTGCAAGTTTACGACATGGGCATGGTGCGCACGCCGGTGTCGCGCGCGTTCATGTCCATGAAATTGATTCCCGGTCGGAGGACGCTCAAATCGGAAGTGTATCGTCATCGCGCCGCAGGCGGAATGCCGGTGAGCCTCTCGCTGCGTTACCTGCGCGAGTTGTTGCTGCCGTTGGCTTGGATGCACGGGTTGGAAACAGCGGTGGTTCACGGCGACTTAAAACCGGACAACGTGATGATAACCGAAGACGCGCGCTTGGTGCTCGTGGATTTCGGCCTCGCGGCGCACATGCCGCTCGGCGTGCGCGGCGGCGACATTGCCTACCTCGCGCCGGAAAAATTGCTGGGCTTGAGCGGCGGACAGGAGTCGGACATCTATTCGGTGGGCGTTATCTGGTATGAACTGCTTACCGGCGTGCATCCGTTTGCCGGCATTGGTCTCGACGCTCAGGCAAAAGGTGACAGTAACGGTTTTCTGGAAGCGCATTTGGCGGCGCGCAAATGGCCCATTGCTCTACTGGACAAAAATCTGCCCGCGAGCCAGCAGCCGAAACGAATTGTGCCCGCCTCAGAAATCAATCACGAACTTGCCGAGCAACACCCGCAGATCGAATTATTGTTGAACAAGTGTCTTGCCGATGACATTTCCCAACGTCACGCCAATGCTCGTGTTTTGCTCGACAAAATTGAAACTTACCTTGCTTCGGGCCGGCTCGCGAAGTCGGATTTGGAAGTCATCGGCGCAGAACCCAAAGCCAAACCGGCGACGGTGGGCGGCATCAGTCCAGAAACGGAGAAAACGGATGAAATGCGTTTGGCGGACGCCACGGCGTTGTGGCAGCAGGGAAAAACCGAACCGGCGCTGGCCGTGATCGAAAATATTTTAAAAACTTCGCCGCAGTTGCTGCCGGCGTTGTTGTTGCAATCAAAAATTCTGCTCGGGCAATCGGGACGACTGGCCGTAGCGGCCACCGTTTGCGACCGGATGCTGGCGCTCGCGCCCAATTCACCTGAAGTTTATGAAGCGCTGGCGGCGTTGCGGCTGGCGCAAAATAAGCCAACACAGGCAGCAGGCTATCGCAGCCGGGCGGAGGAACTTCGGCGGACGGTTCGCCGGAAAGGAGGCGTGGCATGAGCGCAAAATCGGATATTGAAATTCGGGCGATTGCGGAGGGCGTGATGGACACGTTGAATTCGTTGGAAAGTTACCTGACCAGTTCGATGAATCCCAATCGTGTTGCGCTGGCCGACCTTGGCATGGAACCAATGGGCTGGACGAACGTGGCACACAGTCCAAAGGCTTTTGAAATCTGGCAAAAACAGCACAAGCTGGAACCGGACGAACCGTTGACATTACATCATCTGGCAATCATGCATCACGCTCGGGCGTTTGATTTGGAGTTTGGCAACAGCCCGGCGGCGGCGGATGAGGATTGGAAACGCGCACTCACTTTGTGGGAGCGGCTGCACGGCAGCGAAGCCTTCTGGGACGGTTTGGCCGCCAAGGCTTGTTCTGGCGCGACGAATCTCAATGGCGTGGCCGAATTGCGGGCCGCGCTGCCACAGCTCATTTTGGAGATTCATTACGACATTGCGCTGGATGAGGACACTCGCGCGAAGCGGAAGTCTCGCGCCAAGTTTCACCTCGCACTCGCGCAAAATTCCAAGTTCGACGAGAAAACTCGCGCTGCCGCGCGGGCTGCTGCCTACGCAAAATTTGCCAAAGCCGTTCCCGACCACGTTTGGATGCGGGATGAACTGCGCGAGGAGGAAGTCGCCAAAGGCACGCGCCTCATTGAGGAATATTTGCTGTATGATCCGGGCTGTCCGGCGGCGCTGGAAGATGCACTACGGTTGCAGCAGCGAATGCAGCGTGCGCGAAATCTCAAGTGGCGTTCGCTCGGCGAAAACGATCCCGAACGCGGGCGCATTCTCGAGGCGGAAAAAAAGGACCACGAGCGCTGGCACCCGTATTTCAAACAGCTCGTGGAAACGCGCGACAGCCTCGGCGAGGATGTTCGCGGCAACGTCGCCACGTGGTATTTCATCAGCGGCGACTCGCTTTCCGCGGCTGAAAAAAACGAGGCCGCCATCCAGTGTTTTGAAACGGCGATTTTGGCCTGCGCCGAAGAAGACGACCGTAAAAAATACCGGCAACGGTTGGTGCAGTCGCTGGCTCACGAGGCCCGCAGCAAAGCCGTCAACCAGGACCCTGGCGCGAAGGGTTACTGCGACAAGGTAAAAGCGCGAAAAGATCTGACCGTGCCGGCCTGTCTGCTGCTGTCGCAGGCTTACATGGTTCTTTTTCAGAAACAAAGCGGCACTGACTTCAGCCTGCTGGACACGGCCGACGCGATTTGCCGGCGCGGAGAAGCTATCGAGCCGGATTTCGATGACCTGGAAGCGGACGATTACAAACAGCATCTGAAGTCGTTCCAGGGAATCATCAGCCAAAACCGCGCGGCGGCCAAAGTGGGTACAACGAGCAAGGCGGCGCAAAAAGCGATGGAAGAACACCGTTTCGCGGATGCGCTGGGTTTGTTCAACGAGGCGGAAAAATTTGCGCGGAGCGAAAACATCCTGCGCCAGAATGCCGTGATTTACTGGCTGCGCGCACAGGCATGTCTGGCCTTGAAAAAATTTCCCGAAGCCCGGCGCGATTCCGAAGCATTCGACGCGCTGCTGGATCAAGCCTCCTCGAAGGAGGAAATTGAGGCCGGCGCTCGTTTGCGTGTAATGGTTGCCCAAGCCGAGGTGATGGAAAATGTCCGTCCTCTGCTGGATCAAGCCAAGGCTGCGCTGGAAGCGGGACGGTTCGCAGACGCGGTGCCGCCGCTCAATGCGGCAGCCAAAAAAAATCCCGGCAACGAGATCATTTTTTTCCTGCGTGCCCAGGCCCATGCCGCGACCGGCAATTTTGCGGAGGCCCACAAGGATGCCAAAACTGTTGCCACCCTCGCAAAGACAAGCGAGGAACAACAGGCCGCGCGGCGGTTAAATGAAATGATTGCCCAGGCGGAAGCGGCGGCGTTTGAAACCGGTGGACCGGAAGCCAGTCAGCTTAGGCAGCAGGCCATCGGTGCATTTAACGCCGACCGCCACACTGAAGCCATCCAATTATTGCGTCAAGCCGTGGCCACCTCGAAACGCAATGGCCATCGCAATGGAGCGCCAAAGCTGAAGGCAGAACTCTCGCAAATTTTGACGCTGGCGGCGATCGCGGTGGCAAACAACGCCCAGACGGCGTTTGGCGGCAGAGGATCCGTTGCCAGCCTGCGCTCCAGCATGAACGAAGCCGCACAAATGCTGGATGAAGCTATTGTCATGGACTCATCCAACTCGAAGGCATCGGCAAGTCGGGAACAGGTGAAAAATATTATCAATCAAATCAGTCGAATGTTCTGAGGTTTTATATGCGCCGCAAAACAAATCCCGCCCCAAGGAAAGGAATCACGTTATGCCGATGAAATGGCAACGGGGGAAAAAATCCCCCTATCTCTGCAATCATTTTGGGGTGCTGCGTGTCGGGCCAAACACACGCCGGACCGAAATTACCGCCACGGAAACCAAACTTAAGCAGGAGCTTGATGCAGGCAACAAGGTATGTTGTGCGTGCGGTCACATTGTAGATGAGCATCAAATCGGCAAAGCCAAAACCCAATTGCTGGAGCCGCGCTCCTTGGCGGAGGAACTGTTGCTGGTGCATCCGCAACCGCCGAAGGATGACAAAAAAATCATCAGGACGCTGGTGGAGAACTTGTGTTCGCAGGCGGTTTTACCCTTGCGCAGCCGCAGCCTTTCGCTGTGCGATCCGAAGGACGTTTTCTGGTTTCTCACCGCACCGGAACCCGAGGCGGTGCCATGGCCTGCCTGGAAAGAATTGGGCCTGCCGCACGCCGGGTCTCCAAAAGATTTGGCGCTGGACGTCGTTTTTGACCAATGATTTCCAATAAACAACTAATGACTTCAACCTAATTTTTAACAACGATTCAATAACCAGAAAGGAACAACAAATATGGATATCGGCATTGACTTAGGCACGACTTTCAGCGTGATCGCGGTGAAAGGTAAAATTGAGACGGTAGCAGGTTACCCGCCGGGTAAGTATCTTGGCGACGAAGGCATTGACTTAACCATCCTGCCTGACTTAGCCGGCAATTACACTTTCCCATCCGTGTTTTGGTGGGAGCCGGATCCGGCGGCACCAGACGACCATTCCAAAGGAACTTATGCCTTCAGTTGGGAAGCCAAACAAATGGCGGAAGAAGGCCGCGCGCCCATCGTCTTTTCCAAACGCAGCATCGGGACGGACGAAAAGCTCATGGTCAACGGTCGCGCTTTCACTGCCAAGGAAGTGGCCACGCATTTTCTACGGCACATGAAGCAGTGCGCCGAAACCGTCACCGGTCAGGCGGTTAGTCGCGCGGTGGTGACGCATCCGGCCTATTTCAACCCCGGTCAGCGAGCGGAGACCTTGCAGGCGGCGATTGACGCTGGGCTGGGCATCACGCCGGATCAAATGATGATGGAGCCGTGCGCGGCAGCGCTGGCGTTCACCATCAATGATCCACGCGGCGTCAAACCCGGCGACCCACTGCGCGTGCTGACTTATGATTTGGGCGGCGGGACATTCGACGTAGCGGTCATGGAAAAAATCGAAGGGGTGATTCAGATGCGAAAATTCGACGGGGATCATTTGCTCGGGGGTGTCGATTTTGACAAGGCCCTTGTGCAATGGGTTCTTGACCAGTTGAAAGCGCAGGGACGAATGATTCCGTTCGACGAAAAGAATCCAGATCATCTGGGCCGACGCGCACGGATGTTGCAAACTGCCGAAACGATCAAGATCAAGTTGTCGGAACAGCGGACGCCCAAGGTCAAAGTGCCGGTGAAGGTGGATTTTCTGGTGGACGACAAAGGACAGCGCGTGCAGTTCAGCGGCAGCCTCAACCAGGAAGAATACGCGGCGTTGATCAAGGACGAACTTGACCGGACGATGGTTTGCTGCCGGCGGGCGCTGGCCGAGGCCGGCTGGAAACCGGAAGATTTGCATGTCGTGCTGCTGGTCGGCGGTTCAACTTATGGTCCGTGGGTGCAGGCCGTCGTCAATAGAGAATTCAACATGAATGTCCAGCCGTTCGCGCCGGACTTTTGCGTCGCCGCCGGTGCGGCGCTGTGGGTGGCGCAACTTGTTCCCGAAGGACCGAAAAATGAGCGCGTCGAACTTGTCTTGGATTATCAAACCACCAGTTCGCTGCAATCGGTCAACATCGGCGGATGTGTTCGCCCCGGCACAAAATCCGATTTGACCGCCGAAGCGTGCCGGAGTTTGCAAATCATGTTGACCGCGCCCGATGGCCGGGCGGTTGGGCCGGCCAGCATCGGAACCGGCGGTCAGTTTTTATTCAAGGACGTGGCGTTGCTGGATGAAGGAACGGTTTCTAAATTCACCGTAAGCATTCACGAAAACGGAAAAGAACTTTTGGCTCACGCCGGACAAATCACTTATGCCCCGGAATCCATTCCCGGTGGCGCGGCGGTTTCCATCGTTCCGGTGCTGCCCCGTCCGCTGTATCTCAAAGCCCAGCGTATGGTTTCCATGGTGGAGGAAGGCGCACAGCTTCCCGCGAAATGCGAGTTGACGCTCAAATTGAACTTTGGCGTCACCAGCCTGCGCATTCCAATCTTTCTGGAAAATGAAGAAGTGGGCCAGATCGGAGTGGAAGATCTTCCCAGCGAGGTTGGCGAAGATTGTCAGGTTGTTGTGTCCGTCGAAGTGACCCAAAACAATGACATGCGCGGCAAGGTGGTCGTCAAGGGTTACTCCGGCACCGTCGTGAAAGAAAGTCCGGTGCTGGTGACTTTTCCGCCTCTGGAAATCCCGGAGCTCGTGGCGTTGCGCGGAACCTTTGAAGAACTCAAGGACCGGCTGGAACAGGAAATTATTCAGGCGCCCGCGCAGGATCGAGCCCGGCTCGCCGGCCCCGGCAGGGTGCTCGTCAAAAAAATCGAAAAGATTTTTGCCGGCCAGCAGCCCGACCGGCAGATTCTCAATGAAAAAATCAAGGAGTTGAACCGCCTCGTCAATCCGCCGCCGGATGACATGGATCCACCACGCCGCGAATTTGAAGCGCTCATTGGCGAGTGCCGTGAAATGATCGCCGCCGCGCCGGAGAATCCCTCGGTGAAGGTATATGATTCGCAGTTGACCAAGGTGGAAACGGCGGGCAAAGACGCCTGCGCCACCAAGAACCAGAAAAAATGGGCCACGGCCAACGAAACGTTGCGGCAGCTCGCGGCGCGCGTTCACAAAGCGACGGAAGTCGCGTCGCCGGACAAGGCCCCGCCCACGCCCTCGGCTGTCGTGTTGAAAGCGCAAGCGACAAAAATTGTTGAGTCGCTGCGTTCCGCCTTGAACTCCGCCCGCGAAACGCGATTGCGCGCAGCCGGGGGAGATAAATGGCTGCCGATTTGCGAGGAATATGCTAACAAAATCAATCGCATGGCCGCGGACGTCCGAAAAATTCCCGACGACGCGCCGCCTGAACAGGCACTGGCCCAGGTGCAAAGCTATCTCGTTAGCAGCGACACAATCCGCAAAAAAATCGAGCGCATCAATATCGGGAGCGCCGTGGAAATTTAATTATGGACATCGGCATTGATCTAGGCACCACGTTCAGCGTGCTAGCGGTGGACGGCAAGGTAGATTTAACACCGGATTATCCGGGTGGCGCGGGTCATTACCTTGAAAACTGCGACGTAACTATCATCCCATCGCCCGTCGGCGAACCGACGTTTCCTTCGGTGATGATTCCCGATCCGGAAAATCCATCCGCGTGGCTGTTTGGCGCGGAGGCGGTTCAAAAAGCCGACGAGGGGTTCGCGCCGGTGATGTTTTCCAAGCGAAAAATCGGCACCACAGAACGCATTCCGGTGGCCGGCGGCGAAGTCACGGCGAAGCAAGTCGCCGCGCGATTTTTGAAATACTTGAAACAATGTGCGGAACACGCGCTGGGGCAGCCGGTGGATCGCGCGGTCGTCACGCATCCGGCGTATTTTGATCGCGGCGCAGTGGAAGAAACGCGCGAGGCCGCGCGCGAGGCCGGTTTTGACATGTCCTTGCCGCAACAAATGCTGATGGAACCCGTGGCGGCCGCGCTAGCCTACACGCGGGCCGACGTGCGTGACCCGTTGCGCGTGCTCACTTACGATCTGGGCGGCGGCACTTTCGACGTGACGTGTTTGGAACGGCGCGGAGGCGTGATCAGCATGCAATCGTTTGACGGAAATCATTTGCTCGGCGGCTACAACTTCGATTTGGCGCTGGTCCATCTGGTTCTAGCCCGCTTGAAAAAAAACGGCCGGGTCATCCGGTTGGATGAAAACAATCCGGAAGACCGCGGACGCCTTGCCCGTTTGCTGCGGCTGGCGGAGGAGGTGAAAATCAAACTGTCGCGGACGACAGCGGTTGGAGACGCGGTGGAATTTCGCGCGCAGAACGCGCTGGTGGACGACAAGGGACGGATGGTGCAGTTTAACGAACGGTTCACGCGCCGGGAATTTACAGAGGCCATTCAGGATTATCTCAATGAGGTGTTGTTGTGCTGTCGGCGGGCTTTGGAGAAAGCCAAGGTGAAGCCGGACGAACTCCACGAAATTTTGCTCGTGGGCGGTTCCAGCCGTGGGCCTTGGGTGATGGACAATCTTAAAGCGGCCTTTCCCAAAGTGACACCACGTTTGTTTGAGCCGGATTTATGCGTCGGGGCCGGCGCAGCGATTCATGCGCGGATGGCCTTGCCGCGAAATCTGGCATCGGGTCGCGATGACGTTGCCGCCGAGTTCAAAGTGACTCTGGATGTTCCCGAAGCAACGCTACTGGAGCAAATTCACATTGCGGGCCGCGTGGTGCCGGCGCGTGACGACCAGACATCGGTGCAAGGAGTGCTGGCGGAGCTGTCTTGCGCCAGTGGTTCTGCGCCCGCACCGATGCCGCTCGCTGCCAGCGGCGGTTTCCTTTTCAAGGACGTCGAACTTGTTGACAATTCAGAAAACAAATTTGTTTTGCGTTTGCGGGATGCCGCCAAAAAAATTCTTTACGAAAAAAACTTTGCGATTCATCAGGGAACTACGACGGGCGTGGCCACAACCATGACCGTGCTGCCGCGCCCGCTCTACATTGAAACGTCGCGCGGGCTGGTGGCGCTGGCCGAAGAAGGTGCCGCGTTGCCGGCCAAAATTACCGCCGAATTCGAGCGCGCCAATGCCAAAACCAGCATGGAAATCCGGCTGTTTCAAGAGCAAGACCCCGTCGGGCTAGTCCACATAAATAATATTCCTGCCACAGCGGGCGCGGGTTCTCCAGTGTTGTTGACGTTGGCTATCACCGCCGATAATCACGTTCAAGGCGACGTCGCTATTTTTGCGCTGACCCGCGATCGCAGTGGCAACGTGACCGGCCGGCATGAAGTGTTGCGCGGTGAAATTGACGTGAGCTTTGATCCGACTGCGATCCCTTCCCGCGAAGAATTGGAGCAGCATTTGCAGGGTGCATCCGAACAGTTCGCCTGGCTCAAAGGACAGGAACCCGATTTTGCGATGGAAATCGAATCCGGAGCTGAGGCGCTGATGGGAAAAATCAAACAGTTGTTTGCACAGCCTGTCGTGGAACGGCAGGAAATTCACGTTGCCTTGCGCCGATTTCGCAATCTGTTGGCGTTGCCCAAGGATCAAATGTCTCCGCCGCGACTCCACTTTAAGCGGGATATTCGAAAGTGCAGGGAGCGAATCGCGGAGTTAGTATTGAGTGCGAATGAATTGCTGGCAGACACGGCACAGGCCTCCGGCGGCGATCGTGCGAAGGAAAAACTTCGCGCGGAAAAGTCGCTCAAACGTCTGCCTGAGTTGGAATCGAGGATTGCCTTGGTTGAACGGGATGGCTTGGATGCCCACGCGCAAAAAAACCAGGCTGTCTGGGAGAACAAATGCGCATTGCTGAACAAGCTGGAGACGCAGGTGGAAGAAACCAGAAAATTTTTGTGGCCCGACGATGATTTTGAAAAACGCTCCCGGGAATTATTGGAACAGGCGCCGTTCTTGCTGAAAGTTCTGGTTTTGGAACACGAAATCAAACCTCTACAGCAAGTGCTTGCCACGAATGCCGCCAATCTCCAACGCAAGGGCAGTTTGGAAATTTGGCGGCGAGAACTTGATGAGATTCACCACCAGCTCGAGGGCGCAGCCCGTTCGGTTCTGGAACTGGACGACAAAATGGATTCCCAACAACTCCGGGCACAAATTCAAGTCATACTCCGAACCTTGCCTGATTTGAAAAAGCGAATCAACAGGCTGGGGCATGACGTGGCTTGAAATTTTCTTCATCCCGGTTGGTTTCAAGTCACACGTTTGACTTTTGAAGCCGTTGGGTATTTAATCGTAGCACTTTAAAGCCGAGCATGGTGGACGATTTACAATTTGACGTATCCCTGATCGAAAATGCCAATGACAAGCTGCTGAAACAAGAGAACTATTTATTTCCATACTGTTGAATACCTGTCTTTATTTAGCTATATGATGGAGGGCCGCCTAATTAACAAGGTTATGCCAAACGAATTCCGCAATCAGCCTAGCCCCGTTCCCGTTTCGCAGGTCATGGTATCCAGCACATATACTGACCTAAAAAATCATCGCGCAGCCCTCATCAAAGCCATCACGGCACACGGGCTTTATCCAAATGCGATGGAGCATGGCGCTGCTGGACTTACGGATGTTATCGCATCATCTTTTGAGATGGTTCGGGATAGCGCAGCCTACATACTTCTTATCAGCCAGAAATATGGCCAGACACCAGAATGTCAACTAAGAAACCCCAAAGTTCTTTCAATAACTGAACTAGAATTTGATGAGGCGCTTCGCTTGAAAAGGCCCACGCTGCTTTTCATAATGGGAGAAAAACACAAAAAATGCCATCCTGAGAACGACCCTGAAAAGAAAGCCAAGCTGGATGTGTTTCGGGAGCGAGCCAAGAAAGTTTCACCGGATTCCTCTGTGCATAGGGTCTATGCAATTTTTAATAGTTTGCAGGAGTTCAAGGATAAGGTGAGCGTGTCATTGGCAGAACTGAAGAGACATTTGACTAACAACAGCGCATCATCTCGTTTTAGACTTAAGCGGTATAAAGAAATGTTGAAAATCTATCTTGACAGTCTTACGCAAAACGAGCTCGAACAGCTTTGTAACTTACTCATTGCCAATGATAACCAATACGCTGGTTCAGCCTCCAGTATTGTTAGTCAAGACTTTGATGCGGGCGTCACGGCGCCGTCAGGTCTTTTAAGACATGCCCACACCTATGTATTGCCGAAAAAGTGTAGCGTGTACAATGCCAAATGGTTTATTGGTTGTGTCAAGAAAATTGCAGCTTAAAAAAGGGACTATAAAAATATCTTGTTTGTAACTACAAGGGATATAAAGATTTCAGTAGTCAATCAAGTTGTCGAGAATGGAAAGAACCTTGGTCTGGGCAACGTGGATTTCGTCGGCCCATCCGAGATCATTGACATTTTAGAAGCACGTCCGGAAATTCTAGAAGAAATATTTCCAACGGGACAAGATGTAATACCCTATATAAAAAACCAAATCAATCTTGAGCCGAATCGACAATCATTATCCGGCCAGAAGGTGAAAAAGGAACTGGCAGAGTTTTCAAATTTAATTATACAATTAAAATTTCAACTTAGGGGAATTCGCATAGCAGCAGGTGTAATCGCCATACTTCTACTGGCGCGCCTTATTTGTGAATTGCTATCGATTCGTTAATCACTTCATAACAATATGACGTTTCCGGTTGGGGTTCGGTAGGATATAACGGGTTCCCAAAGTCCTAAACTTGAATTTATTGGTTTGCTGTGTGTGAGTTTTTACCTTATGAGGCTACAAAACTTCTTAAGCATACCAATTGCGACTCCTGTTAAATTCTGAAGTATACCGGCGGCGCAAGCCGGGTGTTTGGCGACGCAAAGCCGGTGACTATTCATCGCCGCAACAACTTGGTGCTCACTCTTATCCTGCTCGGCAAGCTGGAGGAAGCCCGCCAGATTCTCGCCGCGAACTGGCGTCTGAACGCTCCGCCCCACACCAACACCACGCCGCGCATCGCCTTCCTCCGCCATCTCATCGCCCTGCTCGAATCGCAGCCGGACACTCTCTTCCTCGGCCAACTCAAAACCCTCCTCACCGGCCCGGAACTTCCCGTGGCCAGCGACGTGGCCGTCCATTGGGATACCGCCTATTTCATCGAGTTTATGAAACCCAAACTTGACGAGCATCCTGCAGAATTCCTCGCCACCCTGAATGCCCGCACCAATTTATCCGCACTCGATAGATTCCACGAATGCTGGGAGGCAAAACCTGAATCGTTGGATTTAAGATTCCAAATGGTCAGAAATTCTCGCATCCCCGGAGTGTCTGACGCTTAAGCTTGGTTTCTCGTTGAAACCAGAGTCGCGACCTTACGCATTTCCCCGGGCATGTTCTTTTGATAATCGCAGTGAATTTTTGATGACCACCCCGAGCGGGATGCCCGTGATGATCCACAAAAATAGCGGGGGGCCGCCCGCCACCCACGCCGGCAACGCGTATTTCCGCGCGACGATGAAATACAGCATAGCGCAGAGGGTATTCGTCAGCATCAGGCTGAGGGCGGACCACTTCACCAGTTTCAAACCCGAGGCATTCAGGCCGTAAGTCAGACCGGCGCCGATCAAAATCAAAAAATCCAGCGCGATAAAGAAGAAGAGTGCCGCCTGGCAGACCGGGGCGAGGCCGGGATGTTGCCTCACCACGAAATCGATGCCGGTGAATGGATGCAGGCTGACTCCGAGCATGATGCCGAAGCACGCGATCAGCCCGAACAACACCGCCTGCGGTAGCGCGTGAACGGGCTCCAGCAGATTTTCGTCCCGTTCAATGCTAGATTTGCTTTCCAGAAAATCCGTGACCAGACGGTCCATGCTGGCTTCCCAAAGTTGCGGAGTCGGTGTGAGTGCGTTGTAATCCACCAACTCCGCGATGTCGGCAGGCAAAGCCGATTTCTGCGGCACGACGAAATGCCGCTCGAAAACCGGCACGATGTTTTTCTTCTGCCGGATGGCGTAACGGACTTCCTTCCGCACCCAATCATCCTCATTTGCGCAGCGGTCGAGCGAATCCTTGGTGCAAATGACAATGACATCCGTGGCCAGCTCGATTTTTCTCAAGATTGTCGGGCTGAACTTTCCGCTCTTCAAATCTTCCACGTCCACGAAGACGGAAAATCCCCGTTCCTGCAAGGCCTCCATCACGCGGCGAGAGAGATGTTCCCCGCCGTCGCGCCGGTAGCTCACAAACACGTCCTGCCGAGGGATGGCCTCCCAACCGCGAGTGTCCAGCACTTCCGCCGGCTTTCCGCACAGAGGACAATCCACCAGCGAGCCGATGAAGGACTCATCCACGGGGATTTTTTGACCGCAGTTATCACAGGGAAAATGGATTTCGCTCATAACGGTTGGGTTCTAGCATCACCTGCCTTTTCGGTGCAAAAACACCAGCAGCGCGAACGGTGCGATGTTCACTGACCAAAACAAATAATCCATTACGTGATTTTTGGCGGAAGTAAGCGCTGGTGGTGTTCTCTTGTTGACCTTAAAGGCTGCGACTGGCGAGGGATTGAATTTTCCAGTCTGGTCGGCGGCATTCATGAATTTGAAGCTGCATATCAGGTTTGCCACCAGCATCACAATGGACGCGAAAAGCACGAACTTCGGTCCCAGCGGATTAACACGATCGCTCAATCGCGCACCGAACACGATCAGGCCGTTGCAGGCCCCTGCGATGACCACGATCAGCATGATGACCAGATTCAAAGGCTTTGGCGCAAAAAAACAAAACGGCAGGCAGAACAGCACCAGCAGCAGTCCCAACCAGCCGATGCAATGTGCCACCATGGCTCGCATGCGGATATTGGTGAGCGCCCGATTTTGTTGCGAAGCCTTGACCGCTTTTTTTGCGGGTGCCGCCGGCCGGCTTTTCAGGCCGTGCTCGACTAGCCGGTCCATACTGGCTTCCCACAATTCCGCCGCCGGCGATAACTCCACGCTGTCGGCCAGTGCTACGATGTCCGGCGGCAGGGATTCCTTCGGCGGCATCACGAAATTCCTGTCCATGAGCCGGACCACGTTTTTTCCACAGCGCAGCGCGTGGCGGATTTCCTGACGCACCCAATCATCGTCGTTCACGCAGCGATCCAGCGCGCCCTTGCTACAGATCAAGACGACATCTGTGGACGCGGCGATGTTTCGCAGGATGGCCGTGTTGAATTTTCCGCTCTTGAGATTCTCCACGTCCACAAACACCCCGAAACCGCGCTGCTGCAATGCCTGCCGCACAAGCATCGCCAGGTCCTCACCCCCTTCGCGTCGGTAACTGATGAACACATCCATCTTTTCCGAAGGGATTTCAGCGACTAGTGGCTCTGCCGTTTCAGCGGCGGGAACGGTCAAAGGAACCTTGCACGCCGGGCAGTTCACCGCCACGCCCGCATACTCCTCGTCGCAGGCGATGGCCTGGCCACAGGTCTTGCAGGAGAATTTCAGTTCAGCCATAACGAAATTGCAATGTGAGGAGTTTATTCAGCGATTTGATGATGCTTCAAGAGGAATTGGTAATTTGCTGCATAAAGAATTCTTACAAAGGTTCTATCGTCATAGCTGTGCCCAACTCATTCTTGTCATGGACATAGATGGACTTTCAAAAACTCATTTCGATCGGATCTGTTTAATTTTGCCGGCGGTGCGGGCGGACGCGGCACGCGAATTCTTTTTGTTTTCGTTTCTTTATTGGCATCTCCATTTTCTTAGGGTTTTTGAAACCCAAACCCAGCGATCACAATGCGGAATTCCTCACCGCCAGCGTCACCAGGTTGAACGACAGCGCCAAATTATCCGCCCTCGCCCCATTTTCCGAAAGGCGCAACCAACCGCCCGTTCCGCTCGACACCTCTTGGCCAAGCGAGTAATTTCGCTGACCAGAAGATTGCTCCATGAATGACAACCGCCGCATCCGCGTCTTTGTTTCCTCGACGTACCGCGACATAATGGGCGAGCGCGATGAGTTGATGACCCAACGCCGGGCCGGAACAGCGCCAATTCTGCCGTAAGCGGCAGGTGGAACTGGTCGAGGTGGAGTTACGCTGGGGCATCGCCGAAGGGCAGAGCACCCGCAAGGAAAACTAAATTGATGAAAAAACGTGCGACCATGGATCCGGAAGATGAGTTGGCACTGTTTCTGTGCCGGTTGTTCCGACACGGGGTGTATGTGCTGCCATGCGGTGGTGGCGTGATTTCCGAGCCGGAACAGGCGATTGATTGTATGATGGGTTGGTATAATCGCGATGATTTGAAGCGTCTTTGTTTGGAAATTGTGCACCGGAAAGCTGCGCCCGGAGGCTTCAATCTTCCTGAGGAAATTAGTAATACGGTCGCTGGCATTCTGCATCATCTGCCTGACGAAAACCTAGGCGACCCATGGAACCGGCGACTGGAATGTGCGGTTGGCTTGATCTTGGCGGCGACTTGTTTCCCGATCTTTTTATATTTCTGGTGGCGGGAAAAGCTCGACGAGCGCCAGTGGCTCAAGCGCTACCGTTCCCAGTGGATGGCTGCGCCAACCAAAAGCAATTAATTGCAAATGAGCGGGTGAAAGACTTGTTAGGAAAATATTGAGCAAGAAAATCCGAGCACCATGAGTCAAGCCTACGATAAAACCTCGTTTCGTGTCACCGGCGGAGTGCCGTTGGCGGGCGAAATTATTCCCCAAGGCAACAAGAACGAAGCCCTCCCGGTGCTGGCAGCGGCCTGCCTCACCGACGAACCCGTTACGTTGGAGAATCTGCCCGCCATCGCGGACGTAGTGGTGATGCAGGAAATTCTCCAGTTCCTTGGTGTGCGCGTGAGCCACGAGACAGGCCAATGTGTGGTGCAGGCGGCGACCCGTCCGGACGGAGATTTGCCGGCGGCCCTCTGCGCGCGGCTCCGTGGTGCGGTCACGCTGGCGGGGCCGTTGCTGGCCCGGGTGGGCCGGGTTTTTTTGCCCAAGCCCGGTGGCGACCGCATCGGGCGTCGTCGGCTTGACACGCATCTCCTCGCAT
>Ga0209698_10003193_pt1 | contig 18354 bp, 17 predicted proteins | sample LitLauG_LLR_2012_FD_187203 | JGI IMG/M metagenome (GOLD analysis project Ga0209698, IMG submission 187203) | Freshwater sediment microbial communities from Pennsylvania, USA - Little Laurel Run_MetaG_LLR_2012 (SPAdes) (version 2) | ecosystem: Environmental > Aquatic > Freshwater > Creek >...
GTCGTCCAGCGATGTGATGCGGAATCAAAAACGTTCACGGCGGACATGTCGGCAGCGGATCAAGTAGCGGTGAAGTTGTTTCGGTATCCGGCGTGGCAAGCACGCGTGAACGGGCGCGTAGTTGAGACAGCGGCGCGCGAAGGTACAGGACAGATGCTGGTTCCGGTTAGCCAGGGAATGAACCGGGTAGAGCTTCGGTTTGTGCGGACTTGGGACCGGGAGGTTGGGGGGTGGATTTCGGTCATCGCCATCGTTTTGGTGGCCATCTGGAGCTTTCTCGCCGCTTTACGACGTCAGACCTCGGACCCCGGACGTCCGGCATCAGGGTCCAAGGTCTGAGGTCCAAGGTCAGGTTCATGCGGATTTTGATTGCGACTTCAAATCCGGGGAAGCTGCGCGACTTTGCTGGCGCAGCGGCATCGCACGGAGTTGAGATTGCCGGTATTCCGAACTTCGCTTCCCTGCCGCTTGCAGTCGAAGACGGCAAAACGTTTGAAGAGAATGCGCGCAAGAAGGCGGAAGAGTACAGCCAGTACGTTCCAGGAGAGGTTGTGGTGGCCGACGATTCTGGGTTGGAGATTGACGCGCTGAACGGGGAACCGGGCGTGCATTCGGCACGTTATGCGGCGCCGGACCTGCATGGCACAGAACCTCACCTTGCCGACGCGAATACCGACGATGAGGCGAACAATGCGCGAGTGTTGCGGGAGTTGAGGAATGTTCCAGGCGAGAAGCGCACCGGACGTTTCGTGTGCGTGCTGGCGGCCGCGCGAGATGGGAAAACTGTGGCGACGTTTCGCGGGACTGCCGAGGGAATCATTTTGGATTCGCCTCGTGGAACGAACGGGTTTGGATACGATCCGCTGTTTTGTTTTCCGCAAATCCGTAAGACATTTGCAGAGCTGAGTGCCGAGGAAAAGGCAAAATACAGCCATCGCGGGACGGCGTTCCGGAAACTGCTGGAGTGGTGCGATGTGAGCCTGCCATCGAACGAGCCGGGAGTCTCGGGCTGATGTCTTCCTCGCTTCGTCGGCCGCTGGCGTTGATCTTCGACATGGACGGCGTGCTGGTCGATTCCGAACCTGTGCACAAACGAGCCAAGGAGCTGGCGTTCGAGCAGTTCGGAATCGTGCTGCCGGAATCGGTGTATGACAGCCACAAGGGTCGGCCGGATACGACCGTTCTCGGCGAGATTCTGCAAGAGTGTGGGATGGGGCATCAGGCGGAGGAAGCGCTTCGCATGAAGCATCAGATATTCGAAAGCCTGGAGCACGAGATACAGCCAGTGGCTGGAGCTGTCGACTTTGTCCGCTGGGCCATGTCGCGGTTCCGGATCGCGCTCGCTACGTCGGCCACGCCGAGGAATCGGGCGGAGGCGCTGAAACTTCTCGAAGTTGAGGATTCCTTCGAAGCGGTGGTGGATGCCGCGAGTTCGCAGCGTCCTAAGCCGGATCCCGAAATATTTCTCATCGCCATGAGTAAGCTCGGACTGGGCGCGGCAGATTGCTGGGTCATCGAAGACTCCGTGAATGGGCTGCTGGCGGCGAAGGCGGCGGGATGCGTTGCAGTGGGGATCACAACGACGTTCGATGCAGCAACGTTGTCGGCGGCCGGTGCTGACTTCGTTGTCGACTCGTATGGAAAACTACGCGACATACTGGAAACGACTCTGAACTAAGGCGGCCACTGCCGCGCACGAGTCCAGGGTTCGGCCGGATGGAGGTGGCAAATGGCAATTCGTCGACTTTTCGTAATGGGCTTGTGCATATTTCTTCCGGCGGCGGCCGGTGCCTGTTTTTGCGGGCGAATTCCGGCGAAGGACGCTATTCCCTCCGTAGACATTGTCTTCCGCGGAGAGTTGATTGCTCACAAGGGGAACGCTGCGGTGTTTCGGGTTGACGAGCAGTGGAAGGGTGAACTGAGTCCGCAAGTGGAAGTGCAATGGCGCGACGGAAGCCAGGGGGATTGCGATGGATTCTGGCCTGACCAGCTGAAGATCGGACAGAAGCTTCTTGTACTCGCTCGCCGCTCATCCTTCCTTTCGATGTACAAGACGAACATTTGCCTGCCGACACAGCCGGTCGTAGACGCGGACGAGGATCTGAAAGAACTAGGCCCGGGTAAGCCGCCGCGGAAGAAATGAAACGACGAAGGAAGATTCGCGTTGCGCGCGGCGCTTTAATTTGCTGATGCGAAACCTTGTTGGGGATCGTGATGCCTTTCCTTGACTTCATTTCTCACGCGGCCAGATAATACAAGGTTCTTTTCTCATAATTGGACTTATAAGGAGCTTCTGTGGCGTCAGCCAGTTCTTCTGCTCCCCGGGTTTCGGAATATGCCGCGCATGGCGTGGCGCCGTTGCGTGCCGGTCAGGGAACATCGTTTCTATTGCGCCGGTTGCATTCGCTTACAGGCATCATTCCGGTCGGCGCATTCCTCTTCGAACATATCCTGATTTCGAATTCGACGGCGATCAGCGGGCCTTCGGCCTACGCCCGCCAGGTCAGTTTTCTGGCGAACCTTCCTCTGGTGTTCTTCCTTGAATTGTTCGGCATCTGGCTGCCGATTGCCTACCACGGGCTCTATGGCTTCTACATCTGGTACCGCGGGGATTCGAATGTGGGCGCGTATCCCTGGACCGGCAACTGGATGTATACGGCGCAGCGCTGGACCGGCGGGATTGCCTTCATTTACATCGCGTGGCACACGTACACGATGCGGTTTACGGGCGTGGATCTGCATGACACTCCGATGGCCTCGTTCGGGAAGGTGGCGCACGAAGTTCAGAGTCCCTGGCTGCTGGTGTTTTACATCGTCGGGTTGGTCGCGGCGTCGTGGCACTTTGCGTATGGGATCTGGCTGTTCTCGGCGAAGTGGGGGATCGTGGTCGGAGATAAGGCGCAAAAGCGGTTGCTGAATCTGTGCCTGGCACTCTTTGTCCTGTTGAGCGTGGTCGGGCTGGCGAGCTTGTATACCTTCCGCTCGCGGTTCCAGGAGGCTCCGGCGGACGGAAACATGACGTATCTGCAGCATTCCTCGGAAAGGGGGACGCACTAATGGCGGCTCCCAAAATCATTGTTGTCGGCGGCGGACTGGCCGGGCTGGCCGCGGTGATCAAGATCGCCGAGATGGGCGGCGAATGCGACCTGTTCTCGATTGTGCCAGTGAAACGGTCGCATTCAGTTTGCGCGCAGGGAGGCATCAACGCGGCGAAGAACTTGAAGGGCGAGGGTGACTCAACCTGGAAACACTTTGACGACACAGTCTATGGCGGAGATTTTCTGGGTAATCAGCCCCCAATCAAAGACATGTGTGAGGCGGCGCCGGGGATCATCGATTTGCTAGATCGCATGGGTGTGCCGTTCAACCGTACGCCGGAAGGATTGTTGGATTTCCGCCGCTTTGGCGGGACGTTATACAACCGCACTGCATTTGCCGGCGCGACTACGGGGCAGCAGTTGCTCTATGCGCTCGATGAGCAGGTGCGTCGGTATGAGTCCGAAGGCAAGGTGAAAAAGTACGAGCACTGGGAGTTCCTTTCTGCGGTGCTCGATGGGAATCGCGTGTGCCGCGGGATCTGCGCAATGGATCTCCGGTCCATGGAAGTACGCACGTTCCCTGCCGACGCCATCATCATTGCCACGGGTGGAATTGGCGCGATCTTCGGCAAGTCGACGAACTCTGTCGTTTGCACTGGCTCGGCGCAGTCAGCCCTGTATCAGCAGGGTTGCTACTACGCGAACGGCGAATTCATCCAGGTCCACCCGACGTCGATTCCCGGCGAAGACAAGCTGCGGCTGATGTCGGAGTCGGCGCGCGGTGAGGGTGGGCGTGTATGGGTGCCCAAGAAGGCGGGCGACAACCGCGATCCGAAATCAATACCGCAGAGTGAACGCTGGTATTTCCTGGAAGAGTGGTATCCGAAGTACGGCAATCTCGTTCCCCGCGATGTGGCCACCCGCGCGATCTTCAAGGTCGTCTACGAGCACAACCTCGGCATCGACGGCAAGCCGATGGTCTACCTCGATCTGACGCACATCGACCGCAAAATTCTGGATCGCAAGCTGGAAGGCATTCTCGAAATCTACGAGAAGTTTGTGGGCGATGATCCGCGCGATACGCCAATGAAGATCTTCCCCGGCATGCACTACACGATGGGTGGCCTGTGGGTGGATTTCAAGCAGTCGACGAACATCCCGGGAGTCTTCGCGGCCGGTGAGTGCGAATACCAGTATCACGGCGCGAACCGGTTGGGCGCGAATTCGCTGGTGTCGTGCATCTACGGCGGCGGGATCGCCGGGCCCAACGCGGTCAACTATGCGCGCGGCCTGCAGGCTTCCGCGGACGGCAACGGGCACTTCGAAGCCGAGAAGAAAAAACAGGAAGAGAGTAATGCCCTGCTGATGAAGAACGAGGGCAATGAGAATCCGGTGAAGCTGTGGCGTGAACTGGGCGACTTGATGACCAAGGATTGCACGGTCATCCGCTACAACAAGAACCTGCAGCAGACCGACGCGAAGCTGGTGGAGTTCCTGGAGCGGTATCGGAAGATCAACCTGAGCGACAAGACGCAGTGGGCGAATACGACCGTCGTCTTCGCGCGGCAGCTTTACAACATGCTGCAACTGGCGCGAGTCATCGCGCAGGGAGCGCGCATGCGCGATGAATCGCGCGGGGCGCACTACAAGCCAGACTTCCCCGAGCGCGACGACAAGAACTGGCTGAAGACAACGAAGGCGTATTTTGCGCCCGACGCGGATGAGCCGAAATTTGAGTTCGAGCCGGTGGATGTGTCCCTGATTCCGCCAAGGGCGAGGAAGTACTGAATTGTTTAATCAGATTCCGAATCGCCGCATCACCCGTCGCCGCCAAAACTTGAAGGATGCGGTGATCGCAGCCATCAGCTTGGTTGGCGGCGGTTTCGATGCGCTTCACAAGGGGCGAGTCGGATGGGGAACCTTGGGATGGGCAGTGGTTTTCGGGCTGAGCATCATGGGCTACTGGCGGGGCCGACACCAGGATCCTTGGGATCCCCCCGATGAAGACGGGAAAGAACGGCACTACGGGGCACTGGAGCGGTCTGAGGTTTCGCCGGGCGGACCTCGGCCTCGTACTGAAACGTAGAGAACTGGGAAGGGCACGAGTTCTACTCGTGCCTGTTAAGCGCTCTTTGAAATTTCGGCTTTAGCCGCCGCGGGCCACGGGTCTAGCTTGAATCCCGGGAAAAACGAGCACTAACGGTACTGACCAGGGTCGTCTACCAGCCCGCGTTCTACGGGGTTGCGGTGGATTTAATCCCGGTGATGCAAGAAATCCTCAGCGTCGCGAATCCGGTGATCCGTGAATCCGCGTTGCCAGATTTCTCGTGTGCGCCACGATCGAACCTGCGGGCGTGAGTAGAAGATGGACATGTTCCGGCATCAGGACGAACGCGTGAATTTGAAATCGCGCCTCGCGGCGGTAGCGGTACAAAGTGTGCAAGAAAACCCGGGCATGGTTCTCGACGACGAAAAGTCGTCGACGCTGCCAGGTTGAGAAAGTTACGAAATATGTTCCGGGCGGGGAAAAGAGTCGTCCAGCCTTCAAGAGCAAACCTCAGCGGCTGAAAGCCGCGATCTTTGCTTAGGCTGAATCGGCACGAGTGGAACTCGTGCCCTTCCCGGTGAATTTTCTTGAAGAGCGGTTTCGTTTTGGGAAGACACGAGTTGTTCTGGGTGGTTGATGCTGCAGTCGGGCAAAATGCTTCAGAAGCCTCCTGCGCGGGCTGGTGCCGATTGCGCAGATGAGTAAACCCGGGAAAGGGCACGACTTATAGTCGTGCCGATTCACCGGTCCCTTGATCGACGGGCTTTAGCCCCTGGGGTTGGCTGTTTCCGACGCGTCGGAACGCAAACCTCAGCGGCTGAAAGCCGCGATCTTTGCTTAGGCTAAATCGGCACGAGTCGAACTCGTGCCCTTCCCGGTGAATTTTCTGGTTGCGAAGTTTCGTTTTGGAACAGCTAATGGCCAATAACAAATCCGTCATCATACGAATCAAGCGTCAACTGACCCCTTCCTCGAAGTCGTATTGGGAGGAGTTCTCGGTTCCCTACCGGCCGAACATGAATGTCATCTCGGCGCTCATGGACATTGCGGCCGACCCTGTCACGAAAGACGGCAAGGCGACCACGCCCATCACCTACGACTCGAACTGTCTCGAAGAAGTTTGCGGATCGTGCGCCATGCTGATCAACGGCAAGGCGCGGATGGCGTGCTCGGCGCTGATTGATCAACTCGAGCAACCGATCCAGCTGGAACCGTTCTCCAAGTTCCCCGTGGTGCGCGATCTGGCGACCGACCGCAGCGTGATCTTCGAAAATCTCAAGGCCGTGAAGGCATGGGTGCCGATCGATGGCACGTACGATCTCGGGTCCGGCCCGCGCATGACGGCAGAGGACCAGGAAGCCGCCTATCCTCTGTCCCGCTGCATTTCCTGCTGCTGCTGCATGGAGGCGTGTCCGCAGTTCAACAAAGACACGGGCTTTGTGGGCGCCGCGACCATTTCACAAGTTCGATTGTTCAACACGCATCCCACGGGCAAGGCGCTCCAGCGCGAACGGTTGGCGGCGCTGATGGGCGATGGCGGCATCCAGGAATGCGGCTACGCCCAGAACTGCGTGGAAGTTTGCCCGAAAGATATTCCGCTGACGAAGTCGATTGCCGAGGTTGGCGGACAAGTCATGAAGCAGGCTCTGGACGACCTGTTGCGACGGTGATCCCCCACGTCTTTGCGCACGATGCGCGCGAGAAATGGGGCACCCCGATCCAGCCGATTCCCAATGTTTTCTAAGAAAGGGTATTTCCCGTTCGTTTGACCTTTTGCGGCGATATTTTTTGTCATCCGTTCAACAACCAAACGAACCCGGCGGCCATCTGAACCAGCCAAGTTCTAGCTGGACGCGTACATAGACCGCCTTCCGGTGTACGTTCAGTTTGGTCTTCAAAGTGCCGATAGAGTAGTTGCAGTTTGCTCGCTGGCCATGCAGTAACCGGCCAGTAACCCGAGCGCAGTAACACGACGTTTGGGTACTCATGTAATGGCCGGCTGGCAGTCCCCGGTTGGACGGCTTGACAGCATGGCTTAAAATAACCGCTACTCGCGGCGAGAAGCGGGCAGAAGAACCCGCTGCACATTACGAGAATGAGAACGACGGTTCGACTTCAACTCGCGGTTCTGATGCTGGCCACCATGTGCGGCCAGGCCTTTGCCGTGCATCACGCCGTCGCACCTCACGGACATCGCAGACATTTCCGCTGGCTGCGCTGGAATCCGATGTTCCGGCCCTCGCATGAATCGTTGCTCCTGCAGAATGCCGAGATCGACCGCTTAGACCTGCCGCGAATTCAGGATGACACAGAGTTAGAAGCGCTGAAGGCTGATGGGTCTCTGGTACCGATCATTCCGGGCGAATCTCTCCGCATCGAACCCTCGCTCGATCCTTCGCGGCGCTATTGCCGTCCATGGACGCGCGATTTTGTGGACGACCTGAGCAAGGCCTACTACACGCGATTCCACGAGCAGATCCAGGTGAACTCGGCCGTGCGAACCGTCAAAGTTCAGAAGAAGCTGCGGCGGCATAATCGCAATGCGGCTCCGGCTGACGGTGATACGGCGTCGTCGCACCTTGCCGGCGTGACGGTCGATTTGCAGCGCCGCGGATTAACCAAAGACCAGGTGAAGTGGATGGAGCGGTATCTGTTTTACATGAAGGCGCTCGGGCTGGTCGAACCCGAAGAAGAGCGCCGCCACTGGTGCTTCCATATTATGGTCAGCGGGCACTACTCGGAGTGGCGCGAGACCCAGAACATTATTCCGCTGGAACGCCCGGAGAACAATGAAGCGCCTGAGTCGCAGGTGGCGCTGGGCAGCGGGGGAAAGTAGCACAAGTTTCAAGGTTTCACAGTTTCAAAGACACCTTCCACGTTAATTCCTTTAAACTTCCCTTCTTATGATTGTGTTGATGGCTGGATTGCCCGGCACGGGCAAGACTACGCTTGCGCGCGAGCTCGCTGCACGCACGAGTGGACGGGTGTTGAGCAAGGATGAGCTTCGGCACGCGTTGTTTATGCCGGAGGAAATCGAGTATTCCTCGCGTCAGGATGACTTCTGTTTGCAGTTGATGCTCGAGACAGCCGGATATCTTCTGGAGCGAGACTTCGGGCGAATCATTTTTCTGGACGGCAGACCATTCTCGCGGCGGTATCAGATTGAAAACGTCTTGCAGGCGACGGCTTCCCTGCACCAGCCGTGGCGAATTCTGGAATGCGTTTGCCCGGAGGAGGTCGCGCGGCAGCGGCTTGAAGCCGATGTCGCGGGCGGGACTCATCCGGCAGGAAATCGGGGATACAGCTTACATGGTGAGGTGAAGGCGCGGTTCGAGACGATTACGCTGCCGAAGACTGTGATCGATACCGAGGGGCCACTGCAGTCCTGCGTAGATATCGGGCTTGCCGCATTGCGAAACGAAACCCGATAACCACCAAGGACACAAAGGTGCACGAAGGAAACCCTTCGTGAGACTTCGTGTCCTCTGTGGTTCCAGGTTTTTGTCGGCTGAGCCGAGAGCCTATACAATCAAAGTCCTGCCTGACCTTTCATGGGGCCAACAATGATCAAAGCCAAGCTCTCCGTTGCTGTTGTACTTGTTTGCGCGTTTGCTGTTGCGCAAAACTCAAATAAGGCCGACGTGACGGTCAGCGCGAAGGCACGGGCGATCCACGATTCGGCGATTGTCGTCGACACTCACGCCGACACGCCGCAGCGCTTTCTCGATGAAGGATTCGACATCGCATCCACCGATCCGAATGATGTCGGCCACATCAGCCTTGATAAGGCGCGGCGAGGAAATCTGGGCGCGGAATTCTTCTCCATCTGGGTTGACCCGGAAACCAATCAGGGACACTTCGCCCAGCACACGTTTGATTTGATCGATTCCGTCTATGAGCAGGTGGCGCACCACCCGGATCGGATGATGATGGCGTTTTCCGTTGCGGATATTGAGCGCGCGCATCGTGAACACAAACTGGCGGCGCTGATGGGCATCGAGGGCGGACACTCGATCGAAAACGACATTCACCTGCTCCGTGACTACTACCGGCTGGGCGTGCGCTACATGACTTTGTCGTGGTCGAACACGAACGAGTGGGCTGATTCATCCGGCGATATTGACGATCCGAAAGTACAGCACCACAACGGGCTGACCGATTTTGGCAAGCAGGTCGTGCTCGAGATGAACCGGCTGGGCATGATGGTCGACATCTCGCACGTGGCCGACAAAACGTTCTGGGATGCCATCGCCACGACCAAGGCCCCCGTAATCGCATCGCATTCGTCAGCGCGCGCTCTGGTCAGCGCGCCCCGAAACATGACCGACGATATGCTGAAGGCCGTGGCGAAGAATGGCGGGGTGGTGCAGGTCAATTTCTTCAGCGGTTTCGACGACGAGGGATTTCTCAAGGCGACCGCGGCGCAGAAGAAGGATCAGGACGAGGCCGTGCAGAAGTATCTCGGCGAGAGGAAAACAGCAGGAAAGCCGGTATCTTATATCGAAGTTGATCGGATTGAACGCGAGTGGATGGCAAAGATTCCGCGCCCGCCGCTGAAAGTCCTCATCGATCACATCGATCACATCACGAAGGTGGCCGGGGTGGATCACGTGGGCTTGGGCTCGGATTTCGATGGCGTGAGCGGCGCGACACCGCAAGGAATGGACTCGGCCGCGGATCTGCCGAAGATCACGCAGGCGCTGCTGGATCGCGGCTACAGCGCGGACGACATTCACAAGATTCTTGGCGGGAATACCCTGCGCGTGTTTCGTGAAGTGGAGCGGGTGAGCCGGGAGATGCAGGCGCAGTCGCCGCGGTAGAAACCTGGCTTGCCGTACAATGTCAGGTTCACATACAGAACAGAATGATCCTCGGGTAGAAGGAGAATCCATGCGTAGAATTGTTGGGATTGTGGGTTTGGTATTTGCGGCGGCTCTGGCGATGGCTCAATCGACGCCCGCAGCCAAGCCCAGCACTACGGCGAAGCCGGCGAGTCATGTGGCAGCGGCATCCACGAAGCCAACGGCAATCATTGATACGACCGCCGGCAAGATGACATGCACGCTCTTCCCCGACAAGGCGCCGATCGGGGTGGCGAATTTCATTGGGCTGGCGAATGGGACGAAAGATTGGAAGAATCCGGTAAGCGGCGCGACCAAGCATGGTGTGCCACTGTATGACGGGACCATTTTTCATCGAGTGATTCCCGGGTTCATGATTCAGGGCGGCGATCCGGCGGGTAACGGCTCGGGCGACCCGGGATACAAGTTCAAGAATGAGACTTCGCCCGATCTGCTGTTCGATCAGCCAGGACGCTTGGCGTACGCTAACGCCGGGCCGGGTACGAATGGATCGCAATTCTTTATCACCGAGGTTCCGACTTCGCATCTGAATGGCGGGTACACGATCTTCGGGCAGTGCGACGAGGCCACCGTCGGATTGGTCAAGCAGATTGCGCACATGGCGCGCGATCCGCAGAATGACAAGCCGTTTCGTCCGGTGAAGATCAACCACATCACGATTGTGAAGGGCGGAGCCGCCCCTAAGCCGACCGCAACCACGATGAAGAAGCCGGCAGCGAGCCCATCGAAGGCTCCGGCGACTCCGGTAGACAAGTAGCCGGGCTTCGCCCGGCGGACAGCCGAGGGCGGCTGTCCCCACATGCGAATTGCGAGCCAACGACTAACGACTGACAGCCAACGACTGAAAGGACTTCATGGCACGCCAACCTGGACTTTACGCTACGTTTGATACGACCGAAGGAACGATTGTTTGCCGTCTGTTTGAGAAAGAGGCCCCGAAGACGGTCGCGAATTTTGTGGAACTCGCCGAGGGGAAACGCGAGTGGACGCATCCCAACACGCGGAAAAAATCCAGTGACCGGCTGTATGACGGCACCATTTTTCACCGCGTCATCCCCGACTTCATGGTTCAAGGCGGAGATCCCCAGGGCACGGGCATGGGTGGCCCGGGATATCAGTTTGAAGACGAGACCAAGGGCTCCCCCCACAAATTCGACAAGCCGGGCAAACTGGCCATGGCCAATGCCGGCCCGAATACGAATGGATCGCAGTTCTTCATCACCGTTGTGCCCACGACATGGCTGACCGGCAAGCACACGATCTTCGGCGAGGTGGTCGAAGGTCAAGACATCGTGGACAAGATCACGCGCGTGCCACGCGGACGCAACGACCGACCGAGCAAGGATGTAGTGCTGAAGAAGGTCACGGTGGAGAAGGTGTAGCCTCAGCGGTTCGCCAGCACGCGAATTCCGGGGAGTGTCAGCAAGTGATCGTCGGCGGTTATCAGAGTCAGATCAAAAACCTTCGCCGTCGCGGCCAAGAATTGATCGGCTGGGTCCCCGTGGGAAAAGGTAATTGAAGGGACGGCGAGCGCCACTTCGATGGTGAGTGGCGCTTCTGTCAGCTGTAACTCTGACACCGATCTTCCAACCCACGTTGGGAGATCAGGATGTACTCGGAACCGTCCTTTACGGCACAGGATTGTCAGTTCCCAGACGCTAACCGGCGAGAGCCACAAGTCATTTTGCGCATCTGACAACGTCTGTGCAACGCGGCTCGAAAGGCGGGCCGACTGCATGGAACTCCACAGCCAGATGTGTGTATCCAAGAGATATTTCATTCTCGCCAAGCATCCCAATCATCAAGGCTCCCAGTAGGCCCGACGATGTCCCCAAGGATCTCGGCAGTCCCGGCCATGCACCCCAAACGCCTGCCAGTCGTTTTCGCTGGCGAAGCGGGAATTACTTCGGCCACAGGCTTCCCAAAGCGAGTCACCCGAATCGGCTTTCGGGTCTTGCGGACCTCTTCCAGAATACCGAGACACTTGGCTTTGAACTCGGAAATGGCGACTTCCTTCATGGCTCAACTTATACCATGGTCAATGACCATGGTCAACTCGCATAACCCGTAGTAACTGGCCCGGAACTCGTAGGAGAATTGACCGGAAGATCTTCATACCGAGAAAAACGGCACGGCTCAGAAGGGCCGCGCCTGGCTTGAATCTCTGAAGTGGCCTTTAAACGCCGATCACGCCGCACAACTCCTTCACCGCCGCCGCGCTCTTATCGAGTCCAGCCTTCTCTTCCGGCGTCAGCTTGATCTCGACAATCTGCTCGATTCCCTTTGCGCCGAGCTTCACCGGCACACCCACGTACAAGCCGTTGATGCCGTACTCGCCTTGCAAATACGCAGCGCAGGGGAGAATCTTCTTTTTGTCTTTCAGGATCGCTTCGACCATCTCGGCCACCGCCGCAGAAGGAGCGTAATAGGCCGAGCCTGTCTTCAAGTACTTGACGATCTCGGCGCCACCGTCGCGGGTGCGCTGGACCAGCGCTTCCAAACGAGACTTTTCGATCAATTCAGTGATGGGAATGCCTGCAACTGTGGAATAGCGCGGCAGGGGAACCATGGTGTCGCCGTGGCCGCCCAGGACGAATGCGGTGACGTTCTCGACGCTAACCTTGAGTTCATCGGCGATGAACGCGCGGAAACGGGCGGAGTCGAGCACTCCGGCCATGCCGATGACGCGCTCCCGCGGAAATCCGCATAGTTTGTAAGCGGCCTGCGCCATGGCATCGAGCGGGTTCGACACAATAATCAGGATGCTGTTTGGCGAGTGCTTCACGACTTCGCCGACGACAGCCTTCATGATGCCGTAGTTGGTATTCAGCAGGTCGTCGCGGCTCATGCCCGGCTTGCGCGGAATGCCGGCCGTGATCACAACAATATCGGAGTTGGCGGTGTCTTTGTAGTCATTGGTGCCCGTGATGTAGGAGTCGCGTTTCTCGATGGGCATGGCTTCGAGCAGGTCGAGGCCTTTACCCTGGGGCACGCCTTCGATGATGTCGATCAGAACAACGTCGGCGAGTTCTTTGGAGGCAATCCAGTGGGCGGCAGTTGCGCCCACGTTGCCGGAACCTACGATGGTGACTTTCTTGCGCATGGGATGAGTCCTTTCAAAAAATCGGATAACCACAAAGGGCACTAAGGTACACGAAGGAATTCTGGGCTCAATTTCCTTCGTGTACCTTTGTGTCCTTCGTGGTTTGTGAGTCTCTACACCAGCACGCCCGCTCCCATATTCTCGATCATGTGGCTGGCGAATTCGCTGGTTTTCACTTTCGTTGCGCCAGGCATGAGGCGCTCGAAGTCGTACGTAACTTTCTTCTGCTCGATGGTGCGCTCCATGCTTTGCTCGATCAGAGCGGCCGCTTCGTTCCACCCGAGATGGCGGAACATCATCACGCCCGACAAGATCACGGAACCGGGATTGATCACGTCTTTATCGGCATACTTCGGAGCGGTGCCGTGCGTGGCTTCGAAGATCGCGTAGCCATCCCCGATGTTCGCGCCGGGAGCGATTCCGAGTCCTCCGACCTGCGCTGCGCAGGCATCGGAGATGTAATCGCCATTCAGGTTCGGCGTCGCCAGCACCGAGTATTCGTCGGCGCGCGTAACCACCTGCTGAAAGATCGAGTCGGCGATACGGTCGTTGATCATGATCTTCTTTTTCCAGGCGCCGTTGCCGTGCGTGGCGTAGATCTGGTCCAACACTTCCTTCACTTCCTTCTCCACGGACTGGCGGAAGGCTGGAGGAGCAAATTCCATGCCGGGCTCCACCATCTCCGCGTTTTGTGCCACGGTCAGGTTCGGGTTCTTGTCCTTGTTATCGACAATCCAGCTCTCGCGCTCGGTGACGACCTTATCGCGAAATTCCTCGGTGGCGATTTCGTATCCCCACTTGCGGAAGGCTCCTTCGGTGAACTTCTGGATGTTGCCTTTGTGGACCAGCGTGACGCTTTTGCGGCCGGATTGAAGCGCGTGCTGGATGGCCATGCGCACCAGGCGCTTCGTGCCCGTTATCGACATCGGTTTGATTCCGACACCGGAATCGAGGCGAATCTGCTTCTTGCCGCCCTTCAGCATGTCTTTGTTAAGGAACTCGATGAGGCGTACGCAGTCGGCCGTTCCCTGCTCCCACTCAATGCCCGCATATACGTCTTCGGTGTTCTCGCGGAAGATGACGACGTTCATGCGTTCGGGATGCTTCACGGGCGAGGGCACGCCGCTGTAGTACTTCACGGGGCGAACACAGGCGTAAAGATCGAGGATCTGCCGCAGCGCGACGTTGAGCGAGCGGATGCCACCGCCGACGGGTGTGGTCAAAGGCCCCTTGATCGCCACGCGGAATTCGCGGATGGCGTCTACGGTGTCGTCGGGGAGCCAGTTATCGAACTTAGCTTTGGCTTTCTCGCCGGCGAAAACCTCGTACCAGGCCACGCGGCGCTTGCCTTTGTAGGCCTTCTCGACTGCGGCGTTGAAGACGCGAAGCGAAGCTTTCCAGATATCGCGACCGGTGCCATCGCCTTCGATGAAAGGGATAATCGGGTTGTCAGGGACATCGTACTTACCGCCGGCATAACCGATTTTCTTTCCATCTGCGGGTACCGCAACGCCGTTATAAGAGCCAGCCATGAAACCTCCCGTATGAAAGAAAACACCCAATTGTAAAAACTGACAATTATAAAGAAGTTCAACACGTTAGCAGCAGATAATTCTTGAAGGTTGTGACATAATTCATCTCCTGGAATGACCCCTGCCTGTTTCTGGGAGACCTCGATGAACTATCGCTTTCGCCAGCTCGTGCTGACTTGCGCTGCAGTTGTGTGTTGCGTGACCCTCGCCGTCGCCAGCGCTGCCGGGAAGAGCGCGCCGGATCGCGCACAGACCGGAAGTGACATTATCGTCGGGCCCAACGAACAAGCGGGCGAGCTCACCTGTTTTGGTTGCAGCGTGCGTGTGCGCGGACACGTGCTGGGCGACGTCACAACGTTTGGCGGAAGCGTCGTCGTCGAAGAGGGCGGGCAGATCGACGGTGAAGCCACGACGTTCGCTGGTGGCGTCCGGATGGAAAAGGACGTCAAGATCAAGGGCGACGTGACCGTGTTTGGCGGACGCATTCGCCGCGATCCTACAGCGACAATCGGCGGCGAAGTGACCAATTTCGGCGGCGGTATCTGGATTCTCCTGATCTTTGTGCTTCCCTTGGCTTTTCTGGGACTGTTCATCGCGTTCGTGGTGTGGTTGATTCGAAAGCTGATCCAGCCCAGGGTACCGCTGACGGCCTGAAATCGAGTCGGCGGCGGATCTCGCCATCGCTAAGGTCCCACGCGGACCCGTTCGTGTAACGATGTCTACCACCGCCTGGTGCCGAACGTTTTTCTGACTCCTACCGTCATATATCGTCCCCAGGGACCGTTCGTTCCCAGATCGCCCGCGCCAAGGTTCCCGCTGCGGGACCCCAGGCGGTCAAACAGGAAGTGCTGAGTCACGCGGAATTCGAAGCCGCGGGTGAGATAGATTCCTGCTCCCCAGGAGTGTTCGACCCCAATCGCATCCGGCGACCAGGTATAGAGTGTCTTGGGAAGATTCTTGCCGAAAAGAAACGTCGGCGCTCCATAGACCATGAATCTGCGCAGCGGACCGCGCCCGAAGGGGCGAACCTCAAGAATACCGGACAGCATGTAGCGCGCAAACATACTGCATTTCGGATTGATCTGCCCGACGTTACTGGCGCAAAGATTGGGATCGATCTCGTTGTGCGGCGGGGCAAGGTCGAACTGCGCCCATCCCCAGAGCATATCCCTGGGAAAAAACATACGATCATCGGGTGTGGCTTCGTGCCATGTTCCCTGAGAGCTTTGCTGGGTGAGTGTTGCCGAGTTCTGCGCCGACGCCGCGATAGCGGAAATAAGAACCGCCGCGGCTAAAAGCGAAAACCATCTGGTCATTGTGCCTCCGAAGGCTAGATGCGGAAGATCCGGAACACGCCTCGCCCTTGTGCTGCGAGGACTGGGAGTCTGGGATGTCCGGTTGATAGAGCGGAACATTGTAACCTGTGAGGCAACTCAAGAAAGCTTCGCTTGAACATCGGTTAACGGTGCAGCGAGTCGCACCGAATTCTTCCAGATTTCATATCTCAGATTCGATTTATTCCATTCATAATACGTTCACACTAGTTGGATACCACCAAGTTGAATCATTGCAACAAGTTGCAGTTTGGTTCCCGGATTGCTTTGTAGACAGGCACAGTTCAACCCAGGACCCTTATGCCTCAAGAGATTTCCGTGTCGTATCAGGCAATCAAGAGCAAGGTTTACCGTTTGATCGATGCTCTCGTCGTAGGTGAAAAGAACGAAGCAGATGTACAGGAATCCATTCGGCGGTGGTGGGCCCTGATCCACCCTGCGGACCGTCCGGTGGCACAGAAGTATTTGTTGATGGTGTTGGGGCGCTCAGCCTCGGCACTGGATTCCATGGAAAACGCGCTGCTTTCGGTTGGTCCATCGGAACAAATGCCCGCCCCGCTGGTTCCGCCGGGAATGGCGAGCAAGCGCATGCGGCTGGTGGAACGGCTGGTGAAGGAAGCTGGCGTTCGCAGCGCGGTTTAGGCAACTCTTCTCACAACTTCTTTTCGTGCGGGTACATGTCTGCCACACGCCGTGGCGTGTTGCGAGATCATGTTCGACTGCCCGGACGGTGACCTGTTCCGGCTCGAACGGGAATTCCCTCAATTGACTTTCTGGCACTGAAATCAGGGCAGGCTGCGCCGCCGGGATGACAGGAGTCACAGAAGTCGAATCAAATGGTTCGCATCTGTCCTTCAGAGCTCTTCTTCCAATCTCGCCGAATGGCACGAAGCCGCTAGGCCAGCCTGGAACACGTGGTCCCGGACGCATTCGTCCGGCGAGGTGTTGAAGCAGGGCATGACCCGCGAGTTGCCCGGAGGTTTGAACCCGGGCAAGGTCCACTCGCTACGCTCGCGGGGCAGACGAATGCGTCCCCCTCCACACGATTTCCGTCATCGACCGGGAATCATGATCGGGCATGCGCTTAGATGTCGAAATACATCTCAAATTCATAGGGGTGCGGCCGCTGCCGAATGGCTTCGACTTCTTTGGTGCGCTTGTACTCCACATAGGTGCGCAATAGCTCTTCGGTGAATACATCTCCCTTCATAAGGAAGGCATGATCGCGTTCGAGCGCGTCCAGCGCATCTTCCAAGGAGCACGGCATTGAAGGGATGGTCGACACTTCTTCGGGATCGAGTTCGTAAATATCTTTGTCCAGGGGATGGCCCGGGTCCATCTTGTTCTCGATGCCGTCGAGGCCTGCCATCAGCATCGCAGCAAATGCCATGTAGGGGTTGCAGCTGGGATCCGGTGGGCGAAACTCGATGCGCTTCGCCTTGGGAGAAGCCGAGTACATGGGAATACGACACGCCGCGGAGCGATTGCGGCGGGAGTAGGCCAGGTTCACTGGCGCTTCAAAGCCTGAGACCAGGCGCTTATACGAGTTCGTAGTTGGGGCGATCAGAGCCGAGAGTGCCGGGCCGTGCTTCAACAGTCCTCCGACATACCAGAGAGCCAGCTGCGACAGTCCGGCATAGCCGTCGCCGGAAAACAGCGGCTCCCCGTTTTTCCAGAGAGACTGGTGGGTGTGCATGCCGCTGCCGTTATCGCCGAATAACGGCTTCGGCATAAAGGTCACCGTCTTGCCGTAGTGGTTGGCTACGTTTTTGACGACGTATTTGTAGAGCAGCATCTTGTCAGCGGAGCGCAGCAGCGAGTCGAACTTCAGATCGATTTCCGTCTGGCCGCCGGTGGCCACTTCATGATGGTGGCATTCCACCGCCATGCCGCAGTTCTGCATGGTCAAGACCATCTCCGAGCGAAGGTCCTGATAGTGATCGGTGGGCGGGACGGGGAAATATCCCTCGCGGTAGCGTGGACGATATCCGAGATTGTTCTCTTCCCTGCCCGAGTTCCATCGGCCTTCTTCGGCGTCGATGTAGTAAAAGCCGTGTTGCTCGCGCTGCTCGAAGCGGACGTTGTCGAAGATGAAAAACTCGGCCTCTGCGCCGAAATAGGCCGTGTCGGCAATGCCGCTGCTGGCCAGGTACATTTCCGCTTTGCGAGCGATATAGCGCGGGTCGCGATCGTAAGCTTGCTTGGTCACCGGGTCGACCACGTCACATACCAGCGTCAGCGTCGGCACTTCCGTAAACGGATCCAGCAGATGGGTACTCGCGTCGGGCATCAGCAGCATGTCGCTCTCGTGAATCGCCGCCCAGCCGCGGATGGAAGAGCCGTCAATGCCGAATCCCTCTTCGAACGAAGCCTCGGTCAATTGATCGATCGGGTAGGAGACGTGGTGCCAGAGGCCGGGGATATCGGTGAAGCGCAGG
>Ga0209698_10003196_pt1 | contig 18344 bp, 26 predicted proteins | sample LitLauG_LLR_2012_FD_187203 | JGI IMG/M metagenome (GOLD analysis project Ga0209698, IMG submission 187203) | Freshwater sediment microbial communities from Pennsylvania, USA - Little Laurel Run_MetaG_LLR_2012 (SPAdes) (version 2) | ecosystem: Environmental > Aquatic > Freshwater > Creek >...
ACTTGATAGCAGGAGTGATTTTCTCCTGATAGTTACAGGTCAGAACAAAGCGAGTGGAATGAGAATATGTCTCCATCAAGTTACGCAATACACCTTGGGCGTCAGGAGTCAACCTGTCGGCTTCATCCAAGAACATAATTTTGAGCGACTGCATTCCCATCGTCATACAAAAGTCCTGCACCTTATTGCGAATGTCATCCACCTTGTTTTCATCAGAAGCATTGATGGTCAAACTGTCGCACGGAATAAGATTTACGAGCATCTTACCGAGGGAAGTTTTTCCAGTGCCGGGGCTGCTGAAAAACAACAGGTGGGGAATGTCCTTGCTTTCCAACCAGATTTTTAACGTCTCACGAACCGATGGGCTACCAACGAAATCGTCAAGACACTTTGGACGATAACGCTCAACCCATAGACTATGGTCTGGCACTTGGGCTTTATCTTCCATTTCGAAAAATGTGGATGGGTCAAACATATATTTATTGAATCTCGTGTTCGAAATACTCTTGGGCATCTTGAGCGGCGTCAAATACTACTTCGGCTGCGTTAGTCATTTGTTTTACAAGTTCAGGATGAATATAGTATTCCCAACATCCATCCTCAGCACGAATATCCAGTGCCTTTTGGATATGTTCCTCAATCGTGGCTTTAAGTTTGGTATTCATTATACTCGGACTCCTTGAACACTTGTGGGGGCGTTAGTGTTCGACAGAAGAGCGTTCACTGCCGCATCGGTAACAACAGTCTTCTTGCGGTTCTTAGTGCCACCGTGAGTTGAACGAGCTTTGGGCTTGCTGTTGGGCGTAGTGGTCAAGACATCAATGAGAAGGTCTTTATGCTTCAAAAGATGCTTGGAAATATTGACCAAACTATTTATGTTCCCCCTCAACCCCTCCGAGAAGAGTTTCAAGTTCGTGTAACTGGGCCATTTCAAGTGAACCAAATACTTGGCCATCAGCCGTTTTGTAGGATTTTGTGAATTCTATCATAAATATTTCTTGTCAATTTTGTCTATGTTTTTCTTTGTAATCCGCACAATATGCGGAGCTTTTCGAGTGGATTTAATCAATTCGGTTACATCCATCCAAAATTCTTTCGAGCAAACAAAATATTCCTTGTTGGCATCATCCCAAATTTTAATACAGCCATTGATTTTATCAATGACGATTGGCGTGTCAGACGTTATGTTGAACTGCGGCCTCATATTATATTTTCTTGTTTGCAAATTGGTAATAGGTGCAGGTATATTTGTCGCTCTTGAAATATAAGCGTGCAATTCCCGCATTATTTATGGATAACGTTCCATTTGGAATATCAGAGTTGGCTTTGAATACTTCTGCCACATTCTTTATTGGGAATGCCAATGCCGTTTCCAACTTGTTCTTGTCAGCTTCGGTCGTGGGAGTAATACGAATGCGGTTAGAATTGGCGGTGGCATAGCCAATAACAACTTCGAACAATCCCTTCTTATTCATACCCACCGAGAACGAATTGACATCCTTCAAGGCATTGCGGGCTTTCAAAAACTTTTCGAGAAATTCTTCGGTCAATGGCACCACGACATGATATTCAGGCACATCTTGCAGGTTCTTAGCCACAGGGTCAATGGAAGTCGGGTCAGCAGCAGTGCAATAACTTTCACAATCTGCATCCGACACGGTAAATCCAAGAATGCGGTCGCCTTGCTGATTAATGGTCAGATTTAGGTCTTCACCAAAGGGAGACATCATTCCCTTGATTTTTTCGGTGTCACCAATACAAACCATGACATCATCCGTTCCAAAGTCCGTGAAATCGTGCATTATAACGTCAGCAACAAAACTTCGGTTGTCTGCGGCAGCACGAGTATGGAGAGTCTTATCTGCGGCAGTATATTTCCACTTGACCTTGTTTATCTCTCCACCCAATGTGTAGCGACGAATAAATGTTTCTAAAACTTCCTTTTTCATTGTATGCGTGTATTCTATCTTTTTTTGTTAAGGTTGTCTATTTATTTTAATCTCAATTTCCATCTACTATCTCAACATCAAACTCATCGCAAGAACACCATTCTCCATCAATATATTCGTCCCCTATAACATGACCACACGTGGTTTCACATTCCCATTGGGCAATCCGAATTCCCCGAACACATATACCACCCCCCGATTCGCATTCGTTCCAATATTCCAATGACACTCGGATTTTAGCGGAATAATCCTTATCATAGTCATAGACTTCGGTTCCTGCCTTGAACCAAGTGTCTGGGCGAGCGGTCAGCTTTACGTATTTCATATATGTTTCATTCCACAAGAATAACAAATGCGACCGTCCCACGCATGTTCACCACATTGTTCGCAGGGTGACAGGTCGGGGGTATCTTTCCCAACATCATCTTCATCCTCGCAATAAACGAGTTCGGGCATCACGTCGTCTGCATTGGTCATATAGAACGATTCCATCCATCCTTTACGCCAACGGTCTTCCAATTCTTTCGGAGCGAGATTTCCTCCATGAAGATTATTTTCTTTCTGCCACTTGCGTTGCTCTTCATTCATTTCTTCACAAAGTTTACTACACAAATTAAACTCCCATTGTGGGTCCACCCCACCATCCTCGACTGTTATTTTATGCACCAAGAACGTTGCCGTCCGTTCACGATTATAAACGTGTGTGCCCAAATATTCTCGTTCCAATGCCGCCCGAATAAAATCTTTTAATATCATAAGTTTACCAATTCTCCTCAAAGTTAAATGTATTTGATGCTAACTGCGAACCACGGTTAGGATACTTCCATCCGATGGCAGTGTAAATGTCTTCGAGTTTGCTTTTCAATTCCCGCTCATACATCTTGTTACGGTCAACGTGGTCGTTCATAAAGTTCAATATTTCATCGGGGTCAGTGTCATCACCTTTTATGGCCAATGCTTCGATATAAAAATCATTGGGAAGTAAATAGACCCACTTTACTTTTTCTGAATGATGGATTTTTTCAAACTTCTTATCAAGTTTCCACACTTTAAGCAAATCGTTGTAAGCCAATGCCGCACGGACTTGTGCGGGACTTTTCATAACAAACTGGAACAGCCGTCTTGTTGAAGGAGCATAGTTTGTTTCTCCATCCCGTGATATAAACTTTGCGGAACTCGTTTTGGCAAGGTCAACCATTGGTATTTTAGCAATAGTTTCCTCGAATGCCATAATACGCTCGTCCAACTCATCCTTTGGAGTTCCCCACAACAAATCATCAAGCATATTCGAAGCAAACTTCTGAAATGCCTTGGGAAAGCTGGAACGAACCACGTCAATACCTTTGACTTCAAGTTTACCCTCACGCCCATCCTTATGCTTGACAGGCTTGTTCTTTTCCATGTCGTGGACCTTCAACATAGCATAACGCTTCTTGACGACCCACAGAGCCTTCTTGGCGATTACGTCGGGAACAATTTTGATACGATTGTTGACTTCGGCTACGTTGAATATCTTGGGCACCATGTAGCAATAAAACTGATTGATTTTATTGGCAACAATCGTTACCCAATCAATCGTAAACTGCGTCATATCTTCGGGCTTAATATTGGTCAACTTGGCGACGGGCAAAGAAGACATATACAGGGAATCGGTGTCAATATACACCACAAAGTCTTGTGTGGGAGGAACTACACCAGCCGCCTTGAACTTGTCCAGATACATACTGTTGACAAGCTTTTCTGCCGAACGAATAATTTCTTGCCCCGAGACTGTAACTGCCTCTGCGTTATCACGGTCATAGAATCGGAATACAGGCAATCCCAATGCTCCATACACAGAGTTAAGGAAAATCTTCTGCCTCTTTTGTCGGCGGTCATAATAGGATTCTTTTTCCTTGTCACCCGCCTTGCCATATTCACCAGCAAGCTTACGATACTCCACACGTTCCTTAAACCATACATCGAGAATAGTAGGAACTACACCACGAGTATCTTGGCGATATACGACACCATTAGAACTAACCGATAATTTATAATCGGCTATCATTTTTTTAAAGTCATCAGCGGAATAACCCTTATCGCCCACCCGAACAACCGGAATCTCTCCCCGTTGGAATGACATCATGTTCCACCCTTCAATCTTCCCGATTTTGGTTTCGGGTGAGATATTGATAGTCATAATGACAGAAGGATACAGAGACGTGATGTCCGCCGAACAAATCCAATCGTATAACCCGCTTATTGGTTCTTTGACGAAGGCACCAGTGAATCCGTCTTCACCGCTATCCTGCATGTCTTCATATTCCTCACGTCCACCAATCGGTTTGTTTGGAGCGACCTGCCCATTACGACGCAAATACATCAAGATAGCCCCATCAATAAATCGGCTTGACATTTGAAACCATTCATATGGAACGTGACCCTTGTGACAAACAGAACACGCAAGGTGGATGAAGTCATATTTCTTATCTAACTCTGCAACAACTTTCACGTCAACCAAGTTATACTCGACATACCGATGAAGGTCTTCCTTATAGAGTTGAGTCAGGCTACCTTTATAAGTAAGCTTTTGGGTCTTTAACTCTTCATCCTTGGCAACGTTACCGAGAGACCACGAAGATTTCATAACCCCGATGAACTTTTTGTATAGTTCCATATAGTCAAGGCAAGAAACTCCTGCCACAACCATGCGGTGATTGAATTTGTTTTGATACACCACTCCAATCGGAGACAAACGATAAGACGCCTGCTTTCCAAGCACAGTCTTAATGCGATTGAAAAGATATGGAATATCGAAGTTGTTGGAGTTCCATCCACTAACAATCGTAGGTTTAATCTCTTCCCACTTAGTTAAGAATGCATCCAAAAGAGTATCCTCGCATTTGTAAGAACGAGTCTCTAATTCAGGTGTATCCGCATTGGAAATTTTACATTCGGGGTCAAGCACAAGAGAGTAATACTTGTTACCCGCTTGGTCATACAGAGCAATGGCAGTTATAGTCTTATCGCCTTCGGTGATATTTGGAAATCCACCTTCTGATGAAACTTCAATGTCAATAATAACCACTTTATGCCCCACCGATGGTTCATCGCTGTCTTCATAGTTATCAATAAGAACACGCATTTCGGGAGCAACGTCCGACTCAAATAGACTCGGGTCACGTTCATCAAATCCCGTCACCTTCTCCAATTCATCGCCATAAAGAGATTTAAACTGCCCACCGGGACATTTACGATAAGCATAACGACGATATGGAAAGGATTTATATCCTTCAACATCATCCCACAAGTGGACTACTGACTCTTTCTTGTCAACAAATACGTTCTGATACATTGTATTTATTCTCCATCTTCGGCATCTCCGCTCCAATCTCCAATCGTTGAGGTTGAAGTGGTTTGTTGCAGGTCATGATAGTCACCCATATTTTGGCACCGCAAAGCATTTTAAGACATTCCCAAAATGTAGGTTCCCAACAAGAGGTCACATATCCATCCGTTGTTCGATGACTCGGCAGCGGCAAGTATTGGGGCTGATTCTTTGCGTAAACAGCATTAGATTCGGGGAAGTCTATGATTTTCATATTTTTATCCTGCGTCGTAGGTTCGGTCTCCGTTAGAATCTGAAATTGGTTTGGCATCCGAGGAAAGCGATGAATCCCATTCGAATTTTGGACGGAAATCTCCATCTCCATCCGCAAAAAAGGATACCATTCTCGAACCACCAAATACGCCTAACTGTTGCATGTATTTGAGCATTGCGAGAAAGTGAGGAACCCAACGGCTCTTCATTTTACATTTGATTGTGAATTCTACATCTTCGGATTTCATAACATTTTGAAGTCTATAGCCGTATTATACAATATTTTGGTAAGCTGTGGCGAGATTTTATATTTCTTGCTTGCCAACTCTATGGATTTCTTCAAATCCCCGGGAGTTTCTGGATGATTTTGCGTAGCAGATTTCCAATCGGCCAACATTTCAAGCAAATCAACTAGATTCATTCCGTCAATACCTTCGGCGTGATATTCAGGATGATGTCTATTGTGTTTGTGATGATGTTCTACCGCAGGTTTAATGGACTCGTAAAGTGCATCACGCTCTTTGGTTCCATATGGATGCTTTTCGAATTCATCAATCATGTCTGCATATGGCAGAAATTCAGTATCTTCATATTTAGAGTCATCATGTCGGTTGCCCCGCAGCATTACTTCCTGTGACAGTTTGGACATCAGGTTGAATACTCGATGTTTGTGGGCATCCAGCACTCGTCGTAGTTTCTGTTGCTGTTGTAGTTGGCGTGGCGTCGGTTTCATTTGGATTAGGCACTGGATGTTGTTGAATTTGAATACAAACCCCAAGCTTTTGCATTAGGGAGACATAAGTAGCGTGCCCATCGGGCGTAAGCTTCGAAAAAATCTCAAGAAACTTTCTTATAAGCTGTTCATGGTTGAACCAAGTCAAATGCCGAGGCTCAAATGGCCCTTTCGGTAATACAGGTGGGGCTACGACATTTACAATATACAATGCAAGAGCCAATTCGTCTTCGGATAAAGTTTCAAGCTGATTGAGCGTCATAAATATCCAATATAATGCACTATCAGGACAAATTACGCAATTTATTTTAATTTCCAAAAATTTAACGATTGACCTATTTATAAGAAAGGAAGTTTACAACTATGACTGAAAAATCTATAAAAACACAAATTACGGGGTCAGCAGACATCGCAAATACTTTGATGTCTCCGATGTGGGAACCAAAAATACTAAATCGGTTTATGGTCCACATCATCAATGACAAAAAGAAACATATCATCGAACCATATCTCGTGAAATACATTGACCGCCCGGGATATACTACGGTTAATGGGGAACGAGTTTGGAATCCAATCAAACTGCGTATTTACGAACCAGTTTCACCCGAGCATACCCTATTCAAATGCATTGGAGCAGGAGCATTTGACATCCAAGTTCACGAACTTGGCCCAGTGGGAGACATCGTTGAAACATGGCATATTCCACATTGTCATTTTTCTGCCGTTAAAAGTAAAGCGTTGGATTGGACGAGCGACAACGAACATCAAGAAATAGAATGCGAGCTTGAATGGCATGAAATCATCGTTAAGAATGGCGACTCAGAGTTCAAAATCCGTAGAGAAAGAAGTTAATTACAACGCCATTTCTGAAGCCCCATACCCGCCCGTCCCCATTATTAAGTAGCCGCTGGATGTTTAACTTCTGGTCCGCATCTTGCGATAATGCTATTTTCCGAAACAGGGGCGGACGGGCGATGGTGGTTATAGCTTCCGCATATAATAAATAGACACCAAAAACCCATTGTGCTAAACTTGAGCATAATGAGCACGTATAAAAAAACTGTATCTTTCTCACAATTCTCAAATTGGTGGACCTGTCCATATAAATGGTATCGAGACTCCGTGCTTAAAGAAAAGGTATTTGAGCATAGTATTCACATGTCGTTCGGGACCGCCATCCACGAAGCCATTCAAGCGTTTCTAACGGCATACCTCAATGTTTCCGAGGAAGAAGCCCGTAAGATTGATTTGACAACAATGTTCGTCAATTCTTTCAAGACGCAAGTAAATGGTAAGGGAATTAAATATACTGCGGAAGAGTTTGCCGAGTTCGTCGAAGATGGTAAAGCCATTCTGAATGAATTTCTCGCCCCCAACAATGTAAGGTATCATTTCGACCGTAACAAGTGGGAACTGGTCGGCATTGAAAAGAAATTCGTCGAACCCATCATCCACAATGTTAATTTGGATGCCCGATTGGACATCGTATTGCGTGATAAGATGTCAGGAGACATCCGAATCGTTGACTTGAAGACTGCCACCAATGCGTGGAGTGCGTATCAAAAAGAAGATTTCACCAAAGTCAGCCAATTACTCTTGTATAAAGCAGTTTATAGCAAGGTTATGAATATCAGCCTTGGGAAAATCAGCGTGGAGTTTATTATTTTAAAGCGAAAATTCTATGAGGATTCCAAGACAAACTTCGAACAAACCCACATTCAAGTATTCAAACCCGCTGCGTTTCAGGATAACATCCTTCAAGTAATGCAAGAGTTCAAATATTTCGTGAAATATAGCTTCAATCCCGATGGTTCACATAATACCACCGCTCGGTATCCAAAACAGCCGGGAAAAGCAAAGGCAAACTGCAAATACTGTGAGTATGCCAAGAATGGCAAATGCGACCAAGTGCCCGAGCCTCCTATTAAAGACCCAATACACAAGTAAAACCTATGTTCGTTTCATCCAGAAGAATTCTTAACAAGCCTATTTGGGCAGGTAAGAAAATGGCCTCTGAAGTTCACCAGAACATTTCGGGTGGCTATTATGAAATCTCTCCCACGGGAGAACGAACCTATGTTCCCTACACGCCAATAGAGAAATCGGGAATACATATGTTCATATCCCCATCCATCCGAAAGGCGAATCATATACGATGGACAAAGACCAAAAAATGGAAAGACCAAAAAGCAGCTAAAGCATCAAAATGGAAACGCACTCCTATTTTTGGCGGTCTAAACACAGCACCGAAATAAAACGGGACTTATAGCTGTCAACCCACACTTGAAACTTCTTAATCGCCTCTGGATTTAGATTGGTATTGGAAAGGTCTAAAGTATCAAAGTCCTTTCGCATTTTTGCTAATCCTGCTAGTTGGAAGTCCCACGCATTGTAGTATTGCTCCACATGATTTGGGGTTGGAATCATCATTACCTTTTTTCCAAGATACGCCGCTTCGGATGCAGTCTCAAATCCTGCTGTGCAAACCACCATGTTTGACTTACGCATATAGAGAAGAAACTTCTCTCCATCCAACTGATTGAATGTGATGTTCCCAAATTCAAAAGTTGATTTATCACTGGGCCAGAACTTCTCGGTAAATACTTCAATCCTCGATGACGAATGTTCGTCCATCAATCGCTTACCAAACCCTTTACCGAGGGCATACAGCAAAATAAATCCATCCTGAGAAACTGGTGCGGAGGCATCGAAAATAGCCTTGCGAAGAATCGGAGGAACAATCGTAATGCCTGATTTTGGAAGTTCTTCGGTTATGGATAACGCCACCTTTTCAGACTTAGCTCCAACCAGTCGGGTGAATTGTTTTGCAAAAAACATACTCAATCTGTTTTCTTGGTCTTTGTTGCAAACATAATCGGGATGAAGAAACATAAACTGATGCCCGATAGCATAGCTCTTCTTACAATTTCCTCCCAACAACCGATAGATTCCAAACGTAGGCTCATAGAAGTTGACGACGACATCGGGTTGATGTTTATGTATGCGACTTCGTATTCGTAAAAAAGTGATGATAAGTTTCCACCACGAATAACTGCTCTTCACAAAAGTTTTCCATAGGCAAACCCCGCCCGCTTCATTGTGAACAAAATTTGGACTGGCAGTCTCAATAACTCGACATTTAAACGCATCCTTGAAGAATGATGGGACGCTGCCCTTCTTCTTATTATGACCAACTATAACGCAACAAATTTCGTGTCCTTGTTCTTCATATAACTCTCTAAGAGCCAATGCCTGAGTCATATGTCCACGACCTTCCCCCTGAACTATAAACATTACTTTCATGCGATATTGATTATTTCCATCCGTCCATCCATATGTTCAACAATTAAATTGCAGTGTTCTAACCAAGACCCACAATTGTAATACTCAACGCCATTAATCATCTTGAAGCAAGCGTTATGAATATGGCCACATACTACACCGTCCAAACCTTTGCGTTTTGCTTCATTGGAAAGAGCCTTCTCAAACCCATTCATAAATTTCACTGCTTCTTTCACTTTAAATTTGATGACGTGTGAAAGAGACCAATACTGCATTCCAAGTCTTCGTCGAATTTTTGCGATTTTGTCACTCATCCATAAAATTCCATCATAAAGAGATGAACCAATATGGCTTATCCAACTCATTTTGTTTAAGAGACCATCAAATTTATCACCGTGAATGACGAGATAAGTCTTCCCCGTCGCCGTAGTATGAATAACCTCTTCTTCCACTTCAATGTTACCGAATGCCAACGGTCGTTCAAAAAATCGCAGAAATTCATCGTGGTTACCAGACAAATAAACCACCCGAGTTCCATGACGAGCTTTACGTAAAACCTTCTGAATGAGTAAATTGGCATTGGAATCCCAATACCACTTTCGTTTTAATGCCCACCCATCAATAATATCTCCTACCAGATACAGGGTGTCACATTCATTTTCTTTCAAAAATTTCAATAATTCATCAACTCGGGAGTATTTGATGCCCAAATGAACATCCGACAAAAATATGGCTCGATATTTCATTCCCAATAAATATCACCCATAAAAAAACGAATTTTAATTAAAATAAAATGTTTTTCGGAATGCGTTGATACGTATATGCAGTTACACATATTATGAGCACACCAAAAAAAGTTGCAACGACAGTTAAGGTGGACCCCACCTTATATGATGAATTCAAAGTTCTAGGCGTAAGACACAAACTTACACTACAAGGACTTATTGAAAAAACAGTCTATCGCTATGTAAACGAAGAGGCTTTCCGAAATGGAATGAATACATTTAATTCACCTAGCTTTTCTATTACCGCTTCTTCTATTTCCGTCGCCATAACATCTTCAAACGCCTAACCTCAACCAAAAAGTTACAAATATGCCAGCAAACAACGGTAAACCTACTATCTTACTTCTTTCCGACGACCTTCGCATGAATTCGGGTATCGCCACGATGTCCCGAGAACTTGTGTTAAGCACCGTCCACAAATACAATTGGGTCCAAATCGCCGGGGCCATAACACACCCAGATAAAGGAAACGCATACGACCTATCAGCTTCAACGAATGAAATGAAGAAGATGAAAGATGCCTACGTAAAGCTTTATCCTACCGATGGTTATGGCAACGAACAAATGCTCTTCCAAATCATTGCCGCCGAGCGTCCAAATGCAATTCTCCATTTCACTGACCCACGCTTTTGGGGATGGTTGTATGCATTGGAAAAACAAATTCGTGATGCAATTCCATTGACTTATCTAAACATTTGGGATGACATTCCTTACCCGATGTATAACCGTCCATTCTATGAGTCGTGCGATGCGTTGTTCTCAATCAGCAAGCAAACCTATAACATTAACAAATGGGTTATGGGAGAGAAAAATTGTTGCACCATCAAGGATGGTCCGATGAATGGTCGCACGTTGCTTCAATATTGCCCACACGGAATTGATGATGAATGCTTTAAACCGCTTGACAAATCCGACCCACAACTGGTGGAGTTCAAGAAACGTTTATTTGGCCCGAAAGAATACAAGTTTGTTCTTCTGTATAATAGCCGCAACGTTCATCGTAAACGCACGAGCAATATCATGTTGGCCTATGCTCAGTTCTGCTCCAACCTTACCAAGGAAGAAGCGGATAAATGTGTTTTAATTTTGCATACTGAAATAATGCATGATGCAGGAACAAATTTGCTCGCCATTAAAGAAGCATTTTGTCCTGACTATAATGTGTTATTCTCTCCCGGAAAACTATCACCGCAAGATATGTGCCTGATGTATAACACGGCAGATGTCACGGTAAATGCGTCATCCAACGAAGGATTTGGACTTTCCATTGCCGAAAGCATTATGTGCGGAACTCCCGTCACAATTGCAGTCACAGGTGGATTGCAAGACCAAATCGGTCAAGTTACCGATGATGGGAAGCCAGTAGAATTCGATGCTGATTTTGGCTCGAACAATGTTGGCCGATACAAGAAGTGCGGTCCTTGGGCGTATCCTGTATGGCCAGTGAGTCGGTTAGTTCAAGGTTCTATTCCCACACCATATATCTTCGATGATATTACTCGATGGGAAGATTTTGCCGAAGGTTTCATGTATTGGTATCTCATGACCGACAAACAACGCACAGCTTGTGGTGCCGAAGGGCGTCGTTGGGCACTTGCAGAAGGCGGTCTCAATTCCAAAAATATGGGACAAACATTCATTGATGGAATGGATTACGTATTCAAAAATTGGACAAAACCAAAAAAGTTCAGTTTGCATACCATCGCCGACCATGTTGGCAACAAGATGCCTGACGGTCATATGGGCTTTACGTATGACAAGATTGATAAAGACTCTCTGTTGAAGAAAATCGAAGCTATCAACATATAAAAAGTTGCCTATATCTGGCAACTCTGTTACAATCACGAATATGGTTACAATTAACGTCGTCAATATCGAAGGCAAGGCAACCTTGCCAATTCACGGAGATGGAAACCCCGAATCATTGGCCGCAGGCTATGATGTCGTTGCCGTGGACAATCCAACAATCGTCGGTGAAATTGGAAGGGAAATTAAACTGGAAGATGGAACTGTGATTCCACTCTACAAGAACATCAGTTATCTCGAATACAAGACTGCCATCAAAGTTCAGCCGCTATGGAATGAGAATCAAGAGTATCATCACCTTGATATGCTTCCTCGGTCTTCCGTTCGAAAATACAATCTTGTGCTTGCCAATAGCATTGGGTTGATTGACAATGATTATCGGGGTGAAATCCTTGTATCATTCAAATACGTGTTTCAACCCGAAGACTTCATAATTGAATTTGACCCGACCGAAGACGGCAAGTTCAAGCCAATGAGTTTGCTTGCAGGAATCAATTGGGAAAAGATATACAAGAAGGGCGACAAGATTGCCCAATTGGTTGCAGAGAAGACCAATCCTTGTAACTATGTGTTTGTTTCTGAATTGAGCCAAACGGCCCGTGGTGAAGGTGGGCATGGTTCTACGGGGCAAACAGTAACAACTTCATTTCAAGGTGGAGAAGTCAAAACCTTGACCGACCGATACGTTCAAGTTGGCGGAGTCCCGACCAAAAAACGTTATAGTGATGAAATGAAGGAACGTGAACGCATCGAGGGCGCACCCCGAGCGGGCACAGTAATGCCTCAACCCGGAATCAAAGAAAGAACATCCAAATAAAATGAATACCTATGAACCAATCGGAAACACTGTCTTGGTAGAGCCAGTGTCACCAACCACAACCATACAGCTTCCGGGCACCTATCAAGCTGACCAATATGTCGTCATTGCCTTGGGAGACGGAGAAAAGGTTCCCACCAACATTAGCGAGGATGACATAGTTATTCTGACTCCTGGAGCCGCTATGGTGAATATTCCCAACACTCATTATAGCATCGTTAATGCTGACAATATCATTGCCCGAGTAAACGTGGAAGACTAATGAAAACCAGAGAAATCATCGTCGGTGCCAGACACGAAATAATAGAATATTTTGATGGTATTCTGGATTACACCAGAACTCATCTGAAAGAGAATAATCTATTATATTCACAAGATGGAATCACCAAACAAATTGATGAAATAATCAACTCCAAAAACGGGATTGGAATAGTGTTTGCATTATCAAGAAAAGACACAGACAAAAACTCAACCGATGAAGTAAATCTCGAACTTCGGTCATATTATATTCACATCGAATAAAATGAAAAAAGTAATCACACAAGGCGTCCTCGAAGATGCTAAATACTTTTGCGATAAGCACCCCGATAGGGAATGCTATTCGGAATTAAAGACTGCCAGTTGGTATGGCAGTGAATTTGACTGGTCGGGGATTGAAATCCATCTGTGTGATGAATGCATGAACGAGTTTTATAAACACTGTTTGGAAACCTACGGTATGAAACCAAAACACATCGAAATATGAACGAAATATTCACAAGAGAAGAGCTACAAGCACTTATCCAAAAAGCATATCAAAACTTAAACGAAGTGCATAATCCCGAATGGAAACTGGCATACCAACAATTCATCCTTGCGTGCAGCACATTGGATGCATTTCAAGCAAGGTCTTCGGTTCCATCTTACGCTTGTCAAGGGAAAGCTTTGGAAATTGGAAGTGAAGCGGGACTTCCAATTCAACAAGACTCTTGTAAACCAAACAAAAATGTAAAAGTTCCAAAATATGATTTGTTGAGCGAAGGATGCGACCCCGCTCTCTTTCAACGAAACTAAAATGGGATTTGCCGCCACAATCATGAGTCGGGAAGAAGCTATGGCCCTTCCTTTGCACAAACGCCCACTTTGCTTTCGTATTTCGGGCGAGATTTACACGGCTGTCTTTGAAGCGATTGGTGCCGCCTCTATGTGCTGGAAACCCACCCTCGGGGACCATGTGTTTCAATCGGAACAAGCATCCAAGATTGCTGTGGACCTATGTTTCAAGATAGCCGAGGAACTTGAAAGATATAAATGTCCCAAGTGTGGGTCGGCAGAATTAGAAAAGACACATTCAAAATCAACATCGTCAAACAAAAAGAAAAAGAAAAAGTAATATGAGTAAACCTATCTGCATTTTGCAAAGCCCAATTTGGACCCGCTCTGGTTATGGTGACTGGGCATTAGCCGTTGCCAAGAGCCTTCTCCGATATGATAAATTTGACTTAAAAATCGTTCCCACCGTATGGGGTGCTTGCAGTCGAAAAAATCTGGAGTCTGAATTAACTGACCCCGAAGGCAAAGAATTGTTAAATCGGGTGCTGAAAGGAAATCTTCAACGCCAGCCCGAAGTATTCATCCAAATGAGTATTCCAAACGAATTCCAAGCTCCCGCCAAGTTCAACATTGGCATGACTGCGGGCATTGAAACTACTGTTCCTCGGGCAGAATGGATTGAAGGTCTAAATCGAATGCAATACAATATTGTCACATCCCAACACGCAAAAGATGTGTTTGTAGGTGCTAATTATGCAAAGAAAAACCCCAATGGAACTACTGAGCCATTAAAGTTAAAGACTCCAATGGATGTTTTGTTCTGGGGAGCGGACACTCGTTATTACAAAAAGACTGACCAGATTCCCAAGACGGTGAATGATACATTGGAAGGTGTCAAAGAAGAATTCTCATTTCTATTCGTAGGTCAATGGACTGCTGGCAATATGAACGCCGACCGCAAGGCTATTGGATGGCTCATCAAGACTTTCTTGGAAACATTCCGTGATATAGACAATGCACCTGCACTGGTGCTCAAAACGAGCGGGGCACAGCTATGCATCATGGACAAGTATGATTGCCTGAACAAGATAAACGATGTCACCGCCTTGGTTCGAAATGCCCACCCCAATTCGAAACTCCCGAATGTTTATCTCCTTCACGGAGAATTGACGGACATCGAGATGAATGCCCTGTATAATCATCCGAAAATCAAGGCCCACGTCTCCTTTACTCACGGCGAAGGGTTTGGACATCCTCTACTACTTGCTACCCTCAGTGGAAAACCTGTAATCACTCCTCGTTGGAGCGGCCATTTGGATTTCCTCAATCCCGACTATGCCAAATTCTTTGATGGGAAGCTCTCTCCTATTCCCGGAGAAGCCATCAATGACTGGTTCATCAAAGAAGCTCAATGGTTTGATGTAGATTATGAAGCGGCTGGTCGTTTAATGATGAATACATTTCATAATTACAACGAAGCGTTGCTGGCCAAGTATGAAAAACTCCGTGCCGAGAATATGGAAAAGTTTTCGCTCCAAGCAATGGATAAAGTATTGCATCCGCTCTTGGACAAATATATCCCGAAGTTTGCAGTGGAAGAGCAGATTAAACTTCCAAAGCTAAAGAAAATCTCTCTACCATCGGCACCAGCAGCGACAGCACCAATGAAAGAGTCCAACATTGCTATGCCCGCAGGAGGGGCAGTTCAATCTAACCTATCGGCTCCCGGGACTCAAGTAGATACAAGTCTGACTAAGAGTAGCTAACCAATGTATGTCAAAAGTTTCATATCTGGTCACATGCAGCACCGAAACTATAACCGTAAATAACTTACTTAAGTTAATACGAAAGAATTTGGGAGATGACAATATTGTCATTTTGCTGGATGAAGCTTTCGCCAATGAAAACAACCCAACATATAACATCGTTGGAGCATTTCATCACGACATAGGGTCTCGCATATTGACGCATCCACTCAATAAAGACTATGGTGCTCACAAAAACTTTGGAATCGAGCAATGCACGGGTGACTGGATATTTCAGATTGATGGGGACGAATATCCACCAGAATCTCTAATGGGAGAAAACCTCCATGTATTAATTGATAGTAACCCTACGATTGAAGCGTATGCTATTCCTCGAATCAACGCTTGGGATGGGCTTACGGAGGAACATGCCAAACAATGGGGATGGGGATTGGATAAATCTCCAACGTATGGGCGGCTAAGGGCAGCATGGCCCGATTATCAATGGCGTCTATTCAAAAATACCCCAACCATTCGGTTTAAAAACAGACTACATGAACGAATTGACGGATTCAATTCATATGCAGTTCTACCGGCAGAAGAAGAATGGGCGTTGTATCACGATAAAACTATCGAAACCCAAATAAAAACCAATCTTCGTTATAACGAATGGTTTACAACAGAAGAAAATGCTGGAATATCCAACAAAAGAGCCTGATATGACGTTTGAAGAATCAATGTGGAAATGCAATACGAGGATGGATTCGTCCAAGCATTGGGTTGCAATTAAAAAGGCATATAACGACTATTACCTCAACTATGCGGGAGAGAAAACGCAAAAAATACCAAAAATTATCCATCAAATATGGCTCGGGTCACCATTTCCTGACAAATACAAACTTCTCACCGACCGTTGGCAAGAAATGCATCCCGATTGGACCATAATGCTATGGGATGAGAAGAAAATAGAAGATTTCGGACTTGCCAACAAATGGATGTATGACAATATGCGGAACCCAAGTGCTAAATCCGACGTTGTTCGATATGAAGTTGCATATAGCTATGGCGGAATCTATGTTGACACAGATTTTCTTTGCTGCAAAAACTTTGATAAACTTCTGTATCTCGATTTTTTCTGCGGAATAATTGGCTCCTATGACAACGGGATAATTGATACTGATACTTGTCTCGCACCAAGCATCTTCGGATGTTCGCAGGGCAATAAATTAATCGAAAAAGTCATTCTTAGAATCGGAGAACAAACAGTAATCCCGAGGTCTATCCCAGAAATTATGACAATAACCGGACCAGAAATGTTTTCGAGAGTGGTAATTGATGAATTCGGAAAACATCCATTTTCCGTAGCATTTCCACCCAACTATTGTTATCCATTTCCGGGACAGCAACGGGAAAACATTCGCACCATGAGTTCCCCAGAAATGCAGAGATACCTATCGCATTATACATACGCCGAAACCTATGCTATACATCTGTGGTATTGCAGTTGGCAAAAACACAACCTACTAACATGATAGACACACTTTTAGAAAGCATCCCCGAAAAGGGATTTGGCCCAAACAGCGACCCCAACACGACATCACATCGGTTTAAAAAAGCCATTGACGAAATGTTGGAAGCAAAGGTGCTTGAGAAAGTAACAACAATTGGATATAAAAAAGGAGAGCATTGGAACTTGATACCCTATCCTCTTCTCGATGACGAAGGTATCATTTGCAGGGAGATATAATATGAGATTCATTCGGGGAGACCTATTTGCTGAAATAGCAGATTTTTGCTATACTGACATGAATAATGATGGTGACTATGAAAAAGTCCCACACACTTTCTCACCAGAAGCCATCGAGTCATTCGATGGAATTCCACTCATTTACACATCAGGAGCCAATATTCCAACTGTTATTCCACTTATAGCAGAACTTAAAAAAAAGGTTGTATTTATATCACATAGCAGCGAAAAAGGAATTACTTCTGAGATATATGCAAAAATGCCCCGCAATATAATCCGATGGTTCTCACCAAATATTCAAGTTATCGGAGAACGCATAGAATCCGTGCCGCTCGGAATCGAAACTCTTCAGCGGTTTGAATTCCATCACGTGCGGAAAGAAGAAAAACTATACGAGAAATTAAAAGAAGAAAAAACTCTAAAAAATATGGTTTATATGTGCCATAGTTCCCATCAGGCCAACATCGAAGACCGAGAAGAAGCATATAAAGTTTTGGGTAATAAGCCCTACGTAACTTCGATTTATCGCCCAAATATTTTTGATTTTGATAATTACATTGATAACATTTATCGTCACAAATTTGTAATATGTCCAGAAGGAAGTGGGTTAGATTGCCATAGAAATTGGGAATGTTTATATTTAGACACCATTCCAATAATGAAAAGAAATATTAATACAACATATTACGAAGATTTGCCAATTTGTTTTGTAGAAAATTGGTCTCAATGCACCAAAGAATTTTTAGAAAAATGTGCCGCAAATAATGATGATGTAATTAACTTTTACTACAATAATCGACTATTAATCGATGTTCATTGTGAACACGATGCACCTTTTCGACACGCATGTATGGCAAATAATGTAGTA
>Ga0209698_10003197_pt1 | contig 18339 bp, 16 predicted proteins | sample LitLauG_LLR_2012_FD_187203 | JGI IMG/M metagenome (GOLD analysis project Ga0209698, IMG submission 187203) | Freshwater sediment microbial communities from Pennsylvania, USA - Little Laurel Run_MetaG_LLR_2012 (SPAdes) (version 2) | ecosystem: Environmental > Aquatic > Freshwater > Creek >...
GATAGGGTGAGCGTAAGCCCAACTCCGCACGGATCGGATCCACGAACTCTAGCTGCGCGAAAAGTCAGGCTTTGCCCGCGGCCAGATAATTCGGATAAACTTGGTCGAAAGTCCCGATCTGGCGGACTTCACCGTGATGAAGCCACACGATTTTGTTGCATAGGCTCTTCATGATCTTGCCGTCATGGGTCGCAAGCACCAGGATCTTGGCACGCTGTAGCAGATCGTTGAGCCGTGCCCTGGCCTTCTCGATGAAGCTCGCATCGCCCGCGCCGATCATCTCATCCATGATCATGATTTCGGGCTCGATCGAGGTCGAAATGGCGAAAGCAAGGCGCAGGAACATGCCGCTGGAATATGTGCGCACAGGCAGATTCAGGAAATCTCCGAGTTCCGAGAATTTAGCTATTGATGGTGATAACTTATGGGCTTCTTCGAATGAGAGACCCATGAAGATGCAGCGGAAAATGATGTTGTCGTAGCCGGTGGCTTCGGGGTCCATGCCGAGGGTGATATCAGTGAAGGATGATCGCCGGCCGTTAGACGAAATAATGCCGAGTGTCGGCTCGTATACCCCGGCCAGCACGCGTAGCAGTGTGGTCTTGCCGGCGCCGTTGTGCCCGATGATGCCGACCCGGTCGCCGTCTCCAATATCCAGATTTATTCCCGCCAAGGCCCGCACAAAGACGGCCCGGTCGTGGCCCGCTAGTTTGCCACCCAGGGCGCCCAGAACGCGCAGCTGCAACGAGCGGGAATTGGCATTGTGAATGGGAAATTCGACGGCAACGTTATTCAATGTGATGTTCGCCATGTCTACAACCCCTATAACCAATAGATCAAACGACGGCGGAAGCGACCGATGAATGGCAGGGCGAGCACAAGACCGCCAAAACTCAGCACGAACGCCTCGGCCCAAGTCATTGCCGACACAGGCCTTCCCAGAAGAGGGTCGCGGACAATAGAGATGAACACGGCAAATGGGTTCCACTGCATAACCGATTGCGCATGTACCGAGAGGATTTCCGGCTTCCAGACCACCGGCGTCAGGAAAAAGATGATCTGCAGGAAACTCGCGATGATTTGCACAATGTCGCGGAACCGCGTGCACAAGAATGCGATGACGAAGGCAACCCAGACGCTGGCGATGGCAACCAGCGTGAGGCCAACGATGCTTAATGCTGCATAAGGAGTGAACCCCACCCCTAGAGTGAGGCAGATCAGGAGTGGAATGAGCAAATTCAGCAGAAACGTTATGCCATTGCGATACAGTACAGCATATATAATAGTGGAAGCGGAAATATATTGGTTGTGAAAATACTTGCTGTTAGCGGGAATTGCCACGGCGGCTTCGGTGATCACCGCCAATAACAGCTGCCAGGTTACCATACCGATGGCAACATAGGGGAGTAATTCGCGGATAGGCTGTTTCCACAAGTAGGACCAGACTAGCCCCATGGAGGCCACCATGATGGTGCTTGAGACCATGATCCAAAGCTGCCCAAGCCGGGACCTCGCATAGCGGCGGCGTATGTCGCCTGATCCCATCAAATAGCACAGCCGCCATTGCGCGGCGCCATCGGCGAGATCCCGCCAGCCGGCGATGGCCAGCCTGATCAATGGCAAGCTTGCGATGGGCGCTGGTGCGGCAGCGAGAGTTGTCTGCATGGAACAGTAGCCTAGTAACGACTGTTAATCAGTTAACGCGCTACTAAACCGAGACAAAAGTGCCGGCGCTGCGTCCACGATCTTACACTGTGAGGCCCAGGACCCAACCTCGACCTGCAGCCGTGTCCGCCAGCGACGGAAAGGCATCCGTCAACATCTCAAAAGAGACCCGAAATGGGTTAGCAAAAGACTAATGATAGAGAAACCGATGCGCTACGGCCACAGGCCGCGACAATATTCAGCGCGACAACTACAGCCACTCGTCGAATTTGCGCGCGAATTGGGCCCCTCACCAACATATTCAAGGCCGGAAAATGCTACGGCGGCATCTGCAACTGTTGCCGCAATTTCGTCGTCGACGTTGCCAACGGTATTCACGGCGGCAGGCATTTGTGGTCTGATATAAGCGAAGCGGCTACTGATTCGCGGCACGAACCGCCAGGCAACTTGTGTCCCGCTTGAGTATAAACGGTAGTCGTATGAAATTGCGTTCCTGCCATTCGCCACGGGCGCCTTTGACGTCGCCGCGGTGGAGACTGGGCTTGCGCAGCGCCGCTTGGGACTGCGATTGCGATCCAGACTGGAACCATCGGGGCACTTGAGGTCAATGGTCGACAAATCACCGCACTTGCGTACCCTCGAGTCCGAATCCATCTCGATCATCTATGAAGTGGTTTCCCAATTCCGCTACCCAGTCATGCTGTATTCGATCGGCAAGGACTCCGCGGTCATGTTGCATTTGGCCATGAAGGCGTTCAGCCCGGGCCGGCTGCCATTCAGCCTGCTGCATGTCGATACGACCTGGAAATTCCGCGAGATGATCTTGTTCCGGGACGAGATCACCCGCCGGTTCGGTATCGATCTTATTGTCCATATCAACCAGGACGGCGTGGCACGCGGCATCGACCCGGTGCGTTCGGGATCAGCGCTCCATACCCAGGTCATGAAGACCGATGCGCTGAAACAGGCGTTGGACAAATACGGCTTCGACGCCGCTTTCGGCGGGGCTCGCAGGGATGAGGAAAAAAGCCGGGCCAAGGAGCGCATCCTGTCGTTTCGCACGCCCAACCATACATGGGAGCCTCGCCAGCAACGACCCGAGCTTTGGAACCTTTTCAACACGCGCATTCGCCCGGGCGAGAGTATTCGGGCATTTCCATTGTCAAATTGGACCGAACTCGACATTTGGGAATACATCAAGATCGAGAGCGTCCCCATCGTGCCGCTCTACTTCGCCAAGGTGCGCCCAGTGGTGAGCCGCTCGGGAACCTTGGTCATGGTCGATGACGAGCGCCTGAAGCTCGAACCCGGCGAGGCCGTGCGACGGCTGAAAGTCCGATTCCGGACTCTAGGCTGCTATCCTTTGACCGGGGCGATCGAAAGTGACGCCGAGACCTTGGACGATGTCATCACCGAACTGCGAAGTTCGAAGGTTTCGGAGCGTCAGGGCCGGCTCATCGACAGCGACAGCATGGCGTCGATGGAGCGCAAAAAGCGCGAAGGCTATTTCTGATGAACAGTCCCGCCAAAACCACGGGACGGCGTAGCCCTGAGCGGCTTCGCTTTTTGACGTGTGGATCGGTGGATGATGGAAAATCGACGCTGATCGGCCGTCTCCTTTATGACAGCGGCCAGGTTCTCGATGATCAACTGGAGACCCTTGAGCGCGATTCTCGCAGACATGGCACGGCCGCTGGAGCGCTCGATTTTTCCCTGCTTGTAGATGGTCTCGAGGCGGAGCGTGAACAGAATATCACAATCGACGTCGCCTATCGCTATTTCGCTACAGCCACCCGGTCATTCATGGTCGCCGACACGCCGGGTCATGAGCAGTATACACGCAATATGGCCACCGGCGCCTCCACGGCCGACCTTGCCGTGATGTTGGTGGACGCGCGCAAAGGCGTGCTTTCTCAGACCCGCCGGCACGCGCGGATTTGCGCACTGATGGGCATCAAGCATGTGGTGCTTGCCGTCAACAAGATCGACCTTATCGGATTCGACCGCAGGGTATTCGAGGTAATGGCCTCGGATTTCGAAAGATTTGCCGTGGATCTTGGCTTCGGTTCGATCCAATCCATACCGGTATCGGCGCTTCGCGGCGACAACATCTTCCGCCGATCCGTTCACGCCCCTTGGTACAACGGACCGACACTGATCGAGCATCTCGAACGTGTCGAGGTCTTGTCGGATCTGGCCGCCAAGCCGCTGCGAATGGCGGTGCAACTGGTGCGCCGGCCGTCAAGCGACTCGCGGATCTTGGCGGGCAGAATTGCATCCGGAACGCTTGTCGTCGGGCAGGATATCGCCGTGGCAGTCTCCGGCGCCACCGCCAAGGTCAAATCCATACTGGGGCCGGACGGTGATCTGGAGCTGGCGGAAGCAGGTCTTGCCGTATCGCTGACGCTGACAAGCGAAGTCGATGCCGCGCGCGGCGACCTGCTCGTTGCGCCACAAGCCCGCCCAACCGTCGCTGATCAGTTTGAAGCCCATCTGGTTTGGATGAATACGGAGCCGATGCGGCCAGGTCGCCGCCACCTGATGCGCATTGGCGCGCGGTGGGTGTTCGCATCGGTGTCGCAATTGAAGCACCGCCTCAATATCAACACCGGCCATTGCGAATCGGCGGACCAGTTGGCGCTGAATGAGATCGGCGTGGTCGCCGTTGCGACAGATCTACCTGTCGCCTTTGATGCGTATGGCGATGACCGCTCCACGGGAGCCTTCATTCTGGTCGATCGAGACACCAACGCAATTGTCGCAGCCGGCATGATCGACGCGCCTCGAACCGAAACCATCAACGTTCGATACACGCCAGAACTAGTCGAAAAGGCTGCCCGCCTGAGACTCAAAGGCCATCGCCCGCTTTGTGTCTGGATCACCGGCTCGCCTGGTGCGGTGAAAGCCGACCTCGCCAGTACTCTGGAGCAGCGGTTGCTCCAACTTGGTATGCACACGTCGGTTCTGGAAGGCGAAAAGCTGCGCATTGGGCTGGGATGGCCTGCCCGGTCAAGCGACCCCGGCCACGCCGAAAGCGTCCGCCACATCGGCGCAGTTGCTCGACTGATGACGGATGCCGGGCTGGTTGTCCTGGCATGTGTCAATGCTGTGACGCCGGGCGAGCGAGAAGCGGTAAGGGCATCGCTGCCGGCCGGTGACTTCATCGAGCTTTTCGCCGGCACCGCTGTCAACAGCGCCAGTAAGCGTCCACCCAACAATCCTTCAACGCATGGTCTTCGTCCAGATCTCCGCGTTGTCTCAAGCCTTGGCGGACATTCCCAAGCGCACCAACCGCCAGAATTATCGATTTCTGGCATCGGTGGGACGGCAGCTGATCGAATTGGCGCCGACGCCCAAATCTCTGACTCAATCACTCGGATTGTCCAACGCATAAAAATCTAACCAAGCGGACGCGGCTAGCAAGTGGTGCAATCGCTGGCGACACTCTCAGGGGGAGTAGAAGATTTTGGCAGACGGAAAAAGCAATTTGAGCGGGACGGTGCCGCTAGGCCCGGCTGCCCGAACCAAGATTTGTGTCCTGGTGATCGGCATGCACCGGTCGGGCACCAGCGCCTTGACCCGCGTTCTCAACTTGCTCGGTACCGACTTGCCCAAAATTCTCATTGGATCGGGTCCCGGAAATGAATCGGGCCACTGGGAACCGCAGCGGATCGTATTGCTGAATGACCGTTTACTGAGTGAAGCTGGCAGTAGCTGGGATGATTGGAGCCGGTTTGACCTCAGTAAGCTCGCACCCGAGCGAATTACTGAGTACAAGGCCGAGCTTGGCCGGTTGCTGCGAGAGGACTGCGGTGACTCATCACTCTTTGTGATCAAGGACCCGCGCATTGCCCGTCTGCTGCCGCTCGTGCGCGAGGTTGGGCTAGCTGAAAATATCGACATTAGGGTCGCTTTGGTCTTCCGCAACCCCATCGAAGTTGTCGACTCACTCGAAAAGCGCAAAGAAACATGGACGCAAGGCTACACCCGAGCCGACGCAGCGCTGCTTTGGTTGCGACATATGCTGGACGCGGAGGCTGCGAGCCGCGACATTACACGGGTGATCGTTTCCTATGACGGGTTGCTCAAGGACTGGCGATCATGCGTCGGCAGACTTCTCGATGGCCTGCACATTCCGTTGCCGCCCCCGTCAGTTGAGGTGGCGGCCAATATCGAAGCCTTCCTGTCAGCCAGTCAGCGCCATCATCAGCATACAATCAACGACGTGCGCCTCGACCCCAGCATGAAGACTTGGGTCGCCGACGCCTATGAGGCGCTGCAATTGCTTGAAGCAGAGTCAAAGGCCGATACCGCGTTCCAGACGCTCAACCGGGTTGGCGACCAGTTCGACTCTGCAGAGTCAGCGATTAGGCTGCTTCTCAGCGACGCCAAAACTCAACACACACGCGTTACCGATGCCTTGAGGAAAACACTGGCCGGCCGCGATGCGGAAACGCTTGTTCTGCGGGAACAGGTCGCAGCCCTTCAAGAGAAGGCGGTGCTCCGTAAAGCGGAGCAGGCGGAGGCGGGAAGTTTCGACCTGCTGGCACAGCTCATGCCAGGGGAAGTCACCTGGCGAAAGTTTGTCAGGCGACTGGCAAATCGGAAAGGTTAGCTGGGACGGTAAAGCATTTGGCCAACATGTAAGAGGGCGGATGGGCCAACTCGATCTTCTGAAAGCCTGGTGCCGGCCGATAAACTCCGCGATCGGCAGGAGACGCGTTTGTGTACTTGTTCAGCGACAACCACACCCACAATGTTCATAATCTTCGGCTCACCGCGCTCTGGGACGACATTGTTGGCGCAGGTGCTTGCCGCCCATCCTGATATCGTTTTACCCGAAGAAACGGACGTCATTATCCCGTGTGCGTTCATTTTTGATCGCGTTCATGATGCTAAGCCAAGAAAATCGATGCTGAGCAACATCATTGTGAATTCGTCAAAACTTTCATCCACGCTCGGTGCTTACCTGTCGGCGCGGGATGTTGTTGATATAGTCGACAATAACAGCGGGAACTTGGGCGAACTGCTCCAGGCACTCTTACGCAGCGATAGCCAAGAAAGGCACCGGCCGGATTGAGGGCGATAAATCCCCGAACGGCATCAACTTTCTTAGGATGGCCGTAATGGTCGGCGGCCTGCCTGCCGATACTCGAATTATGCACATTGTCCCCGACATAAGAGATGTCATGGCGTCTTTGCTGCATTTGAGCTGGACGACACAACTTGAGCTGTACTTTCCTCGCTTGTGGAGCAACGTCAATCTGAATTTAAACGCCATCAGCCAAGGGAAGCCCGAGTATCTTCTGCTGCGGTATGAAGACTTTGTTCAGGATCCCGCTGCAACGATAGAACGCGCTTGCCGGCATCTCGGCGTCGACGGGACTCCCAAGCAGCCGTCAGCCGATTCGAGGCACCAGCGCCGAACCCAGGGTGGCTCTTATTCGGGCCAGCGCCAGCGGGTAGGCGGCCTGGAATATGTCATCTCTTCTCTTCTGTTTGACGATATCTGCAGGCGTGCGGTACATCGAGGTTAGCTTCTCTGTGAACACGAAATTGTTCCCAACGGCATACTTCTGCCAGAGGATCCAATCCTCGAGTGCGTCGAAATCTTCCTCAAGACCGCCTCTCTCGATATAGAGCCGTCGCTCAAATAATACAGATTGAATTGCCATATAATTGTGGTGAGCGAGGACATCCCGGTCAAATTGTTGGCGAAGGTAATGCGGAACTTCGCGTGCGACCTCGATGTAATCAGTCACTCCGGTTCGGTTCGTTTCCGTCGGGACCTGCCAGGCAAGCGAATACGCTGCGACGGCGTTCGGGTCACTACGCAGCTTTTCGGCCAACACCTCCACATGATCGCTGAAGAGCAGATCATCATCGTCAAGAAACAGGCACCATCGCCCTGCGGCGGCGGCGAGGCCGACATTGCCCGCCGGAGAGCGTCCGACCTTGCCAAGGCCAATATGGCGTATTTGGCGGCCAGTTGTTTGTGCAAGGCTCTGAACCAGTTCGCGCGTCTGCGCCCCGCCGTCCTCGACGACTATGTGCTCGATGTTCGGGTAGGTTTGGTGGGCGACGGAAAGTATTGCCTGCCGCAGCAGCTTATGCCGGCCCTGGCATGTCCGTGTAACGACAGTGACCAAAGGGGTATCCGCAGGAATTGGCCCTACTTTGACGAAAGCGCCTTCTCGCGCGACTTCGTAGTCCCAACCGCGAAACGGAAAGTGAGCCGAGCTTTTCCTTCGGCCCGCCAGAGCCGCCGGTGCCAGAACAAGCAATTTTGCAAGGTTCTGCGCGACGGCCAGCCGGGCTCCCGTGAACGGCGCAGGACGCGCTATCAACCAAAGCGACATAGGCACTGCGGCCAGTACCTCGGGCCAGGTACCATATTTCAGGCGCAGATAAAGGTTGGCAAATGTGCTCCCGGTGTATTGAAGTGGCTTAACCTGTGCCACATGCTCATAGGCGTGGTGCGAGACCACGGCCATTGGGCAATAGCGAAGTTGCCAACCGTCTCGCCGCAGGCGATAGGAGAATTCAACGTCCTCGCCATACATGAATATGTTTTCGTCGTATCCACCGATTGCATCGAATGCAGCTCGCCGGATCAGGACGCAGGCATGTGAATTCCAGTTGGTCGCGCCCGTTACCGGGTCGTAGTACTTTGGATGCTCGTATGGCTTCTGTCTCAGCTCCCAGGCAGCCGAATCGTTGCTATCGGAAAGAGCAGTGGCGACGACCCTGGATAGAGAGCCAGGCTCGAATGTTAGATCAATATTGGTAACAAGGCAGAAGGGAGCTTTGCCGGATCTGATGCCACGATTATGTCCGGCTCCGAAGCCACGATTTTTCTGCTGCACGACATTAGCCACTATACCCGACTGTGCGAGTTTCTCCACTGCCTGAAAGAGTCTTGGCACTGTGTGATCTGTCGAACCGTTGTCGACGAAATGCAATGTCATATGCGAGCGCGGGTAATCGAGGGCGATGACACTATCGACAAAATCGGATATCCAACGACTGCTGTTGAACGTGACAATGCTCATGTCGACCGCGGGAGCTTCTGCCGGCATCTGGGCCGAAAGCGGATCCGAACTCGGGTTGGACTCCGTCGCGGCATTTCGCATTGAAACGATTGCAGCCAGCGCGGCGTCGCCTTCGCTGTTGTTAACATAGAAACCTGCCGTGATGAGCCGTTGCCGCAGTCGGGCCATGCCCGACCGGCGAAGCCTGAGCAGCAGGTTGGGAGTGAGCCACTTCGCCACCGCTGCCAGTTCCGAGTTGACGGCATCAAAGTGACCACGGACGATATAAGCCACTATCCGGAGCGGCCAGGTTATTCGCCAGCACGTGCTGTTTCGCATGGCCGACAGCTCGAGCAACAGTTTTTCATCATTGTAGCTGAGCTGTCTACCACCCGGATTGATGGGGACAGCGGATTGTAGTGTGGATTCTGTTTTGATCTGCATTTCGGTTAAACCAATTTCATGGCCACTGCGAATATCAATGAGGCCTGGTCGAGTATGTTCTGGCGATATACTCTAGCTCGCCTGAATGATATCAATCGCAGAACTGCGGAACTTGATCTGAGTGCAAGGAAGAAGTCCAGGATGAACCTGTTCTCCGCGCGTAGGAGGTGCCGGCAACTTTGCAAGGCTGCGACGTTCATTGCGGTTTTCTCCGCGAAACTCAGAGACCATAGTCGTTGAAATCGTTTCGCGACGGCCCGGAAGCCAGTGTCGATGCCAATGGCATTTACCTGGTGCTGGCGGTAGAGCATTGAGGGCAACTCGTCATAGCACAACGTGCCTCCGGCACCGGTGATAAGCATGTAAGCCCACCAATCGTGCATCGCGACGTCGAGGTCGCCTGCCTGCACGAGCAAATCACGAGCTTGCCTGTTCATGACAATCGTGTTGCCGCTGGCGATGTTCTCGACGAGTGCGTTTTCAAAGCTGGGTGGCCGTTTGTAGCGGCGGGAAAGGCCTAGATGGTGTCCATCGGCCGCGATCAATTGCATTCGCGAGAAGTAGAGGGCCGGGCCTTCAGTCGAAACCCCACCCAATTGATCAACCGCACGTTGGAGTTTGTCGGCTCCCCAGACATCGTCCTGGTCGCAGAAGGCAAAATATTCGCCCTTGATGCTGCCGTCAGTCACGAGCGACATGTAATTCTTGCAGGCTCCGAGTTGCGGGCCATAGCGGATCTCGATTTTCGAATCAGCGATGAATCCACTCCGCAGGATTTCCAGCGTTCCATCCTGGGAGCCGTCATCCGAGACAACGAGGCGCCAGTTCTGATAGGTTTGCGCGGCTATTGAAGCCAGTTGTTCCGTCAAGAACAGCGCCCCATTGTACGTACAAAGCAGAATGGTGATCTGAGGCCCAGTCGTCGGCGAATCCGCTGCATTCAGCGTTGACATTTGACGTCCCTGCGGCGGTTTTTGCGGAAGATGCTGGACGCAAATCAACAAGCCGCCCGCCGGCAAAAGCGGGGCGCAAAGCGAAAACAGGCGATTACGGATTAGACTGCCATGGAGTGGAACCCAACATCCGGGTCCGCACCATCCAGCTGAGTCTTTAAACGGAATTTCAGGGCCGCAAGATCCGCCCAATACTCCGGTGACCCATACTCTTGCGTCCGCAGATCATATGTCGCCGGCGGCTGGAACATCCGGTTGGTGTCTTCAAACCGGCCGGCTCGGATGCGATCAACCCAGATCACGAAGGCGGGCCCTCCCGATTGAAAGGCCTTCCTGGTCGCCTCGGTAGGGCAGACAAAATCAGCCACCACACAGTGCCCGGCAGCTGCCACCTGGTCGCACAACCAACCCATGCGGCTGGCCTGTTCAAGGCGGTCGGCCTCGCTGAAACCGAGATCCTTGTTGATGTGGGCGCGGACAGCATCGGCGTTGAACCAGACAGCACCGAGCCGCTCACCCAGCAAGCGCGCGAGAGTCGTCTTGCCGGCCCCGGGCAATCCCAGTATCAGGATTTTTTTGTGAATCATGACTGCGAAGCTCTTGCCAATCGAATTTCCAGCTCGAACTGTGCGGTGATTCGCAGTGCCTTTCAATCAAACCCGAGCATCGATTTTGATCTATATTTTCGGCGGGGTACGGCTGCCTTTAATCGAAAATTAAGGCTCTGCTGGTTCCGGGGAAAAGGGCCCCAGAGCAATGGGGAATCTGGGATTGCTTGACCGCACAAGTTGGAGTCTTTGGAACCTTCGACGCCACGTTCGTGACCAATATTCAATTCCTCCATCCGGAGATGGGCTACGCTGGCGAAGACTTCGTTTTGGCGCTTGGTCCGTAAACTTTGAAGCAACCAAGGACAATGGTTCGAAGTTGTCTGTTATCTCGGCCAACTCGGCCGAGGCCGCAGGTGCAACGCCGCAGGCTCCGGCGGTCGTTTGGAGCGACACCGGCAGCGCTTTCCAGTTCCGCGCTAGCAAGCTTGGTGCTTTTAGCGATCCTTGCGACCGGCGATGCGGGTTGGCGCATTGGCGAGCCAATCGATTGACTCAATAGCTCTATCGCCCTAACATTCAAATATCAAAAAGGCCGGTTCAAATATGAACTGACTAATGTCCCGATGGGAGGCGCATTTTTGCGAATTCGCTGGAGCAGGATGGCACCCCAGTTGGCGCTGACGCCAGCGCTGGCGATCACGCTTGTGGGATTTGTCTGGGCCATAGGCTGGACGATTTATATGTCGTTCACGCGCAGCCGACGGTTTCCCGACTACGGTATTGATCCTGCCGGCTGGCTGTCGCAGTACCAACGTCTGTTTGGCGATGACGCCTGGGAAACTTCGTTGCGCAATTTGGTGGTGCTGGCGATTGGCAGTGCCCTGGCAATAGCCTTCGGTTTCATTCTTGCCGCGATGGTTGAGCGCGAGAAATTCGGTGAGGGCACTTTCCGGACAATATTCCTCTACCCGTTGGCGGTGTCGTTGATCGTGACCGGCCTGGTGTGGCGGTGGATGTTCAATCCATCGCTCGGAATCGAGGCGTTTCTGCATCAACTGGGTTGGACAAGCGCGCGATTCAATTGGCTGGCAACGCCCGAGACGGCCATGTATGGCATCATACTGGCGTCCATTTGGCACGGACTCGGTTTTTACATGGCGCTGATGCTTGCGGGGCTCAAATCGATCAACACCGAGATCTGGAGCGCGGCGCGGATCGACGGCGTGGGCATCTGGCGGCTCTACACCGGCGTCATCATTCCGATGATGAAGTTCACGTTTCTGACCTGCGCCATCCTGCTGTCGCTAGGCGTGGTCAAGGCCTACGACATTGTCGTGGCCATGACCAATGGTGGACCCGGAACATCGACTTGGACACCGGCCTACTTCGCCATCAATGCCTATTCGACCCGCAGTAACATCGGCTTTGCCTCCGCTGCCGCTGTGATCATGCTGCTGATCACCTTGGCGATCTTTCTGCCGCTCGTACTCATTACTGCGTGGCAAAATCGGCGGCGCGAAGCGGCCGGCACATGAGAAGCGAACTTGCGACAAATTCAGTGGCTGCCGGTTCAACTGCCGGAAACTCTGCCGCTCGTGCGCGCAAACGGCGCTTCAAAGGTTCCTCGGTCGCCGTCTTCGCTTTTCTGTGCATGTGTGCTGCATTCGTTGCTATTCCGCTCTATGTCGTGATCGTCACTTCGTTCAAGCCGATCGAGGAAATCACGCTTGGACATATATTCGCGTTGCCAGTGTCATGGACGATCACGCCTTGGTTCAAGGCGTGGAACACGATGTGTACGGGGCTTTCATGTGACGGCATCAAGTCCGGTTTTCTCACCTCAATCGAGATCCTGTTGCCGAGCCTCGTCCTCTCGATCGCCCTGTCGTCCGTCACGGGTTATGCGCTGGCCTTGTGGAACGTGAGGTGGGCTGGGACATTCCTCTTTGTCCTGTTCATTTGCGCCTTTGTGCCGTTCCAAATCATCATGATCCCCCTGATACTGGTAATCGCGAATCTGGGGTTGTTCGGCACTGTCTGGGGTATTGCGATCGTTCACGCGATCCTGACCATGCCGCTGCTCACGCTGATCTTCCGGAATTTTTACAAGGACATTCCCAGGGAGCTCATCAATGCCGCCATCATGGATTCAGGCGGTTTCTGGTTGATCTTTCGCAAGATCATCCTGCCCATGTCGGCTAATATCATGGTCGTTGTCCTGATCCTGATGATCACGACAGTCTGGAACGACTATCTCGTCGGCCTAACGTTCGGTGGCATCAGTGCTCAACCGATGACTGTCATCCTCGCCAATGCTGTCGTTACATCGCGCGGCGAGGTCATCCATAATGTGAACATGGCAGCCGCCATCATTACGGCAATCCCGCCGCTCGTGGTCTATTTCGCCCTCGGCCGATTCTTTGTCCAAGGGATCACCGCCGGGGCGATAAAGGGATAGTTCATGCCACGCGTTGTTTTCGAGAACATCACCAAACGATATGGCACCCTCAAGGTGCTCGCGAACCTTAACCTCACCGTCGAGGATGGCGCGTTCCTGGTGCTGCTCGGACCGTCAGGTTGCGGCAAAACCACATTGCTCAACCTGCTGGCCGGCCTGATCGAGACGACGGACGGGCGCATCCTGATAGGCGATCGCGACGTCACAGACCTCGATCCGCGCGATCGCGGACTTGCAATGGTGTTCCAATCGTACGCGCTCTATCCGACCATGTCGGCTGCAGGCAATCTGCGCTTTGGTCTTGCGGCGCAGAAACTCAGTCACGCCGAAATCGAGAGCCGCGTTGCGTGGGCAGCCAAACTTCTACAAATCGAAGCCCTGCTGGATCGCAAGCCGTCGCAACTTTCGGGCGGCCAGCGTCAACGCGTCGCCATCGGCCGGGCCTTGGTGAAGCGCTCGGGCGTGCTGCTGTTCGATGAGCCGCTCTCCAATCTCGATGCCAAGCTGCGAACCGAGATGAGGCTTGAGATCAAGAAGCTGCACGCCGAGCTGGGCCAGACGGTCGTCTACGTGACCCACGATCAGGTGGAGGCCTTGACCATGGCGACACAGATCGCGGTGATGAACGGCGGCGTGATCCAGCAATTCGGCACGCCAGACGAGATCTATGACGAACCGGCCAATCTCTTTGTCGCCCGCTTCATCGGCGCACCGGCCATGAATGTATTTGATGCGACTGCCAAATCCGGTGCCGGCTCTGCCGCTACCGCAGTTCTCGACGGCATCGGCGCGACCGTCGATCTCAGCGGCTGTCGCTTGGCCGCGATGCCGCCTGATGGCGCCCGCTTGTGCATTGGTCTGCGCCCAGAGCATTTCCTGACGGGCGAGCCCAACGGCGCTGCGAGCGCCGCCCAATTTGACCTGCCCATCCGAGATTGCGAGAAGACTGGAAACGACGCCACCGCCTATCTTGAAGCAGGCGGTCAGATCGTGGCTATGCGGATCGACCCCGCCCGCGCCCGTACACTGAAGGCTGGCGACCGACTGAAGGCGCGCTTTCCCCTCGACCATATCAACGTATTCGACGCCCAAACCGGGCGGCGATTGTAGGACGATAACAAAAGTGGAGTGAAACATGTCAAGGAGACAACTTGCAGGGCTGGGCCTGGTGTTCACGCTCGGAACCACCCCGGTCGCTGCTTTCGCAGCCGATCTGACCCTCTTTCATACGTGGTCAAACGAAAGCGAGATGGCCGCGCTCAACACGATCGTCAAGGCCTTCGAGGCCAAGGGCAATACGATTAAGGCTGCCTCGGTACCGCACGAGACTGCCGGTGAAAGTCCGCTGGTCAGCCTGTTTGTTGCAAAAACGCCGCCCAATCTCTTCATCGCGGCCGATGCGGGCTTCTTCCGGGATTTGAAGAAGAAGGGTCAGGACTACAATGTTGGCCCACTGTTTGACCAGATCGGCGCGACAAAAGCGTTCCCAGAAACGGTGCTGAAGGCCATCACGATCGACGGCGAAGTGGTGAAGGTGCCCACGGCGGTGCATATCGACGGCATGGTTTACTACAACAAGAAAGTGGCCGAGGCCGCAGGCGTCGATCCGGCCAAGTGGAAGAGTCTCGATGATATGTGGGCTGACCAGAAAAAGGTGACCGAAAAGGGGATGACCTTCATCGCCATAGGCGGCAATACATTTCAGGCAGGGTACACGTTCCATGCACTCCTGGCTGCCGTGGCCGGGCCTGACATCTACAACCGCTTCTATGCCGGCAAGCCGGATAAGACCGTGTTCGATGAAAAAGGCGTACGCGACACGATCGAGCAGTTCCGCAAGATCGCCAACCAGGCCGATCCCGGTTGGGTCAACCGAGCCTGGAACGACACGACCAACACCGTCATCAACGGCACGGCGCTGTTGCAAATTCACGGCGACTGGATGAAAGGCCAGTGGAAGGCCAACAAGAAGGAACTTGGTGTCGATTTCGGCTGCATCAACATTCCGGGCACTAAGGCCCTATCGGTGACTGTCGACTCCTTCGGTCTGCTGGGCGGCGTCGACGATGCCACCGCCAAGGCCGAGGCCGACTTTGCCGCCACGGTCGTCGATCCCAAGGTCAATGCCCAATTCGCCTTCTACAAGGGATCGAGCCCAGTGCGGCTCGATGTGCCTACGGACAAGCTCGATGCCTGCAACACGCTCGTTCTGGATTCGCTGAAGAAGCCTGGCTTCAGCGTCGAGAATCCGTTCTACATCGGCGACGGTGATTGGATCAATTCCGTCTGGAATACAATGTACACGTTCCAAGGCGATACCAAGATGAGCACGGACGATGCGATTGCGATGCTCAAGAAGGAATACGCCGCTGTCTTCAAGTGAGTGTTACAAATCTGCCGGCTGCGAAAGTCTCGGAGCCGGCAGGCGGATTTTCCCGCACAGTCTTGGAGAGCGAAATGTCGATTTTCAGCGGCCTCGGCCACATTGCGCTAAAGGTCAGTGACTTGGATGCGTCCATGGCCTTCTACAATGCAATCGGCTTTCCCGAGATGCTCCGTCTGCTCAACGAAAAGGGCGAGCCATGGATCGTCTATCACCGGATCAGCGACAACCTTTATCTGGAGCTGTTTCCCGGCGGAAAGGACAAAGCCGTGCCCGGAGAGAAAGACAACGCCACGGGACTGTTCCATCTTTGTCTGACGGTTGCCGATGCCGATGTCGCCGAGGCCAAGTTGACCAAGGCTGGCGTCAAGCTCAGCAGGCCGCGCAATGCCAAACGCGGGATCGATGGCAATCGCGGCATGTGGATCGACGATCCCGATGGCAATCGCATTGAGATCATGGAGATGGCACCGGACTGCATTCAATACAAAGCCGAGGCCGATCTGAATACTGGTGACAAGCCGCACGTGCTTTCGCTGGGCTAATCCCACAACCAAAAGACAGGAACCGTACCATGCCAGGTTTCAAGCAACTCGCCCACGTCGCATTAAAAGTAAAGAATCTCGACAGTTCACTCGACTTTTACGTCAACAAACTCGGTCTTGCCGAAATGATGAGCCTGCCCAAGCCTGATGGCAGCCCGGGCGTGTGGCTGGTCTATCTGCGCATCACGGATGACCAATATCTTGAGTTGTTCCCGGACGGCGCGGGCGACCGGGCACCCGGCAAGGACGCGGTTGCGATCAATCACATTTGCCTGGGCGTGGAGAATTTGGACGAAACAATCGCGCACATGAGGAAAGTGGGCATTCCACTGACCATCCAGAAGAAGATGGCGGCAGACAAGAACTGGCAGGCCTGGATCGAGGATCCCGATGGCAACCGCATCGAGTTGATGCAGATCATGCCTGATTGTCTGCAACTTCAGGCCATCGCCCGTCTGAAGGAGGTTGCAGCATGAGCAAGTCGGCATTGATCTTCTGGGGCGGTTGGGAAGGGCACACGCCCGAGCGCAGCGCCGGTATCGTCAAGACCTTGCTGGAGCGCAATGCCATCACGGTTCAACTGGAGGCGGGGACAAAGATCCTGGCAACTGCCGACCTCGGCAAATTCGATCTGATCGTACCCGTCGTAACGATGTCTTCGATCGAGAAACCTGAGTTGAAGGCGTTGCTTCAGGCCGTGCGCGATGGTTCGGGCGTGGCCGGCTTCCACGGCTCGATGTGCGACAGTTTCCGCAACGAGCCCGATTACCAGTTCATGACCGGTGGGCAATGGGTTGCGCACCCAGGCAATATCATCGACTACAGAGTGGATGTCGCAAGGCCGGGCGATCCTGTGATGACGGGCATCAAGAGCTTCTCCTATCGTTCCGAGCAATATTACATGCACGTCGATCCGAGCAACGAGGTTCTGGCGACAACAACGTTCACGGACGAGCATTTTCCCGGCATCGGCGGCGTCGTGATGCCGGTAGTCTGGAAGCGCCACTATGGCAAGGCCCGGGTGTTCTACAGCGCGCTTGGCCACACGGCTGAAGAGTTCGACGTCCCGGAAATGGCGGAGATTTTCGAGCGCGGTGCGCTCTGGGCCGCGCGTTGATGCGGGCATTGCAGCCTATTAGCGGCTGCTCAGTGTTGCGGCTCCGGTCGCGACGCCGCTCACGTTCATGGAACCGTCAAACAGCGGCACGTCATAGTCTGCATACGGGTAAGACTTGCACGCCGCCTCGTTAAGTTCGACACCGAGGCCGGGGGCGGTCGGTGCCAGAATGTGTCCAGCCTCGAACTGCAACGTCTCGCTCACGAGTTCCTTGCGCCACGGCACATCGACCGAGACTGTCTCGAAGATGGAAAAGTTCGGGATCGCGACAGCCGTGTGCAACGTCATTGCATTCATCACCGGCCCGACCGGGTTGTGCGGCGCAACCGGGATCATGTGCAGATGGGCCAGGTGCGCAATTCGCTTGCACTCGCCGAGGCCCCCAACGTGAGACACATCCGGCTGCAGAATGTCCACAGCCTTCTTGCTCAACGCCTCCAGCACACGCAGTGGCTCGAACCAACGTTCGCCGGCTGCAATCGGCACGGGACTGTGGGCGCGAACATCGGCCAGCGCATCGATGCTCTCGGGCGGCGTCGGCTCCTCGATCCAGGCGAGGTCGAAGCGGGCGAGCTCCCGGCACATGGCGATCGCCGTTGGAACATTCAGCCGGCCGTGCACGTCGAGCATGAGATCGATGTCGGGGCCAACGGCGTCGCGCACGGCCTCGACGATTTCGATGGTTTGGCGCCGCTGAGCGCGGTCCATTTCCAGATCAGCGACATCAAATGGATCCCACTTCAGCGCCCGGTAGCCCATGGCAACGGCCTTGCGGGCATTGTCCGCGTAACTCTGCGGTGTCGAGGCGCCGTGAAACCAGTGATTTGCGTAACACTTCACCCGGTCGCGTTGCTTGCCGCCGAGCAATTCAAAAACCGGCACACCAAGCGCCTTGCCCTTGATATCAAGCAGAGCCGCCTCGATTGCGCCTAGGGCAGTACGGAAAGGCGCGCCCGTGCGCCAGTAGCTGTCGCGATGCAGTTGTTCGATCGTGGCATCGACGGCGAAGGGATCGCGGCCGACAACAGCACGTTCCAGGTCTTCCAGTGCAGCGACAACGGTTTTGGTCTTCCATTCCAGTGTGGCCTCGCCGAGGCCGTGAATGCCGTCGTCCGTAATGAGTTTTACAAAGACGAAATTGGTGCGCGTTACATTTGCAACGAACACCTTCTGCGAGACAATCTTCATGACG
>Ga0209698_10003198_pt1 | contig 18337 bp, 17 predicted proteins | sample LitLauG_LLR_2012_FD_187203 | JGI IMG/M metagenome (GOLD analysis project Ga0209698, IMG submission 187203) | Freshwater sediment microbial communities from Pennsylvania, USA - Little Laurel Run_MetaG_LLR_2012 (SPAdes) (version 2) | ecosystem: Environmental > Aquatic > Freshwater > Creek >...
TCTGGCCTTGCGGCAGGGGTTGCGGCTTTGCCGGGCGCGTTCATTGCGAGCGTCAGCGGGGCAGATGACGCGGATGCCAAACTGCTGGCCCGCGCCCGCGTGCTTCTGCAGCAGGCGCCGCTGATTGACACGCACAACGATCTGCCCTCGATGCTGATCGAGACTTCCGCCGGCGACCTGAGCGGCGTGGATTTCAACAAAGTGCAGGAGAAACTGTGCGCCGACGTTCCGAGGCTGCGGGAGGGATGCGTAGGCGCGCAGTACTGGTCGGTGTATGTGGACGCGGGGACACAGGCGACGCACAACTCGCTGCACGAAGCGATCCGCGAGTTTGATGTGGTGCAGCGCATGATCGCAGGAAATGGGCAGTTCGAGCAGGCGTATACGGCGGATGATATCGAAAAGATCCACAAAGCTGGGCGCATTGCCTGCCTGATCGGCGTGGAAGGCGGACACATGATCGAGAGTTCGCCGGCGGCGCTGCGCGTGTTTCATACGCTGGGAGCGCGTTATATGACGCTGACGCATTGGGACAATGTTCCCTGGGCCGACGCTGCGACCGACCGTCCGCTGCACTACGGGTTGACTGAGTTTGGCAAGCAGGTAGTGCGGGAAATGAACCGGCTGGGCATGTTCGTTGATCTTTCCCATGTGAGCGCCGACACCATGCGCGACGCGATCCATGTATCCCGGGCGCCGGTGTTGTTTTCGCACTCGAACGCGTTTGCGATTGATCCGCATCCCCGGTGCGTGCCCGACGACGTGTTGCAGATGGTGACGAAGAACGGCGGCGTAGTGCACGTGAACTTTATCCACGACTTTGTGGCTGCGAGGCACATGGAGTGGGACCGGAAGCGCACTGCTGCGCTGGAAGCCCTGCATGCGCAACTCGACACCGATGCGGCCATCGAGAAAGGCATTGGGGAATGGGAGAAGCAAAACCCGGTGCCGCGCGGCAGCGTTGCCGACGTGGCCGACCACATTGACCACATCCGCAAAGTCGCAGGGATTGACCACATCGGCATCGGCGCGGATTTTTACCAGGCGGGCGGAGATTCCATGGTGCCGGGACTGGAGAATGTGACGAGGTATCCCTATCTGTTTGCGGAGTTGTTGCGGCGCGGCTACACGGACGAAGATGTTATGAAAATCGCCGGGCGCAATCACCTGCGGGCCATGCGGCAGATGGAAGACGTTGCGGGGGAACTGCGCAAGAGCGAGAGCGCGCTGATCGTGGAGGGAGTGAAGAAGTAGACACAGCCTAACGAATGGTGCGCCCGGCTCGCCGCGGCGAGCGACCCTTTGCTTAGAAGGGTCGCCGCGGCGACCTCTATCCTACTGAGGCGGAAGAATTCGTTTTGATCAGTTTTTTCAGTTCCTCCCGCCCCTTACCTGTCTTAAATTCGCGTTCGCGGCGAACCGCCTCGGCACGTGTTAGAAACTCCTCGTGGTGAACAAGTTCCCACGGCCCACGGTGCTTTGTGGATTGACTCTGGTCGTCGTTATGTTGGTGAAGCCGAGCAGACAAATCTGAGGTAGAGCCGGTGTAGTAGAGGCCGGTGTAACAGCTGCGTATGACGTACACGAAAAACATATCGAATGGTGCGCCCGGCCTGACTCGAACAGGCGACCCTCTGCTTAGAAGGCAGATGCTCTATCCACCTGAGCTACGGGCGCACGTAAGTTGCTGCATTCATTATGACAATCGGCGGGCGGGAGCGCCAGCGGATAGTATGCATCGCGGCTGGGTATGGCACATCCATATCGGCTGTGCGGATATAATGGCCGCCGCCTTTTGAAAGGGGGGCCTTGTGGATTCGCCTTCTGCGCTGCTCGTCAAATATGGCTGGATCGTAGCCTTAGTTCTTCTGTTTGTCCTCTACAAGCTGATTCTGCGCCTGCTGGGAATGGTGATCATTCCGCAGGATTCCATCGGCATCGTCAACAAGAAGTATGTCCTGTTCGGCAAGAACCGTGCGCTTCCCGATGGCAGCATTATCGCCATGAACGGCGAAGCGGGTCTGCAGGCGCACACTCTGGCGCCGGGCATTCACTTCGGCTTGTGGCCTTGGCAGTATGTGGTGCAGCGGGAAAAATTCACCACGGTGGAGAGGGGCAAAGTCGGCATCGTGGAATCGCGCGATGGAAGGCCGCTTTCGGGAGGGCGCGTGCTGGCTCGGAAAGTGGAGTGCGCATCGTTTCAGGATGCGCCGGCGTTTCTGCGCAACGGCGGCGAGCGCGGGCCGCAGATCCCGATTATTCCTCCGGGCACGTATCGCATCAACACGGCTTTGTTTTCGGTCACGCAGGCCGACATGCTGGAAATCGCCGACAACATGGTGGGCGTGGTAACGACCAAAGAAGGCGCGTCATTGCCGACGGGAGAGATTGCAGGCAAGGAAATCACATTGCACAACATGTATCAGGACCCGCAGACATTTATCGACAACGGCGGATTCAAGGGCCTGCAGGAGCAGGTGATTCTGGCGGGCCGGTATTTCATCAACCCGCGCTTTGCCACCGTTGAAATCAAACCGATGACAGAGGTTCCGATCGCCAACGTCGGGGTGGTGATTGCATATGTAGGCGCGGAAGGCGTGGACGTGACGGGAGACTCCTTCAAGCACGGCAACCTGGTGAAGAAAGGGCAGAAGGGCGTTTGGGTGGACCCGCTGGATCCGGGAAAATATCCGATCAATCCATACACGCACAAGGTTGAGACTGTGCCCACGGCGAATGTAGTCCTCAACTGGGCGACCGGCAAGACAGAGGCGCATAAGCTGGATGAGAAGCTTTCGACCATTACAGTCCGGTCGTCGGATGGATTCACTTTCAACCTGGATGTGAGCCAGATCATCCATATTCCGCGCAATGATGCGCCGAAGGTGATTGCGCGGTTTGGCAACATGAGCAACCTGGTCACACAGGTTTTGGAGCCCACCATTGGCAACTACTTCCGCAACGCGGCGCAGGCTTCGGATGTAATTGAGTTTTTGAAAAAGCGAAGCGAGCGGCAGATGGAAGCGAGGAAAGCCATCTCAGCCGCGCTGGTGGAATACAACGTGAATGCAGTGGATACGCTGATTGGCGACATCACACCGCCAGCAGAGCTCATGAAGACCCTGACCGACCGTAAACTGGCGGAACAGGAAAAGGTCACCTACGACACGCAGAAAATGGCGGAGGAAACGCGAAAAGATCTGGAACAGGCCAAGGCCATGGCCGTGACCCAGGCGAAAGTAGTGGATGCGGAACGCAGCGTGTCCATTGCCGATTTCAGTGCGCAGGCCGCCATTAAAGGCGCGGAAGGACAAGCGGCTTCGCGCAAGATCATTGCGGCGGCCGATGCGGAAGTCACCAAGGTGACCGGCGATGCCGAGGCGGGAAAAATTCGGGCGGTGGGCACGGCGGAAGCGGACGTAACCAGGCTGAAAATTGATTCGATGGAATCGAAGAACTACGCCGCGGTGCAGATTGCCAAAGTGCTTGCCGAGAACAAAGTGAAGATGGTGCCCGACATTGTCGCGGGCGGAGGCGGCGGCGAGCATGGAGCATCACTGATTGACGTGCTGCTGGCGAGCCTGGTCACAGACAAAATGAAGAATGGATCGAAGTAAGCGTGCAGGTCAACGCACGCCGAACTCCGCGACTCCCACTTTCACGACCGTGCCTTTGGGTCGCGGTGGAGACTTCGGCGCGTCGGCGGTTTTTTCGGGTGCTGGCGGTTTAGCGTCTGATTGGGCGGGCGGCGGGGCTGGTTTGTCCGTTGCTTTGTCTGCCGGTTTCTCGGCAGGCGGCGCGGGTACTTCGGTCCAGATGCCGTAGACGCGGCCGCCGTAGGCGGCGAGACCGCTGTAGTCGCCGAAAAAAATGACGGGGCTGGCGGCGAAGGGCTCGGATGTCCACGCGTAGTTAGTGAACGTCTTGCCGCCGTCAACGGAGCGGGCGAGGGCGACGATCTGCTTGATTTCCTGGGGGTCGCCGCGGCGGTCGTAGAAGACCACGTTCGCCGATCCGTCCATGGGATCGACGGCAAGCCATTGAAAGAACTGCTCAGCGCCGTTGTGGATTGGATCGTCGTTGACGCGAACCGGTGCGGACCAGCTTTTGCCGCGATCGGTCGAGGTGGCGACGAAAACGTCGAGGTCGCCGTTGCGGTAATCGCTCCAGCAGATGAAGATTCTCCCGGATTTCGGATCAATGCCGATCTGGGGGAAACCGTTGGCGCGTTCGAGCGTGGCGACGGCGTACATGATCGGGGCGGTGTGGAGAACGGGGCGGGCACGCGAGAACTTCTGACCACCGTCATGGGAAGTCGTGAACCAGACTTCGTTGTCCTGACTCCAGATCGCGTAGAGTTCGCCGTCGGGGCCGACCGCGGCATCGAAGCCTTCGGCTGCGCCGTTGTCGTCGCGGGGAAGGCCGGAGTGGTCGTCGATCTCGATTGCCGATGACCAGGTCTTGCCGTCGTCGGTGGAGCGCGAGAAGACGATCTGCGAGTCAGCGATGCGCCAGCGCGTCCATCCGATATAGAGATTGCCGGCGTGGCGGCTGGAAGAGTTATCGGCAACGATCACCGGTTTGTCTTCGAATGGAATGCCGGGCTGGGATGGCTGTTCGGCGACGGGGTAGTGGTCTTTCTCCCAGGTCTTGCCGCCGTCGAGGGAGCGGCGCACGAAAATGCCGTTGCGAGTAGCGCCGCGCGCCCAGTAGTTGAAACTGCCCAGCTTGTCGAAGGCGATGTAGCAGACGAAGGCGTGTCCCTGATTGTCGTAGGCGAGCGAGACGTCTCCGGAAACTTTGTAGTTGGGCGGTGCGCCGCCCTCGGCGGCGGTCCAGTGCTGGCCGGCGTCCTGTGAGTAGGCGAGGCGCACGCTGGATTGGTAGGCGGCCGTCACCTGCAGCGGATTGCGCGGGTTGACGGCGATGGCGGGCTCGGTGAAAAAGCCGGGCTCGGGCGTGAGCGCCGTGATGGCGGCGCCTGGGGCGGGCGCCATCTCTTTCGGTGCGCTTTGGGTGACCGCGGCTGGTTGAATCCAAAGCAGAGTAGAGGCAGCGAGGGCGAGGGTGGCGGTTTTCATGGGCACGGGGTTTGACGCTTGAGGTTACAAAATGCAACCTCAAGGTATTGCGGAGGACAGGATACATGGACGGGTCGCCTGCAGGGTATCCCTCGCCCCGCTGGTGAAAACTCGGGGCTTCGGGATGACGCCACAGGTTTGCCATCATGCGAAGTCCGTTGCAGGGTGCGCCGTAGCGCGATAAAATCAGACGTACACCGCTCCTCCGCTCGAATTTCCTGTCATTTGAAGTTTGCGTTTCTCGCGGACGTGGGCGCGTGTGCGACCCGGGCGGCCGGCGCGTGTGCGCCTGCCGAAAACTCTTCAGACGGAGTCGGACTTGAAAACAGGCAGTGGAGTGGTGATCGTCGGCGCGCAATGGGGCGACGAGGGCAAAGGGAAAATTGTTGACGTGCTGTCGGAGAACTTCTCCGTGGTGGCACGCTATGCCGGCGGGCACAACGCCGGCCACACGGTCATCATCAGTGGCAAGAAGTTTGTGCTGCAACTGGTGCCTTGCGGGGTGCTGCGCCAGGGCTGCCGCAGCGTGATCGGAAATGGCGTGGTGCTCGACCCCATGGCGTTTTTGAAAGAAGTGGGAGCGCTGCGGGCGGCCGGCGTCAAGGTCGACGGCAATCTGTTTATCTCGAACCGCGCGCAGGTGATTCTGCCCTATCACCGCATGATCGAGCTGGCGTCGGAGAACGCACCGGGGCGGGTGAAGATTGGAACGACTTCGCGCGGGATTGGTCCGGCCTACGAAGACAAGATGGGCCGCCGCGGGCTGCGCGTGGCTGATCTGCTCGATTCTGAGCTGCTGAAAACGCACATTCAAAACGCGGTGCGCGAGAAAAACATGATTGCGCATGCGCTGTTCAATACCGAACCGCTCGACGCTCACAAAATGTATGAGGAGTATGCGGCTGCGGCGGAGCAGGTCGCGCCGTTTGTCCGCGACACCGCATGTCTGCTGAATGACGCGCTGAAGAATGGGGAATCGGTGTTGTTTGAAGGCGCGCAGGGTACGATGCTCGATATCGACCACGGGACTTATCCGTTCGTGACGTCGTCGAGCGCAACATCGGGAGGCGCGGTGATCGGTACCGGCGTTGCGCCGACTGCGATCAGTTCAGTGATTGGGCTGACGAAGGCTTATTGCACGCGCGTGGGTGAAGGGCCGTTCCCGACCGAAGACAAGGGCGAACTGGGCGAGCAACTGCGCAAACGCGGGAATGAGTACGGAGCGGTGACGGGGCGTCCGCGACGTACCGGCTGGCTGGACCTGCCGCTCTTGAATTACGCGGTGATGATCAACGGAATCAACTGGCTCGTAGTGACTAAACTCGATGTGCTGGATGAGCTGGCTGAAATTCCCGTGTGTGTGGGATACAAGATCAAGGGCAAGAAGACGGTAGAGATTCCGGCGCAGGCCAGCGGCTACGAAGAACTGGAGTGTGTGTATGAGAAATATCCGGGCTGGAAAACCTCCACGGTCGGAATTACAGAGTTTGAAAGGCTGCCGAAGGCCGCGCGCGAGTATCTGAAGTTCCTGGAAAAGGCGACGGGCGCGAAAATCGGCATGGTTTCGACTGGCCCGGACCGCGACCACACCATGATGATGGATGAATTTGCGAAGAGCCTGAAGTCGTGAAGGCAGTTTCCTTGCCGCGGAAGCGGTTGGGAATAACAAGCTTGCACGCTGTGGTAGTCTGCGTGTATTCCAGCAGTCGGAGGAACAATCGGCATGGTGGTGCTGGCGGTGACGTGGATGGCCAAGTTGGGGAAAGAGGCCGAAGTGGCCGCGCTGTTTGAGAAGCTTACCGAAGCATCACGCCAGGAGGCGGGGTGCCTGATGTTTCAGGTGCATCGTCATAAGACCGAGCCGCGCCGGTTTTTCATCTACGAGCAGTACAAGGATGATGGAGCGCTGGAAGCGCACCGCACCACGCCGCATTTTTTGCAGATCGCCAAGAAAGACCTGCCCAAGGTCGCCGAGCGCGTGGAAGGAAATTTGTTCGAGCCGCTGGGGTAGGCCAGGCTAACTGGCAGACTGCGATTGCTTTCTCGGCGAAATCGCCAAGCCGAGGAAAACCATCATCGCCTGGTTCAGACGTAGCATGTCCGTGTCTTGCAGCCTGCCAATGCGTGCGCCCATCTTCGATTTTGGAACGGTCGTGATCTTGTCCACCATCAGCTGTGACGACGCCCGCAGCCCGTTTGAGCGGCTGGGTTCTATGGGCAAACGAATGATGGGAGCGTCGGTTGGGTCGGTGGTGAAGGCGCATACCGTGATGGAGTTGATTGCGTCGAAGCGATCGTCCTGCACGATGACTGCGGGGCGAGGTTTGCGAGCATAGTCCTTGCCTCCGGAAACTGTCCAGATTTCTCCGCGCCTCACTCCTCACCCCATTCGGAGATGGCCTCGATAAATGCTACGTCAGCTTGCGCATGCTTGCTCGCGGCCACGGCGCGAGATTGCTTGCGAGCGGCAGCGCGGAACGCCGGCGAGGTGACATCGGGAACCCAAATCTGGATTGGGCGAAGCCCCTGCTCGCGGAGCCGTGCACGGTGCTTGCGGACTTTGAGCCTTGATGTGTTGGAGCGGGAAGGTGACATGTAACTCTCTCCAAGTTACATGTAACTTAACAGGAGAGGCCAGGACTGTCAAGAATTGAACGCCCTGTCATTTGTTCTTGTCCGCCATCAGTTCGCCGCCCAGGGCGTAGCTGTCAGCATTTACTTCGTTGAATGAGATGGCGATGGCTTCGCGTTTTGCGCCGGCATCTTCGACCAATGCGTCGGTGATGCGTTTGGCCACTTTGCGCTTCTGCTCGGCGGTGCGGCCGGCGAGCAACGTGATTTGGACCATGGGCATCGAGAAACTCCGTTACTAGCCGCTAGTCACTAGTCACTAGTGACTGCTTTACCGGGCCAGTTCATATCCCGCGAAGAAAAAGCTCAACTCGTAGCGGGCGGTGTCTTCGGCGTCGGAGCCGTGGATGGCGTTGTGCTCAATGTTGCTGGCCCACTTCTTGCGGATGGTGCCTTCCTCGGCATTGGCCGGGTTCGTGGCGCCCATCAGTTTGCGCAGGTCGGCGATGGCGTTTTCTTTTTCAAGCGCGAGCACCACGATAGGTCCGCTCGACATGAAGTCCGTCAGCGTGCCGAAGAAGGGCCGGCTGGCGTGGACGGCGTAAAACTGCTCGGCCTGGTGCTTGGAGATTTCCAGCATCTTCATGGCGATGATGCGGAAGTTCTGTTTCTCGAATTGTTCGATGATGTCGCCGACTGCGTTCTTCTTGACGGCGTCGGGCTTGACAATGGTCAGGGTGCGTTGCAGGGTTTTCATGGTTCGTTATCAGTCCTCAGTTGTCAGTCGTCGGTAAGAGCCAGAGACGGACAGGATATTTACTTTCCAATGGCGGCGGCCAGGGTCTCGCCGATCGCCGCCGGTGACTTTGCGACACGGATGCCTGCCGCTTCCATAGCTTTGATTTTTTCTTTTGCGGTGCCGTGCCCGCCGGAAATGATGGCGCCGGCGTGGCCCATGCGGCGTCCGGGAGGCGCGGTCTGACCGGCGATGAAGCCGACGACGGGCTTTTTCATGTTTTTCTTGACGAAGTCGGCCGCGGTCTCCTCCGCATCGCCGCCGATTTCTCCGATCATGATTACGGCCTCGGTGTCGGCATCGTGATTGAACAGATCGAGCGCGTCGACGAAGTTGGTCCCGATGATGGGGTCGCCGCCGATGCCGATGGCGGTGGATTGCCCGATGCCGCGCTGGGTGAGCTGGTGTACGGCTTCATAGGTCAGCGTGCCAGAGCGGGAGACGATGCCGATCGATCCTTCTTTGTGAATCGACGCCGGCATGATGCCGATCTTGCATTTGCCCGGAGAAATGATGCCGGGGCAGTTGGGGCCGATGAGACGCGACTTGTGGGTCTGAAGGAACGACCAAGCCTTGACCATGTCGAGCGTCGGGATGCCTTCGGTGATGCAGACGATCAGGGCGACGCCGGCGTCGGCAGCTTCCATGATGGCGTCGGCCGCGAATGGCGGCGGAACAAAGATGACGGTCGTGTTCGCGCCAGTTTTCGCGAGGGCTTGCTGCACAGTGTCAAAAATAGGCCAGCCTTCGTGCGTAGTGCCGCCCTTGCCCGGCGTGACTCCGCCGACCACCTGTGTACCATAGGCCGCGCATGCCTTGGCGTGGAAAGTGCCTTCGCGGCCGGTGAGACCCTGCACAATCAGGCGCGTGTTCTTGTCTACCAGAATTGACATAGATGCTTGCTTCCTATCTGTTAAGCGACGGAATCATCGCCATTCGGTTGCGCCGTGTACACCTTTGGCAGCGGCCACAACCCGGTCGGCGGCGTCTTTCATGGTTTCGGCCACAATGAAGTTGAAGCCCGATTCCATCAGAATCTTTTTGCCTTCGGTGACATTGGTGCCTTCCAGTCGAAGCACAATGGGCAGCTTGATATTGGTTTTGCGCGCGGCCTCGACCACGCCGTTGGCCAGAGTATCTACGCGCAGGATGCCGCCAAAAATGTTGATGAGGACCGCTTTCACGTTCTTGTCACTCAGCAGGATTTCGAAGGCGTGCGCCACTTGTTCGGCATTCGCGCCGCCGCCCACGTCCAGAAAATTCGCGGGCAGGCCGCCGGCATATTTAATGATGTCCATGGTCGCCATGGCCAGGCCCGCTCCGTTCACCATGCAGCCCACGTTGCCGTCGAGCTTAATGTAGTTGAGGCTGTATTTCGAGGCCTCGACTTCGAGCGGATCTTCTTCCGTGATGTCGCGCAGTTCGCGCAGGTCGGTGTGGCGGAACAGCGCGTTGTCGTCAAACGTGACCTTGGCATCGAGCGCGAACATGCGTCCATCGGTGGTGGTGATGAAGGGATTGATCTCGATCAGGGAAGCGTCAGTGTCGAGAAAGGTCTTGTAGAGCCCCGCCAAGAACGGGACCGCGGCGTTGATCTGCGAGGGCTTCAATCCCAAGCGGGAAGCGATCTTGCGGGCCTGAAAGCCGCTCAGGCCGAGGCCGGGGTCGATGTATTCCTTGATGATCGCGTCTGGAGTTTCGGCGGCAACCTGTTCGATGTCCATGCCGCCCGCGGCCGATGCCATGAAGACCGGCAGGCCCTTAGAGCGGTCGACCAGAATGCCGAGGTACAGTTCTCTTTCGATGGGCAACGTTTCTTCAATGAGCAAGCGGCGGACGATGCGGCCTTCCGGGCCGGTCTGGTGCGTGACCAGTTTCATGCCCAGCATTTTGGCGGCGAGGTCGCCGGTTTCATCGACTGTTTTGGCAATTTTGACGCCGCCGCCCTTGCCCCGGCCACCCGCGTGGATTTGTGCCTTGACCACGATGCCGGTTGCGCCCTGGCTCAGCAGCGACTTCGCCGCGGTTTCGGCCTCTTCGCGCGTGGCTGCCATTACGCCGCGCGGCACGGCAACGCCAAACCGTTTCAAGATCGCTTTTGCCTGGTACTCGTGTATTTTCATGACATTCTTGTCTTGCCGCGGAATTCTCTGCCTACCTGGGAGGAAACCCAGTCTGCAAGGTTAGATATCGGCCAGCAAACTGTTTAGTGTATCGAAGGCCGGCGGATTAGGGCAAACGGCAGCGGAAGGAGGTGCGGGTGAAACTGATTTCGTTAAACGTGGCGCGTCCGCGGCTGACCGTCTACAAGGGAACGACTATCAGTACAGGCATTTTCAAACAGCCCGTTTCCGGGCCGGTCCACTTGCGCCGGTTGAATCTTGACGGTGACCAGCAGGCCGACCTTAGCGTGCATGGCGGCCCTTTCAAGGCGGTCTACGCTTATCCTTCGGAGCACTATCCGTTCTGGCGAAGAGAGCTGCCGGATTTCGAATTTCCCTGGGGAATGTTTGGAGAGAACTTAACGACAGAGGGCCTGCTGGAGAAAGAAGTTCATGTCGGAGATCGTTTTCAGGTCGGCTCGGCGGAACTGATGGCGCGGCAGCCACGGCTTCCGTGCTACAAGCTGGCGGCCAAGTTTCAGCGCGACGACATTCTGGAGCGCTTCCTGGTCAGCGGCCGCTGCGGTTTCTATTTCTCGGTAGAGCGCGAAGGAGTAGTGGCAGCCGGGGATGACGTCGAACTTGTGCGTAAGAACAAAAGCGGAGTCACGATCGCGGAAGTGATCAGACTCTTCATGAGCGATCGATACGACCGCCCCATGCTGCAAAAGGCAATTGCGACTGAGGAGCTTCCGGAGGACTGGCGCGAGAGGTTTGGAGAGCGATTGCGGAGGATTTCGGCCGGCGAGTGAGCCCCGGCGGTACGCGGCCTTAACTGTTTCGTGGTGAAATCTGGCGATGCCGTACAATTCCGGCTGAATAATCCATGATTCTCGACGCACTCCACCGCATAGCCAACTCGGGCGAATCGCTGGGCCGTGTCGACGCGCGTGCGGTCATGGCCGACGTGCTCAGCGGACGCTGCACCGACGCGCAGATCGCCGCGCTGCTCGTAGCGCTGCATATGAAGGGCGAGGCCGTGGAAGAAATCGTCGGCTTTGCCGAAGCGATACGCGACGCCGCAACGCCACTTCCAATGGCAGACAAGAACGGCGGGCCCCTGGCGGTAAGTGGGACGGGGCGCGATGCTCTGGTCGACACCAGCGGCACCGGCGGCGACGCGGCAGGCACGTTCAACATTTCTACGGCGACCGCGTTCGTGACTGCGGGGGCGGGCGTACGCGTAGCCAAGCACGGCAATCGCAGTATCAGTTCGAAATGCGGTTCGGCGGACGTGATTGAGGCGCTGGGTATTCGAATTGATCTGACGCCGGAGCGCTCGGCGCAATGCCTGCGGGAGGTCGGAATTTGTTTTCTTTATGCGCCGGCACTGCACGTTGCGATGAAACAAGTACAGGCGGTGCGGCGCGAGTTAAAAATGCGCACCATGTTCAATCTGCTGGGGCCGCTGACGAATCCCGCAGGCGCTTCAGGGCAGGTGGTCGGCGTGTACGCTGCCGACATGGTAGAGAAGCTGGCCGAAGCTCTAGGCATGCTGGGACGCCGCCGCGCCCTGGTGGTGCATGGAAACGACGGGCTGGACGAGATCACAATCACCGGGCCGACGCGGATTGCCGAGGCGCGCGACGGAACTGTACGCACGTATGAAGTGACGCCGGAAGAGTTTGGCTTGCCTCGCGCTTCGCTGACCGAGATTGCCGGCGGCGACGCGACGGAAAATGCCGCGATCATTCGCGACGTTCTAAGCGGCACGCCGGGGCCGAAAAGAAATGTCGTGTTACTGAATTCGGCGGCGGCGCTGGTAGCGGCAGGGCTGGCTGATCATTTGAAGGATGCGTTGCCGTTGGCGGGGAACGCGGTTGATTCCGGAGCGGCGCGCCGTAAACTGGAGGAGTTAGTCGGTTTTACTAAGCAAGCCTGACAGAAATGGGGTACTCCGCGAATTGAAATTGTTGGAGGCGGACATCATGAAAAAACTAGTGTGGATTGCGTTCCTGCTGGTGGCTGTGGCCGCATTCCCCCAGGACATCCAGATCAATCGCCAGAACAAGACCATTGCGGTCACCGCGGACGAGTCCGTTACGGCCGACGCCGAGATCGCCGTGCTTGCCATCGGCTATCACAACTACGCTCCCACGCAGGACGCGGCGTATCAGGATAGCGTTCGAGAATCCGCGAAGATCGTGCAGGCTTTGCTCGATGCGAAAGTGCCCGCGGAGAATGTCGAAACTGACAAGCTGCGTCTGGGACGGACCGAAGCCGAAGAAAAATGGACGGAGGAGATGAAGAAAGAGCGGCGCTTTGAGGCGCAGCAGTCCTGGCACGTGACGGTTTCAGCCGCGCAAGCGCAAGGCGTCGTGGACCTGGCCGTACGCGCCGGCGCCAACGAAGTGGACGACGTGGATTGGAACGTCGCAGACCCGGTTGCGTTGCAAGCGAAGGCGGGAGGGGCCGCGCTGGCGAAAGCAAGGACCATTGCCGACCAGATGGCGAAGGGGCTGGGTACGAAGCTGGGCGAGTTGGTGTACGCCAGCAATCGGGCGCCCGTGGCGAAGGCATACCGATACTCAACCGTCGTGAATACCGAAGCCGCGTTGCTCGCCAATCCCGAGCCCAAGCTGAGGCTGTTCCCGCAGAAGGTCAAGAGCGAAGCAACGGTTTACGCGGTGTTTGCCATCGAGTGAGCACAAGCCTCCATGCGAATGCCACGCGTCCGCAGCCGGCAAAGGCACTGCTAGAGACTCTTCGACTTCGCCGCTGCTTCGCATTCGCGAAGCACTGGCTCCGCTTAGGACGGAAAGGGGAGCACTCTTGCCTAAGCGATCTCCTGCTTTTGCAGATACTGGGCGATCTGCACATTCCACTTCAATTCGTGCGTCATGGTCTGGCGCAGCGCGGCGGCGGCATCCGGTTCTCCATGAACGAGATACGTTACGGCGGGCTGGTTCTTGAACGTATGCAGCCACTCCAGCAGTTCGCGGGGATCAGCGTGGTCGCTGAACTGTTCGACTGCAGCGACTTGCGCGCGAATTGGCACAGACTGGCCGAACAACTTCACCGACTGCGCCTTGTTCTTAATGATGTACCCGTTGGTGCCGACCGCCTGGTAGCCGATGAATATCACGAGGTTCTTGGGGTCGGGCAGGCGCTGGGCGAGGTGATGCATGACGCGTCCGCCGGTGACCATGCCGCTGGACGAGACGATAATGCATGGGGTGTGAACGGCGTTGATTTTCATGGAATCGTCACGGGTCGCGGCGAAAGTGAAGCCGGGCCAGGTGAGCGGCGAGCCGTACTTCTGGATCAGGTCCTTGGAGATTGCTGTGAACTCCTCGCGGTGCTTGAGAAAAACGTCAATCGCTTTGAGGGCCATGGGGCTGTCGCAATAGACGGGCACGCGCGGGATTCTGCCGTCTTCCATCAGTTGTTTGAGGATGAAGAGGAACTTTTGCGTGCGTTCAATGGCGAAAGCGGGAACGATGACGCTGCCGCCGCGCTTAACGCAAGTTGTGATAAGCGACGCGAGTTCAGGTAGCGGGTCTTCGTCGGGATGTTCGCGGTTGCCGTAGGTGGATTCCATCACCAGCACGTCGGCACTTTCGCCTTCCTGCGGGCCGGAGTGGACGACCTTGCCGGGAGCGATGGTTTGGTCGCGCACGCGGCCAATGTCGCCGGTAAAGAGCAGGCGTTTGCTTTGTCCGCCCACTGCGAGCTGAATTTCGGCCATGCACGATCCGAGAATGTGTGCGGCCGGCACAAAGCGGAACGAAAGCTCAGGGCAGATCTGGACGGTCTGACCTTCCGCGACTGGCTTCATGGTCTTCAGGCAATCCTGCGCTTCCGCCAGAGTGTAGAGCGGCAGGGCCGGAGTGTGGCTCGAAGTGTGGGTCTTGTTGTAGTAAGCCGCATCTTCTTCCTGCAGGTGGCCGGAGTCGGGGAGCACGATACCGCACAGGTCGATCGTTGCCGGCGTGGCGTAGATCGGGCCCTTGAAGCCCTCTTTGACCAGACGTGGAATCCAGCCGCAGTGGTCAAGGTGCGCGTGGGTCAGAATGACAGCGTCAATTTCCTTTGCGGGCACCGGCGTGTCTTGCCAGTTGCGGTCGCGCCATTCTTTTGGGCCTTGAAAGAGTCCGCAGTCGACGAGAACTTGAACGCCTTTTGTGCCGGTGCTGTCGTCGGAAGAGTTAATCAGATGCTTGGAACCGGTGACGGTCCCCGCCGCGCCAAGAAATTGAATGTATGCCATGTCAACACCTCCACACTTTGGCCCAAGACAGGCATTTCAAGCTATCACGGCCGGTTGTGGATGGGGAATCGAGACGTTGCGGTGCGGCTACTTGTTTTCTTCGGCCGCAACCTCAATCTTGAACGGCTTCATGGTCTCTCCGGACTCCGGCACGCTGCCGTCGTTGACAATTACTTCCTGCGGCTGCTTGGGCAGGTCAACGCGGACCACGGCGCTCGCGTGGGCGCGGATTTCAACCCGGCGAACGAGATCGCCACCTGCGAAGCGGATGCGAACCGGGACTTCCGCGCCGCTGCTGCCGTTATTTTCAACCGTTAGCGTAAGCAGATACGTGTCGTTGTTCTTGCGTGCGAAAGCGGAGGCGATCTTGAAACTGGGCAGGCTGCGGTCGTGGTCGACCCAGTCGTCGAAGAACCATTGCAGATCGCGCCGGGCTTGCTCCTGAATCAAGTGGGGGACGTAGGCTGCGTCTTTGTCGTCATCGGGACGATATGACGCAATGATTCTTTTCAGCGTGCCGTCGCCGAGCAGGTCGCGTAGCATCCACCACACATACATCGCTTTGGTCCGGTCGAGGCCGTCGGTTGAACTCTTCAGCAATGAACGGGACGTGTCATCGGCGGCTGCGGGCGCTGGTTTTGGCGGGGAGAATTCGCTGGTCGTCAAGCGATGCTGCTGCATGTAAGAAAGCGCAGCCTGGCGCCCCTGTTGGCTTTCGATGTACAAGGCTTGCGCGAAGTGGGCGAGGCCTTCACTGATCCATGCATTTGGTGATGAAAAAGCGGCGTGGGTCAGATGGTGGACGGCCATCAAATGCGCTGCCGTAGGATTGGCGGGGATCGGCGCCAGCAGCAATGAACCGTCCTCAAACGGGGAGGCATCCGGATTAGGTAGGGCAACCATGCTCGCGCCGTGCCGCGTTGCCCCAAACCAGTCGGTTACAAAAGCGGCCGCTTTCTCTGCGGTATCGCCATAGCCCACGCCCGCAGCCGCCTCCGGTGGCGGAGCATAGATGGTGATTGACGGGCGACTCACCAGAGCGAACAGCGCACTCGCGAAAGCAGGAACGGAAGCTCCAAGAGACTCATAGGAGCACTCAGTCCAGGGAAATTTCGGGCTCCCTCCGCGGGTCACTCCTCGCAATTCGAGTCGGTCGCAAATCAACGTGAGTGATGTTTCCTCCGCGGGAACCATGGGCAAGCCGAAATGAATTTTCATTTGGGCGTTTGCCTCTCGCGCCTTCCACCGCGCGAGCACGTCGAACAGGCTGTTCGGCTCCGCCAGATCGGCTGACTCAGTGGCGATGGGATACCAAGCAACGTAGCCAACGCCGCGCACGGCCGAGAATTGCGAGCTGATCTGGTCCCAGTCGGAGTTGAGCGCTTGCGCCTCCGGCGTGCCGATGCTGGTAAGCCGAGTCGCGTCGAGCACAATGACACCTTCATAGCTGATTTCAACCTCGACTGTGGCTCTCGGAGCGACCTCCTGGGGCAGCGTAACGATGGCTTCGGACAAAGCGCCGGTGTGATCGATATCGGACCGATACGGTTGGGCGACAAACTGCAGCGGAGTGTTACCAGCCTGAATGGAATGCCAGCTCAGCGACGATGAGAGCTGTAGCACGGCCAGCTTCTGCGGCGAAGGCGAATCGTTGCGAAGGGTTATCTTTCCTCGGACCGCGAGGCGGTGCTGGCTCGGGTCGAGCTCGACCTGTAAGTCATAGCTGGTGGGCGTAAAGGCTTCGCGGTCGAGAGAAAACGCGCTGGCTGTGACTGCGCAGAACAAAAGTGAATGCAGCGCAAGTCCCCGCAACTTCATTTTGATCTCGAAGATGTTTTCGCCGCCGCCGCATCGTGTGCTCGCCGCTGCCTGACGATCTCGTACAGCACGATCGCCGCCGCCACCGATACGTTAAGCGACGGCACGCTTCCCAGCATCGGAATCGAGACCAGAATGTCACACTTTTTCTTGACCAGATCGTGCAGGCCCTTGCCTTCGGCGCCCAGCACCAAAGCGCAGTCCATGTTGTAGTCAAGAGATTCGTAGGATTGCGGGCCGTCCTCGTCGAGGCCGACCGTCCAGATGTTCTGCAGCTTGAGGTCTTCGACGGTGCGGGCGATGTTGGTGACTTTTGCGATCGGCAGATGTTCGCTGGCCCCGGCGGAAACTTTGGCGACGGTACCCGTCACTCCCGCTGCGCGGCGCTCGGGAATGATGACGCCGTCGGCTCCCGCCGCATCGGCGGTGCGCAGAATCGCGCCGAGATTGTGCGGGTCTTCTATGCCGTCAAGCACGACGATCAGCGAGTGGGCGCCGCGCTTGGCGTCGATCACATCCTGCAGTTCTTTGTATTGCTTTGCCGAAGTGACCGCGACCACGCCCTGGTGCGCGGCGTCGCCGGCGATGCGGTCGAGTTCGGTGCGCTGCATGAAACGGATGGGTACGCCGGTCTTGCGGCAATCCTCGATCAGCCGTTGCAGGCGCAGGTCGTGGCGCTCTTTCGCCATGCCTACCCATTCGAAGGCGCGGCCGCGCGCCTTTAGCGCTTCGCTCACGGGATTGATGCCGAAAATTACGTGCATGAAGGCTCTAGTGTACCGGAACGGGCGCAGCTAGTTCTCGCGCTTGCCCTCGAGGAAACCCAGGATTTCCAGCGGTTCGGGACGCTCGGTGTAATCCTCGCTGGCCGAAGCGTAGAGTACGGTCCCTTCGCGGTCGAGAATGTAGGTTGCCGGAATGGGCAACTCCCAGGTGTCGTCGCCATTGGCGTTGGGCAGGTTGATGAATGTGCGGCGGTAAAGTGATTCCTGCTCGACGCCAACGCGATAGACCAGCCCGAATTGCCGGGCGACGCGATTGCCTGCGTCCGAGAATAGCGGGAAACGCAGCTTGTGCTGATCGTGCATGAACGAAGATTGCTTGACGGTCTGCGGCGAGATGACTACGAGTCTGGCGCCTGCGGCTTCAATCTGCGGCGCGATCTGATTTATGGCTTCCATCTGCCCCACGCAAAACGGGCACCAGCGCCCGCGGATGGCACAGAGCACGACGCGGCCATGGGCGAGAAGGTCGGAAGATGCGACCAGCTTGCCGTTGTGATTGGGAAGCTCAAACGACGGCGCTCGTCCGCCGACCGGCAGGATGCTCGTGGCGAGGCCGAGTTTCTTAAGTTCGGCAACCGCGTTGGCATGAATCGCCTGCGTTTCAGGCGGTGCGTATTGCGCGATCACGCTCTTACGATCTGCGAAGATTTGGCGGAGCGGACGCAGATCGCTCGCGTGAGCCGATTCCTCGAGGGAGCGCCATTTCATAAGGGATACGCACTGTCGGTTCTAAGCTGCCAGGCCTTCGAGACGCTTCGCTCAGGCTGATGTCTGAGGGCTGAAAGCCTTTTGGCAGCTACATTCCCGGCATCTTCATCGAGGCCATGCGCCGCATGAAGCTGCCTTTGCCCATCTGCTTGAACATTTTCTTCATCTGGGCATACTGGCGCAGCAGATTGTTTACTTCCTGCACG
>Ga0209698_10003200_pt1 | contig 18336 bp, 19 predicted proteins | sample LitLauG_LLR_2012_FD_187203 | JGI IMG/M metagenome (GOLD analysis project Ga0209698, IMG submission 187203) | Freshwater sediment microbial communities from Pennsylvania, USA - Little Laurel Run_MetaG_LLR_2012 (SPAdes) (version 2) | ecosystem: Environmental > Aquatic > Freshwater > Creek >...
ATATCGACGTTCAGTGCCACGCCGTGCAGGGTCCGGCGTTCGCCACGGCGATTGCGCTTGGTGCGCACCCCCACTGCGGCGATCTTGTGGGGTCGCGTGTCGAGGCGCGCCCACACGCCGGGGTAGCCCTCGAGTCGACCGACGCGGCCGAGTTTGCCCTCGGGGTCGAAGGCCTCGACCGTGGCGATCACCGCGTCCTCCAGCCGGGTCACGTGCTCGCGACCCGCCGCGGGGTCGTCACGCACGGTCACGACCGGCCAACCCACCGCTTGGCCCGGCGCGTGATACGTGACGTCACCGCCGCGGTCGGTGGTGACCACGTCGGCGTCGAGCAATTCGGCCGCGATCAAGAAGTGATCCTCCTGGGCGCGGATACCGCGCGTGTAGGTCGGCGGGTGCTCGAAGAGCAACACGTAGTCCTCGCTCGACTCGAAGAGCGCGCGTTGGAGATCGTCGGCCTCGGCGAAGCTCACGCGCCCCAGGTGACGCCGACGCAGCACTATCGCTCGCCGTTCACGTCGAGCCCACTGAGTAATTCGCCCACCCGTTCGAGGTAGCGGGTCGCCGCCGCGGTGTCGCAGACCCGGTGGTCGAACGTCAGTCCCACGATGACGCGGCGACCCACCTCGAGGGTGGGCACACCCTCGCGCTCGACGACCACCGGCACGCGCCGCACCGCGCCCACGCTCAAGACCGCCACTTGGGGCTGGATGATGATGGGCTCGCTCCACAGCGTGTTCGCGCTCGTCGCGGCCGCCACGGTGAAGGTGCCGCCCATCAAGTCGTCGGCGTTGAGTTGGCGCGACGCCAGGCGTTCGTCGAGCTCCGCGGTGCGTCGCGCCAGCGCGCGCAGGGTGAGTCCGGCGGCCGCGTGCACGACCGGCACCAGCATGCCGTCATCGGCCACGTGGCGCGTGAAGCCGACCGAGACGGTGCGGTGCTGGGTCAGTTGATCATTGGTGAACGTGGCGTTCAGGAATTCGAACTCCCCGAGGGCTCGCACCGCGGCGATGGTCACCACCGCTTCGTCGGTGATGGCGTAGCCCTCGCGGGTCTCGCGTCCCTGCGCGTCGAGTTCGTCGAAGACACTGGCGTCGAGCTCCACGGCGACGAAGCCGTGGGGCGTCGTCAGCACCGAGACGCTCATGTGCTGTCCCATGCGGCGCCGACCATTGGAGAGCGCCACCACGATCTCTTCGGTGGGACCTTGGGCCACCGCGCGCTCGGCGTCACGCCGGGTGATGGCTCCCCCCGCGCCGGTACCCGACACGGTCGAGGGCTCCACGCCCCCATCGGCCAAGATGCGACGCACGACGGGCGAGAGCACGACGCCCGGGCCACCGATCGAGGAGGAGGCCACCGCGGCCACCGCGGGCGCCACGGGCGCGCTACGTTCCGCGGTCGAGGGCGGCGTCGCTCCAGTGTCGGGAACCGCGTCGCCCCCACCCGTACCGGCAACCGCGGATTCGTCGATCACCGCGACGCGAGCACCGGTCTGGACCGTGTCACCTTCTTCGGCCAGAATCTGCACGAGGACCCCCGCGGCGGGCGACGGCATCTCCGAGTCCACCTTGTCGGTCGATACCTCGAAGAGGGGTTCGTCGCGCGCGACGGCGTCGCCCACCTTCTTGAACCATTGCGTGATGATTCCTTCGGTGACTGACTCACCCAGCGACGGGAGGGTGACGTCAGCCAACGTGAATGCCTCGACCCGCGAGGGCGAGCAACGTCTCGCCGAAGGTCTCCGACAGTGAGGGGTGTGGCTGGATCAACGCGGCGGCCTCCTCGGCGGTGGCCTCCCAGTTGACGGCGTAGTACCCCGCGCCCAGCTGTTCGGTCACCCAGGGCCCGGCCATGTGCACGCCCAGAATCTGCCCGGCGGTGCCGTCCGCACGCTTCTCGGCGATGATCTTCACGACCCCGTCGGTGTCACCGATGATCTGCGCTCGACTATTGCCACCGAAGGGATCCTTCTTCACGACGACCTCGTAACCGCGCTCCTTGGCGGCCGCTTCGGTCAAACCACAGAAGGCCACCTCGGGGTTCGAGTAGATCGCCCACGGCACGCGGTCGTAGTCGACGGGCACCACCGGCTCGCCCAGAATCGTCTTGATGGCGACGACGGCCTCGGCGAATCCGACGTGGGCGAGTTGCGGCGTGCCGGCCACGACGTCGCCCACGGCGAAGACGTTCGCGTTGGCGGTGCGCATATAGCCATCGGCGACCACGAAGCCCCGGTCGTTCACCTCGACGCCGGTTCCCTCACCCAGTAGTCCCTCGGTGCGCGGACGGCGACCGACCGACACCACCACCATCTCGACGTTCACGTCCTCGGCACCTTCCAAGTGCACGGCGGTGGTCTTCTTGCCCGGCGTGTGACCAGTGATCTTCACGCCCGTCTGGATCTCGATGCCGCGCTTCTTGAACGCGCGTTGCACGACGGTGGCCACTTCGGTGTCGCAGCCGGCGAGGATCGAGGGCAGGCCCTCGAGGATGGTGACCTGGGTCCCCATGTCGGCGAGCATCGACGCGAACTCGCACCCGATCGCACCCCCGCCGATGACCGCCGCCGTGGCCGGCAGCGCGTTGAGGTCGAGGAACTCGTCGGAGGTCAGGACGAACTTGCCGTCGACGTCAAAACCCGGCAGGGTGCGCGGGACCGATCCGGCGGCGATGATGACGTGGGTCCCCTGCGCCACGACGCCAGCGTCGGCGCCGTCAAGGATGGTGACCGTCTGGTTAGCGTCCAGTCGACCGGTGCCGTCGAAGATGGTGACCTTGCGGCCCTTCAAGAGGCCCGACACGCCCTTGTGGAGACGGTCGACGATCTCGTTCTTGCGCGACTGCGAGACGGCGAAGTCGACGCTCACGCCCTTGGTGGTGATGCCGAAGGCCGCGGAGTGTTCGAGCGTGCGGCGCACGTGGGCGGTCTCGAGGAATTCCTTCGCGGGAACGCAACCGCGGTGCAGGCACGTGCCGCCCACCTTGTCGCGCTCCACCAGTGCGATGTTGAGACCGGCGGCGGCACCGTACAGAGCGGCCGCGTACCCTCCGGGCCCGCCTCCGATCACGACCACGTCGAACTTCTGGACCTCGTTAGCCACGGTGCTTCCCTTCAAAGAGTCTCTACTATCCCCCGCGCAATCCTAATGAATTTGCCGGGCGTCGAACGCCGCTAGTCGCCCGAGGTGCGTCCGCGTTGACGATCGGCCGCCTCGGTGGCGAGCGCGTCGACGAAGTCGTTCATCGGGTCCCCCGAATGACCCTTGACCCAGGTGAAACGCACGTCGCGGCCCGAGTCCAGCACCAGGGGGATCAGCTGCTCCCACAGATCGCGATTGGCCACCGGCTGGCCCTGGGAGTTCTTCCAGCCGCGTCGCAACCACCCCGCGTGCCACCGATCATGAAAACATTTCACGACGTAGGTCGAGTCACTCACGATGTCGACGGGGCCCTCGGGGTGCGCGCGCAACGCTTCGATGACGGCGAGCACCTCCATGCGCTGGTTGGTGGTGTGCGCCGCGGCGCCGCTGGCGTAGGACTCGCGACCGGCCGCCCAGGCCCATCCTCCCGGTCCGGGATTACCGCGACACGAGCCATCGGTGTGGATGCGAATCACGGATGCCGGGTGATCCACGCGTCGGGATCGGAGCTGAAGCGGGTGACCGACGTCGGTAGGTCGCCGCGCAGCACCTGACCCAGCGTCACGTGTTCGAGCACTTCGCGCAGGGCCGCGCGCACCGCGACCCACACGTCGCGCAGATGCGTCGCCTCGCCTTCGTAGTGCAGGGTCTCAGGACGCATGCCGCGCACGCCGGCCATCGGACCCGACACCACGCGCAAGATGTCCGCGATCTGGATATCGTCGGCATCACGGGCCAAGCGAAAGCCCCCCTCGGGACCGCGCTGGGAGGTGACGAGCCCTCCGCGGCGAAGATCGGACATGATGGCGCCGAGGAACTTGGCCGGCAACTCCTGTTCCTGGGCGAGGTGCTCGGCACTGAGTGAGGTCGAACTGGCCGCCAGCGTGAGCAGGGCGCGAATCGCGTATTCGGCCTTGGCGGGAATCTGCATCCCCCCATTCTGCCCTACGCCAGGCCCACGCCGAGGGTGGTGGCCCTAGGGTGGTGGCCGTGTTCGATCTCGCCGCGCGCCGTCTGTACCTGTGCGTCGGGGTCCGCGAGGACATGGGCGATTTCTTGCCCGCCGTGTTACGCGGCGGAGTCGACGTCGTCCAACTGCGCGAGAAGGATCTCGGGGACGACGTGCGTCTCGCGCACGCGCGACTGATGGTGCCGATCTGCCGCGACTTCGGCGTCCCCTTCGTGATGAACGACTCACCCGAATTGGCGATGGACGCCGAGGCCGACGGCGTGCACGTCGGCCAAGACGACGTGTCGGTGGCGTACTGCCGCGACCTGCTCGGACCCGAGGCCCTCATCGGGCTCTCGACGCACGCCGACGACGAATTCGACGCCGGCCTCACGCAGGACGTCACCTACCTCAGCGCGGGACCCCTCGTGCCCACGCCCACCAAGCCCGGCCGCGAGGGAACCGGTCTCGAGTACGCGGTGCGCGCGCAGGCCCGCTCGGCGTTCCCCGTCTTCGTCACCGGTGGGGTGAACGCCGACAACGTGGCCGGCCTGGTGGCCGCAGGGTTGCGACACTTCGTCGTCGTGCGCTCGCTCACCCACGCGAACGATCCCGAGTCCGCCGCGCGGGCGCTGCGTCAGGCCATCGACCGGGCCACGGACGAGGCCTCGCACTAGCGGCGCCGCGTCAGCGGTGCCGGTCCAACCAGCCCAACAACGTCGCCACCATCCGCGGATCGGCGCGGAGTTGATGCCCGGCGCCTTGGATGATGCGCAGTTCGGCGCGTCCCTCCGCCGCCTGCAGCAGCGTGCGCGCGTCGGCCACCGGTATCTCGACGTCGTCCGAGCCGTGACCGATGAGGAGGCGGCGCGGGGGAATTTGCCCGATCGCCGCCACCGGGTCGACGCGCAGGACGTCGGCGCGCAACGACGCGGCGTCGAGCAGGTCCGCGGCGTTCCCGACCACGCCGGCCACCTGCACCGCGTGGTGCAGACTCTCCGCCTCGCCGCACCACCGCGAGAGATCTGCCGGCGACGCGAAGGTCGCCACGCCGCGAATGCGCTCGTCCTCGGCGGCGACGCGCAGCGCCAACGCCCCACCGAACCCGAACCCGGCGAGGGAGATGCGCGGTTCACCCTGGGCGACGCGCTCAATGATCACGCGCAGGTCGTTGGTCCACGTGGTGGCCGAAAAGGTGCCGGTGCTCGAGCCCACGCCCGAGAGGGTGCCGGTCGCCACCAGCCAGCCGGACTCGTTCGAGAGGTGTTCGGCCAACTCGGGCAGCAGCCCAGCGGCTTGGCGCCCCATGCCCATGGCGCGCGGGAGTCCGTGGACCAAGATCAGCACGTGATTGGCCAGGGGGCGGCTCTCGGAGCGCGCGATGCGCAAGTCCAACACGGACGCGCCACTGGTGAGTTGTTCGTGTTCGATCATGTGGCCCCCCATCGTAGGACAGACGTCGCCCCGGGCCTCTGGCATACTCGCGAGGTGGAGAACGTGGAGGTCGTCTGGTCCGACGCCGCGGCCGAGGTGTTCCGCTTCGTCGTCGGCCCCGTCGAGAACAACGTGTACGTCGTGCGCTGTCGGCGCACCGGCGAGGCCGCGCTGCTCGACGCCGCCAACGAGCACGAACGTCTCCTCGACGTGGCGCGCCACCTGGGGGTGACCTCGGTCCTCGAGACCCACGGCCACTGGGATCACATCGGCGCGGTGAGCGAGGTGCGCGAGGCGGGCATCGACGTCTGGGTGCGGGCCGAGGACGCGGCGCTGCTGCCCAGTTACGACCATCTCCTCGACGACGACGTGGTGCACCGCGTCGGTGACCTGGGACTGCGCACCATCCACACGCCGGGCCACACGCCCGGATCCATCTGTTTCTCGCTCGAGAACACCCCCGTGCTCTTCACCGGCGACACCCTGTTCCCGGGGGGTCCGGGAGCGACCTCGTTCGAGGGCGGCGACTTCTCCACCATCATCACCAGCATCGAGGAGCGCCTGTTTCGACCTTTCTCGGCCGACACCCTGGTGTGGCCCGGCCACGGGACGAGCACCACGATCGGTGACGAGCGACCCCACCTCGACGAGTGGGTCGCGCGCGGCTGGTAGGAACGCTCGCGTGGGTCCCCCGGTAGGCTGGGACCCGTGACCACTGCCCTTCTCGAACTGCGAAACCTCCACGTCGAGGCCGATGGCGCGCCCATTCTGCGCGGGGTCGACCTGGTCGTCGGCGCGGGCGAGGTCCACGCCCTCATGGGGCCCAACGGCGCGGGCAAGTCGACCCTCGCCAACGTCATCATGGGCCACCCTGGCTACGTCGTCACCGACGGTGCCGTACTCTTTCGCGGCGAGGACATCACCGCCTGGTCGCCCGACGAGCGCGCGCGCGCCGGTGTGTTCCTGGCCTTCCAGTACCCCGAAGCCATCAGTGGCGTCTCGGTCGTGCAGTTCCTGCGCCAGGCCATCGCCGCGCGCCGGGGGCTCGAGGAGCTCAGCGTCCTCGAGGTGCGCCTCGACCTCATGGAGTGGATGGACCGCCTCGGCATGGACCGCTCCTTCGCCGAGCGTCACCTGAACGACGGCTTCTCGGGTGGTGAACGCAAGCGCAACGAAGTGCTGCAGATGGCCTTGTTGACCCCGGCCCTGGCGCTGCTCGACGAGACCGACTCGGGGCTCGACATCGACGCCCTGCGCATCGTGGCGCGCGGCGTGCGCACCGTGCGCGACGAACACCCCGACATGGGCGTGCTCGTCGTGACGCACTACGTCAAGCTCCTCGAGGAGATCCAGCCCGACCAGGTCCACGTCCTCATCGACGGACGTATCGCGCGTTCGGGCGACGCGACGTTGGCCCAGGCCATCGAGGAGCGCGGGTACGACGAGTTGCGATCCACGGTGATCGGGTGACCTCCTTCGACGCCCGGCGCGTGCGCGGTGATATCCCCTTGATGCAGCGCGTCATCAACGATCACCCCATCACCTACCTGGATTCAGGTTCCTCGTCGTTGACGCCCCGCTCGGTCATTGAGGCGATGGATCGCTACTTCGAGCGTCACCACGCCAACGTGCACCGCGGCGTCTACCAGACCGCCAACGAGGCCACCGAGCTCTACGAGGGCGCCCGCGCCGCGATCGCCCGCTTCCTCCACGCGCCCGGCGGCGCCGACGAGGTCGTCTTCACTAAGAACTCCACCGAGTCGTTCAACCTCCTGGCCCGCTCGTGGGGCGTGGCGAATTTGGCGCCCGGTGACGTCGTACTGGTCAGCGAGATGGAGCACCACGCCAACATCGTGCCGTGGTTCCAGCTGCGCGAGAGCCACGGTATCGAAGTCCGCTTCATCCCCGTCACCGATGACTTCCGCCTGGACGTGAGCAACATCGAGGAGTTGATGCGCGGCGTGAAGTTACTGTCGATCACTGGCATGTCCAACGTGTTGGGCACCATCAATCCGGTGGCTGACCTCGCTCGGCTCGCGCACGAGCACGGCGCCCTCATCGCCGTCGACGGGGCGCAATCAGTGGCCCACTTGCCCACCGACGTGCAGGATCTCGACGTGGACTTCCTGATCTTCTCCGGACACAAGATGTTGGGGCCGACGGGCATCGGTGTGCTGTGGTCGCGAGCCGACATCTTGGCCGACATGCCGCCCTTCCTCGGTGGCGGCGGCATGATCAAGGACGTCAGCGTCGACGGGTTCAGCGCGGCGAGTGGTCCCGCACGCTTCGAGGCCGGGACACCACCCATCGCTCAGGCGGTCGGACTGGGCGCGGCGGTGCAGTACCTCGAAGGTCTGGGCATGGCCAACGTGGCCACCCACGAGAAGGAACTCACCGGTGACGCCCTGACGCGCCTGGCGCTCGAATTCGACGGGCGGGTGCGCGTCATTGGTCCGGCCGATACCACCGACCGCGGGGGCGTTCTCAGTCTCGACGTCGAAGGCGTGCACCCCCACGACGTCGCCCAAGTCCTCGACCAGTTCGGGGTCTGCGTGCGCCCGGGTCACCACTGCGCCAAGCCGCTGATGAAGCGCTTCGGCCTGTCGGCCACCGCTCGCGCCTCGTTCGGGCCCTACTCACTCGTCCGGGACACCGACGTCCTGCTCGAGGCCCTCACTCACGCCGTCGGGATGTTCGCCTAATCATGTCCTCCCTCGACGACCTCTACCGCGAAATCATCCTCGACCACTACCGGTCCCCGCGAAACCGTGGTGAACTGGCCCCACCCGCCCATCGCGTCGAGGGTTTCAACCCCCTCTGCGGTGACGAGATCGTCGTGTACGTCCGGCTCGAGGACGGCGTCGTCAAGGACATCAAGTTGACGGGCCACGGGTGTTCGATCTCACAAGCCTCCTCGTCGCTCATGAGTGCAGCCGTCAAAGGGAAGTCCACCGACGAGGTGCGCGCCACCATCGCCACCTTCAAGGACATGATGACCGCCTCCGAGGACTCCTCGAGTGAAGGTGACATCACTGCCGACGCGCAACTTCGCCGTCTCGGAGAGCTCGCCGCCCTGGCGGGCGTCGTGAAGTTCCCGGTGCGCATCAAGTGCGCGACCTTGGCGTGGAACACACTGAGCCAAGCGCTCGACGAAATGTCAATCTAATTGCGTAGTTAGTCTTTCTCGGCGCATCACGCGTTGACGATGCGCTCTTGCTAGGCGAGGGCCACACTGGTGCAATTGCCGATCACATTCCTCGACCGTCGAAGGGGCACGTCCAAAATGTCAGGGGGAAGAGGGTGCTTTTCGCGGAAGCTCTTGGCTAGTCACCCTATGGGGTGGACCACCAGTTTTCCTACGCCGGCCTCGACTTACCTTGGCTTCATAGTGCAACGACGGCTCCGGAAAAGAAATGGACCCGGTCTGGTCCCCGCTGGTTGGTCAAATCGAAGTCAAGAGTATCGTCCGCCTTCTCACGAATATTTTTCCTCGTGGCCAAGGTTCGACACGGTTCTTGTCGACGACGCACTACGCCCAAGGTGACTGACGGCGGCGGCGTCAGAGGATCACTCGGGACTACTTCGTGCAGGGAGTGGGATCGAAGAACTGGTCACCCTCGGGCAACGTGGTCGTGGTGACCGGAGTCGACGTCGCGGCCGCGACGTTGACGAGGAACTTCGCACCCGCCGAAGGAATCACGACGCTCGCCACTTTGGCCTTGAGAGTCGTAGTGGTGACGGCGATCACCGGCGGTGGGGTGACGACGCCGTTGGCGTTCACCGGGGGGTTCGTCGGTCGCATCAACTCATTGCCGAAGATGTTCACCAACGTTTGTTCGGCGGCCGGCTCCTGCACCACCAAATAGCCGTTCGTCACGCCGCCCCCCGGCGCCGTCGGCAGGGTCACCGTCTGGAGATTGGCGGGATCGATGTTGTGGAACTTGATCGCCAGTCCGACGAGCTCGCCCAGCGAGAAGTGGCTGTCCAACGCGATGCCTTGGGGCAACTTCGACAACAGCGAGTTGATGGTGAAGGGATTGTATTGCCCCTTGGCCTTCGCCAGCATGGCCTTGATGAATTCGTTCTGACGATAGATGCGACCGTAGTCACTCGTCACGTCGTAGTTCCACTGCCCGTTCTGGTACCAGGCGTAGTGACGGCTGCGCACCAGCGCCAGCGCCTGGAAGTCGGTGACCAGTTGGCACCCGGCGTGCGTGATGTTGAGCCCCGAGTAGGCGTCCTTGGCCGGGTAGGGGAAGTTCATGTAGACCCCGCCGAGGGCATCAGCGGTATTGATGATGCCGGCGAACCCAACGACGACCGTGTGGGCGATGGGAATGCCGAAGTTGGCGGTGATCGTCTTCGTGAGCAACGATGCGCCGTTTTGGAAGTTGACGTTCAGCCGGTTGAACCTCCCGTAGAGGTTCTGGTTGGCCAGCAAGGACACCACGGTGTCGCGAGGGATCGACAGCACCGTGATGGTGCGCTTGCCCGGGTCCACGTGCATGATCTTGATGACGTCACTGCGCTGGCCCGACACGGCCCCGCTCGAGGCGCCGGTCTGGGCCGCGACGAACCCGGTCAAGCCCACGCGCGAGTCCGAACCGATCTCCAAGATGTTGAAGGGTTGGTTGCCGATGCGCGCGACCTCGGCGTTGTTGTTGATCTTGGGGATCTGGCCGAAGCGCCAGTTGGCGTAGAGGTACCCGCCGCCGAGGAGGAGCACGATGACGCTCACCACCGAACCGGCGGCGATGAGAAGGCCGCGGTGGCGACGCCAACCGGTGCGCGCCGCCTTGGGCACGCGCGTCGAATGGCGAACGCCCGCCTTCTGGTCGATGGCCTCGCCCAGGGCGGCGAGGCGGTGAGCGTTGGCGAGACCCGTCACGCGAGTCTCGGCGCGACGCGAACGACCACGTGCCGCGTCAGAGGTTCCCGAAGACATTGCTCAACTTTACCAGTCGAACATAAGAATCGATTGTGCTTCTACCCAACTCGAAAGGGCTCGTAGCCGTCCTTCTCCAGGATTTCGGCGAGTTCCGGTCCGCCCGTGGCCACCACGCGACCCTCGCTCACCACGTGAATCGTCGTGGCGGTGAGTTCATGCAGCAGTCGGCGAAAGTGCGTGATGGCGAGCACGCCGCAGTCCCATTCGGTGGTGGCTTCTTGGAGGCGGCGCGCGACGGCGCCGAGCGCGTCGACGTCGAGACCCGAGTCGATCTCGTCGAGCACCGCGAACTTGGGTCGCAGGATCGCCAGCTGCACCATCTCGGCGCGCTTGCGCTCGCCGCCGGAGAGGTCGACGTTGACGAAGCGCTCGAGGACCTCGGGACGCAGTTCGACGCGACGCGCCTCGTCGTTCATGCGGTCGTGCAGCGACTCGGGCGACGCGCCGGCCGCGACCAGCATGTCGTAGGGGCGCACCCCGGGGACCTCCATCGGGTGCTGGAGGGCGAGGAAGAGTCCGTGGCGCGTGCGTTCGCTCGGCGCCAGGTCGAGCAGTTCCACGCCGTCCAACGTGACCGAACCCTCGAGGACCCGGTAGCCCGGGCGACCCGAGAGCGCGTGGGCGAGGGTGGACTTGCCCGAACCGTTGGGCCCCATGATGACGTGCACCTCGCCCGAAGACATGGTCAGGTCGAAGCCCTTCAACACTTCCTTACCCGCGACGTCGACGCGCAGTCCGGAAATCGATAACGTGCTCAACTCACCACCGCCTTCAGTCGTCCCGCCTCGGTGACGACGTCGTAGCGCGCCACGGGCCGCGTCGCGGGGAAGGAAGAAGGTTGGCCGTCCTTCAGTTGGAACATCGCGCCGTGACGGGCGCACTCGATCTCACACGTGGCCACGTCCACCTCGCCCAGGGCCAGGGAGAAGTCCTCGTGCGAGCACCGATCGTCCAGGACGTACACGTCGTCGTCGATGCGCACGACCACGAGCACCTTGCCGTCGCGGCGCACCTGCACCGCCTCACCGTGGACGTAGTCGTCGAGGAGTCCGAGGTCGATCGTGGTCACGGGGTCACGATCTCCACGTCGGCGAGCGTCGCGGCGATGTCGGCTTCGACGACGTCGGCTAGTTCGCGCGGCAGGGTCGCGAGCATCTCGTAGAAGAACCCCTGGATCATCAAACGCTCCGCGTCGGGACGCGCGACACCGCGCGACTCGAGGTACCAGCGCTGGAGCTCATCGAGGGGACCGACGCTCGAGGCGTGCGCGCACATGACGTCGTTCTCGCGGATGTCGAGGTTGGGCACGCTATCGGCGTGCGCGTGCGGCGACAAGAGCAGGTTGTGGTTCGTCTGGCGCGCGTCGGTACGCTTGGCACCCTTTTCGATCTCGATCAATCCGGTATATACCGAACGCGAGCGGTCGGCGACCGCCCCCTTGGAGAGCAGCGTCGAACGGCTACGACCCACCTGGTGGTACTGGCGCGTGCGAAAGTCGTGGACCTGATCGCCCGCGCCAAGGAACGTCGTGCGCAATTCGTTCTCGGCACCAGTACCGAGGAACTGCGCGTCATTGCGCGAACGGTTGTAGTGGGCCCCGAGCGAGATGACCGCCTGGCGCAGTCGCGCGTCACGACCGAGGCGCCCCGTCGAGCGCGCCACGTGCCACGCGCTGGCGTCGAGGCGTTGATACGTGCTGACCTGGAGCGCCGCGTTATCGGCCAGATCGAATTCGGTCAGGGGAACCACGAGCGCGTCACGACCACCGTCGAGGTACTCCACGACCGACACCTGCGCCGACGTCTCGACGACGATCCGCACCTGGGGGAACGACTTCGATGACTGCGTGGTGTTGACGATCAAGATGGGGGTGGTCACGTTCGTCTTGGCGCTCACCGTGAGCGTCACCGTCGCGGGCGACAGGGCGCAATTGAGTTGGGCGAAGGCGTCGTTGTCGTAGTGCGACGCCCACGTTGAGGCGACGCTCTCGACGCTCACGCCGTCGAGGTGGCCACGCACGTCCACGACGGCACCGTCGACGAGGTGCACCACCAGGCCACAGCGCGCCGCCAATTGAGCCGCGAAATCCGACAGCGCCGGCGCCTCGCCCGACGTCGGGTCCGCGTAGCGGTCGAGGTCGAGTTCGCCCAGGGGCGCGTAGCGCCAAACCTCGTCCACGGTGGTCGGCAGCCCGAGCGCGGTGAAGGCGTCCCACGCGGCGCGCCGGTTCATGGCGTCGCTCGAGGCGTTGATGGTGGCGAGGGCGTAGTCAGTGAAGGTCATGAGCGAGGGCCAGGGAAGTGTATCGGGGCGACGCCAGCACCGGCGCGCCCGACGGAGTCCTCAGCGGCGCCAGAACTTCCAGCCACGACGCTGCTTCTTCTCCATCTCGTCGAGGTAGCGGCGACGCTCTTCGAACAACTCCGGCGCCACGGCGTCGATGATGTCGCTCGCGGCGTTGAGGATGTCGCGGCGCTCCTCCACCGGCACGTCGGGCGCCGGAGGTTCTTCCACGTTGGGTCGTCGCGCCAGCGATCCGTGCGCCCACCCGACGTCGGCGAAGCGCCGCTCGTAGGTGAGACAGTTGTCCGGGCAGCTCCAGGGCTGGTCGGGCGCGTTACCGAGGACGCAGAACCGAGCGACTTCGCCAGAGGCGTAGGTACGACTCTGGAAGTGCTTGCATTCCTCGCGCATTCCCATGTGAACTCCATTGTGTCACGCTCACGGCGCGGACTCGACCCGGGACCGGGCCGAAAGTCCTAACCGATCGACCCTTCCATCTGAAGTTCGATGAGGCGTGACCACTCGACCGCGTACTCCATCGGCAGCGTGCGCGTCACCGGCTCGATGAAGCCATTGACGATCATGCCCATCGCTTGGGTCTCGGTCAGCCCGCGACTCATGAGATAGAACAGTTGATCGTCCCCGATCTTCGACACGGTCGCTTCGTGTCCGATGGAGGCGTCCTGCTCGCCGACCTCCATGTAGGGCTTGGTCTCGGAGGTCGACATCTCGTCGAGCAACAACGCGTCACAGCGCACGAAGCTCTTAGCGCCGGTCGCACCCTCCTCCACCTTGACCAATCCGCGATACGTGGTGAGACCGCCGTCCTTGGAGATCGACTTCGAGACGATGGTCGAGGTGGTCTCGGGAGCGCAGTGCACCATCTTGGCGCCGGCGTCTTGAATCTGACCGGGTCCCGCGTAGGCCACCGACAGCACCTCACCCGACGCCTTGGGACCCATCAGGTAGACGCTGGGGTACTTCATCGTCAAGCGCGAACCGATGTTGCCATCGATCCACTCGACGTGGGCCTCCTCCTCGGCGCGAGCGCGCTTGGTCACGAGGTTGTACACGTTGTTGGACCAGTTCTGGATCGTCGTGTAGGTGATCCGCGAACCCTTCAGCGCGACGAGCTCCACCACCGCCGAGTGCAACGAGTCCGTCGAGTACACCGGGGCGGAGCAGCCCTCGACGTAGTGCACCTGACTGCCCTCGTCGGCGATGATCAAGGTGCGCTCGAACTGACCCATGTTCTCGGTGTTGATGCGAAAGTACGCCTGCAGCGGCTGGTCGACGTTGACGCCGGGCGGCACGTAGATGAACGAGCCACCGCTCCACACCGCGGAGTTCAGCGCGGCGAACTTGTTGTCGTTGGGCGGGATGACCGTACCGAAGTACTTGCGCACCAGTTCGGGGTACTCGCGCACCGCGGTGTCCATGTCACAAAACAGCACGCCGAGTCGCTCGAGGTCCTCGCGATTGCGATGGAACACGACCTCGGATTCGTACTGCGCGGTCACGCCGGCGAGGTACTTGCGCTCCGCCTCGGGAATACCGAGGCGCTCGTAGGTGTTCTTGATCGCGTCGGGGAGGTCCTCCCAGCGCTCGACGCGATTCTCGGTGGGCTTGATGTAGTAGTAGATGTCGTTGAAGTCGAGGTCGGGCATGCGCCGCGCGAACCAGTCAAGCATCGGCTTTCGTTCGAAGCGCTTGAGGGCGTTCAGGCGGAAGTCGAGCATCCACGGCTGCTCGTTCTTGATGCCCGACATCTCGCGCACGATGGCCTCGTTGATGCCCTTCTTGGGTTTGAAGACGGGAATCTGGTCGTCGGACCAACCCAACTGGTAGCGGCTGAAATCCAAATTGTCGACAGTCATCGCGCTCCTCCGTGGGATTATCCCTACGCCCATAGTACTAACTCGCGGCACGAGTTCGACCGAAAAAATTCGCTATCTGGCAGAGTGGTGGGATGTCCACAGCACCTCGCGTCGAGCAACGTCCCTTCGAAATTACCCGCCACGGCGACACCCGTGTCGACCCCTACTACTGGCTACGCGACCGTGAGGACGAGGCGGTGCTGGCCCACCTGCGCGCCGAGAACGACTACCTGGCCCGCGAGCTCGCTCCCCTGGCCCCCCTCGAGAATGAACTCTTCGAGGAGATCAAGGCCCGCATCGAGGAGACCGACATCTCGGTGCCCACGCGCCGTGGCGACTGGTGGTACTACGAGCGCACGCGCGAGGGCCTGAACTACCCCATCAGCTGTCGCGTTCGTGTCACGCCCGGGGTCGCGACCCCGCCCGAGATCACCCCCGACGCAGTGGTGGAGGACGAACAGGTCATCCTCGACGAGAACCTCGAAGCCCAGGGACACGACTTCTTGTCCGTCGGCGTGTTGGCGGTGTCCCCCGATGACGCCTGGGTCGCGGTGGGCACCGACGTCGAGGGTGACGAGCGTCATCGCGTCACCGTCCGGCCCCTGGCCGGCCAAGCCGGGGTCGACGACACTCTCGACGACGTCTACTACGGCTTCGCCTGGGCCGGCGACAGTCGCCATTTCTTCTACACCCGGGTCGACGACGCGATGCGTCCCTGGCAACTCTGGCGTCACGAGCTGGGCACGTCGGCCGACGCCGACGTGCTGGTGCTCCAAGAAGACGACGCCCAGTACAACGTGTCGGTCGGCCGCAGCCGCGACGACGACGTCATTGTGGTGTGCGTCGCCTCCTCGTCGACCTCGGAGTACTACTACCTCGAGGCCCTGACACCCACCGCACCGCTTCGCCTACTCGAGGCGCGTCGCCAGGACATCGAATACAGCGTGGAGCACCTGCGCGACAGCGCCGGGCGCCGGTGGTGGCTTAAGATCACCAACGAGGACGCCACCGACTTTCGTCTGCTGGTGCGCCGCGTGGGCGAGGACACCCCGTGGCGCGAGCTCATCGCCCATCGGCCCGGCCGTCGTCTCGACGGCGTCGACACCTTCGCCACGTTTCTGGCGCTCTCCGAGCGCGTCGACGGTTGCGCCAGCGTCAGCGTCGTCGAGTTGCTCGAGGGCGACGACCCCTTCGGCGACGACCTCGCGGCGCGCGCGCGGGTGGTCGACGGCGGACCCGCGCCGACCACCGTCGCCCTCGCGGCCAACGCGGTGCACGAGGCGACGACGCTGCGCGTGGTGATCACCTCCCTGGTGACGCCGCGGCTCATCGCCGATCTCGACGTGGCCAGTGGGGAGCTGACGGTCCTGCGTCAACAGCGCGTGCTGGGCGGCTACGAGCCGTCGCGCTACGTGACCGGCCGCCTCTGGGTGCGCGCGAGTGACGGCGTCGACATCCCGGTGTCGGTGGTGGCGCGTCGCGACCTGGTCGAGGTTGACGCCGCGGGCGCCCTCACGGCGCGCCAACCGGCTCCGTTCTTGCTCTACGGCTACGGCAGCTACGAGATCTCGATCGACCCCGCCTTCTCCTCACTGCGCCTTTCGCTGCTCGACCGCGGCATCATCTTCGCCATCGCCCACGTCCGCGGCGGTGGTGAGATGGGGCGTTCCTGGTACGAGATGGGCAAGCTCGCCCAGAAGCCCACCACCTTCAGCGACTTCGTGGCGGTGGCGCGACACCTGGTCGACGCGGGCTGGACCACGCCCGCGCAGCTCGCGGCGCGCGGTGGTTCGGCGGGGGGACTCCTCATGGGTGCGGTCATGAACTTGGCGCCGGACTTGTTCCGTTGCGTCGTGGCCGAAGTGCCCTTCGTCGACGCCCTCACCACCATGCTCGACGACACCTTGCCGCTGACGGTGGGTGAATGGGAGGAGTGGGGCAATCCCGACGCCAGTGCCACCGCCTATCGCACGATGAAGTCGTACTCGCCCTACGACAACGTGCGCGCCACCAATGACGACGGCTCGCCGCGCGTCTACCCGCACCTCTACGCGGCCGGCGGGCTCAACGACTCGCGGGTGGGTTTCTGGGAGCCCGTCAAGTGGGTGCTCAAGTTGCGCGACGCCAACGCGGACAACGTGGCGTACCTCAAGACCGAGATGGGCGCCGGCCACGGTGGGCCGTCGGGGCGTTACGACGCCTGGCGCGACGAGGCCCAGGTGCTCGCCTACCTGGTGAGTGAGATCGCCCCGGACGCCATCAACTCGAGCCCGTTGAGTCCAAGTCCCGCGTGATGCGTACTCGGCTGTAGTCCCCACCAGGTAGCGACCCCCACGGCCGCTACCAGAACGGCGATCACCAGGGCCACCATCACCCGACGGCGACGGCGAATGCGCGGTGGCGCCACCCGCCGCATGGAGCGGTCGAGGGCCCACTGCTCGTCGTGTCGCAGGTGCGGGGGGCTCAGCGCGTCTCCCGGACCGCTCACCGATTCGCCGAACACGCGGTCCGCGACGGGATCGATGCGGGGGCGGCGCACCTCGTGATGCTCGGCCGGTTCGCTCCCGTCCACGATGCGAAATCCTCGCGAGGGGGTATAGGGCGACGGCGGCAGTGTCGGACGGACGTCACGGCGCGACGCGGCTGACGAACGAGTGCGGCGCCCTCGCAGGATTGCCGCGCCGAGGAGGACGACCAGGATGAGTCCTCCCGCCACTTGCACTAGCACCACGAGGTCTCCTTCGCGCCCGACTCTTCTCCGGTGACGAACGTCAGCGTAGTCAGTCGGGCAGTGCTAAGCGAGTTCGGTGAAGCCTCCGCGAAAGTAGAGCAGGGGATGGCCGGAGAAGGACTGGGCGTGGGTCACCTCGACCACCACCACGTCGTGGTCACCGTGGGTGGTTCGGGCGACGACGCGTCCTTCGATGTGCGCGAGGGCGCCCTCGAGCAGGGGTGTTCCCGTCGGACCCTTCTCGTACGGCGTGCCGTCGAACTTGTCGATGCCCGAGGTGGCGAAGCGGCGCGCCAAAGGTTCCTGGACGGACGACAGGACGGAAATACCCAAGAGCTCGCTGCCGCGCATGGCGCTCCAGGACTGACCGTCGCTCCCGGCGGCGAAGGTCACGAGCGGTGGCGTCAACGACAACGAGCCGAAGGTCTGACAAGTGAAGCCCGCCGGACCCGAGGACGTCGTGGCGCTCACGACGACGAGACCGGTAGCGTAGTGGCCGAGGACTTCCTTGAAATGCGCGACGTCGAGACTGTTCACGCCCGCACCCTACCGGGCGGCCCGCGGGTCGTCGGTCAACGAGACCCGCCCGGGGGTGGTCTCGATGAGTCCCTCGCGGACCAAGTGGTCCACCAATCGCGTCACGCGCTCGGTCGCCACGTCGGAGAGAGCGGCGTGCAGTTCCGTTCGCTCTCGCGGCGACCCGGCCAGCTCCTTCAAGATCCGACCACGGACCTGACGGTCCGAACCATCGAAGGTCATCTGCGATCGCGACACCGCCGCCGAGCGCGGCGCCGGATCAGGTCCCCCCGCGAGGCGCCAGCGACACTGGCGTCGAAGGGCGCATCCGTCGCAGCGCGGGGTGGCCGAACACCACTGCGCTCCCAGGTCGAGCATCGCCTGGTTGAACGCCGCCGCGTCCTCGCGGGGCAACAGTCTCGTCGCCAACTCCTGGGCCTCACGCGGGGCCAAGG
>Ga0209698_10003202_pt1 | contig 18330 bp, 20 predicted proteins | sample LitLauG_LLR_2012_FD_187203 | JGI IMG/M metagenome (GOLD analysis project Ga0209698, IMG submission 187203) | Freshwater sediment microbial communities from Pennsylvania, USA - Little Laurel Run_MetaG_LLR_2012 (SPAdes) (version 2) | ecosystem: Environmental > Aquatic > Freshwater > Creek >...
GACATCCACGCCAACACCAAGGGGTACGCCTTCATCGGTGGCCTGGTCGTGGCCAAGCTGGCCTCGTTGCCTGCGCTCTAGGCGATCCACCCGCCGGGCGCGCCCGGCACCGGACGCATCCACCGCCCCCGGCCCGTGCCGGGGGCGGTGCGCGTCCCGGGAACGGCACCACCCTCGACGCAGCGGTCGACGCCTGTCCGCAACTGTGGGACCTATGTCATTGACGCCATGAGCCGGGTAGCGCACGATGGGTCCGTGGAACGCCGCACCGTCGTCATCGTCGCCTACGCCGGCATGCAGTCGCTCGACGTGGCCGGTCCCTTCGAGGTGTTCGCCGGAGCCGGGCGTGCCGCGGAGGCCCACGGGATCGCCGCCTCCTACGACGTGACCGTGGTGTCGCCCGACGGGGGACCCGTGGTGTCCGAAAGCGGACTGGTGATCGGGAGCGCACCGTTGGCCGACGGTGGCGGACGGATCGACACGTTGGTGCTGCCGGGAGGCGGGGGAGTGGGGGCGGCGTGCGACGACGAACGACTGGTGGGATGGGTGGCCAGCGCTGCCCGCCGCTCCCGCCGCGTGGCCACCGTGTGCTCGGGAACCTTCCTGGGCGCCCGGGCCGGCCTCCTCGACGGCCGACGGGTCACCACCCACTGGGCCCGTGCCGCAGAGCTGGCCCGTGCGTATCCTGCGGTCGAGGTCGACCCGGATCCCATCTACGTGCACGACGGCAGGATCTGGACGAGTGCCGGGGTGACCGCCGGGATCGACCTGTCCCTGGCGCTGGTGGAAGACGACCTGGGCCCCGACGTGTCCCAGCTGATCGCCCGGTGGCTCGTCATGTTCGTGCACCGACCCGGTGGCCAGACGCAGTTCGCCACGCCCGTGTGGACCCCGAGGGCGGCCCGCTCCGCCGTCCGCGACGTCCAGGCCCGTGTGGAGGCGGACCCCGGGGGTGACCACCGGGTGTCGGTACTCGCCGAGGTGGCATCGATGTCCGAGCGCCACTTCTCCCGGCTCTTCACCGCCGAGGTGGGGGAGACGCCCAGCCGCTACGTGGAGCGGATCCGCACCGAGGCGGCCCGACACGAACTCGAGTCCACCCCGGACACGCTCGAGGTCATCGCCGCCCGCTGTGGATTCGGCACGTCCGAGACCCTCCGGCGCACGTTCCAGCGCCGGCTGCACAGCAGTCCGGATGCCTACCGACGCCGATTCGGCCGTAGCAGGCCGGACCGCCTACCGACCGGAGGGACCCGACCATGACCGAACGGAGCGACCGCATCCAGGTGGCCATCCCGCTGTTCGACGCCTTCACCGCACTCGACGCCATCGGCCCCTACGAGGTGCTGCAGCGGATCCCGACGATCGACGTCGTCTTCGTCGGGCACGTCCCCGGCGAGGTCCGCAGCGACAACGGGATGCTCGGCATCACCCGGGACGCCTGCTTCGAGGACGTGACGGCGCCGGACGTCCTCGTGTTCCCCGGCGGCTTCGGCACCCGGGTCCTCGAACACGACGACCGGGTCCTGGAGTGGGTCCGGACGGTGCACCGGTCGACCACCTACACCACCTCGGTGTGTACGGGGGCCCTGGTCCTGGCCGCAGCCGGCCTGCTGGACGGGCGGACGGCAACGACCCACTGGGCGGCCTACGCCGAACTCGAACGCTACGGGGCCACCGCAGTGGACCAGCGGGTGGTGGAGCACCTCGACGACCGGCTCATCACGTCGGCCGGAGTGTCCAGTGGCATCGACATGGCCCTGCGACTGGTCGAGCTGCTGGTGGACCGCACCGCCGCCGAAGCGGCACAGCTGATGGTCGAGTACGACCCGGCTCCACACGTGCGGTCCGGTTCGGTCGCCACTGCGTCGGATGAGACGATGACCCGGGTGATCGAGTACGCCTCGGTGGGACGCCACTGAACTGCACCGTCCGGGCGGTGCGGCTCCCCCGGGAGGGGCCTCAGCCCACCCAGTCCGGATCGGGCTCGCAGTAGAACTCCACCAGGCTGTTCATGGTGAGACCCTGCGGCGTCCACTCGACCTCGGCACCGTCGAGTTCGCGGACCAGCACGGTCGGCCGGAAGGCGTCCGGGTCGACCAGGCCATGGAGGAGGAGTCCCTCGGCGATGGCCGACAGGAGGGACGCCACGTCGTGCATGGAGTACTGCGGACGGACCCGCCATCCGCACGCCTGCAGGCCGAGGGTGTAGAGCTCCTCGTAGCGGCGCGTGAGTCGGGCGTTGGTCTCGCGGTACGAGGCCAGCAGCGGGTTGTCGCCCGACGTCGCCTGACTGGCGGCGACGTAGGTCACCAGTGCCATCTGGATGGTGGCCGCCGACGTGGACGCGGCCGACATGTACTGCCCGCACGCCACGCGGATCAGCTCGGCCAGGGAGGCCCGTCGACACTCCGGCGTGGACACGTCGACCAGGTCGATGGCGGAGGCCAGCGCCTCGTAGGTGAGCGCGACCTCCTCGTCACCCTGGAAATTGGCGACCGAGTTGATGACGTCGAGCTGGAACTCTTCCTGGTTGTCCCAGATCCGCCCGATGACCGAGGCGTTGGTGATCCGGATCCCCCGGGTGGCCTCCACGTGCGAGAGCACCCGCTTGAACGACAGGTGCTCCGCTCCGGTGCCCAGGCCCTCGGACAGGAGGACGTCACGCCCGGCATCGAGGACGATCGACCTCAGCTCCTCCCGTGAGCGCCGTGCACGGGCGGGCCGCGACGCTCCACGGGATGCCGTGTCGAAGGGGACCGCATCGACTCGTTGGGTCGGGAGAGTGGCCATGCAGTCACACAGCGTATCGGGAGGTCGCGGCACGTGCGATGCGTGTCTATACAGAAAGGCCACGAGCGGGCCGGTTCCGGGCGTAGGCTTGGCGGGTGTCCGTACCGGTGGACCAGATCGTCACTGCCATCGAAGACCTGCTGCAGGCCAACCGCGAGACCCGTGCCACGCTCGAGGCGACCGACGTCGTACTGGGCCACGGACTCGACGCCCTGGACTCGGGAGAGGACCTCGTCAGCATCCTGGCGACGATCCCGGTGGCTGCCTACCGGCAGGCCACCCAGGACAACTCCGACCGGCTCAACCTGGCCCGGCACCGCCTACGGGTGCTGGTCATCGCCGCCTGTGCCGAGTCCGGGATGACCCCCCGGGAGATCGCCGGGGACTGGGGTATCTCCCGCCAGCGCGTGGACCAGTTCCTGCAGGAGTACCGGAGGTCGCAGGACGGCTGAACGGTTCGAGTCCGCTCACGGGCGGAGGTACCGCCGACCCACCGAGGGCGAGGTCATGGCCCGCAGGAGCGCGCTGTAGTCCACATCGAGTCGGATCTCGGACCCGACCGCAGGGGAGGGTCCCGTGGTGCGCAGCACGAGGTGGTCGCTGCTGGCGCCGAGGACCTCGAACCCTTCCTGGGCCACCACGCCGTCCACGTCCAGGTCCTGGCGGCCGAGCGCCACGATCACCCGGTGCTCGTCGAAGCCGTCACCCGGACGGTCGTCGGGCACACCGAACGCGGCCCGGCCCCGGGCCCCCCGGGGCCGGGACGGTTTGCGTCCCGACTCGATCACCTCGCCCACCAGGGAGCATGCGTCGGCACGGAGGCCGTCGACCACCGACCGTCCGATCGGCTCGCGCCCCAGGAGCAACGACTCGCCGAGCCGGAGGTGATTGACACGGCCCACGTCGACCCCCGGGGTCATGGCCCACGGCAGATTGGCCGAGTTGCCACCGGACACCACGGCGAGATGGATCCCGAAGGCCGCCTCGACCGCCACGGCCAGCGCCGTCAGCTCCGCCATGTTGGCCTCGTCGGGGATGACGCCGCTCTGGCACGCCAGATTGGTCCCGATGCCCCGCAGCGCCAGACCGGGCAGCTCCAGGACCCTGTGGACCGCATCGTGCAGGTCACCGGGCATGATGCCCTCACGTAGGTCCCCCAGTTCGACCATCAGCACGATTCCGTGTGTCCGGTGCAGGGCACCCGCGGCTGCCGACAGACGGGCGACGACGTCGGGCTCGCTGTTCAGGCTGGTGTCGGCGCTCGCCACCACACGGTCGGCCTGACTGATCATGGGGGAGCGGACCAGGGTGATCGGGGCGGTGATCCCCCCGTGACGGAGGCGCTCGACGTTTTCGATCCGGGACTCGCCGAGTGAGGTGGCACCGGCCGCCAGGTAGGCACCGGCCACCTCGGGTGAGCCGAGCGTCGCCTTCGTCACCCCGCAGACCTCGATGCCGAGCGGGCCGAGGCGCTCCACCAGGGCCCGTGTGTTGTGCTCGATCCGGTCGAGGTGGACCTCCAGCCTCGGGGCGGTCACGAGGCCCGGGCGACCGGCTTCCGCTCGAGCTCGGGGAACGCGGCCACCACCATGTCCACGAGCAGCTCCGTCGGCCGGGTCAGGGCGTCCGTGGCCGGGATCCCGAGCTCCGCCTCGTACCGCACGATGGCCGCGCTGACCTCGGCGTCGGTCATGTTCTCGTGGTTGATGGTGAGTCCGATCACCGTCGTGTCGGCAAAGGTCTGGATGAGGTTGATCTCGCTGGCCGGGTCCGGAGTGGGGACGTCGGCGAAGTCTCCGAGCTTCCGGCGCGACGGCGCGTGCTGGAGGATCACGCCGTTCGGACGGCTCCCCCGGAGGATGAAGGTGGAGCTCAGATAGGCGGGGTGGCTGAGTGCGCCCTGGCCTTCGATCACGATGACGTCCGGTCGTTCGGCCTCGAACGCCTCGACCACGACCGCCTCCATCTCCCCCGAGCAGAACTGGCAGGGGATGGCGTCGAGCGCGACGCCATACCGGGCGCCCTGGATCAGCCCGGTCTGTCCGGTGCCCACGAGGACGGCCTTGATCCCCTGGTCGTTGAGGGCCTTGGTGAGGATGGTGGCGGTGGTGCGCTTGCCGATGGCACCGTCGGTGCCGAGGACGGCGATCCGCGGACAGGTGACCTCGTCGATCCGGCCGCTGAACATCCGGAGGTCCTTCTTGTCGCGCGGCCGACGCACGTCGAGGATGGGCACGCCGTTCGCCACCGCCGCGGCTGCGAACTCCGGGTCGTCGTTGAGGAACTCGTGGAGTCCGTTGACGATCCCCATGCCCTGGTCCATGGCACCGAGCAGCACGCCCCGCTCGCCGGTCGAGAGCATGCCGCTGGTCGGGGCCATGCCGAAGATCAGGAAGTCCGGCGGGGACCCGTGCCGTCGCACCGCCTCCGCCAGGTCCGCCACCACCGGGATGCCGTTCGGCCCGTCACCCAGCAGCACCCCGGAGTCGTGCCCGGCCTGGGTGCCGTCGATCACCGACAGGATCTGGTAGCGCTCGGAGTGCCGGACCAGGCCGTTGGCCGTCTTGCCGTCGGCCGCACCGAAATTGGCCTCGCAGTAGACGACGGCGGTCGGGCGTGTCCCGTGCACGGCGAGCCGGGCGCGCGGAGGCAGTGCGGGAACGTTGGGACTGGGGGACATGGTTCTCCTCGAGACGAGCTCAGAGGAGGCGACGGGGTGCGTCCGGTCGGAACGATCGGAGGCAACGGGGGTCCCCACTCAGCGTGGAAGCCAAATCTACCGGACTTCGGGTCACCCCCGCTGACGGTGGCTCCGTCGGCGCCCCGATCGGCGATTCTGACGAGGGCTCGCCTGCGAGTAGTGTCTGCCTGGGCCGATGAGGGCGCTCGCTCGGCGAGCATCTGCAGTCGGCCCGCTTGTGACGGCGCACCCTTCACCGAATGTGCTCCTGAGCAGGGACGGGCTGTGGCGCAGCTTGGTTAGCGCGCTTGACTGGGGGTCAAGAGGTCCCGGGTTCGAATCCCGGCAGCCCGACCACGTGAGTACGAGGAGCCGGTACCCCGATCGGGGTGCCGGCTCCTCCTGGTACCGCCCTCGGTGCGACCACGGTGGTGCGCACCGACCGGTGGGATGATCACCTGCTCCTCCGGCACCACCGGCGCGATGCTCACCCCGACTCCGGCTGGCACCCACGCTTGCCCACCCGTCCGGGCGTCGACGCCGGCCCGACCTGCGGTGGTGACCCGATGCCGTGCAGTCGACCCGCCCGGTTCCGCATCACTCGAGACCCCCCGCCACACCTACGGAGCCGGCCTGTGGGCGCGACCCGGCTCCGGGGGGAGGTTCGGAGCGGGTCGGGGCCAGGTGGAGGGTGCTCCGGCCGGCCGGTGGTCCGCCCCTGCTCGACCACCGGCGGGCCGTCGCTCCCGTCCGTCCTGCCCTGTGCCCCTGGGGAGTGGTTGCGCCCGTTCCCGAGGGGATGCAGAAGTTCTACCAACGGCACCGCGAACGGGAGGTCACGGTTCGGGGAATGGTTGGCGAACATTCGGTGACATCCGTCCCGTCCCGGGCTGCCCCTCGACACCGAAAGGCCGCGGCCGACATAGTGTGACCGGGTCCGCAGATGTCGGGCGGGCCGTCCGACCTTTGGTCACGGCCGAGAGAACCAGGAACGGAGCACACACGTCGATGATCATCTGGATGCTGATGGCGATCGGGCTCGTGATCATCGTCGCCGGCGGCTTCGTCGAGCGCAGTCGGCGGGCCCGGAAGTCGGAGCAGAACGCCAGGAACGCCGGCCACAAGAACACCCACCACGGCAAGGCCGCCCACAATTCACGGGGCCGCGGCAGGGGTCACTGACCTCGGACCGCCGGATCGTCCCGGTGGCGCCACCCGGTCCGCCCGGTCCGGGCGGCGCGCTCAGGTCGGACGGAGGGTGATCAGCTCCTGGACGTTGTCGAGCAGGATCTGACGGGTTTCGGTCGCGTCGAACTCCTTGAGCTCACGCACGTAGTCCACCGGCTCGGGCAGTGCCTCGATGTGGGGCCAGTCCGACCCGAAGATCACCCGGTCCGGGCCCATGCAGTCCGCCACCTGGTTGACGTCGTCCTCCCAGAACGGGTTGATCCAGACGTGGCGCCTGAAGGTGTCGACCGGGTCGTCCTTCCAGTAGCCGGGCATCTTGTTCGACGTCGAGCGGATCTTGGCGATCAGGTCCGGCAGGTACTGCGCCCCGTTCTCGATCGAGGCCACCCGAAGGTTGGGGAACCGTTCGAACATGTTCTCGAAGACGATCGAGAGCAGGAAGTCGCGGATGGCCTGCTCGATGGCGAACGACTTGATCGAGGGCTTCCATCCGCCGCTGAAGGTGGCGGCGAAGCCGTCGACGGCATAGCCGTTGGACGAGATCCCGCTGTCCGCGGCGTGCACCACCACCGTGATTCCGGCGTCGTTGGCCAGCTGCCAGAACCCGTCGAACATCGTGTCGAACGGCGACCGCCGGCCGAGGGCGGTGGTCGGGGCCGCCGGGCGCATGACGATCGTCCTGGCGCCCTGGTCGAGGGCCCAGGTGAGCTCCTCCACCGCCCACGCCGGATCGGCCAGGGTCAGGTAGGGGGCGGAATAGATCCGGTCCCGGTAGTTGAACGGCCAGTCCTCGACCAGCCATCGGTTGAACGCCCGGAACAGGAGGCACACGGCCTCGGGGTCGTGGGCGAGCGGCTCCTCGTAGATCATGCCGAGGGTCGGGAACAGGAGGCATCCGGCGAGCCCCTGGGCGTCCAGGGTCTCGATCCGTGCAGCCGGGTCCCGGTAGGCGGGGCGGATCGCCTCGCGACGGGCCAGGAACTCCATCGGGTTCCGGTTGTCCGGGTTGCCACGGAAGTAGTCGTACATCGCCCCGGGCATGGCGATGGGATCGAAGGTCGGATTGGTCACCGCCCGGCTCACCCGCCCGCCGATGACGTGGTACCTGCGTCCGTCGATCTCGGTCCACTGGATGACGCGGGGCCCGAGGGCCGGGTCGAGGTGCCGGGTGAAGGCGTCGATGGCTTCGTAGTAGTGGTTGTCGGCGTCGAACACCGGGTGGCCGAGTGCTTCGTGGTCGCTCATGGACGCCCTCCTCGTGGCGGGCCCGGACGGGCGCAGGAACACTGTACGTCCGCGCTGCGGGGAACCGCACCCGATCGTGTCGAACGGCGCCCCACGGTCCGAACCCCTACGATCCGCCCATGCCGATCTACCAGCTGGGCGACCTCGTTCCCGTCATCCACCCCGACGCCTACGTCCACCCCGACGCCGTGGTCATCGGTGACGTCACCATCGGATCGGAGTCGACGGTGTGGCCCGGTGCGGTACTCCGGGGCGACTACGGCACCATCGTGGTCGGGGCCCGTTCCTCGGTCCAGGACGGGACGGTCATCCACGCCGGACCGGGGTTCCCGACCGTTGTCGGCGACGGCTGTGTCATCGGCCACGTCGCCCACCTCGAGGGGTGCACCATGGAGGACGAGTCCCTGGTGGGTTCGGGATCGGTCGTCCTCCACCACGCGGTCGTGGGCACCGGCGCCACGGTCGGGGCCAACGCCGTCGTGCCCAACCGGATGCAGGTGCCGGCCGGGGCCCTGGCCGTGGGTGTGCCCGCCCAGATCCGCGAGGGGAAGTCGAGCCTCCGCATGATCCAGCTGTCGGCGGAGCAGTACGTGGCCAACGGCCACCGCTACCGGGCGGACCTCCGCCGGCTCGACGACCGGTAGGCCAACCGGCCGCCCCGGGACCGGTAGGAGAGCAGCGACCACAGCGAGCCCGCCGACAATGCCGACGCCACCGAGGCCGCGCTCCCGAACGACAGCAGCGACAGCACCGAGCCGACCGATCCGATCGACAGCACCGATCCGGCCGACCCGACCGACAGGATCGACCCGGTCGAGTTGATCGACAGGATGGAGCCGGTGGAGTTCACCGACCAGAGCGAGTTGCGGCGGGCGCCGGACACCGCGACGTTCCCACCCGTCGCCGGTGCGTCTTCGATCGGGGTCACGGGTGATTCGTCCACTACGGCGCCGGGGTGACGATCGGGTGACCGGCGGGCGTCAGGACGTACCAGAGCCCTCCGGCGTTGGTCAGGGCCTGCCCGGTGGCCATGCCCGGGGCCCGGTCAGGGGGCCACAGGTAGAGCGGCCATCCGTTGTACGTGATCTGCGTCGTCCCGTCGTGGCGTGGTGCCGTTCCGAGGAGCGCGGCCTGCACGCCGGGCCCGGCGACGGGGGCCGCGACCCCGGACGGCAGGACCAGCGGTGGCCACTGCACCGCACAGATGTCGTAACAGACCGACGGCTGGCCGCGGGTGTCGGTGGCGTACATGTAGAGCGTGATCCCCCTGCCGTCGACCAGCACCGTTCCGAGTCCGGACACCCGGCCGGTCCTCACCTCGTACTCGGGTCCGTGCAGCAGGACCGGCGCGGAGGTGACGAACGGGGTCGTGACCGACGTGCCGTCCGAGCACCCGGCGGCGCCGACCACGACCAGTCCCAGGACCGCCAGGGTGGCCAGGAGGCGCGGTGATCGGGTCACGTCGGGTCCCGGCGTCCGAGGAACGTGACCAGGGCCGGTGCGGGGTAGGGGCCGACGCCCGGGCGCCAGCCGGCGGCCAGCTTCTGGTCCGCGGGACCTCCCTCGGCCCAGATGTGACAGGAGTCCCGCGCCCAGGGACTGCCCCCGCTTCCGGCGCCGGCCAGGAGGTCCTCCGACTCGCCCCGGCTGACCGACAGCGCCCGGCGCGAGGTGACCGCCTGGATCACCACCGGGCCGAGGGCCCGGGCGAGCTGCTCGAGATGGGTGCACCCACGGGGCCCGCCGAAGCGCGTCTGCACCGCCCTCGTGTAGCCACGGGCGACACTGAGCCCGACCATGCCGGCGAAGGCCGCCTCGATCACCGGGCACTCGGTGTGCGGGAAGGCGTGCATCTCCGCCGTGGCCCCGACGATGGTCATGTCCTCGGTCCGGATCCGGACCCGCAGCTCCATGTCGTGGACCGTCTCCACCGCCGTCCCGTCCTCCGCCCAGGGTCGCGAGTCACGCAGCCTGCCCACCGCGACGAGGTCGTCCTCGACCCCGTAGACGTCGAATTGGATCGACCGTCGGTGGATCGGCACGGACCCCGGACCGGGGGAGGGGACGTCGGTCACGAGGAACGGACCCGGCCCGTGCCGGAAGGGGTCGCACAGGGAGGCACCCGACGATCATGGCCCGACCCGGGGCCGCCGCCAAATCCTCGTTGTGCCGGGGCAGTGACACACGCGTAATTACGGCCGTGTGATATCGTTAAACCCCAGGTTGACCGTGAGGTCGAGGTCGCCGTGAACCTTTGATCGAGGTGGAGGATCACCATGGTGCGTGACACCCAGAGCAGGACCGAACGAGCCATGGCCGCAGCGCCGGGCCCGGCGGTGTCCGGGCCGGTCGACGGGTTCCGTGGGGCCCAGGTCTGCACGGTGGTCGGCATCACGTACCGCCAGCTCGACTACTGGGCCCGCACCGGGCTGCTGCGCCCCTCGCTGGTGGACGCCACCGGTTCGGGGTCCAAGCGTCGCTACTCGTACGGGGACGTGGTCGAGCTCAAGGTGATCAAGCGCCTGCTCGACGCCGGCCTCAAGCTCCAGCAGGCGCGCCAGGCCGTCGAGTGCCTCCGGGGTGACCTCGGTGTCGACCTCGCGTCCGCGCAGCTGGTGCTGGCCGACGGAAGGTCCATCCTCGCCACCAACGACGGCGAACTCGTCGACCTCCTGGCCGGTGGGCAGGGCGTGTTCAACGTGCTGCCCCTCTCCGGGGTCGTCTCCGAGTTGGAGGCCGCCATCGTGGAGCTCACCGCTCCGACGGCCGACGACAGCGCACCCGACGAGCGGCACCCGGCCGGCGCCTATCTGGCCGCGGGCGGGACCGCCGGCAGTTGAGCGGCGCGTTGGCCAGGCTGGACGAGACCTCGAGCCGTCCCGGCGTGCGATTCGCCCACGAGTCCGAGCAGCGGTTCGCCCGGATCCTCGACTTCTACGGGGTCGAATGGGAGTACGAGCCCGTAGAATTCGTGCTCGACTGGGGGGCGGACCGGCGGCCGACCGCAGCGTTCCGGCCGGACTTCTGGCTCCCTCGACCGGGGCTCTTCGTCGAGGTGACCACCCTGAACCAGCGCCTGGTCACGAAGAAGAACGGCAAGGTGCGTCGCATGGCCGAGCTCTACCCGGATGTACGTGTCACCCTCCTGTACCAGCGGGACACCCTCGCACTGCTGGCCAAGTACGGGCTGGCCGGCGGTGCCGGACGGAGCGGCTCCGTGGCCCGTTCCGCCTGACCGGCCGCGGCGATAGCCTGCCTGGGTGGCTTCCTCCTCCAGCACCGACCCCGGGACCGACGGCGCACTCCGGCACACGGCGCTCATCGACGTCCACCGGGCCCTGGGGGCCAAGCTGGTCGGCTTCGGCGGGTGGGAGATGCCCCTGGCCTATGCCCAGGGCACCATCGCCGAGCACCGGGCCTGCCGCCAGGACGCGGTGGCCTTCGACGTCAGCCATCTCGGGACCGTCCGGGTCTCGGGACCCGACGCCTACGACCGGCTGCAGACCGCGCTGACCAACGACCTGGCCAAGATCCGTCCCGGTCGGGCGCAGTACACCCACCTCCTGGACGAGGCCGACGCCTCGGTCGTCGACGACATCATCGTGTGGTGGGTGGACGCCGACGTCTTCGACGTCATGCCCAACGCCTCCAACACCGACCGGGTGGTGGATGCCATCGGCGGCCAGGACACCACCGCCGGGCGGGCGGTGATCGCGGTCCAGGGTCCCCACGCCCGCGCGAGGACGGCCTCCGTGCTGCCCGAGGCGGCGGCCGTCCCCCGGTTCGGTGTCGAGCGGTTCACCTGGCGGGGCGCCGAATGCATCGCCGCCGGCACCGGATACACGGGGGAGGACGGCTTCGAGGTCGCCGTGCCGACGGACACCGCCGCCGAGCTGTGGGACGCCGTGGCCGGAACCGGTGTCGTCCCGGCAGGCCTCGGCGCACGGGACACCCTGCGCCTCGAGGCGGCCCTGCCGCTCCACGGCCACGAGCTGGGACCGGGGATCACCTCGCTGCAGGCCGGGCTGGGCTGGGTCGTCGGGTGGGACAAGGGTGACTTCCGGGGCCGTGCCGCACTGGCGGCCGAGCGCGACCGCGGCGTGGACCGCCGCCTGGTCGGTCTGCGCACCGAGGGACGCCAGCCGCCCCGCGAGGGCGCCGAGGTACTGGTCGACGGCACGTCGGTCGGCGCGGTCACCAGCGGCAACTTCTCTCCCATGTTGGAGCACGGCATCGCCCTGGCGCTGGTCGACTCGGCGGTCGACGCCGACCCCGGCCGGGTGCTCGAGCTGGCCCAGCGGGGGCGGTCCCGCGAGGCCACCGTGGCGGCCACGCCGTTCGTCCGCCCCGGGCAGTGGGCCGACCCGACGTGAGCACGTCGAGCCGCCGCCCACCGACGCACTACCGTTCACCGTCCGAGCACTGCTGAAGGAGCACGTTGGGCACGTACATCCCCCACACCGATGACGAGATCGAGTCCATGCTCGGCTTCCTGGGCCTGTCCTCACTGGACGAGCTCTTCGCGGCCGTGCCCGAGGCCGTCAAGCTCCAACGGGCGCTCGAACTGGCCGACGGGGCGGGCGAGCCCGACGTCCTCGATCACATGGAGGCCCTGGCCGACCGCAACCAGGCCCGCACCGACCGCATGGTCTGCTTCGCCGGGGGCGGCGCCTATGACCACGAGACCCCGTCGGTCACCCGTGCGCTGGCCGGACGGTCCGAGTTCGTGACCTCGTACACGCCCTACCAGCCCGAAGTGGCCCAGGGCGTGCTCCAGGCCGTCTTCGAGTTCCAGACGATGGTGGCCCGCATCGCCGGGCTGCCGGTGTCGAACGCCTCGCTGTACGACGGGGGCAGCGCCGCAGTCGAGGCCGTCAATCTGGGGGTCGCCGCATCGGGCCGCCGGACCGTGTGGGTGTCCGGGGGCATCCACCCGCACTGGCGCCAGATGCTCGAGACCTTCGCCGTGGGTACCGGCCACGTCATCGAGACCATCCCGCTGGTCGACGGCGTGACCGCCTGGCCCGAGCCCGGTGACGGCGACGAGGCGCCCGGCGTGGTCCTGGTGGGCTATCCGAACTACCTGGGCTGCCTGGAGGACCTGGGCGCGGTGCGGTCGCTGTGCGATGCCACCGGTGCGCTCATGGTGGTCGGCGCCGACCCGCTGGCCGCCGGCCTCCTGCGCTCGGCCGGCTCGTGGGGCGCGGACGTGATGGTGGGGGAGGGGCAGATGTTCGGCACCTCGCTCGGCTTCGGCGGCCCCTACCTCGGGCTCTTCGCCTGCAGTTCGGCGCACATCCGGCGCCTGCCCGGCCGGCTCGTGGGCGAGACGGTCGACGTCGAGGGACGCACCGCCTACGTCACCACGCTGCGGGCCAGGGAACAGGACATCCGGCGGGAGAAGGCGACCTCCAACGTCTGCACCAACCAGACGCTAATGGCCGTGACCGCGGCCATCCAACTGGGCTGGCTCGGGACCTCCGGACTGGTCGAGGTCGCCACGCGCTGCGCCCGGGCGACACGCTACGCACGCCAGGCCGTACTGGCCGTCGACGGGATCACCCCGTGGGCCGACGCACCCGTCCTGCGCGAGTTCGCCGTGCGCCTGCCGGTGGCGGCCGACACCGTCATCGAGCGGATGGCCGATGCCGGCTTCCTGGCCGGCATCTCCCTCGACGGTGCCGTCGAGGGTGGGGCCGACGGCCTCCTGATCGCCGCCACCGAGCGCCGCACCGCGGCCCAGATCGACGCCTACGCCGCCGCCCTCGCCAAGGCGGTGGCCTGATGACCGAGGACACCATGACGATCCGGACCGAGGCACCAGGGGGCAGGGCCACCTCGGCCCCGCTCCTCGGCCGGGCCACCGAGCCCACCCTGTTCGAGCTCTCCCACCCCGGACGCTCGGCGTGGTCGTTCCGTACCACCGGCATCCCCGACGTCCCGGTGGAGGACCTGGTACCCGAGGTGCACCGGCGCGAGGCGCCGGTGGCACTGGCCGAGGTGTCCGAGCGCGACCTCGTGGCCCACTTCACCCGGCTGTCCCACCGGCAGTTCGCGGTGGACCTGGGCGCCTATCCGCTGGGATCGTGCACCATGAAGTACAACCCCAAGGTGTGCGACACGGTCGCCGCACTGCCGGGGCTGGCCGGGGTGCACCCGGCGGCGCCCGCCTCGCTCACCCAGGGGTGGCTCGCACTCATGGTGGAGCTCGAGGAGACGCTGTGCGAGGTGACCGGCATGGCCGCGGCCACGCTGCAGCCTGCGGCCGGTGCCGCCGGCGAGCTGACCGGACTCCTGCTGATGCGGGCGTGGCACGCCGCCCAGGGGGCGCCCCGCTCCAAGGTGATCATCCCCGACTCGGCCCATGGGACCAACCCGGCATCGGTCACGCTCGGCGGCTACGACGTGGTCACCGTCCCGAGCGACGACCGGGGCTGTGTCGACATGGACGCCCTCCGGTCGGTGCTCGACGAGGACGTGGCCGGCATCATGTTGACCAATCCCAACACCCTCGGCCTGTTCGAGGAGGACATCGCCGAGATCGCGGCCGCGGTGCACGAGGTCGGCGGGCTCCTGTACTACGACGGGGCGAACCTCAACGCCATCCTCGGTGTGGTCCGCCCGGGCGACATGGGCTTCGACATCGTCCACATGAACCTCCACAAGACCTTCGCCACCCCGCACGGCGGCGGCGGTCCCGGCGCCGGCCCGGTGGCCGTGTCCGAGCGGCTGGTGCCCTTCCTGCCCGGGCCCCGTCCCGTGCGCACCGCAGGAGGCGAGTTCGGGTGGTCCACACCGCCCCGCTCCATCGGACGGGTGCACACCTGGCACGGCAACACGCTGGTGCTGGCCCGGGCGCTCGCCTACATCCAGGCCAACGGGGGCGACGGGCTGAAGCGCATCGCCCAGATCGCCGTGCTGAACGCCAACTGGATGCGCCAGCGGCTCCACCACACCTACGACGTGCCCTTCGACCGGCCGTGCATGCACGAGGTGGTCCTGTCGACCAGGACGATGAAGGCCGAGCACGGAGTGCGGGCGCTCGACGTGGCCAAGCGGCTCCTCGAGGAGGGCTTCCACGCGCCGACGGTCTACTTCCCGCTGATCGTCGAAGAGGCGTTGATGATCGAACCCACCGAGACCGAGAGCCCCCAGACCCTCGAGGCCCTGGCCGCCTCCCTGGAGCTCATCGCCCACGAGGCCGTCACCACCGGGGAGGGGCCCATGGCCGAGTACCCCCACGGCACGCCGGTGCGCCGGGTGGACGAGGCCCGGGCGGCCCGGACCCTGATCCCGACCTTCGACGCACGGCCCTGATCGGACCGCACCGGTGGACGGCATCTTCACCACCCGCTTCGTGGGCCCGTACCTGAAGCTCCACAAGTACGTCTACGAACGGTCGGACGGACGGGTCGGCAAGCACTCCGGCGGGGTCCCCGCCCTGCTGTTGACCACCACCGGCCGCAAGTCGGGCCTGGCCCGGACCAACGGACTCACCTACTGCCGGGACCGGGGCGACATCATCGTGGTGGCGTCCAACGGGGGGAGCGACCGGCCACCGGCGTGGCTCCTCAACATCCAGGCCGAGCCACGGGTCACCATCCGGGTCGGACGTTCCGTGTTCGGAGCCACGGCCCGGGTTGCCACCGACGAGGAGCAGGCGTTCCTGTGGCCCCTGGTGAACCGGACCAACCGGGGGATGGCCCCGCTCTTCCACCCCGGCGTGTCGGGTCGCTACGACGTCTACCAGCGGAACACCACCCGGAAGATCCCGGTGGTGGTCATCACCCCGGACCGTCCGGTCGCCTGACCGGGTCAGGACGACGGTGGCTCTGCGGCCAGCGGGCTTCGGGCCGGCGCCGGGGGAGCGGTGGCCAACCACGATCCGACCAGGATCAGCGGGAACCCGACGACGATCCCCCAGGTGAGCGGCTCACCCAGCACGAGCACCCCCAGCAGGATGGCCACGGCCGGGTTGACGTAGGTGATGACCGTGCTGCGCGCCGGACCCACCTCGACGATCAGCTCGAAGAACAGGACGAAGGCCAGGGCCGTGCACACCAACGCCAGCCCGATCAACGCCCCGACCACCTCGAGGGAGACCGAGGTCGGCAGGTGGGTGACCGCGTAGGGGGCGTAGAGCACCGAGGCCATGGCCAGGGACACGGTGATCACCCCGATCCCGTCCAGGTCGTCCAGCTTGCGGGAGATGATCAGGGGCCCCACCGCGTAGCCGACCGCCGGCACCAGGACCTCGACGACCGGGCCCACGTCGGCACCCCGAAGGTCGACGCCGACCAGCGCGGCCACGCCGGCGAAGCCCACCAGCAGTCCGAGGACGCGCCGCGGGGAGAAGTGGTCGTAGCCGAGGATCCGGTAGAGCACCGCGCCGACCAACGGCACGGAGGCGATCAGCAGGCCGGTCACCGAGCTGGTGAGATGGACCTCGGCGCGCCCGACGAACAGCCACGGAACGGCCAGTTCGGCCAGGGTGAAGGTCAGGAGCCACCGCCACCGCACCAGGAGGCCCCCGAGCGCCCGGCGGCGCACGGCCAGGGGGAGCAGCACCAGGGCGGCGGGAGCGGTGCGGAGGAAGATGAGTGTGGCCGGCGACACCTCGCGCACGGCGATCCGGATGAGCAGATAGGGGCAGCCCCAGATCACCGACATGGCCAGGAAGAGGATCCAACCGCGACGGGTCACGACGGCACCGACGTCCTTCCGCCCCGTGGGGCTCCTACCCGGGGTGCCCCGGTCGGGTTCAGTCGAGCAGGTCGGGCTGTTCGCGCACGATCCGGTCGAACAGGGGCTGGAAGCTGAACCATCCCGCCATGTGGCTGCCGACCTGTCCGGCGGTCAACTGCGCCATCTCGGGGTCGATGAGCACCGGGGTGCCGGCAGCCTCGGCCAGCAGCTGGGCCTGGCACGAGCGCTCCATGGTGATGAACCACCAGGCCGCCTCGTCCACCGAGTGTCCGACGGTCATGAGGCCGTGGTTGCGCAGGATCGCCGCCTTGTTGCCCCCGAGGGCATGGGCGATCCGCTTCCCCTCCTCGACGTCGAGGACCACGCCTGTGTAGTCGTCGAACAACGCGTGGTCCTCGTAGAAGGCGCAGACGTCCTGGGTGATGGGATCCAGGGTCCGCCCCAGGGACGACCACGACTTGCCGTAGACCGAGTGCGCGTGGGCGGCGGCCACCACATCGGGCCGGGCGGCGTGGACCTGGGAATGGATGGCGAATGCGGCGGCGTTGACCGGGCTGTCGCCCTCGACGACCTCGCCCTGGTGGTTGACGAGGATCAGGTCCGACGTCGTGATGTGGCCGAAGTGCATGCCGAAGGGATTGACCCAGAAGTGGTCGGTGCGCTCGGGGTCCCGTGCGGTGATGTGGCCGGCAACGCCCTCGTCGAACCCGAACTTGGAGAACAGCCGGAAGGCGGCGGCAAGGCGCTGCTTGCGGTGGAGCCGCTCGTCCTCGGGGCGGTCGAACGTCATCTGGGGCGGGAGCTTCATGGGTTCCGGCACGGTGTCCTTCCGCTGTTCCGGCCACGGGTGCCCGCGGCGCTGTGGAACCGATCCTACGCCCGGACGGCGAGCGCGTCCCCACCGAAGTGGATCCGGGGATCGTTCCGGCCCAGCAGGGGATCGCGCTCTCGGTGGTGGGAGTGGCACCGGATCTCGCGTTGCGTGGTCGTTCGGTTGCATTGTCCGCGCGCCCTGTCCAGCGGTGTGCACGTGCCGTATCATTGGGTCTCCTCCCGCACGAGGGCAGGCTCACGGGGCAATGGGCCGGATCGGCGAGACGTCGGCCCCCTGCCCGGTGCCGTCCGTCCGGGTACCACAGTCAGGGGCACCGGGCCCCGGAAGCGAGTGCACCATGTCGATTCACACCTCCGCCGCGCACCGCAGGCGCGTCACCGTGTTGGCCTCCGCCGCCGTCGTGCTCGGATCGTTGGCCGCCTTCGGCGGTGCGGCGGTGACCGCCACCACCTCCGCCGCACCGGCCGCGGCCGCGGGCAAGGTGGTGACCTACTCGGCCACCAGCATCCAGTCGTACGCGCTGCCCAGCACCTACGGGGCCGCCCAGTTCAGCGACGGCTGGGCCGTCGCACTCACCACCACCCAGGTCTTCAACATCTCCCATCATGCGCCGGATCTGTTGGTCACCTGCCACAACCAGGTGGACGCCTCGTTCTGCTGGCCCGGCCAGACCAAGACGGTCACCAACGGCTTGGATCACTACTCGACCCCGGTCGGGGCCGGCCTCTTCCTGAACCAGACCACCGGGAAGCTGTACGTCTTCGCCGTCCAGACGGACGGCAACCCGGCCGACAACCAGGCCGGTGTGGCCTGCGTCGACACCACCAAGCCGGCATCGGACAGCGGTGCCCAGCTGTTCTGCGGGTTCAAGGCGTTGACGGCC
>Ga0209698_10003203_pt1 | contig 18329 bp, 16 predicted proteins | sample LitLauG_LLR_2012_FD_187203 | JGI IMG/M metagenome (GOLD analysis project Ga0209698, IMG submission 187203) | Freshwater sediment microbial communities from Pennsylvania, USA - Little Laurel Run_MetaG_LLR_2012 (SPAdes) (version 2) | ecosystem: Environmental > Aquatic > Freshwater > Creek >...
CGCAGTTGAAACAACATCAGGTCACGGCCGTCAACTTTCATCGCTTTAAGAAGCCGTTCTGCGTCGATTGCGTCAGTCTCCTCTTTGAAATAAAGGTGGAACTGCTCAGACATCACAGGCGCATAGCGATACTGCGACTTGAAACCGGCGAAGGCGAAGAATTCTTCGGGCTCGTTGGCGCGATAGAAGGTCTTGCCCGATTTATCCTCATACACAAGGCAAGGTTGCTGGCTGAGAGCGGAGGCTAAGACGACGACGGTATCGCGGCCCATCTTATCGAGGCATTCGCCGACGATCTTATCCATGCTCTGATAACCGAACTGGACGGCGTCTTTGTATTCGGCCTGTTCTTCGACGGACGGCTGGATCTTGAACGGGCTGGGATCCATGTTGCGCCAGTACATATGTTGGAAGTGCGCGGTGCTGTTGATGAAGAAGGTTGAATAGTCGGGCGAATTGTTGCGCCAGTAGTATTCGAACACGTCCCACTGCAAACGGTCGAGCAGAACGGCCCGTTTCCAGCGGAACTTGCCGGAGCGCTCTTGCGCAAGTTGATTGATAATGGCAGTGATGGACTTGGCGGAGAAGCCGTGGCGGACCATGAACGCGAGGAACTTGAGATGGTCTGTTTTGGACATGACCATCTTGTCGCGGCTATGTTCCTGCACGTTGCGGCGGACGTAATTGAAGAAGTCTTCGAACTCGCCTTTGGGATAGGGATCGACGCCGACGGACCACGGATCGGGCAAGAAGAAGCCGTTGGGCGGAGTGTGGAAGGAAGCGTTCATGCTGCCGCAGATCCAGATTTTGCGGCCGGATTGGCTGATGAGTTCATCAACACGTGGATAGCCGAGTTTGTGGCCATCGCCCAAATCGAAAATGCCATGCTGCTTATACGAAAGACCGGTTTCGACGGTGACCCATTGAATCCAGGGTTCGAGGTTAGGAGCGATTTCCTCGGCCTCCGTCACGTAGACCTGAGACTCCGACTTCATGCGGGCAAAGTTGGGAAGTTTACCTTCGGCGATGAATTGATCCATCAAAACAGGGCTCAATTCGTTGAATTCCAACATTACAACTGGCGGCGTACGTTTCATCAATGGTTTCTCGCTTCTGAAGAGCTTCTCCAGCCCGTAAAACTGGGTCTTTCCTTACGAGTGTATCAATTGGCCGTACTGGTCGCAATATGCGCCGAAAGTAACCCGGTGGTAGCAAATGACTAAGGTTTCGCTGGGGATATGATGTTTGCGGAGATTGTGAATGCAGAAGTGGCAGTCGAAAAAAAGTGATAACTTCTACAAGAGGTGAGCGTGAGCACGAATCGCAGAGCGTTTATTCAGAGATCCTTCCTGGCGGCGGCCGCTACAACAACGCTGTCGCAAAGTAAAGCATCGACCGTATCGAAGAACCTAGGGATTCCAGGACCGTATCCGGGGCGAGTCATTGCGGTGGAACATCCGGGTTCGATCATCGCGGACGTTTATCAAAAAGAAACAATTCAGCAGATGGTGCAGCGTGGGATGACGGAGCTGACGCAAGCACCGTCGTGGCAGGATGCATGGCGGACGTTCTTTGAAAAGGGCGACGTGGTTGGGCTGAAAGTGTGCCCCGTGGGCGGACCTAAGTTATCGTCGGACGCAGCGGTGCTGCGGTCGGTGATTGAAGGCCTGAATGCGGCTGGGGTTTCCAATTCGAACATTATCGTCTTCAACCGCTACCGGCAAGAAGCGGTGGCAGCGGGGATCGACAGGTGGCTGCCGGAAGGCGTGCACTTCGACGCGGCCTCGCCGGCCTATAGCGAAATGCAACTCGACATGGGCGGCTACGACGAAAACCATTACATGGAAATGGCGTTGATCAAGCCCAAGGACAGCCCGACGGATATGCATGTGCGGCGCTCGTATGTGGCGAAGATTGTTACGCAGCAGGTCAACAAAGTGATCAACTTGCCAGTATTGAAGCATCACCAATCGGCAGGCGTGACGATTACGTTGAAGAACATGTCGCACGGGTGCGTCAACAACGTGAACCGAAGCCATTTGACGCCGACGAATAATGCGTGCGGGATGTTCATTCCGTCGGTTGTCAGCTTGCCCGTGTTCCGCGAAAAGTTCGTGCTGCATATTGTGGATGCGGTGAAGGCGTCGTATCATGGCGGGCCTCCTGGCAAGCCGCGCTTCATGTGGGAGCCAAAGACGATGTTCTTTGGAACCGATCCGGTGGCGCTTGATAAGACCGGTTTGAAAGTGATTGATGCGAAGCGGGCGCAAGTGGGCATGGCTAGCATTGCGCTTTCGAAGCCGGATGATGAGAGCCACTTTTTGAATGCGCAGGTTGAACACATTGAAATCGCCGGCATGCTGCAGTTGGGTATGTTCGACGACGACAAGATCAACGTCAAGCGCATCAATTTGGCATAAGCCGACGCCCCATGCCGAAACAGAAACTCGCGGCGGTCGTCACGGTTTATCGCAAGCATTCGCACGCGCAACATATAGTAGATCGATTTTTGGATGGATATGGGTGGCATGGTGAATACCATCACCCCCCGTTCGATTTGCTGGGGATGTATGTCGATCAAGTGGGCACGGATGATTTAAGCAAGGAACGCGAACAGCGGCATCCTTCGATGAAGATTTATCCCACCATCGAAGGGGCGCTGACGTTGGGCACCGGGAAACTGGCGGTGGACGGAGTCATTTTTGTGGGTGAGCACGGCAACTATCCGAAGACGGAGAAGGGGCAGGTGCAATATCCGCGTTACCAATTCTTCAGGCAGATTGTCGAGGTTTACAGAAAGAGCGGGAGAAGTGTGCCGCTCTTTAACGATAAACATCTTTCCTGGAATTGGGAATGGGCGAAGGAAATGTACGATACGGCGCGGGAGATGAACTTCGCGTTTATGGCGGGGTCGAGCCTGCCGGTGACGTGGAGAATTCCGCAATATGAGATGCCGCTGGGGGCGCGGATGCGGGAGGCAGTTTGCGTTTGCTATGGCGGCGTGGACAGCTATGATTTCCATGGGCTAGAGAGTATTCAGTGCATGGTGGAGCGGCGCAAAGGCGGCGAGAGCGGTGTGAAGTGGCTGCAGGGTTTTGAAGGAGATAGTTTCTGGAAGGCGCTGGCAGAGGGAGTTTGGTCAAAAGATTTGATGCAAGCCGCGCTCTGCCGCAGCCACACGCTGACATCGCCCCGCGAAGGCTTTAACGACATGATGCCGAACGTGGAACAGATGAAGCAAATCGTGAAAGACCCGGTGGCTTACACCTATGAACATCACGATGGTCTGCGTTGCACGATGATGCTGATGAACGGACTGGTGCGGGATTTCAATTTTGCAGCCAGGCTGGACAATCCATCGAAAGTGGTTTCGACGCAGCTCTATTTGCCGATGCCGGATGGACGAACGACGCTGGCGACTTTCTTCAGTCCGCTGGCGAACAATATGGAGAAGCTCTATTTGACCGGCAAATCACCCTATCCGATTGAGAGGACGCTGCTCACTACGGGCTTGACTGCGGCGGGAGTAGACAGCCTGCACGCGAAAGGTGCACGGTTGGAAACGCCGCATCTGGCGATTGCGTATAAGGCTCCAAAAGAATCGACGTTTGAGAGAGGCTGATGCTGACACGACGCGAATTTCTGGGATCATCTGCCGCTGCCGCGATGGCGCTTTCGTTGAAGGCGATGGCGGCGGGAAAAGAACCGGTCCGAGTAGCGATTGTTACGACAATCTATAAATATCTTTCGCACGGGCAGCATATTGGGGACCGATTCCTGATTGGCTATCCCATTGATGGGGAGTGGCACCAACCGAATGTCAAGGTGGTTTCGCTGTATGTGGATCAGAAGCCCGAAGGCGATTTGAGTGGGGCGCGCGCGCAGGAGTTTGGCTTCAAGGTGTATCCCACGATTGCGGAGGCATTGTGTTGCGGAGGCAAGACGTTGGCCTGCGATGCAGTGCTGATTGTGGGGGAACACGGCGATTATCCGTCGAACGATAAGGGCCAGAAGCTCTATCCGCGCTATGAGTTTTTCGAGCAGTGTGTGACAGTGTTCAAGCAGAGCGGAAGGAGCGTTCCGATCTATAACGACAAGCATCTTTCGTACAGCTTCGAGAAAGCGCGTGCGATGGTGCAGACCTCACACGAAATGGGTTTCCCGATGCTGGGAGGCTCGTCGATTCCTGTGACCTTTCGGCTACCGGATGTGGAGATACCGATCGGCGCTCACATAGAGGATGCGGTGATGGTGGGCGAGGGCGGATCGGACGCTATGGATTTTCATGCGCTCGAAGGTTTGCAGTGCATGGTGGAGCGTCGGCAGGGCGGCGAGAGCGGCGTCAAGGCAGTGCAGCTTTTGACGGGCGATGCGGTTTGGAAGGCGCTCGATTCCGGGAAGATCTCCAAAGAGTTACTCAGCGCGGCGCTGTCGCGGAGTGATACGCCGCTCGGCTTGAGCGACCTTGACGGCAGAGTGCAGGATCTAGTGGGAGACGGCGTGCTGCCGGGATTAGCTAAGAATCCGGGGGCGTACCTGATTGAATATCGCGACGGATTGAATGCCACGATGTTAATGCTGGACGGCGCGGTGAAGGATTTCAACTTCGCAGCGAAGGTGCAGGGAGCAGGGAATATTTCAACGCAGTTTCTGCTAACGCCGATACCCAATGTTACTTATTCGGCTTGCCTGGTGCAGAAGATTGAAGAGATGTTTTTGACAGGCCGTGCGCCCTATCCGATTGAACGAACGCTGCTGACGAGTGGGATGCTGGAAAGCTGTTTGGAATCGAAGAAGCAGAATTCGGTGCGGCTTGAGACCCCCGCGTTGTCGGTAACCTACCGAACGGTTTAGAAAATGCTTTTACAAAATGCGCGCTGGCCGGAGCTGAAAGACTTAGCAGGCCGGATTTTCGTGGTTCCTTTGGGATCGTTGGAACAGCACGGCCATCATTTGCCCGTGTTCACAGACTCGCTGATCATTTCGCACGTGGCCGAGGAGGTGGAAAGCTTACGTAGCGAGAAGATTGTGATGCTGCCGGTGCAGTGGCTGGGGCATTCGCCACACCACCGGCGTTTTGGATCGGTAAGCCTGGATTTGATTCCTTATATTGAGATGATTCGTGGAATGTGCCGGTCGCTGATCGGAATGGGCGCGCGCAAGATTTTCTTGATGAATGGGCACGGCGGGAACGATATTCCGTGCAAGGCGGCGTTACGAGAATTGAAGAGCGAATTTGAGGAGATGCGCGACCTGTATATCGCGTATGCGGCGTACTGGAATTTGGCGGCGGCGCGATTTACGGAGATCCGAACGTCACCGGTCGGCGGCATGGGACATGCGTGCGAGATGGAGACGTCGATTCTGCTGAACCGGAATCCGGACTTAGTGGACATGCGCAAGGCGCGGCAAGGTGGACCGGGCCCGCATATGGGTTATCGCGTGAATGACATGCTGCACCCTGCGCCGTTCTATCTGATGAACGAGTTCGATGAGCTTTCGCATAACGGTGTGATTGGCATGCCGGAAGAAGCAAGCGCGGAAAAAGGGACGCAGTTTCTGGAAGCGGCAGCGCAGGGCGTGGTGGCGCTCATTGATGAGATGGGCGGCTGGAAATTTCAGGAGAAGGGGCCTTCTAAGCCATGAAGAAGATTTTGGGCATTGCTTTGCTTTCGTGCGCATTGTTTAGTGTCGCGGCGTTCAAAAAACCGGAGGCAATGACGGCGCAGGACGAGTTACTGCAGGGGTTTCGAATTGTGGAAGTGGCGTCGGTGGCGGATGCCATGGAGCAATTGTACGGAACCAAAGCTTACATGTATCACGACATGCGGCCGCTGGCAGCGACTAAATTTGTTGGGCCGGCGGTGACAGTGATGCTGAAAAAGGAAGAGCATCACGAGGGCGCGAAGGTGGAACAAGGAATGCTGGATGCCATTGATGAGGCGCCGGCAGGCTCGGTGTATGTGATGGTTTTGGAAGATGGGCTCGATTACGCGGGCATTGGCGGATTGATGAGTACGGCGATGAAGGCGCGAGGATTCGCCGGTGCGGTGATTGATGCGAGTGTGAGAGACACGCCGCAGATTGCGAAGATTCAGTTCCCGGTTTTCAGCCGCGGCGTGGCGCCTTCGTCAACGGTGAACCACTACCGGTTCGCTGGGAAGAATGTGCCCGTGAAATGCGCAGGCGTGGAAGTGCGGGCGGGAGATATCATCACGGCCGATATGGATGGCGTGGTGGTAGTGCCGATTGAGAAGGCGGCGGAGATCTTAAAAAAGGCGCAGCAGTTGGATGATACGGAACATAGTACGTTGCCGTTTATAGAGAAGTATCGATCGATTCGGGAAGCGGTGGCGAAGTTCGGAAGGATCTAAGCTGATCGCGGAGAAGAAACATTCCTCGCCGCGATCAGCTTTCGCTGCTGCTTAATGCGCAACCCAGGAAGTGCCATTGCAATATACGGGAACATGAGTTGATCCCCCGCCGGTAACCGTAGCGAGATAGCTAGGCGAAACCGCGTCGCTCACACCCTCCATCTGGCCTTCGAAGCTTGCATTGCAGGCCGGGAGCGTGGCTACTGTGTAGATGCTGACTTGTAGTTGTTGAAACTTGTTAACACCTGTAAACGTGTTGGGCGCCGCTAGAAGAGGAACAACGGACGTCACGACGTCGATTGTGCTGGAGGTACCCCCGACGCAGCCAGTGCCGGTGCAAAGTGCGCCGCTGGGCCCCGCGACGAAACCGGTGGTGTTGCCCGCGGCAGCGGCTAGCGCGGTGCGGACCGCTTTTTCAGTCGCTAGATTGGTATCGAGACCGGGGTTGCCCAGCGTTGTCACAATTCCTAAGCCGGCGGATAATGCGGTGCCCGTTGCGTTGCTGTACTGAGGTACGTTTCCGACCGTAGTCGTGGAAGGCGCCGACAGAGTGGATCCGCTGCCAGAGCCGGTACCGCAGGGAGCACCCGCATCAACGACGTTTCCGTTGGCATCCCATTTCGCGCAATTGTTGGCGACGCCGGCCGCTGTAGACGAAATCGTCTTGGTGCCCGTGCCCGTGAAACTGAGTGGAGCCTGATAACTCAAAGCAGGGATATCGGCGGCTGTAAGTGTGTGAGCGGCCAAGGCAGAACCAGACGCCGAGTAGACAGCGAACTGGCCCGTGGTTCCGGCCGCGACAGTTGCGCAAGGAGAGCCGGCATCGATGATATTTCCATTGGCATCCCACTTCGCGCAATCCGAAACTGTGAAAGTCCCGGTAGCGCTAGCGGCTTTCGTCCCATTGCCGGTAAAGCTCAAAGGAGCTTGGTAGTTCAATGCCGGAATATCCGAGGCGACAAGCGTATGCGGTGTGATAGACGTACCGCTAGCCGAATAGAATCCGAACTGGCCGGCAGTACCGCTAGCAACATTGGCGCAAGGAATTCCCGCATCAATGACATTGCCGCTAGCGTCCCATTTAGCGCAATCGTTGGCGGCAAAGGTGCCGGCGGAACTAACTGTCTTGGTTCCCGAACCGGTAAAAGCCAGGGGGGCCTGATAGTTCAACGCAGGAATATCGGCAGCCACAAGAGTATGCGGGCTGATGGCGTTGCCAGTAGCTGAGTAGAATCCAAACTGGCCGGCAGACCCGCTGGCGACGCTGGCGCAGGGAGCTCCGGCATCAATGATGTTGCCACTGGCATCCCATTTGGCGCAATCGTTGGTGAGCAGAGAACCAGCCGACGATGCGGTTTTGGTGCCAGTACCGGTAAAGAGTAAAGGTGCCTGATAACTCAAGGCCGGAATGTCGCTAGCCGTGAGAGTGTGTCCAATAATGGTATTTCCGCTACCGGCGTAGAAGCCAAACTGTCCGCTCGAAGCCGTGGAGACAGTTCCATTGCTGGACCCGGAGAGCTGCGTCCAGGTATTCGCTGGTGCACAGCCATAGAGGTTTTGACCGGGAGAACTGTTCGTTTTGAAAAACAATTCACCGGGGTTGCAGGTAGCCGGCAACGCGGTACCGGACTTCGCCGGGATCGTGGAAGCGGCGCCCGAAAAATCAACATTCTTCGTCTGAGTCCGAATGTCCACCAAATTCTGGCCGTGGACAGCGGACGAAATCAGCCAAAGTAGACTTGCCAACTGGTATTTCTTCACAAAATTGAAATCCTTTAGAAAAACTCGCGCGCCCGGCCCGAAGAAGTCGAGACCCAACATCGCTTTCTGAGAACAGTTTGGAGTTCGGAGTTTGGGCCGGATCGCTTTTTTTCACGTAAGGTTATGAATCGAAACGAAATATAGTTTTCGCAAAAACTGTGACTGAAAAAATCGCTTGAATCAAATTTGCCAAAATTACAAGACGGACCGGTGCTGCTTAAGAAGAGGCAGTCCGACCCTGGATTGCTTTTTCGCGGGATAAGGTTACGGGCCACAATGCCGATAGAGTGTAATGAGGCGTTTTGTTTCGTGATCGCGTTATCGGATTTAATTTAGGCAATGGTGTCAAATATAAGAGCGGTTCGACCCCGGGCGCAATGAAAATTCTTTGGGTTAATCCTCATTTCCTACATCCCGCCACGCAGGGAGGGCACATCCGTACCCTGGAGATGCTGCGCCACCTGAATCGCTGGCACGAGATTCACTATGTCGCTTTGGAAGACAAAAACGCGAGGGAGGCGGTGGCCCGGAGTGCGGAATATTGCAGCAAGGCGTATCCGATACCGCACGATTTGCCTCCCCGGGGCACGGGTTGGTTCACTTTACAGGCACTTGGCAATCTGATAGACCCGTTGCCGCTGGCGATCACGCGCTATCGGTCGGAAGCGATGCGGAGCGAAATCGCGAGATTGCTGATGAGCGGCAGTTTTGACCGGCTGGTTTGCGACTTTTTGTTTACGGCGCCCAACATTCCCGCGCTGAACCAAGCCCTGCTTTTCGAACATAAGATCGAGACCACGGTGTGGGATCGGCATTTAGAAACGGCCCACAGCGCGCCGGCCAGGGCCTTCTTCCGGATCCAGCGAAACCGGATGGCGCGATATGAGGCGGAGGTATGCCGAAGGTCGGCACATGTAGTGGCCGTTTCAGGACAGGACGCGCAACGATTTCGCACTTTGTTTAAGGCACCACGGGTTTCCGAAGTTCCTACGGGAGTGGACGTGCCGGCTTTCACACCGCCTAAGAACAACAAACCTGAACACAAGGCTGATTTGGTTTTCGTAGGGTCGATGGACTGGTTGCCGAACATAGACGGCTGCAATTACTTTGTGCGGGAGATTCTTCCGCTCATCCGCCAGAAGAAGCCCGATTGTACAGTAGGTTTGGTGGGGCGAGCTCCCGGAAGCGGAATCTTGGAAATGGCGCGGGCCGATTCGAAGGTTTTTGTTTCGGGCACGGTGCCGGATATCAAGCCATACTTTTGGGGGAGCACGGTTTCAATCGTTCCGAGCCGCATTTTCGGAGGGACACGGCTGAAGATTTTTGAGGCAATGGCAGCAAGAATTCCAGTGGTTTCAACAAGGATCGGAGCGGAAGGACTTGCCGTAAAACATGGACGCGACATCTACCTGGCGGACACGCCCGAAGAGTTTGCTCAATACTGTTTAGAATTACTGGATTCGCCACAACGGCGTGAGCAGATGGCGAAAGAAGCGTACGAAATGGTCTCAGCGGAGTTTTCGTGGGAGCATGCGGCCCGAGTTTTTGAAGCAACACTCGAGCGACAGGCTCCGAAACCGAGCGTATGAGCGGGCTGCCCACTTATCTCTTCATTCTTAGCTGCGCCTTTTTGTTGTATGTCGTCGCCGGCTATCCGCTGTTGCTGAAGATTCTGGCGAGGTTTGCGCGGAAGCCCGTGCAGAAAGGAGACTTGCTGCCAACGGTGTCGGTAGTGATTCCGGTACACAATGCCGAAGCATATTTACATCGCAAGATCGATACTGTATTGGCATTTGACTACCCGCGAGAGCTGCTTGACGTGCTGGTGATTTCGTACGGAAGCACGGACGAAACAGACAGTATCGCGCGCAGTTACGCGGCGTGGGATGTGCGGCTGCTGCACGTACCGGACGAAGGCAACACGGCGGCGCTGAACGTGGCCGTTTCAAAGACGCGAAGTTCAATTCTATTGTTGAGCGACGTTTGGCAGATCGTAGAACCTGGAAGCCTGCGAGAAATGGTGAAGTGCTTTGCCGACCCCGCCGTGGGCGTTGTCAGCGGCGAGGTGATCATGCACGGGCAAGGGGATAGCGCCGCCGAGCGGAATCTCAGCATGTTCGCCAGAATCGACGGTTGGTTTGGGGATCGATTGAGCGATCTGGATTCGATGTTGAGCGCGGGTGGATCGTTCTTTGCGATACGACGGCCGTTGATGCCGCAAATTCCAGCCGATACGTTACTTGACGACTTATACGTGGCGATGGCTGCGTTCTTCCGCGGATTCCGAATTGTAGTTGAGCCGTCGGCCTTTGCTTTTGACGATGCGCTACCGGTGGAACCGGATTTCAGAGAGCGCGTGAAATCGCAGGCCGGGGACTACCAGATGATGAAGCTGTATCCGGATCTTTTGAATGCGTGTAATCGGATGCGCTTTCATTATTGGTCTTACAAGGTGGCGAGGCTGTTGCTGCCTTTTGCGCTGATCGCGATCGCAGTAACCAGTTTTCAACTGCACCCGAAACGCTTGATGATCGCGGCGCTAGCCGTGCAAGCTGTGATCTACGGGTTGGCCGCGATTGATCCTTGGTTAGGAGGCCGATCATTTTTGAAGCGGATCACGGCGGCGCTGCGGACGTTTGTGGTGACCATGCTGGCGTCAGTCTGCGCGATTGCCGTGCTGTTTGTGGCTCCACACAAGTTGTGGAAGGACTAAGAAGCGGAGCCGGCGCTGAACTTCGCCTTCCATCGGAGGAATGGCGATTCGAGATATTCGAAACTGACTTTCGCGAGCGCGATAGTGAGAGCGATCACGCAAACGCAAAGCAGAAAGAACTGAGGGTAGTTGGCCGCAGGTGCAAGCCGTGTGAGAAAACGTGCGGCCAGCCACAGCAATGGCACGTGGAAGACGTACATGCCATAGCTGCATTTTCCGCAGAAGGTCAAAATCGGCGAGCGGAGGGCGGTCTGCAAAAGTGTGGTGGCGCTTCGTTCGAGAAACACCACGCAGACGAGGCTACCGCACACTAGCGCGAGACCACTGGCAATAAACAACTGCGCGTGCAGCAATTGCAACGGCAGGAACGTTGAGAAGCCTCCGGCAACGATGGCGACACTCAGCAAGCAGACCCCCCATCGCAAAGCGCGAGGCGACGACTCCACAAGAGAGGCGCGCCTGCGAACAAGTGACGCCAGCAAAGCGCCAGTGAGCAAAGAATCCATGCGGCAGAAGGGGTTTTCTACAATATCGCGCACGTCGCCGAAGTGAACGTAAATAGCAACACGGATCACAGGGGCGAGTATAAATCCGCAGAGCGCAGCGAATTCCAAGTGTTTGCGCGCCAACCGCCAAACAATGAATGGCCAGACCAGATAGAACTGCTCCTCAATGGCAAGGCTCCAGAAGTGGCCAATGATGTTCGCGTGCCAGGTGTCCTGCAAGAGTATCCACCAGTTGTTCAGGTAGAAAAAGTAGAAGATGCGGTCATGCGGAACGGGCAGCACTAGGTTCAGCTGAAGGAAATAGTGAGCCGCGAGGAGCACCGTAGTCAAGGTCGCGTAGTAGATAGGAAAGATTCGCAAGGCGCGGCGGGCATAGAACGCGCGGAGGTAATGGGGAGAGCGGCGCGTGTCAAGAAGGATACCGGTGATCAGGAAACCGGAAAGAGCGAAAAAAAGGTCAACACCGCACCAACCGGCACGCAGGATGGTTTTGAAGAAGTTGTCAGCAGGGCAATAATCGGAAAGATGGCAGAACACTACCGCTAAAACGGCGATACCGCGCAATCCATCAAACGCGGGAATCCGAAGCTGGGAAAGCGACTCAGTAGGGGCTTCCGTCGTCGTTAAGCGGGAGACCGGGCTCGTACTCGAAATTGACCCGCTCCTGCTCGACAACATAAGGCCGCTTTAAAACCTGAGTGTGAATTGCGCCTATGTATTCTCCGAGAATTCCCATGGAGACAAGTTGGACGGAGCCGAGAAAGAAGAGTCCGATCACGAGTGGGGCCGTGCCAACCGAGAAATGATTCCAGAAAAGCAGCTTGTAGATGAAATAACCAACGGCCACGAGGGCGCAGAGAAGTGCGCCTAGGAACCCGAAGAACGTGACAAGCCGGAGGGGAACCTTGGACAGGTTGGTAATGCCCAGCATGGCGAGATCATAGAGCGTATAGAAATTGTTCTTGGTGACTCCGCGTTTACGCCGCGGTTGGTCATAGATCAGTTCGAAATGGGGAAGGCCGATTTCGGCGATCATGCCACGGAAGTAGGGATACGCATCGCCGAAGGAGCGAACGGCCTCCACCACTTGGCGGTCATACAGGCCGAAGCCGGTGAAATTCTCGAAAGTTTCGAGCGAAGAGAGGCGCTGCACCAAGCGATAGTAGAGCGTACGAGCGCGGAACATGAGCGGATTTTCCCGACTGGTTCTCTTGATGCACAGCACCATCGAATAGCCGGCTTCCCACTTAGCAATCATCTCTTCGATCATCTCGGGCGGGTCTTGCATATCGGCAGCAAGGCCAATGACGGCGTCGCCCTTGGTTTCCATTAACGCGTGCATGGGGGAACGCACCTGGCCAAAATTCCGAGAGTTGACGATGATCCGGACGTTATGATCGACAGCGGCAATTGATTTCAGAACCGCGACGGTGTTATCCCGCGAATGATTGTCGATAAAGATGTGTTCGTAAGGATATTTGCCCACGCGGGCCATGGCGGCGCGGACACGGCGGTAGAGTTCTTCGACGTTGGCTTCTTCGTTGTAGCAAGGTGTGAGAATGCTGATCACTTTCATGACGACGGCTTCCCTTCCCTGGCGGCGAGAACGGCATCAACCAATTCGCGGACTGCACCGTGCCCGCCTGCGGCTTGGGCGACGAACGACGCAGCTTGCTTGGCAGCGAGTTGGGCTGTGGCGGGAGCGGCCGCCAAGCCGGCGAGCGCCATCCCAGCAAGATCGTTGACATCATCGCCCATGAAAGCGAACTCGGAAAGTGGTATTCCTGTGGCGGCGGAAAAACGGCGCAGAGCGGCCGCTTTATCTTTGCAGTTTTTCTCAACCAGCGCAATGCCCATCTTGGCAGCGAAGCGATCGACCAACGGACTATCTTCGCCCGAGATCAAGCCGAATAACAAACCAGCTTTGGTTCCGAGCGAAACACCCATAATGTCCACGTAGGAAAAGCGTTTCCACTCCTGATTGTCGGGACCCCACCAAACTCCGCCGTCGGTCAGCACGCCGTCCACATCCAGAGCGATGGCTCTGACGGTCTTCATACCGAAACAACCGACGATTTGACGCGCCGGAGCTTATTCAAGACAGGAATTTCGCTCTCGTATACGCGCTTAACACCGTCACCGAGAGACTTCTCGATCAGGCGAATATCGCGCACAAGGCGCGTGATCCCGTTGGGCTCGAGAGAGGCGGCGTGATCGGTGCCCCACATGGCACGGTCTAGGGTGATGTGGCGCTCGACGCAGCACCCGCCCAACACTACGGCGGCGACGCTCGAAGGAATGCCTGTTTCGTGTCCGGAATAGCCTACCGGAACGCCATAGCGCTCGCGCATTTTAGGAATGACGCGAAGGTTGAGTTCTTCGTAATGAGCCGGATAGGCGCTGCAGGAATGCAGAAGAATCAGATCTTGTTTGCCAAGAACCGCTACTGCATGATCGATTTCTTCTAAGGTGCTCATGCCCGTGGAAAGAATGACGGGCTTACCCATGGCGCGAGTTTTGCGCAGCAGGGCATCGTCCGTGAGAATCGCGGAAGCGATTTTGAAGCACGGAAGATCGAAACGCCGCATGAGGTCGAGCGATTGTTCGTCCCAGCAGGATAGAAGCCACGGTATATCGAGGCTTTTGCAATAGGCATCGATCTTTTCGTAATCGGAGACGCTGAATTCTAGGGCGCGCTTGAGGTCGCCGTTGGTGGTTCCGAAAGGACTCTCGCGAGGTTTGGCTAATTCCTCAGGAGTGTACACGACATCGACCGTGCGTTTCTGAAATTTGACCGCGCTACAACCGGCGGCGGAGGCGACGGCTATCAGCCGTTTTGCCAATTCTATGTCGCCGTTATGGTTGATCCCAATCTCGGCAATGATGTAACAGGGCTGGTTGTCACCAGCGAGAGTTTCACCTATCTTTACGTGCTTAAACGGCTGCAAATACTAGCACCTCCTGCGATTATGTCATGGCTTGGATACGACTACCTCGTATGAAAACGGCGGAGGTAGCATGAAGTATGTCTTCTGAAACTGCCACGGCGACGCAGCCGGGCGTATATGCCAGCGAATACAAGGCCAACCTGCTAAAGGCGATTGACACAGTGGATTTGAACGGAATCGCTCAGGCGATCGAGATTTTGCGGGAAGCGCGAGAGAAAGACCGGCAGATATTTGTTTGCGGCAACGGCGGGAGCGCTTCAACGGCGTCTCACTTTGTGTGCGACATGTTGAAATGCGCTAGCGAACGTGGCGGACGCTTTCGGATCATGGCATTGACGGATTCCCTGCCGACGATTACAGCTTATTCGAACGACGTTAGCTACGAATCTATCTTCACGGAACAGTTGAAGAACTTCGCGCGGCCTAGGGACGTGGTGATGGCGCTGAGCGGGTCGGGCAATTCGCCGAATGTAGTGAGCGCGCTGAGCTACGCGAATTCGATTGGGTGCCAGACGATTGCGTTAACCGGGCGCAACGGTGGAAAGCTGGGGCCGCTGGCGAAATTACAGATTCACGTAGCGGAACCGCACATGGGCAGGATTGAAGACGGACACTTGATGGCGTGCCACATGATTTGTTATTACTTCGTGGAAGTGTAGTTCTGATACCACTCGTACATGCGCTGGATGCCATCTTCCAAGGTGACAAGAGGCTGCAGGTTAAGTTCAGAGCGGGCGCGGGCAATGGAAGGGATGTAGCGTTTCGGCGGTTCGCCTGAGGCCGGAATCTGGGCAACGGAGACGCCGCGAGTTACACCGCAAACTCGCTCAACAGTTCGCGCGAGTTCCAGAATGCTGACCGGCTGATCGCTACCCACGTTATACGTTCGCGCCGGCGCGCCGTGAATCAACATGGTCCAAAGCCAGACGGCTAAATCGGCGGCGTACAGATAGGAGCGGAGCGGGGTGCCATCGCCTTCAATGCAAATCGGACCGCCGCGCAGAGCATCTCGGACGAAGTTCCCCACGGCGAAGTTTTTGTCGAGAGGCAACTTTGGGCCGGCGAAGGCAAACAATCGAGCAATTACAACGTCCGGACCCGAATTAAGCAAAAGCTGTTCCAACTCAAGCTTGCCCTGCGCATAGATATTGTCGGGCAGCGGAGTGCCGATGAAATCCTCAGCAACGTAGGAGAGCGTGGAGGGTTGTTCCCCGTAGACGGCCCCTGAGCTGGTGAAGAGTATTCGCGGATCGCCATAAGTACGAGCGATTTCCAAGAGATGCTGCGCGCCCGGGAGGTTAGTTGTTTCGTGCTCGACGGCGGCGTGGATGATGTAGTGGAGTGGCGCGGATGGAAAGCGGAAGGATTTAATGTCGCCCGTCAGAACCAGGAGAGAAGTATCCGCACTGCGCAGTGTTTCGGGATGGCGGGTCAGTGCATAGAGCCGTGCCCCTAACTTCAGTTGGCGATTCGCCCAAAGAAACGTCTCGACAAGCCACGAGCCAACGAAGCCGGAGGCACCAGTGAGCAGAACATTCGAGCCCGCTAAGCGCGGCCAGAATGATTGCGTTTGCGCAAGAACGTGCCGGAGATCCGATTCAGGAAACTCGTGAGTCATCTAGGCCCACAGCGTCTTCCAATCTCCGATGGGCATGTGGTGAAAGGCATCCAGCATGTAGCCGATCATTTCGGAGGTGAGTCCCGGATACACGCCCACCCAGAAGACCTGGTTCATGATGAAATCCGTATTCGCAAGAGAGCCGACGACGCGGTGTTTTACTTCGCGATAGGCGGGCTGGCGCAAGAGATTCCCACCGAATAAGAGACGAGTGGCGATTTTGCGATTCTCCAAGAACGCTATCACGCGGTTGCGGCTGAACGGCGCTTCGCGTCTCACCGCCAAGGGAAAGCCGAACCAGCTGGGCTCGCTATTAGGAGTAGCTTCCGGTAGAACGAAAATGTGCTCAAGATCTTTCATACCGGCGCGAATCTGTTGAAAGTTAACTCGGCGTCTGGCTATGAATTCCGGGAGCTTGTTGATTTGCGAAACACCGACCGCGGCCTGCATGTCCGTCATTTTCAGGTTGTACCCAATGTGAGAGTACATGTACTTGTGGTCGTAACCCCGGGGCATGCCGCCGAGTTGCCAGTCGAAGCGCTTGCCGCAAGTATTTTCTTTGCCGGGATCGCACCAGCAATCGCGGCCCCAATCGCGGAAGGATTCGACGATCGTTTTCAACAGCGGCTTCTCCGTCAATACGCAGCCGCCTTCGCCGGTGGTGATGTGATGGGCCGGATAAAAACTGACAGTGGCGATATCGCCGAAGGTGCCGACTTTCTTGCCGTCGAAGGTTGCACCCACGGCATCGCAACAATCCTCAATCAGCCACAAATCGTGTTTACGAGCGAACTCTGCAACGGCTGCGGCATCGAACGGGTTACCTAGTGTGTGCGCGACAACGATGGCGCGGGTGCGGTCCGATTTGGCGCTCTCCAGAAGGCGCACATCAATGTTGTAAGTGGGGACAGTGACGTCCACAAACACGGGCACCAAACCGTTCTGCACGATCGGGTTCACAGTAGTGGGAAACGCTGCCGCAACAGTAATAACTTCGTCTCCTGGCAAAAGCCGGCGCGTGCCCAGCTTAGGCGACGTAAGGGCGGAGACGGCTAACAGATTGGCCGAAGAACCGGAGTTGACGAGGGTTGCGCCGCGGACACCGAAATAGGCTGCCAGACGACGTTCAAATTCTTCCGCAAAACGCCCGGTGGTAAGCCAGAACTCCAGAGAGGAATCGACTAACGATTGAATATCCTCCGAGTCAAACACACGGCCGGAAACGGGAACGACGCTTTCGCCGGGCACAAAGGGTGTTTGTGCGTGGGCAACTTGGTGATACTCAGCCACTAGGTCGAGAATGCGTTTCCGCAAGACTCCGGCCTGCGATGTCATGGTTCAACCCTCCGAAAAACTGTCGGTACCAGCGAATTGTTTCGTTCAGCCCCTCTTCAAGAGTAAAAAGGGGCCGCCAAGCTAATTCTTGTCGAGCGCGCTCGGCATTTAGATACTGGCATTCAATTTCGTTCGATGCTTCATTTCTGATGTCAGGCTGAAGATCGGAACTCATTTTCTTCAGAATCAAGGAAACTAGATCGGCAACGGTTACCGCATGCTCGTTCGATAGATTGTAAGCTTTCCCACATAATACTCCATGGGTACCCGCCAGCAAGTGTTGGGCAATTAACATATAGGCGGCAGCACCGTCTTCCACGTAGAAATAATCGCGCACAAACCTGCCGTTTGAGCGGATCACCGGGCGTTCGCCCCGCAGTATAGAACGGATGGTGCCGGGAACAATGCGATTCCAATTCAAATCGCCGCCGCCGTAGAAGTTGCCACAACGCGTGATAACAACCGGCAGCGCGTAAGTGTGGCCGTATGCCTGAGCTATTAGGTCAGCACACGACTTACTTACATCGTAAGGGTGACCACCATTCAAGGAGGTGTCTTCTGTGTAAGGCAAGTTCTCTTGGCTGCCATACGCCTTATCGGATGAGGCGACGATCACAGCCTTGACCAAAGGAGACCTGCGGCAGGCTTCCAGCAGGTTCCAGGTACCGGCAATGTTGCTTTCGAATGTGGAAATCGGGTTGCGGTTCGCTATACCGACGATTGTCTGCGCGGCGAGGTGGAAAACGGTATCGATCTCGTGCTCGCCCACAGTTCGCTCGATAATTTCGCGGTCTGTGATGTCTCCGCGCACGACTTTCACGCGTTCCAGCGCACCACTACGGACCGCTTCGCATTGCGGAACCCAATCGCGGACGAGACAAACAACATCGGCACCTGCCGCTAATAATCGCTTGGTGAGCCAGCCACCCACGAGTCCGGTGGCACCGGTGATCAGAACGGGGCGGTCACGCCAGATGTCAGCGGTCACCATTTTTTCCACGGCGCTTGTTGCGACCTCCACAGTTGATTCAACAGCTCATATTCGCGGTAGGTATCCATGGCGCAAAAGAAGCC
>Ga0209698_10003204_pt1 | contig 18323 bp, 14 predicted proteins | sample LitLauG_LLR_2012_FD_187203 | JGI IMG/M metagenome (GOLD analysis project Ga0209698, IMG submission 187203) | Freshwater sediment microbial communities from Pennsylvania, USA - Little Laurel Run_MetaG_LLR_2012 (SPAdes) (version 2) | ecosystem: Environmental > Aquatic > Freshwater > Creek >...
GATGTTGATGGCCGTCGAATGGGCGGGCTGTCCGCTTTACGCCGCCACCGTCGATCATGGGTTGCGCCCGGACAGTGCTGAGGAGGCGGCTTCGGTCGGTCGTCTCGCCGTGCGGCTGGGCGTGCGGCATCAGGTGCTGCGCTGGGAGGGCGAAAAGCCGCGCACGCGGGTGCAGGAGCGAGCGCGGGAAGCGCGCTACGATCTGCTGGCGGCGGAGGCGCTTCGCGTCGGCGCGAGAGTCGTCGTCACCGCGCATCATCTGGATGATCAGGCCGAAACGGTGCTGATGAGGCTGGCGCGCGGTTCCGGCCTCGCGGGGCTGGCGGGCATGGCCGCCCGCACGCGGCGCGGGAGGATCGAGATCGCAAGGCCGTTGCTGGCTCTGCCCAAGGCCGATCTGGTCGCCTTTTGCGAAGCGCGCAACGTGGCGTTTGCGCAGGACCCGTCCAACCAGGATCCAACCTACGCGCGCCCGCGCTGGCGGGCGCTGAAGGCGGCGCTAGCGGCGGAGGGCCTCGACGCGCCCGCCCTCGCCCGCCTCGCGCGGCGCGCGGCGAGCGCGGAGGCGGCTTTGGCGGCGGCGGCGGCGAAGGCCGAGCATCGAATGCGCCTCGCCGCGACGGGCGCCTGCGACGCCCACCAACTTGCCGCCGAGCCCGTCGAGATCGTGCGCCGCGTGCTGGGCCAGGCCCTCGCCGCGTTCGGCGGCGATCCGCCGCTCGACGCCCTGGAGCGGTTGACGGGCGATTTCGTAGAGGCCGTTGATGCGAAGAAGCGCTTCGCCGCCAATGTCGCGGGCGCGCTCGTCGCCTATGACGGGCGCGCGCAAGTCCGCGTCTCGCCGGAGCCGCCGCGCCGCGCCGCCACAAAACCGGCCCGCCCCGTCAGCGCGACGCCCGCAACCACCAGCGCCAGCCCGACCAGCGCCCGCGTCTCTATGCGTTCGTCCAGGAAGAGAGCGCCGAGCGTCAGCCCCGCGAACGGCACCACGTAATTGTTGAGCGCGGCGAAGGTGGCGCCCTCGCGCACGACCAATTCGAAATAGATCAGATAAGCGAGCGCCGTATTGAACAGGCCCAGCGCCGCCATCGCGGCCCATGAGGCGGACGGCGCGGCGGCGAGCGCGGCGAAATCGCCGTTCCTGAACAGCCAGATGGCGGCGAGCGCCAATGTCGAAAGGCTCATAGAGACAGCGGCGGCCCCCGCCGGCCCGATCTGCTGCGAGGCGGGGCGCGAAATCGTCGCGCCAAAGGCGTAGCCCAGCGCGCAAAGCAGTCCTTCGAGCCGTCCTGTCGTATCGCCCGCCCCCGGCGCGCCGACGGCGACCGCGACGCCGCCGAGCCCACATAGCAAGCCGAGCGCGGCGGCGGGCGACCAGGCGCCGCTTTGCCCGAGCAAGCGCGTAAGCACAAAAGCGAAGATCGGCTGTGCGCCCATCAACAGTGCGAGATCGCCGCTGGAGACGCGATGCGCGGCGTCGCCGATGAGGAGGAACGGGATCGCCTGCCCGAACGCCGCCATCAGACCGAGCCGTCCCCACAGCCCGCGCGGCCATGCGACCCCGCCGCGCGCCGCGACCGCCCATAGCGCCAGCGCGCCGATGGCGACCCGCACGACGGCGAAGCTCAAGGGATCGAAGCCGCGCGCGGCGATCGCGATCAGCAGGAAGGAGGAGCCCCACAGCGTCGAGAGGAAGGCGAGCAGCAGGTAGGACAAGACGAGGCTCCGGAGCGGGCCTCAGCCCTTAGCGCGAAACCGTCTGCTCTCAATGAAAATTTCGCCCTCCCGGCAGCGCGCGCTTGAGTTCGGGCGGAAGCGGCGCGGGGCGCGGTTCGGGAAGGCGCGGCGCGGGCTTGAATTTGCCCAAGGGGGCGGGCCGCTTGACCTCGTCGGCGGGACCCAGCGCGTCGAGCGGCCGGCCCTCGCCGGCGAGTTGTCCGAGCGCGGGGGTCCAGTCCTCGAATTTCTCGGCGATGAGATGGATGACGCCGCGCTCGTTCTGCAACCGCCCCGCCACCGCGACGAAACGCGCGCCGATCACCAGCGCCCGCATCTTCTCGAACACTTTGGGCCAGACGATGATGTTGGCGACGCCCGCCTCGTCCTCGATGGTCATAAAAATGACGCCCTTGGCGGTTCCCGGCCGCTGGCGCACCAGCACCAGCCCCGCGACGGTGACGCGCTGGCCGCTCGGCGCCGTCTCCAGCGCGTCGCTGCGCAGAATGCCCCGCGCGGCGAGGCGCGAGCGCATGAAGGCGACGGGATGGGCTTTGAGCGACAGCGACAGGCGCCGGTAATCCTCGACCACATGCGCGCCCAGCGGCATCGGCGGCAGTTTAGCGTCGGGTTCGGCCTGCTCCGACGCCGAGGCGGCGAACAAAGGCAGATCGTCCTGATCGCCGACCCGGTTGAGCGCCTTGACCGCCCAAAGCGCCTCGCGACGGTCGAGGCCAAGCGAGCGGAAGGCGTCGGCTTCCGCCAGCTTTTCGAGGCCGGGCAAGGAGACGCCGCCGCGCAGCCACAGATCGCGCACGGAATCATATCCCGCCCCGCGCCGCTCGACGAGCCGCCGCATCTCCTCCTCGCGCGCGCCGTTGATCTGGCGCAGTCCCAGCCGCACGGCGTGGGTCGCCTTGATGTCGGCGGCCATGCTGGCGTGGCGGCGATGGAGGCGCGCGGGGGCCCCCTCATCCGGCCTTCGGCCACCTTCTCCCGCAAGGGGAGAAGGGCCATATCCTGATGGGGCGGAGTCAAGCGTCGCGTCCCAATCCGACAGATTGACGTCAACTTCCCGTGCTTCCACCCCATGCTCGCGGGCGTCGCGCACCAATTGCGACGTCGAATAGAACCCCAAGGGCTGCGCGTTCAGCATGGCGGCGAGGAACACGTCCGGATAACGGCATTTCATCCAGCACGACGCATAGACCAACAAAGCAAAGCTCGCCGCGTGGCTCTCGGGGAAGCCGTATTCGCCAAAACCCTCGATCTGGCGGAAACAGCGCGCGGCGAAGTCGCGGTCGTAACCTTTGGCCGCCAACCCCTCGACCATGCGGTCCTGAAAGGTCTGGATCGTGCCGACGCGCCGGAACGTCGCCATGGCGCGGCGCAGCTTGTCGGCTTCCGATGGCGTGAAGCCCGCCAGAATGGCGATCCGCATCGCCTGTTCCTGAAACAGCGGCACGCCCAGCGTCTTGCCGAGCACCGCCTCCAGTTCGGCGGAAGGGAACGACACCGGCTCCAGCCCCTGACGGCGGCGCAGATAGGGATGCACCATGTCGCCCTGGATCGGGCCGGGGCGCACGATGGCGACCTCGATGACGAGATCGTAGAATTTGGCCGGCTTCAGGCGCGGCAGCATCGACATCTGCGCGCGGCTCTCGATCTGGAACACGCCGATGGTGTCGGCGCGCTGGATCATCGCATAGACGCACGCCTCCTCGGGCGGCACGGTCGAGAGCCGCAGCGACTGGCCATAATGCTTGTCGAGCAACCGGAACCCCTTGGCGAGCGCAGTCAGCATGCCCAGCGCCAGCACGTCGATCTTGAGCAGGCCCAGCGAATCCAGATCGTCCTTGTCCCATTCGATGGTGGTGCGGTCGTCCATGGCGGTGTTCATCAGCGGCGCGACCTCGTCGAGCCGGTCGCGGGTGATGACGAAACCGCCGCTGTGCTGCGTCAGATGGCGAGGGAAACCGGAGAGTTCGTCGGCCATTTTGAGGCTCAGCGCGAGATTGGGGTCGCGCGTGTCGAGGCCCGCCGAGCGGGCGCGCGCGTCGCGCTCGTCGAACTCGCGGCCCCAACTCAAGCTGTTGAGCGCCACGATCACGTCCTCCGACAAGCCAAAAACCTTGGCGGTCTCGCGGATCGCCGAGCGCGAGCGATAGGTGGTGACGGCGCTGGCGAGCCCCGCCCGCTCGCGGCCGTATTTGCCATAAATATACTGGATGACCTCGTCGCGGCGCTCGTGCTCGAAATCGACGTCGATGTCGGGCGGCTCGTTGCGCTCGGGGCTGATGAAACGCTCGAACAGGAGATCGAAGCGGGCGGGATCGACCTCGGTAATGCCGAGACAGAAACAGACGGTCGAGTTCGCCGCCGAGCCGCGCCCCTGGCAGAGGATGCCGCGCGAGCGGGCGAAGCGGACAATGTCATGCACGGTAAGGAAATAGGGGGCGTAGTTCAGGCTCTGGATGAGGTCGAGTTCGTGCCGCAGCGCCGCCTCGACGGGCGCGGGGACGCCGTCCGGGTAACGCTCGCGGGCGCCGTCTCGCGTGAACGCCTCCAGGGCCGCCTGCGGGCTGGCGAACCCCTCGCGCAGTTCCTCCGGATAGACGTGCGAGAGTTCGTCGAGCGAGAAACTGAGCCCCTCCAGAAACCGCAGCGTGTTGGCGACCGCCTCCGGCGTCTCGGCGAACAGCCGCGCCATTTCGGCGGGGGTCTTGAGATGGCGTTCGGCGTTGGCGTGGGTCAGCCGCCCGGCCGCCTCCAGCGTCACGCCCTCGCGGATGCAGGCGACGACGTCGGCCAAAGGCCGCCGTTCGGGGACATGCATGACGACGTCGTTGACCGCCATCAACCGCGCGCCCAGCTTTCCCGCCAGCGCCGCGCGCCTGGCGAGGCCCGCGCGCATGTCGGCGCCGTAAGAGGCGACCGCGCCGACCCACAGCCGCTCGCCGAACGCCTCGCGAAGCTCTCCCAGCCCCCCCGGCCCCGGCAGCGCGACAATTTGGAGGCCCTCGCCGAACGCGACGAGATCGGCGAAATCGAGCCAGCACTCGCCCTTGGGCGCGCGCAGATTGCCGGTCGAGAGCAGCCGGCAAAGGCGGCCATAGGCGGCGCGGTCACGCGGATAGGCCAAGAGGTCTGGCGTCTTGTCGCGGAACGCCAGCCGCGCGCCGACGACGACGCGCATCCCCTCCAGCGCGGCGGCGTTTTCGCGCGCGAACACATGCGCGCGCACGACGCCCGCGAGGCTGTTGCGGTCGGCGATGCCGAGGCCGGACAGACCCAGCTCCGCCGCCCGCGCGACCATCTCCTCGGGGTGCGAGGCCCCGCGCAGGAAAGAGAAGTTGGTGGCGGCGGCGAATTCGGCGTAGGCGGGCGCGGCCCGGATCATTCCCCCTCCGTTCGATAAGAACAAAGGTAGAACGAACGATTGACGAGCGCAAGCGCCTCAGTGCCGGAAGTGCCGCATTCCCGTAAACACCATGGCGATTCCGGCTTCGTCGGCGGCGGCGATCACCTCGGCGTCGCGCTGCGCCCCGCCCGGCTGGATCACGGCGGTGGCGCCCGCTGCGACCGCCGCCATCAACCCATCGGCGAAGGGGAAGAAGGCGTCTGACGCCACCACGGAGCCGCGCGTGAGGGGCTCGCCGCCGTTGGCGGCGTCCTCGGCTTTGCGGGCGGCGACGCGCGAGGAATCGAGGCGGCTCATCTGGCCGGCGCCGACGCCCACGGTCGCCCCAGCCTTGACGTAAACAATCGCGTTCGACTTCACGTGCTTGGCGACGCGCCAGGCGAACAGCAAATCCGCCAGTTCCGCCTCGCTCGGCGCCCGTTTGGTCACGACTTTCAGGGCGGCGGCGCCGAGCGCGCCGAAATCGCGGTCCTGCACCAGCAGCCCGCCAGAGACCGAGCGCACCGTCAGGCCCGGCGCCTTGGGGTCCGGCAAGGCGCCCGCCAGCAGCAGCCGCAGGTTTTTCTTGGAAGCGACGATCTCGATGGCCTCGGGCGTCGCGTCCGGCGCGATGATGACTTCGGTGAAAATCTCGACGATCTTCTTCGCGGCCTCGGCGTCCAGAACCCGGTTCAGCGCGATCACGCCGCCGAACGCCGAGACGGGATCGCAGGCCAAGGCCCGCTCGTAGGCCGCCAACGGCGAAGCCCCCGTCGCCACCCCGCAGGGATTGGCGTGCTTGATGATGGCGACCGCCGGCTCGGCGAATTCGGCGACGCATTCATAGGCCGCGTCGGTGTCGTTGATGTTGTTGTACGACAAGGCCTTGCCCTGCACGACGCGGGCGGTGGCGACGCCGGGGCGGCTGTCGGGCGTCTTGTAGAACGCCGCGCCCTGATGCGGGTTCTCGCCGTAGCGCAGCGCGCCTGACAACTCGCCGCCGAACGTTCGCCAGCGCGGCTGGGTCTCGCCGATCTGCAAGGCGAACCAGTTGGAGATGGCGGAATCATAGGCCGCCGTGCGCGCGTAGGCCTTCTGGGCGAGGCGGCGGCGGAAGGCCAGCGTCGTGCCGCCGTTGTTGGCCGCCATTTCGGCTAGCAATTCGGCGTAATCGGCGACGTCGACGATCACGGCGACGTCGTTGTGGTTCTTGGCGGCGCCGCGGATCATCGCGGGGCCGCCGACGTCGATGTTCTCGATCATGTCGTCGAACGCAGCGCCGCGCGCCAAGGCCGCCTCGAAGGGGTAGAGATTGACCACAAGAAGATCGATGGGCTTGATGTCGTTGGCGATCATCGCCGCCTGATGCGCGGGTTCGGCGCGAATCGCCAACAGGCCGCCGTGGACGCGCGGATGCAGGGTCTTGACCCGACCATCCATCATTTCGGGAAATTCGGTCAGCCGCGCGACGTCCACCACCGCCACGCCGGCTTGGGCGAGCGCCGAGGCCGTGCCCCCGGTGGACACGATCTCCACGCCCCTCGCCGACAGGGCCTTGCCGAGATCGACGAGGCCGGTCTTGTCGGACACAGAGATCAGCGCGCGACCAACGGGTGCGATGTCGACGGTCACGGTAGTCTCCTCAACGCTTTCGCGGGCGGCCATATCACGCGAGGGGGCTCGGGCAAACGTGGGCGAAGTGACGTTCGTCAGGTTGTTATTGCGCGCGAATTGAAATACCCCGCACTTATGCGCGATCTTAACCATATCTTAACGGGCGCGCTCGCCCTCGCCGCCGTCGCCCTTGCCGGGGCGGCCTCCGCCAAGGATCTCGATCCCGACCTGCGCCAGCAGGTGATCGCCTCGTGCAGCGGCGACGCCATGCGCTTGTGCCCGCAATCGCTCAACAATGAGAGCGAAGCCGTCTCCTGCATGCGCAAGAAGCGCCGCGACCTGACTCCCGTCTGCCGCGCCGCCTACGATCAGGTCGTGCGCGTCCTCGCCCAGAAGTAAGGGAAAACGGGGACATGATATCAATAGCAATGGCGCCAAATCATTTCGCAATTGATATCATGTCCCCGATTTCGCCGGTTTGCGGCCTCGCCGCGCCGGGGCGAGCGAGCGTTCGAGCACGGCTTCCGCGCGCGCGAGGAAGGCGGCGTCGCCCATCGGGCGGCCGTGGGCGCTGACTTCGGCCCAATGCGGGTCGTCGGGGCCCGGTTGCAGCAAAGTGTCGAAACGCGGCGCGACGGCCAGAAGCGGCGCGACCTGCACGAGCGCGTCGTCGCGCCCGGCCAGATGTGCGCGCACGCTGCTCCACGGCCAGTCCTGCGGCCGCTCGGCAAGCCCCGCGCGCACCGGATTGAACGCCAGATAGCGCACGGCGTTGAGCCAGTGCGCCTCGTCCATCGCCGCTGAACCGAAGCGTCCCTGAAACAAATGCCCGGTCGTGCGGGCGCGCGCGTTGACGAAGCTGGTGAAGCGCCGGTGCGTTTCGCCGACGGCGCGCGACAGGGCCGTCGCCGCCTCGCTGGCGTCGGCTTGCGTAGGGGTCAGCAGCAGATGGACATGATTGGGCATCAGACAATAGGCCGAGCAGACGACGGCGTAAGTCTTCAAGCGCCCGGCGAGGAGATCGCGATAGAGCGCGTAGTCGCCGGCTTGCGAAAACACGGTCATTTGCCGGTTGCCGCGCTGCGTCACGTGGTGGGGAACTTGCGGCAGGACGATGCGGGCGAGCCGGGCCATGGCGGGAGCGTAGCGGAGGGCGGCCCCTTCGGCAATTCATATCATGTCCCCGTTTTCCGCGACAGCGCCGCCTCCTCGACAAGGAAGTCGCGCAGCGCCTGGATGCGCGGCGTTTGGGCGACCTCCGGACGACAGACGAAATAATAGCCGAACGGGGTCGCCACCGTCGTCGCGAACGGCGCCACCAAGGCGCCTGAGGCCAGATCGTCGGCGGCGATGGCGGGTGACGCCAATGCCACGCCTTGCCCCTGACGCGCGGCGGAGATCGCCATCGACATCTGGTTGAAAAACACCCCATGCGCGGAATCGACCTCTCCCGCCCCCGCCGCTTTCAGCCAGTCGCTCCACGACGGCCACGTCGGGAAAGACGGGTTCCAGTCGAGTTGCAGAAGCGTTCTGTACCTTAGGTCGGCGGGCGTCTTCAGCGGCGGATCGGCGGCGACGAGGCGCGGCGCGCAGACCGGAAACACCGTCTCCTCGAATAGTTTTGCGACCGACAATCCCGCAAAATGGCCGTCGCCCCAGCGGATCATCGCGTCCGCCTCGCCCAGCGCGTCGTCGCGCGCGTCGGCGTCGACCAGCACGTCGATGTCGGGATGGCGCGCCTTGAAGCGCCCGATGCGGCCTACCAGCCAGGTTGCGGCGAAGGAGGCGCTGGAATTGACCACCAGAAACCGCCGCCCCCGCGTCTCGCGCATGGCGCGCGCCGCGCGGGCGAGCTGGGCGAAGCCCTCCGTCAGCGTCGCCGCCCCGGCGGCCCCGGCCTCGGTAAGCCGAAGGCCCCGCCCCGAGCGGGCGACCAGCGCGGCCCCGATCTCCTCCTCCAGCAGTCGGACCTGTTGGGCGACCGCCGCCTTGGTGACGAAAAGATCTTCTGCGGCGCGCGCGAACGACAATCGGCGCGCCACCGCCTCGAAGGCGCGCAAGGCGTTGAGAGAAGGTAAACGCGGGGGCGTCGCCATCGTCAAGATTTTCTGTTCGACGCCCGATAAAACCATGACTTGCCGCGCTGCACAATCGGGCTATATCCACTTCTCAACAGGGATGTTCGCCCTGAAATCGTGCAGAAGGATCACAAAAGTGGCTACGCTTTCCCGGGAACCGCAATTTCAGGCGCCTTTCGTCGCCCAGGGCTGGGGGCGTATGGGTCAATATATTCTTGACCTGCTCGACCGCGCCGCCGAACGTCGGGCGCTGCAAAGCCTCGGCCGGCGCGATCTTGACGATTGCGGCCTGACGCCCGCAGACGTGGCGCCCGGCCTGCCCGATCTCTACGCGAGCGATTTTCGCGTTAGTCAGATCGCGTTGCGCCGAGCCGCCTGAGCGTCTCGCGCGTATGGGAGAGCGAGGAGCTCTCCATGACCGCTATTTGTTGGCTGCGTAACGATCTTCGTCTCGACGATCAGCCCGCTTTGCGCGCCGCCGCCGCGGGGCCGGCCTTGTTCGTCTATGTCCATGACGCCGCCGCGACGGGGCGTCCGCTCGGCGGGGCCAGCCGCTGGTGGCTCGACAAATCGCTGCGCGCCTTCGCCGCCGCTCTTTCGGCTGTGGGCGGGCGGCTCGATGTGGTCGAGGGCGATGCGGCGGAAGTCTTGCCCGCGCTGGGCGGCGAAGCCGTCTACTGGACGCGCGCGTACACGCAGGCCGAGCGCGAAACCGAGCGCCGCCTCGCCGCCGCGCTGGGCGGGCGCGGGCAGTCGTTCAACGGGCAATTGCTGCGCGAGCCCTGGGAGCTGGAGCGCGACGGCGGGTTCATCCCCAAAGTGTTCACTCCGTTCTGGCGGCGCCTGCGAGAGTTGGGGCCATTCGATGCGCCGCAGCCTGCCCCCAAAAAGCTTCACGCCGCCGACTGGCCTGCTTGCGGGCCGAGGCGGGTCGAGATCGACGCGCTGGGACTGCATCCGCGCCGGCCCGACTGGTCCGCCGGTCTGTCCGCCGAGTGGACGCCGGGCGAGGCGGGGGCCAAAGCCCGGCTGCGGCGGTTCCTCGATCACGCGCTTAACGGCTACGCCGAAGGCCGAGACCTGCCGGGCGAGGAGCGCACCTCAAGGCTATCGCCGCATCTGCGCTTTGGCGAAATTTCGCCCCGCCGCGCGTTCGGCGCCGCCCAGCACAGAGAGCCGGGCCGCGATGTCGAGAAATTCGAGGCGGAGCTGGGTTGGCGCGAGTTCTCTTATTCGCTGCTGTGGCGCGAGCCGGATCTCAATCGCAAGAACTGGAGCCCGCGTTTCGACGCCTTCCCGTGGCGAAGCGACGACGCTGGGTTGAAGGCGTGGCGGCGCGGCAAAACCGGCTATCCCATCGTCGACGCCGGCATGAGGCAACTCTGGACGACCGGCTACATGCACAATCGCGTGCGCATGATCGTCGGCTCCTTCCTGACCAAACATTTGGGGCTTGATTGGCGCCTGGGCGAAGATTGGTTCTGGGACACATTGTGCGACGCCGACGTCGCCAGCAATCCGGCGAGCTGGCAATGGGTGGCGGGCTCGGGCGCGGACGCCGCGCCTTATTTTCGCGTGTTCAACCCCGTGTTGCAGAGCGAGAAATTCGACGCTGAGGGCGCCTATATCCGCCGCTTCGTCCCCGAACTCGCGGGGCTCGATGCGCGCCACATCCATGCGCCTTTCCGCCTCCCCGAAATGCTGCTTTCGGCGGCGGGCGTTCAGCTGGGCGTCAACTATCCCCGCCCTATCGTCGAACTCGACGAGGGCCGCGCGCGCGCGTTGCGCGCGTTCGCCGAGATCGGCGGCGAGACGGATCAGCGCAAGCCGGCGGCGCGGAACAGCGCGAAGAACAAGGGATAAGGCAAAGTCTGCACAATGCGCGTCAACCAGGCCAGGCGGGTTGGAAAGCGGATCTCGAAGCCGCCGCGCGCCAGCCCGTCGCATAGCCTTCTGCACGCGGCGTCGCATTCCATCAGGAACGGCATGGGATAGCGGTTGCCCGCCGTCAGCTCCGTCTTCACATAACCGGGGTTGACGATCTGCACACGCACGCCCAGCGGCTCGGCGAAGACCTTGAGCCCCACCGCCAGCGACACCACCGCCGCCTTGCTCGGCCCGTAAGCATAGGCGTTGGGGATCCCGCCGTAGCCGATCAACGAGCCGACGATGGCGATCTGTCCCCGGCCGCGAGCCCTCATGGCTTTGAGCGCGGGATTCGCGCTATTGGCGACGCCCTGCACATTGACCGCGAAGGTGCGCTGGAAAGCCTCGCCGCCGAAATCTTGCATGTCGTCGCGCCAGGCGCCGCCCGCATTGAGCACCGCGAGCGCAACAGGGTCTTGCGCCTCGATTCGCGCGAACAGCGCCGCCACCCCCTCACGATCGGTGACATCGCCGGGCGCAGCAAGGATTTTGCCCGGCAAACCCGCCGCCGCGCGCTCCAGATCGGCGAGCGCCTCGGCGCGGCGGGCGGTGGCGTAAACCGTGAAGCCGCGCCGCGCCAATTCCAATGCGACGCCGCGCCCGATGCCCGAACTCGCGCCGGTGACCCAGGCGGCGCCGTCGCTTGCGCGCGCGCGAAACAGCGCGCTCACCGGCTGATCGGGGCGGGCAATCCGTTCTCCTGACGCTGGGGCATAAGCTGGATGTAGCGCGCGCCGCGCGACACCGCCTGCACCGTGTCGGGCTCGAGTCCCGTGACGTCGATCTTGAGCCCCTGCGCGACCGCCGCCAGGCCGATGTCGTGATAGATGCCGGCGAGCAGGCGGCTGGGCCGGTGCGGCGCGGTGGGGATCAGCGCGGAGCTTGCGCTGGGCTGCGAAGCGGACGGCGGCATCAGGCGGCCTCGAGGTGCGACGCGATCAACGACGAACGCGGCACGAACGACTTGCCCGGTTGCGCTACGCCGACCGCTGGGGATCGTGAGCGAAAGTTAGCCGCGCATGGTTAAATTTGACTTTACGTCGCGTAAGGCACAGCCATGCAACGTAAGGCAACGTAAGGCAAGAGGGCGCGTTTAGCCCGCCAGCGCGGCCGCGACGGCGTCAAGCGCCGCTTGGGTTTTTTCCCCGTCAGGCCCTCCCGCCTGCGCCATGTCGGGGCGCCCGCCGCCGCCCTTGCCGCCGAGCGCCGCCGCGCCGATTCGCACCAGATCGACCGCGTTGAAGCGCGCGACGAGATCGGGCGTCACGGCGACGACGAGGCTGGCCTTGCCGTCGGCGGCGGCGGCGATAGCGACGATTCCGCTGCCCAGCGACGCCTTGGCCTCGTCAGCGAGCGACTTCAGGTCTTTCATCTCGACGCCCTCGACGGAGCGGGCGTAGAATTTGACGCCCGCGACGTCGCGCACGGAATTGTCGGCGCCGCCGCCGCCCATCGCGAGACGGCGCTTGGCGTCGGCAAGTTCGCGCTCGAGCTTGCGGCGCTCCTCCATCAAGGCGTCGAGCCGCTCGGCCGCTTCGGCGGGGCCGCTGCGCAGGCGGTGCGCAATGTCGGCAAAGCTGCGCGACTGCCGGTTGAGATGTCGGCGGGCGGTGTCGCGCGTTTGCGCTTCAAGCCGGCGCACGCCGGCCGCCACCGCGCTCTCGCCGATGACGGAAACGATGCCGATGTCGCCGGTGCGCTGCACATGCGTGCCGCCGCACAGCTCCACCGAGAACGGTCGCGGGCCGTTGGCGCCCTCGCTCGTGCCCATCGAGACGACGCGCACCTCCTCGCCGTATTTCTCGCCAAATAGCGCGCGCGCCCCCGAATGGCGCGCCTCCTCAAGCCCCATCAAGCGCGTGACGACGGGCTCGTTGCGCAGCACGATGGCGTTGGCGATGTCCTCGACCTTTTCCAGTTCCTCGCCCGTGACGGGCTTGTTGTGCGAAAAGTCGAAGCGCAGCCGGTCGGCGGCGACCATCGACCCCTTCTGCGCGACGTGGTCGCCCAAAGTCAGCCGCAGCGCCTCATGCAACAGATGCGTCGCCGAATGGTTGGCGCGGATCGCCGCGCGGTTGTTGTGATCGACGCTGAGCGCCAGCGCCGCCCCGACTGCGATGCGGCCCTCCTGCACCTCAACGACATGGACGAAGAGATCGCCGAGTTTCTTCTTGACGTCGCGCACAACGATTTTCACGCCGCTGGCGGTCATCTGCCCGTGGTCGCCGACCTGGCCGCCCGATTCCGCATAGAACGGCGTCTGATTGAGCACGATCATGCCGGTCTCGCCGGCGTTCAGCGCATCAACCTCCGCTCCTTCGCGCACCAGCGCGCTGACAACGCCTTCCGCCGTCTCCGTTTCGTAGCCCAGAAATTCGCTGGCCCCGACGCGCTCACGCAAGCCATACCAAAGCGTCTCGGTTGCGGCTTCGCCCGAACCCGCCCAGGCGCGACGCGCGTCGGCGCGCTGTCGCTCCATCGCCGTCTGAAACCCCTCCGTCTCCACGCCGATGCCGCGCGAGCGCAGCGCGTCCTGCGTCAGATCAAGCGGAAAACCGTAAGTGTCATAGAGCTTGAACGCGGTCTCGCCCGCGAGCTTGTCGCCTGAGGCGAGGCCGCGCGTCTCCTCTTCCAAAATGGAGAGCCCGCGCGCCAACGTGGCGCGAAAGCGCGTCTCTTCCAGTTGCAAGGTCTCCGATATCAGCGACTCGGCGCGGATCAATTCCGGGTACGCCTGCCCCATTTCGCGCACCAAAGCCGGCACGAGCCGCCACATCAGCGGATCGCGCGCGCCCAGCAATTGCGCGTGCCGCATGGCGCGGCGCATGATGCGGCGCAGAACATAACCTCGTCCTTCGTTGGAGGGCAGCACGCCGTCGGCGACCAGGAACGACGACGCGCGCAAATGGTCGGCGATTACGCGATGCGAGACTTTGTGCGGGCCGTCGGGGTCTGTCCCGCTCGCCTCGGCGCTGGCGCGAATGAGCGCGCGCATCAAGTCGATGTCGTAATTGTCGTGCTTGCCCTGCAAAACGGCGGCGATGCGCTCCAATCCCATGCCGGTGTCGATCGAGGGGCGTGGTAGGCTCAGCCGCTCGCCGCCCGGCAGCGTCTCGAATTGCATGAACACGAGGTTCCAGATTTCGATGAACCTGTCCCCGTCCTCGTCGGGCGAACCCGGCGGTCCGCCGGGGATGTGTTCGCCGTGGTCATAGAAGATTTCCGAACACGGGCCGCATGGTCCGGTGTCGCCCATCGCCCAGAAATTGTCTGAGGTCGCGATGCGGATGATTCGGCTGTCAGGCAGGCCGGCAATCTTCTTCCACAGGTTAAAGGCGTCGTCGTCGTCGTGATAGACGGTGACGGTAAGCTTGTCTTTCGCGAGCCCGAAGTCGCGCGTGATGAGGTTCCAGGCGAGTTCGATGGCCAGCGGCTTGAAATAATCGCCGAACGAGAAATTGCCGAGCATCTCGAAGAACGTGTGATGGCGCGCGGTATAGCCGACATTGTCGAGGTCGTTGTGCTTGCCCCCGGCGCGCACGCATTTCTGCGAGGTGGCGGCGCGGTTGTAGGGGCGCTTCTCGACGCCGGTGAACACGTTCTTGAACTGCACCATTCCCGCGTTGGTGAACATCAGGGTGGGATCGTTGCGCGGAACGAGCGAGCTTGACGCCAAAGGCTCATGGCCGTGACTTTTGAAATAGTCGAGAAAATGCGACCTGATCTCGTTGACGCCGCTCATTCGCCTCACGCCCTTCCCGGCCGCGACGGCTTGTCGCCGCGACTGATCCCGCGGACGACACCACGATCTTCGCCCGCCCGGCGCTCATAGAACAGGTCCGGGCAAACGCCAATTGCGCCCTAAATGGCGGCCGTTCCGGCGAGCGGGGCCGGAACGGCCGCATAGCGACGCGCAGGGCGGGCGGAGGGACGGCCGGGGGGCGCCGGCAGGTCCCACGCCTCACGCGTCGGGTTCGGGGAAACCTTTGTAGAGGCGAAACCGCCGGGCTTTCAGGATGGGGCAACCCCTCACCCTAACCCTCTCCCGCAAGGGGAGAGGGACTCCCCGCAGCGCCAATCAATCCTACGCGTCGACGTCGGGGTCGGTGGGGTCGACGTTTTCCAGGATGCGGTCGGCGATCAAGCCGGCGTTCTGGCGGATCGCCTCCTCGATGCGCGCCGCCATCTCCGGGTTGCCCTTCAAGAAAGCCTTGGAGTTCTCGCGGCCCTGACCCAACCGGGTCGAATCATAGGAGAACCAGGCGCCGGATTTCTCGACCACGCCGGCTTTCACGCCCAGGTCGATCAATTCGCCCATCTTGGAGACGCCTTCGCCGTACATGATGTCGAATTCGACCTGCTTGAACGGCGGCGCCACCTTGTTCTTGACGACCTTCACGCGGGTCTGGTTGCCCACCACCTCCTCGCGCTCCTTGATCGCGCCTATGCGGCGGATGTCGAGGCGCACGGAGGCGTAGAATTTCAGCGCATTGCCGCCCGTCGTCGTCTCGGGGCTGCCATACATGACGCCGATCTTCATGCGGATCTGGTTGATGAAGATCACCATCGTATTCGAGCGCGAGATCGAGGCGGTCAGCTTACGCAGAGCCTGGCTCATCAGGCGGGCTTGCAGGCCCGGCTGGCTGTCGCCCATCTCGCCCTCGATTTCCGCGCGCGGCGTCAAGGCCGCCACCGAATCGATGACCAGCACGTCGATGGCGCCCGAGCGCACCAGCGTATCGGTGATCTCCAACGCCTGCTCGCCGGTGTCGGGCTGCGAAATCAGCAGGTCTTCCAGATTGACGCCGAGTTTCTTGGCGTAAACGGGATCGAGCGCGTGTTCGGCGTCGACGAAGGCGCAGACGCCGCCCTTCTTCTGCGCTTCGGCGATCACATGCAGCGTCAGCGTGGTCTTGCCGGAAGATTCGGGGCCGAAAATCTCGATCACGCGGCCGCGCGGCAAGCCGCCGACGCCCAGCGCGATGTCCAACCCCAGCGAACCCGTCGGCACGGTCTCGATCTCGACCGCCTTCTGATTCTTGCCCAGCCGCATGATCGAACCCTTGCCGAAGGCGCGTTCGATCTGAGAGAGCGCTGCATCCAGCGCCTTTGTCTTGTCCACGAGAGACCCTTCCACGACCCGAAGATTGGCTGTGCTCATTGCGCTCTCCTTCTCACACGGCCGGCGCCGCCATAGCAATGAGCCGGTCCCTCTGCGGGTCAATGTACACGTTTCGTTCTCATCTTCAAGTTCCGGTTTTGTCCCAATTATGCACTTGACATAACGAGGACAAAATGTCAAAGAAATCAACGACAGGCCGGCGACATTTTATAACGGGCGAAGCGGACGATTTACCCGTCCTCCGCAGCAAGGGGAAGAAGCCTCGCCACGGCGTTGACCTCGTCCTCGTCCAACTCGACGCTAGGGAGTTGAAGGCCACGATTGAGCCGCATAGGCCAAAGCTTGGCGGCGTGTTTGCGCGAAAACCCCGTATCTATTCTGACCCCCCACTGAAAAACGCAGAGAAAGAGGGCGCGTCCAAATCCAAGCGCAAAAGTGTTCACATTGTGGGGGTCACTAAAATTCGGTCGGAAATCCGTGTTGGGGTCGCGGACCCTGGAACTGAACCATAGATTTCTGTCAAACCAGTCGTCAACATTATGTCGGAATACCCAAGCAGAAAAACGCTTCGGTATTTCTAGATTTTCCTTAAATTGTTTGCGTTCGGAATCAGATACGCACCATATTTCTTTATCCTGGCAAGAAACGACGCAAAATTTGAGAAATGCCCATTGTGAAACAATTTCCGTTTCCTTGCGAGTAAGATTTCGATTTAGTCCTTGTAAAAGTAAAATAAGGATTGGCTTAGCAGATGTCTCCAATTTAGACATCCAAGTTTCGTTGCATTTTTTGCAAGGGCCTTTGATTTTTATGCCGGATGGCGAACCTTGACGTTGATAATTCTTTCTCACTTCAGTTATTGCAACAAATCCATCTTGACCTTTGTAGAAGTGCTCTCGCTTGGTCGCCCTTGTAGGCAAAAACGGACCTGCCCAGTCAGGCCAGACATGCTCGCCGCTGGAAACGGACTGAGAGGATCCTCCGCAAAATGGGCAGACGCGTCTTCCCTTCGCAAAAGGCTCCTTCTTTGGCATACTGCGTCTCATGAAAGACGATTTTGATGAAGCGGAAACTGCTCGCCGGATGGACGCAGCTATTCGCCGCGCCCTCAACACTCCACCAACGCCAACAAAGGAGCTTGTCGGCAAGGGCGAGCGTGCAGCGTCGCGGCGCGAGAGTCGAGTCAAAAACCCGCCTCCAACAAAGCCAAAAAATCCCTGAGTTTCGCGAGCCCCTGTTTGATGCGCGCGAGGCGGTTACGCAGAACGAGGTTGTTTATAAGTAAGACGCTTGCCTTCCGCGCCTTTGATGGCGCGGTGAGTACGCTCTGTATCGTCAACGCCCAGTTTCACGCGGTTTGAATATCGGAAGTCAAACTCGTTCAAATACGCCTGCAAATGATGTTCCGCGCAATGGTGATAAGTTCCCGTCATCCCGCGCTTGAAGATACCAAAGAAACCTTCGACCGTGTTTGTCGTGGTTTTTGCGCCGTCTTTTTCCGTGCGGGCATATTCCTCATTACCGTGGTTGACGGCTTTGTGTTCAGCAAAGTTTTTGCCAAGCGCCTTGTAATGCTGCGCTTCGTCGGTGTTTAGCGTGCTGTCGAGAACCACAGTGCGCCCGATAACCTCTTTCAGCGTCGCCTGCGTAAGGTTTTCGACCTTGACGGAAACGGCGCGTCCGCCGCGCTCAACCATCGTCAGCACCTTGCGCTTGGTCGAGCCGTTGCGGTCCTTAGCCTGCCAGCCTTTGCCGGAAACAAACCTTTCTTCCGGCTTGCCGATGAAAGTCTCATCAATCTCGACCGTCTTGCCCTTGCCGCCCAGCGGCTCGGGGTCACGGTCAGCCATCGCCTCGCAAACACGATGCGCCATAAACCAAGCGGTCCTGTAGGAGCCAAGGCCGAGCGTCCGCATAAGCTGGTGAGCCGAGACGCCTTTCTTGCTGGCGGCCATCAGGCGGAACGCCAGCGCCCATTTGTGAAGCGGTACATGGCTCGACTCCATGACCGAGCCGACAGTGACCGTGAACGGCTTAAGGCAAGCATTGCACTGAATGAGGCCGGGGCGGTGCGACTTGCCCATGACGCGGGTGTTCTCGCCAGAAACCCCGCAATGCGGGCAAGAGGCGACGCCATCGGGCCAACGGATCGACTCAAAGTAAGCGCGGGCCGCTTCTTCGTCGTGGAAAATCGGGTCGGTAAGGTCAACGGACATGGCGAAATGCTCCAATGACCGAACAATCGCAGAACGCGATTGTTATGTCAAGTGCATAATACCCGGTTTTGTTCAAACCGACAACAACGTGAAGAATTCTGACAGACAGAAATATTTAAAGTCAAAGTCCGTCAATCCATTACGGTATCCCGAAACTCGCCGGCCTTGCGACGCTCTGGGCCGGGATCGTCGGGCGCGTTGGCGGGCATTTGCGAAAGGGCGCGGGGCGCGGGCGCCGGACGCTGCGGCGC
>Ga0209698_10003205_pt1 | contig 18321 bp, 16 predicted proteins | sample LitLauG_LLR_2012_FD_187203 | JGI IMG/M metagenome (GOLD analysis project Ga0209698, IMG submission 187203) | Freshwater sediment microbial communities from Pennsylvania, USA - Little Laurel Run_MetaG_LLR_2012 (SPAdes) (version 2) | ecosystem: Environmental > Aquatic > Freshwater > Creek >...
CCGGCCATGGCCGGTGCCCCGTTCTCGTAGAGGGTGAGGGTCTGCGGCACCTGTTTGGACACCAGCACGTCGACGTAGGGAGCGGTGCTCACCTTGGCGGCCGCCGCGTCACCCAGCAGCGCCGTCCACACCTGGCGGCCGGCGATCCCATCCACCTGGAGGCCGTGCTGGCGTTCGAAGACCATCAGCGCGCCCTTGGTGATGGCGTTCTCGGCACCCTCGGTCCACACCGACGTGAAGTCCGGCGGGAGGCCCGGCCACCGCCAGGCGAAGGCTCCCGGTTGGGCCGTCGCCGCGCCGGACGGCGGGGGCGGCGTGCCCGAGGGGGTGAAGGAGAGCGGCAGGTAGTCGAGCTGGGCCAGCAGCTGCTGGAGCCGCTCCGTGCTGGCCTGGGCCACGGTGAAGGTGACCGTGACGGGTGTCGCCAGGACGGCGCCCGACGCGCTGCGGAGCCCGCTGGGTCCGCCCGGGACGGTCAGCGTCTCGGTGGTCGTCGGGATGAACGGCGCCGCCGCCGTGAAGGTGAGGGAGTCGGTGCTCCCGCGCCGCCACGTCCCGGGCACGGGTGGATCGAATGTCGGGAGCCCCGACGCCCCGGCCACCGCGGCGGACAACGTCACGGTGACGGGCTGGTCGGACGGCACGTCCGTCGCTCCGGTGACGGGCACGGTCGACGCCACGGTCAGCGGGCGGGCCGGGCCGGTCGGGTGGGAGGTGCGGGTCGTCGACGCGTGGGTGGAGGAGTTCCGATGGGTTCCGAGCAGGTAGGCCCCGACAGCGACGGCCGCCACGACGACGGCGGTGGCGCTGATCCACAGCGCCCTGTGGCGCCGGGGCGGCGGTTTGAGGATCTGGTACTCCATGCGGCCTCCGGACACTCGACCGGCGGGGTCCGGTCCCGCCTGCTCGGACCGCATCCCCGCCAGGAGCGTACCGACCGCGCCGCGCACCGGGTCGTCGCCCGACGGGCGGGCCGGCCGCCTAGTGGACCGGTAGGACCGTCCGCGTCACCGTCTCGTCGATGGCGTCGGTGCGGACCGTGTAGGTGAGCACCCAGCTCCCGGCCACCGGGAAGTCGACGTGGCCGGCGTAGTAGTGCCCGGGCCCGCTGATGACCAGGGGGACGGTGATCGGCCCGATCGACTGCGACGGCAAGCTGGTGGTGAGGTCCAGCTCCGGGACGGCCCTCGGCGTGCCGAGGCTGCTCAGGACGTAGATGTGCACCTGGTTGGCCGACCCCGTGCGCGCCGGGTCGATGATGGTGTTCACCTGGACGCCCAGGGTCGAGAACGAGTAGCTGAACGGGAGGTCGGCCGCCTGCTTGGCCGGTACGTCGTTCACCAGCGCCGCCGTCACCCCCAACACGACGAAGGCGACGGCCAGTTCGGCCAGCACCATCCGGCGGAGCTTCCGCCGCGGCAAGGGCGACGGGTCGGCCGGCGCGTCCACCGCCTCGAGGACCGCCGTCGAGCCCCCGGACGGGACCGGGGTGACCACTCCTCCGGCCCGGCCGACAGTCGGCACCGACGGGTTGCCCGAGCGACGGTGCACCAGGCGCCGGCTCACTGCGCCGAGCGCGATCAGGAGCACGACCAGGGCGATCTTGACCAGCAGGGTCCGCCCGTACGTGGTGTGGAACAGGGCGTAGACACTGCCCACCTGGCGGATCGACTGGACCACCCCGGTGGCCACCACCACGACGACGGCGGCGAACGCCACCGAGGACACCCGCAGGGTCAGGACGAGGGGGTCCGTCGGCGTCGGGTCGTCCGGGGTTCGGGGCACGAGGAAGGTGGCCAGGAGGGCCAGTCCGCCGATCCACGCCGAGGCCGCCAGCAGGTGGGCGACGTCGAGGCCGAGCCCGAGCAGCGGGTCGTCGCCGGTGGCGGCGTGACCGGCCAGTCCCGGCGTGGCCAGGAGACCGACGCCGACGACGCACGCCGCCCACCGCACCCATCCTCCGCTGCGGCCGTCCCGGCCGAGTCGCCCACCCAGGCCGAGGAGGACCGGGACCATGGCCGCCAGCAGGATCAGGCGGAGCACCTCGACCTGGCCGAACCGGGTGTGGAGCACGGCGGACACCAGCGACGGGCGGTAGGCGTCGGTGAGCGGGAGGTCCGAGGCGTACACGCCCTGGATGACGATGCCCGACAGGGTCGCCACTGTGAGCACCCCCCAGGACCACCACAGGACCCGGCCGACCCGGAGGGACCGGCCGCCCTCCCGCCACAGGAACGACACCACGACCGCCAGGCCGACCAGGAGGAGCAGGCCCGCGAAGGCGGCGGCGCGGGCGCACCAGTACGTGACGCCGACGACGGTGTCGCCCCCCTGGTCGGCGATGCTGACGGCCAGGGCATTGGCCCGGGCGGCCCCCCGAGCGGTGCCGACGGAGAACACATAGGCGCCGTGCACCGGGTGGGAGTCGGCTGAGATGACGCGCCAGGCCACCACATAGGTGCCGTCGGCAAGGTGGGCGGGGAGCGAGGTCGCCACGGCGTGGGAGTCCCCTCCCGGATGGTGGGCGGCACCCGCGTCGACCCGGGCGCCCCCCGGGCCGATGACCCGCAGCGACCCGAAGTCGATTTCCACCGGCTCCCCGAAGTGCAGCACCACCTGGGTCGGCGGAACCAGGAGGACCGCCGACTGGCTCGGCTCGGTCGACTCCAACTGGGCGTGGGCGCTCGCCACCCCGGGGGTCATGACCAGCATGACCAGCAGGACCACCAGCAGCCCGAGCGCGAGGAAGGGGCGCCGCAGCCGGGTCATCACCTGCAACCTACGACCCCCGGGGGGCACCGACCAGTCATCGTCACCCGGATCGGGCGCCGCCGTCCACGGTGGCCTCTCCCACGGGATAGACCGGGGGGATGCACGACGGCGCAGTGGAGGAGTGGTCCGGCGACCTCACCACGGGCACCCCTGGCCGGATCACGCGGGTCCGGTCGGCCCCGCCGGCGGTGTCGTGAACGTCCTGGTCGTGGCGCCCCATCCCGACGACGAGTCGATCGGCTGCGGCGGTGCCGTCGGCGTGCACCGCGCCGAGGGGAGCGCCATCACCGTCGTATGGCTGACGTCCGGTGAGGCCGGGACCGGACCGATGACCATCGACGAGAGCCGGTGGCTCCGCGAGGCCGAGGCCCTGCAGGCGGCGGAGGTGCTCGGCGTCGCCGACACCTTGTTCCAGCGTCTGCCCGACGGACGGCTCGACCAGCAGGTCGACGCGGCGACGGCGCAGTTGACGGGCATCATCTCGCGGCTTCGGCCGCACACGGTCTACGCACCGCACGCCGGCGAGGACCACCCGGATCACCGGGCCGCGCACACCGCCACCGCCGGCGCCCTCGAGGCGAGCGGCCATACCGCCGAACTGTGGGGCTACGAGGTCTGGACCCCCCTGTCGAACTTCGACACCGTCCTCCCCATCGACGACCACATGGACCGCAAGCTGCGCGCCATCCGCTGCCACCGATCGCAGCTCGAGCGGTACCGGTTCGACCGGGCCGCCGAGGGCCTCGGAGCCCATCGTGGGGCCCTGGCCGGTGGTTGCCGGTACGCCGAGGTGTTCGCCCGGGGAGGACCGATCGGGCCGCCCGGAGAATGAGCCGGGCGCCGTCTCCTCGTCGACGGTGCCGGGGTGCCGCCAGTTGCGCGCCGGAGCCTCTCGGCGATGTGAGGACGGCCGCCTCAGCCCTCGAGCCACAGGTGCGCCGGGAAGAACACGCCCTCGTTGTAGGCGTACCCGCTCTGTCCACCAGGGAGGATGTAGCGCTCGATCCCCTGTACCCGCTGCGAGGCGGCGAACGGGAAGACGTCCCGGCCGATCCACGCGTACGGCAGGTCGACCGCCAGCCGCTGGTCGACGGTCCGGTAGGCGGCGATCCGGGCATTGCGGTCGAGGGTGGAGCGCCCGAGGCGCAGGGCGGTCTCGATGGCCGGATCGGCGTTGCGGGCGAAATTGAGCCCGATGGTGCCGATGGGGGCGACCGTCGTGGTGCTCAGCCACGGATAGTTGAGGTCGGGGTTCACGGCGCCGAATTGGGCCGACGGGACGGCCTGGAAGTTGCCGGTCAGCAGGTCCACGATGGCGTCCGCCTGCTGGACGATGGCGATGCTCACCGACACCCCGACCGAACTCCACATCTGTTGGACCACTTGTACGAGCTGGGTGATCCGGGGGTCGGGCGTGGTGCTGAGTTGGATGGTGGGCGTGCCGTGCTCGGCGGCGTACTCCTTGACCAGTCGGGCCGCCCCGGTCGGGTCGTGGGCGGGGTAGCCGGTATCGCTGTAGTACGGGGACCCCGTCAGGAACATGCCGTTGACGACCTGGACCGCCCCGTGGCCGAAGACCTTCTGGATGGCCACCTGGTCGGTCGCCTTGGCCAGCGCCCGGCGGATCCGCAGGTCGTCGGTCGGCGGTTTGGCGCAGTTGAGCAGCACGAAGCCCATTGTCGGCGAGCCCACGACCGGCGACGTCTGGTACAGCGATTCGAACCCCGGAGAGCCGTGGAAGTGCTGGTACGTCTGCGGATCGATGGAGATGATGGCGTCCACGGATCCGGTCCGCAGGGAGTCCTCGCGTTGCGTGGTGTCGGCGATGGGTCGGAAGGTGATCTGGTCCACGTGGGGCAGGCCTTCCTGCCAGTAATGGGAGTTGCGGGTGGCCGTGAAGTGACCGTTGGGCTGCCACTGTGCGTACACGAACGGTCCCGTCCCGATCGGCGTTGCGGGAGAGTCGGGGGCCGCCGCCGACTGGTCGAGCATCTTCCGCGCCACGATGTAGCCGGCCTGGGTGGTGAGACCGGCGGCGAACCCGGTGGCCGGACCCGTGAGCGTGAAGACGACGGTCCTGGCGTCGGGGGTGGTGATCGACGAGATGCCGGCGACCGCTCCCTTGGTGAGGGCAGACGTGCGCAGTGCGTCGAAGTTGGCCTTGACGACCGCGGCGTCCAGGGTCGACCCGTCGTGGAACACGACGCCGGGACGGAGGCTCAGGGTCCACGTGTCGAAGGCGGCATTGGGCGTGAGGGATTCGGCGAGGTAGGGCTGGATGCTCCCGTCCTCGGCCACGGCCATCAGCGGGTCGTACACCGTGTTGGCGTAGAGGAGGCCGTTGGTGTCCCAACGGTTCTGGGCCGGCGAGAAGCCGTCGACCTCCGCCATGGTCCCTATCGTCAGCGACCCTCCCCGGACCGGCGCGCCCGTCGACGCGCCGCCGGTGGTCGTCGGTGCCCCGGCGGAGCCCGACGAGCACGACGACAACACCGTGGCCGCCGTCCCGGCCAGGATGACCGCCCCGCCTGCGGCCGCGCCGCGGGCCAGGAACGTCCTGCGGTCCATGTCGTCCTCGGGCATCGACTCCCCCGTCCACTCGGCTCCGCCACGGTCTCCACGCGGCACGGTCTGTCCCGTCCCGCCCCCCGGAGCCGACGCCGGGCCAGCATGCCAGGGCCGTAGGGAGGCTGCCAGGGAATCAGCACCCCGCGGCTGCCGTACTGCGTCGCTGCTCTGAGGCAGGGATACGGACGGCAACTGCCCCCCGGAACGGACCCGGGGGGCAGTTGCGCCGGCTGAGGTGGCAGAGACCGCCACCGGTGAAGAGTCGATGCCGAACTAGTTCACGAACAGAGCGTCGCCCCCGTCTTGAACGTGTCCTTCATCGAGTAGTAACCGTCGGAACCCGCGTTGTAGTCGAAGAACCAGCCGAACAGAGCCAGCTCCTGGACGTGGTACTTGATCCCGCCCAGAATCGCTGAGCGATTCGTACCGCTCAGGGGGTCACCGACCTCGAGGTTGGACTGGCAACCGGACACCTGCCCGATGTGACCCCAGGACGGGGTGGCGTTGTTCACGTACGGGTCCATGGCCCACTCACCGATCTCATGGCTGGCCACGGAGTTGTCGGCCACCCCGGACCCGAACTCGCCGCTGGTGTCCCAGTCGGCAATCCCGTAGGTCTGCGCATGCCCGCCCGAGGCCGGACTGTTGAAGGCCGAGTGGTAGCCGAGGATGCAGCAGTTGGAGGTACTGCCGGAGTAGAAGACGACGTTCTTCACGAGGAAGACCGGGAAGTCCGTGGAGTTGACCCCGAAGGAGTGCAGTGCCGGGATCACACTGGTCCGGATGAACGAGTCCCAGGTATTGACGTCGATCTCCCCCAGCGCGCTGCAGGTGCCGCCGGCGATCTCGGGAAAGCCAGTGACCGTTACGTTGTACCCCACGGGCTCGCTGCCCTTGAGCTTGACATGGTAGAGGGAGTTGAAGCTCGGGACGTGCCAGAAGCTCTCACGCATCAGCTTGTCGGTGTACTGCGAGCTCCCGACGGTGGGGTCACCGGTGGAACTGCCCGTCGATTTGAAGTCGGGTCCGGCCAACAGTCCGGCTGCCGGGCTGATGGGTTGCCCGCAGGTCGACGTCGTGGGGTTGTAGTTGTCTCCGGTGCCCGCGAACGTGATGTTCATCGGAATCTCGAGCACCTTCAACGTCTTCGACACGCCGGTGCGGGGGTCGGCACCGATCACGGTGAACGGGTAGGTCAACCCGTTCTGTCCGGCCACGACTGACAGGGACCAGGTGGCGATGGTGGTGGCCGCCAGGGACGTCTGATCCAGTGCACCCCTCGACGGGGCATTGGCGTAGGGCAGCGTCGTGAACCGGGCCTTGGCCGCACTCGGCGCCGCGGCGGCAGGGGTCGGTCCGGGGTTGCTCAAGGATCCGCTGACCACCGGGAGACCCCCGGTCGATGAACCAGCCGCCTGTGCCGGTGATGGGCCGGACAGCACTCCGATCAGCGTGCCGGCCGTCAACATGGTGGCAAGGGCACTCGCGGTCGTAATTCGTAATCCTCGTCGTTTCATCTCAGTTCCTAACTGTTGAGGCCCACAGGCCCGCCATTGGTTTTAGGTCTGAATCCATGGATGTGGCCTGACCTGCTTACACCATTCGTCGGAGCCGATGTCGACCGGAATTCGGGCAACACGGGGTTCTCGCGGATTCGTGCTGCATGCCCGTGTCGCACCGCGCGCACGTGCTCATGGACCGTGGTCGTCACAGGCCGCCGACCGGCGTTTGACACCGGGTTTCCGCGTCTCTTCGCCACACCTCCCTTCGTCGAACCGGCCCGAGGATGGGCCGTCCCAACGGGTGCCCGGGTTCTGGAAATCGTCGGCATCACCGGCGGGATGTGCTCCCGGGTATGTGCATGCTCCGCATCCTGCTCGGATGAAATGGGGTCAAAGCACACCACATGGATTTCACCGCCATGTCACATGTAACCCAGAGTCGTCATCCACCCCTGCTGCAAATGGGGTCGCCGCCGCCCTTGACTTCTCGTGATCCACCCTCTAGTTCTCTAAGCTCCCCACCGTGAAGGAGGTGGTCGCGGAAGTGGCCATCAACCCGCATACCGCGATGAAGGCCCACTGGGAGATCGAGCGGGTGGCCGCGGCCATGGCCGAGGGTCTCGACGACGAGGCCATCGAGGCGATGCTCCGGGGCATCCTCCGATCCGGTCAGGCGGCGAGGTCCGCATGAGCACCGTCGACGACTCCTCGGCGCTCGAGCCCCATGGCCGTCGTTGGAACGTGCGTCCGGTGCGGGACGATGAGTTCAACGGATGGTCGACGCTGTTCCGGGGCTACGCCGACTTCTACCAGTGGGAGCTCCCCGAGTCCCAGGAGCAGAAGATCTGGTCGTGGATCCATGTCGATCGCGTCATCGATGCGCTCGTGGCCGTCGAGGTGGACGGGTCAGGTCTGGAGGTCGGCCCCCTGGTCGGTCTGGCCCATCTCCGGGCGTGGGTGCGGCCGCTCCGGGGGACGGTCAACGGCTACCTGGACGATCTCTTCGTGTCGGCGGACGAGCGTGGGCAAGGGGTCGTCGATGCGATCTTCCGTGCGCTCGAGGAGCTCGCGGTCGAACGGGACTGGCCGGTGATCCGTTGGACCACGGCACACGACAATGTGCGGGCCCAGCACGTCTACGACCGGTATGCGACCCGCACCACATGGGTGACCTACGACATGGACGTCCCCTCCGGCGACGGCCGTTCCTGACCGATGGCGAGACTCCCGGTCACCACACCCGTGGCCCCGGCGAGATCATCCGGGTGCTGGCCGTTCCCGGCGGTGCTCCGGCCATGACCGGTTCGTCCCCGCGCAGCCGGACCAAGGATGCCTACGATGCCGTCGCCGGCGACTATGCCGAGAGATTCTCCGACGAGCTCAGCCACAAACCGCTGGATCGGGCCATGCTGTCGGCGTTCGCCGAACAGGTGGGAGATGCCGGCTCCCGTCGGGTCGTCGACGTGGGATGTGGGCCCGGTCATGTGACCGCCCATCTGCACGGCCTCGGCCTCGAGGCATCCGGCGTGGACCTGTCTCCTGCGATGGTTGCCCTGGCATCCGGCGCTTTCCCGGACCTGGACTTCGTGGTCGGGGACATTACGTCGCTCGACGAATCCGACGGCTCCCTCGGTGGGCTGGTCGCCTTCTACTCGATCATCCACGTCCCGACCGGGGGTCTCACCGACCTCTTCCGGGAGTTCCACCGCGTACTGATGCCAGGCGGCTACCTCCTGCTCGCCTTCCAGGCGGGCGAGGGTCGTCGGAGATTGTCCGAATGGTTCGGTCACCGCGTCTCGCTGGAGGCCTATCTGAGGACACCGGCACAGGTGGTCGCTTTCCTGGAGGGTGTGGGACTGCCCGTCGTGGCACAACTGCTCCGGCCGCCGATACCCGGACGCGAAACCGCCGAGCGCGCCTACGTGATGGCCCGCAAGGCACCGGCGCCCGAACGTCAGCGTGAGATCCGACACGCTCATGGGGGCGAGATGCACGCCTGATCGAGGAGTCGCGTCCGGCCAGGCGGACCAGCCAGGGTGCCATGGAGCAGTACGCACCGCGACCATCAGGAGGCACCTCCGGGGCAACCCGCGAGGCAGACCTCAAGTATGTCGTCGGACCTGTCGATGTCGATAGGTCAGGAGTGTTATGGACCTAGAACGCAGGGCCGATCGTCGTAGCTGGTATTCGCCACACCGTGCGCTGATCGCCCTCGGGACCATCCTGATCGCCATCGCCGTCGCCGGAGCCCTGTTGGGTGTGTCGAACGCGACTCACGCCATGCAGGACACCTCCACGCTGAGCAGCCGCTACCTCGTCCTCCAGCCGCCGGCCAGGCAGCTCCGCTCCGACATCGCGACGTTCCAGAGCCTCGCCGACACCGTATTCGGAGGTGCCCCCGCCACGAACGCCTTCACGGCTTCCGGGGTACAGGCCTCAGATGCCACCGACCGGACGTTTGCCAGCCTCGAGCAATTGCTGCATCGAACCGGCAATGTCGACCTCGCGCCCGGTCTCGCCACCAGCATGGCCGTCTATGTCTCCGCCCGGGCGAGCCTCGCCGATTTCGTCATCGCTGGTGCATCGGACGCGCAGAAGGCGGCCATCGTCTTCGCCGAGCGGAAGGCCGATGCGACGCTGGATGCGGCCATCGCCACGTCGCAGGCTCTGGTCACCAGCCGTCTGGAGGCCAAGACAGCTGAAGCGCAAGCTTCCGCCAACACTGCCAGGGTGGAACTGCTCCTGAGCCTCCTCGTGGGCGGTCTGTTGGGGATCGGCTGCACCACGCTCTTCGCCTGGAAGGCCATCAGGGTCGAAAGGGAAGACGACCGGACGAGGGAATTGCAGTCCCGGATCACCCGCCGCAACGAGTTCGAGGGACGGTTGCAGAGAGCACTGGAGATGTCGAAGTCCGAGTCGTCCGTATTCGGAATCGTCAGTGAGGCCCTGGTCGACGCCGCCCCTGACGTGCGCTCCGAACTACTCCTCGCCGACTCGAGCAGGGCCCACTTCCGCCAGGTCCTCGTCAGTTCGGACCCCAGCGACGGGGGTGGGTGCGGCGTGGTGTCCCCCGACGACTGCCCGGCGGCAGCCCACGGTCAGACGATGGTGTTCCCGATGAGTACGGCCATCGACGCGTGTCCGAACCTTCGGGGCCGGGGCTGTTCGGCCGTCTGCATTCCGGTCAGCATCGGCGGCAACTCCGTGGGGGTCTTCCATGTGACGGCGTCCGACGGATCGCCCCCGACCGAGGAGGTCCGACGAGACGTGGAAGTGGTCGGGAGGAGGGCATCCGAGCGACTGGCGATGCTCCGGGCCTTCGAAGTCTCGCAGAGTGAGGCGAACAGCGACTCGCTCACCGGGCTCATGACACGGCGCAGCCTGGAGAAGTCGATCCGTGACCTCCAGGACAGCGGTGAGTTGTACTCGATCGCCTACGGCGACCTGGACCACTTCAAGCAGCTCAACGATGTCTTCGGCCATGACGCTGGTGATCGGGCACTCCGCGCGTTCTCCCAGGTGCTCCGTGATTCGCTGCGGCCGGCCGACGTCCCCTGCCGGTTCGGAGGCGAGGAGTTCGTGATCGTCCTCCCCAGCTGTCAGGCAGACGAGGCGGTGCAGGTTCTCGAGCGGGTCAGGCTGCGCCTCGCGGAACGCCTTGCCACCGGGCAGCTTCCCGTCTTCACCGTCAGCTTCGGCATCGCCTCCTCAGACCAGGGGTCCGAGTTCCAAGAGATCGTGGACCTCGCCGACCAGGCTCTCCTGCGGGCCAAGGGTGGCGGCCGAGACCAGATCGTCGTCGCCACCGAGGAAAACGGTCTGACCGTCGGCCAATTGTCCGGATAGGCGGACCTGCACACGCGATCCTTGGCGGACCAGTCGATTCGAGGATCGCACGTCACCAAGCATCCGCCCCAGTGTCACCAGATTGCGATTGCCATCCCGCAGGGACGGGCGTTGAATATGAGGTGGCAACGACGGAGTCGCACGTGGGGCAGGGATCGACGCCATCCCAACCGCAAGGAGGCACCATGCACGTCTCACGTGATTCTTCCCGTAGGTGGTCGCGGACCCTGCTGGCTGCCGCCCTGCTCGGAATCGCAGTTCCGATCACGGCCGCCGCCATTACGCAGAACCCGGCCTCCGCCGCTCCCGCCCCAGCGGGGCTCGACCACTTCCTCTGCTACCACGCAACCGCACTCCCGGGTGTGCCGCCGCTCAAGGCCCCACCGGGGGTGAAGCTCGTGGACCAGTTCTCCCCCCTCAACAGCAAGGGAGTGCCGACGCCGTTCACGGCGAGGTTCGGAGTGGTGACGTCCCACTGCAATCCGGCTCTGAAGGTCGTCGATCTGCCGGCCGGACCTGCGCAGTACCCGCCCCTGAGCCCTGATTGGCATCTCCTCTGCCTCCACATCACCACGAATCAGACGACTGCGGTGCACATCGTCCAAGTGAGCAACCAGTTCGGGACGGCCAATCTCGACACGAAGGCTCCCAACCAGTTCTGCCTGCCTTCGCTCAAGTCACTGACGACACCACCCGTCTTCAAGCCACCGGCAGGAGAGAAGCGACCGGACCACTTCACGTGCTACCCGGTCACCTACGACCCCAACACCCCGAGTCGGTTCGTGCCACCCGGCCCCGTGCTGGCCGGGGACCAGTTCAACGGCTTCCAGCCCGTTCCCGTCCAGGTCCTGATCCCGGCGCGGTTGTGCCTGCCGACGCAGAAGACCATCAACGGGGTGGTGACCCCGATCACCAATCTGGCGGCCCACCTGCTGTGCTTCAACATCAAGTCGCCGGAGCCCCCCTACACGGGCACGGTCTGGGACGAGAACCAGTTCGGCATGGCGGCCATGACCGTCGGACCGGTGAACCAACTCTGCCTGCCGTCCTTCAAGAAGATCATCAAATAGCAGGGTGACCGAGGTGGAGGGGTAGTCGACCGGGCTCCCCTCCACCCGGTGCCCGTCGCGGCCGTCCCCGGCATCCCTCGACGGTCATCGGTACTCAGGGTTGGGAAAGTCGAATCGGCATCCTGCATCCCAGGCGGAACGCTGGTTCCCATGAGCTGGAATGCCGCCAGCTTCTCTCAGCATGCGCGCCAGATGGAGCAAATTCCACGTCATGAACGTCGTGTTCCGGTTGGTGAAATCGTTCTCCGGTCCGCCCGACCCAGGGTCGAGGTACGAGGGACCGGGTCCCGCCTCGCCGATCCAACCCGCATCGGCCTGCGGAGGGATGGCATAACCGAGATGCTGAAGCGAGTAGAGGACGTTCATGGCGCAGTGCTTCACCCCGTCCTCGTTGCCGGTGACGAGACAGCCGCCGACCCTCCCGTAGTACGCATACTGCCCCTGGTCGTTGAGCAGGTGCGAGTTTCCGTACAGACGCTCGATGATCTTGGTGCAGACAGATGACTTCTCTCCGAGCCAGATGGGGGTGCACAGCACGAGGATGTCGGACGCCATGACCTGCTCGGAGATCGCGGGCCACTCGTCGCGCTCCCAGCCATGCTCGGTCATGTCAGGCCACACGCCGGTGGCGATGTCGTGGTCGACGACACGGACGACATCCACCGTGACTCCTTGACGACGCATGATCTCCATGGAGATGGCAGCCAGACCTTGGGTATTGGAGCGTTCCGGTGATCGCTTCAACGTGCAATTGAGGAACAGGGCCCGCAGCTCGGAGAAGTCCCACTGATCCTGGTGGGACAATCCCTCTTGCATCGCATTCAGCGTCATGTGACCTCCTCGGTCGACAGCCGCAAGGCAGTCCGCTCATCGTCGGGCTGTGCAGCGTCCGGCTATCTGGAATATGTCGGTTCCTCGACAGTGCTCATTCGTCCTCGGTTCGGAACTGCCGATACAGCTCCGTGATCCCATCGAGGGTTGCGGCGTCGAGATCCTCGGGGCCGACACTTCCGGTCGTGTCGATGATGACTCTCATCTGTGCCAGGTAGGCATCACAGCCATCGCACGCGCGGAGGTGCTTCTCGAATGCGCGCCGTGTCCGCCTCGTGAGAGACCCCTCGAGGTAGTCGGTGACGAGCTCCACGGCCTCGCGGCAGTGCACATCGGGCGGCCTCAATCTCATCCTGCTGCCCCTCTCGACGTCGCCTCGACAGCGGCCCGGATCCGTGCCCGTGCCCGGTGGAGGACGACACGCACATTTCCCTGCGTCATCCCCAGCACGTCAGCCACCTCCATGGTGGAGAGTCCCTCGACATCTCGCAACGTTACGACGGCTTGGTGAGGTTGAGGTAGTTCGGCGATCGCCGTTCTGATGACAGCGACCACAGTCGCGTTCTCCAGACGCCCATCGATCACATCGGTGAACGGGATCGGTGGATCGTTCCACATGCCTCCATTGGAGAATCGCGTCGCTTCGACGGTCGGACCCGATTCGGAGACGTCGACAGGCACCGAACGGTGCTCCTTCGAACCGGCCGTGCGCGCCCGGTTGGTCAGAATTCGAAAGAGCCAGGTTGCGAGGGATGACCGACCTTCGAACTTGTCGACTCCCTTGATGACTGCGACCCACGTGTCCTGGGCCACGTCTTCAGCGCTTGCCTGGCTCCCCACATACAGGCGCGCAATGCGCACCATCGATGCGTGGTGGCGACACACGAGTTCGGTGAATGCCTTCTCGTCTCCGCCGAGGAGCGCCTCGAGTAGTGATTCATCGTCCACGGGCCGCACTGTACCGGTCGGCCGAGCGGTCTCCGGGTCGGCTGTAACGCGATGGGCCGCCGGCATGACATCCCTCCGGAAGCTGCCCCACCTCTTGAGATCATCTCACCAAGGAGACCCCATGAAGCCGACACGCCCAGCCCACCTCTTGTCTGCCACAGTGCTCGCGATCGGACTCGGTGCGGCAACTGCCGGTATCGGCGCATCCGGAGTTGCCGGGGCATCGCCCGAGCCCTCATCGCCGCAGCCACACGCCCTGTTCGTCCAGACCGACACGCTGACCGGCAACTCCATCCAGACCTATGCCCGAGGGGCCGACGGATCGCTCACGGCAGGCGGCACGTATGCCACCGGAGGTCTCGGTGGCGTGGCAGCCGGCGCAACCGCCGATCCGCTTGCTTCGCAAGGCTCGCTGGCCCTCACCAACGGCAGACGCACGCTCCTGGCGGTGAACGCCGGCAGCAACACGGTGTCGGTGTTCTCCGTGGACGGGACCAAGCTCCACCTCGATCAAGTCGTCCGCTCGGGTGGGCTGTTCCCCGTGAGCATCGCTGTCCACGGCCTCAACGTCGCTGTCCTCAACGCGGGCGGATCGGGATCGGTGGCCGAGTTCGTCGAGGTCTACGGTCACTTGTTCCCGCGACCGTCACAGACCCGGAGCCTCGGCCTGGCTGACACCAACCCGCCGGGCTCCACGTCTGGACCCGGGCAGGTCGGCTACACGACGGACGGAACCCACCTCGTGGTTGCCGACAAGCACTCCACCGATGCCATCCAGACCTTCCGGGTCTCTGCCGGTGGTGCCCTCAGCCCGACGCCGGTCTCGACCCCGTCCCAGACCCCGGTGCCCTTCGCCTTCAACTTCGACGGTGCCGGACGGCTGGTCGTCACCGAGGCAGGAACCAGCAACGTGAGCACCTACAGCGTGAACGCCGATGGATCGTTGACCGCTCTCGGAACCGTGACCGACGGAGCCAAGGCACTGTGCTGGATCAGCACATCCAACGGGTTCTCCTACGGGTCGAATGCCGGTAGCGGCACGGTGAGCTCGTTCACCATCGGCGCCGAAGGCGTGCCGGTTCTCGACCAAGTGACAGCAGCCACGACCCACCCCGGCACCACGGACTCGCTCGTGGCTCCTGACGGCTCGACCCTGTATGTCGAGAGCGGCGGAAGCGGTCTGCTCGACGCCTTCCATATCGCGGTCGACGGCACCTTGACCCCGGTTCAGACCATTGCCGTCCCGGTGGCCAGCGAAGGCCTTGCCATCAGCTGACCCCGTTCTTCGGAGGCCGGTTCCCCATGGCGGCAATGAGCCCTCGGGGAACCGGCCCGGTCAAGGGATGAGGTCGTGCCCGCGGAGTGCGTCGGCCAACGGCCCTGGGTCCTGCATCAGTGCTCATTCGGATGCGGCCTGAGGCCGACCGAACCGTGGTCTCCGAGCCGGTGCGGGTTTCGGGGCAGGAACACCGCGATCCCGACTACCAGCCGGTCACGGCAAGGATCAGCCCGTTGAGCTGATGAGCGGACGTTGCCTCAGCGTCGAAACACTTGTTCGAAGATCCCGTCGACCCCCGATCCGTGCAATGTCATTCCTCCATCGACGACGATGTTCTGCCCCGTGATGAAACGTGCCAGGTTCGAGCACAGAAAGACCACTACGTCGGCAATGTCGTCGGGCTGTCCGATGCGTCCCAGCGGGGTCGTCCGCTCGAATCGAGCTCGCTCATGGGGAAGGAACTGCAACAAGGGTTCCGTCAAGGCGGTGAGGATCATTCCGGGCGAAACCGAGTTCACGCGAATCTCCGGACCGTACTCGAGAGCTGCCGACGCCGTGATCGCCGCTACTCCCGCCTTGGCTGCGGCATATGGTGCCTCTCCTGATGCCGGCCTCGTGCCGCTGATCGATGCCGTCGAGACGACACAGCCCCCGCCTGAGGCACGAATATGCGGTATCGCCGCCCGGAAGCCCAGATACACCCCGGTCAGATTCACTGCCAGTAGGCGATCCCACTCCTCGGGCGCCCATTCGTGGAGCGGTGACTGGCTACCCACTCCTGCATTGTTGAACATGATCGTGATCCCACCCATGACCGATGCCGCGGCATCGACGGCGCCGCGCAGTCCGTCGGCGTCGGTGACGTCGGCCACGTAGGCGGTTCCACCGATCTCCGTGGCAACCTCGTGGGCGGCATCACCATTGATGTCTATGACAGCCACCGATGCGCCCTCGTCAGTCATGCGACGCGCCGTCGCACGTCCGATGCCCGAGCCACCCCCGGTGATGACGGCATGCTGGCCTTCGAGTAATCCCACGATTGCATTCCTACCGTGTGCGGTTGAGCCGCCGCCAACCCCGCCGTCGTAGAGGCGATCCGGATTCGGTCTGGGGTAGATCGGCACACGGTGCCGATCAGCCGGACTCTATTCGGCCGCCTCGCCTACATCGACCGGTCGCTTGAACAGAGCGAAGGGGTACTCCCCAACGGTGTGGACGCCGACGAACTCCCAACCCTCATCTCCCAATTTGTTGAGAGATCCTTCGACGGTGGTCTGTCCGCCATCTGCCATGAGGTCGAATCGTTCCAGCTTGTAGGACCAGATGATCATGCTCAGACCCTACCTCCCGGGCATCTCGGCTGGATGGGGGACATGTGCTCCCGCCCGGCGGTGTGGGCTGGGCGCAGGACCTGTGCATTCGCATGCAAGGATGAACGCTCGTGGAACCCCTCGGATCCAGCGGGAACGACCTGGTTGGTGGCACACGTCAACCAAGGTTGCATCGGGCCGAGTTGCGGTCATTGATGCTGGAAGCGGGTCGCGCCATCTTGCTCGAGCGTGGTCTCCAGACCCAGGCCAGCTCGCTGACCTTCAAGGCGGCCCTCGACCGTGTAGCGGCGGACACGGGCCTCCAATTCTCGAACGCATCAATCATCGGCCGCATCTGGAAGGACCAGCGGGAATTCCGGCTGGAAGTCCTGAATTCTTTCGCATCGATCGACTATCGATCAGAAATTGACGCCGTCGTCGCTGCCATTGCGCCGGTATTGGCCGACAGTGATCTCTCGACTGAGGCGTCCCGGTCGGCGGCAATACGTGAAGTGTGTCGAGTGGGAGGGGCAAGACACGTACAGGCGCTCCGCGATTCATCCACATTCGCACTCTGGATCGGTATCTGGTCGATTGCCGCCTCGAGCGACTCGACGACAGAACAACGCGAACTGCACGAGGCGCTCATGGACGGGTACGAAGTCATCAACAGTCACTTCGAGGAGGCGTTCGGGGCATTGATGGACATTCTCATGGTTCGAGTCCGGGAGCCGCTCACGGTGCGGCAGTTCGCCGATGCCGTTGGGGCACTGGTGGAGGGGTGCTCAATTCGGGACCGGGTCACGGAAGGGATGGCACACATCATGCGTCCGACGGGACCAGATGGACAGATGCAGGAGTGGACGACGTTCTCGATCGGGCTGGTCGCGTTGGCGACCGAATTCTTCGAGCCCATTCCGTCGTCCGGTCCATAGACCCGCCAACTCCACCAGGACCACACGAGACCGCGATAGCTCCCGAGTCGACGTTGCCTTGGGATTCGAGCACCTGGAACCGGTGAACGACGTTCGGTCTGCTATTGCTGAGCGCTTCTGGCGGAATCGGGACGGACGGCTCGACGGGTAGCGTTGGCCGGAACGAGCAGAAGGGGGAGCACTCCGATGGTCATGGCCAACCGCCCCGAGGTTCGAACTGCTGCCGCGCCCGTCGTGGCCGTCGATACGGTGCTCCTGGCCCAGCAGATGGTGGCCGCCCTGGCCCGCCTGCCCTTCCGCCGACCCCTGCATGGGCGCTCGAGCCGTCTGTCCAACTTCGGGGCCGGTCTCACACGTGAAGTGGTGCGATCGTTCATGGGCTACTGCTCGTCGCTGCCGATCGCCGAGTTCCGGTCGATCGAGCTCCTCCTCGACGACCTGTGCCGGGTGGTCATGGCACCGGTGGTCAGCGCCCGTCATGTTTCCCACTCCGACATCGAGATCGGTGGGGTGCCCGGGATCCTCTACGTCCCCCGTGGAGCCGCCCCTCCCGGGGTGGTCCTCTACCTCCACGGTGGCGGCTACATCGGGACGTCGCCGACCATGTACGCCTTCTTCACGTCCCGCATCTGCGCCGTGACCGGCTGCGCCGTCTTCGTCGCCGACTACCGGCTCGCCCCCGAGTTCCCGTTCCCTGCCGGCCTGACCGACGCCGCTCACGTGCTGTCGGCCCTGGTGGAGGAGGGAGTCCCGAAGGAACGGCTCTTCGTGGCCGGGGACTCGGGCGGGGGAGGCCTGGCCACGTCGCTCGTACTGGCCGCGCCCGAGGACGTGCACCTGGTGCGCCCGGCGGGGATGATCCTCTTCTCGCCGGAAGTCGACCTGCGCCTCGACGAGCCGTCGGTCACGGCCAATGCCGAATCGGACATCCTTCCCTGGAACATCCCGACGGCCTCGTACCTGCACGGCTTCGACGCCTCGAGCGGGTACGTCTCGGCGGTGGACGCCGATCTCGCCGGGTTCCCGCCCACGGCGATCTCATGGGGTGGCGACGAAATGTTCCGGGACCCGATCCGGCGGTTCGTGGAACGGCTGGAGAAGGCCGGTGTCCCCACCCACGCGCACGAAGTGGCGGGAATGTTCCATGTCTTCCAGATCCTGATGCCGTGGGCCGAGGAGAGCCGGACCATCTACGACCACGTCGCCCGCTTCGTCGAGCTCGTCCTGGAGGGAGCGCCACCCCTCGACCCACAGGTGTTG
>Ga0209698_10003206_pt1 | contig 18317 bp, 17 predicted proteins | sample LitLauG_LLR_2012_FD_187203 | JGI IMG/M metagenome (GOLD analysis project Ga0209698, IMG submission 187203) | Freshwater sediment microbial communities from Pennsylvania, USA - Little Laurel Run_MetaG_LLR_2012 (SPAdes) (version 2) | ecosystem: Environmental > Aquatic > Freshwater > Creek >...
TTGTTCCAACTGCTCTGGGGTAATAATCTTCTCTTTGACGAGAAGGTCACCCAGCCGTTGAGACATACGTCGATCTCCTATCCACGCGGGTGGAACGACACCGGGAACTAGTGCCGGCATGGCGCGCACGGCTGCCCATCATGTGGGAGAGAATGCAGCTCATTCGCGTTGACATAAATTGTCAACGCAAGCGGATTACTTCACCACTTACTTTGGTACTTGCACTTCGCGGGCATCACCAGCAAAACCGCGCCTTTGACCCGAACCCCGCGCCAAATGAGTGTTTTTCGAAGGTGAGAGACGGCTCATCCTTCCAGGTACATGCACTTCGGTAAGCCGCGACCGTCTAAATCGCGGATGCATATGCGCCCGAGCTAGAGACTCCGATCAAGCTTCCCCGCCGTAGTGGTTGGTTCTCTTCGCGTTCTTGGCGGCCTTTCTTAGCGCCCTTCGCGGTTAAAAGCTTTGACCGAGGCGACGCAACCAACCTTGTTCAGAGTTTCCTTAGGTCTCGATTACACTCGGGAATCAGGAATATGGACTTGTCGCGAGCCAGGAAAGAGGACGAACTCCGAGAGTACTATTGGGCGCTTTATCAGGCTTGGGGACGGCAGCACTGGTGGCCGGCCGAGACGGCTTTTGAGGTCATCGTCGGAGCCTACCTGACACAAAATACCGCTTGGACCAACGTTGAGCGAGCTTTGACGAACCTGCGGGCCGCGCAGGCTTTGAGTGTTGCCGGAATCAGGGAGATGAGGCTTGCGAAACTGGAGCGGCTGATTCGTCCCTCGGGTTACTTCCGCCAGAAGGCGAAGCGGCTCAAGACTTTCGTAGCCTTCCTCGATCGAACGTACGAAGGATCACTAGAAAAGCTCTTTTCACAGCCCACTGGAAAGCTGCGTGAGGAGTTAATTGGCTTGAACGGGGTAGGGCCGGAAACGGCCGATTCCATTCTTCTCTATGCCGGAAATCATCCTGTGTTCGTGGTCGACGCGTACACCCGGCGCATTCTGGAGCGGCACGCGATTCTGTCGGAGAAGACCGACTACGAAGACATCCGGGAGTTGTTCGAACGAGCATTGTCCCCGGTCGCAAGGGATCAGCAGGAACAGCCGGTAGATTTAGCGCCCCCGCTTGATTCCGTCATTCGTGGAGCTGCTCACACACCATCCACCATGAGTACTTCCAAACGCACTGCTATTGCGCAGGTCTATAACGAAATGCACGGCCTGATTGTCGGCGTGGGCAAATACTACTGCAAGAAGTCAAAGGCAGAGTGCGAGGGCTGCCCCCTGCGGCCATTCCTTCCTTCGAGGTAACGTGACGCTCGGGTGCGCGCGCCACGAAAGGGCGTACACTTTCTGCTGCTTTACCGGACTCATTGCCCAACCTACAATTGGCCATCCCCCAAGGAGAACAGTTATGAAGATTCTCGGGATCGAGGGCATATCTCCCGATCAGCTGCAGTTTGAGATCCAGCGGGGCGCAAAGCTGGTTTGCTATCAATACTGCATTTCCATTGTCGTAATGACATTCCGCCGCTCATCCAACATCTATTACATTCCAGCGGGACAGAGTGCGGTTGCCAAAGGATTGCCTTGGATTCTCCTCACCATGATTGCGGGTTGGTGGGGGATTCCCTGGGGACCGATTTTCACAGTGCAATCTTTAGTGACGAATTTCCGGGGCGGCAAAGATGTCACGGCAGAACTGAGCGCACATCTATCGCGCGCCGTGGCTGCACCGATGGTCCCCGCCAAAGCCTGAAGGGGCCATGGAGTTCCTCATCTGTTCTCGTATTGTGGGCCGCTGGCTCGCGGTGGCGGTGCTGGCGATCTCCGGCCCGCGCTCCCTGCGGGATGCGGCCGATTCCGCTGGCGTGTTGGTGGGCGCCGCAGCTCGTCCTTACTTGTTCTCCGAGGCCGCATACTCCGCCGCTCTCGCTCACGAATTCAACATGGTCCAGCCCGAGAATGCAATGAAGTGGCCGGACCTGCGGCCGACTGCGAGTGGGTTCGATTTTCGCGATGGCGATGCGGTAGTCCGCTTCGCGCAGGCTCACGGAATGAAAGTCCGCGGGCACTGCCTGGTCTGGCATCAGTACAATCCCGAGTGGCTGACGCAAGGCCATTTCACGCCACCCCAGCTATCGCACCTCCTGCAAGAACACGTCTCAACCGTGATGAAACATTACGCTGGGCTGGTTTTCGCGTGGGATGTCGTGAACGAAGCACTCGACGAAAATGGACGGTTCAAAGATTCTCTGTGGTACAACCAGCCCGGCATCGGCATGGCTGGAAAAGACTTTGCCTACGTGGAGCGGGCTTTCCGCTGGGCCCACGAAGCCGATCCACACGCCCTGCTCTTCTACAACGAGGCGGAGGGGGAAGGGCTCAATCGGAAATCCGACGCTGTTTATGCGATGGTGAAGGACTTTAAGCACCGGGGCGTTCCCATCGACGGAGTCGGGCTGCAATTGCACATTTCGCGGCTCGACCTGGACACCGCTGCCATCGCTGGCAATATCGCACGTCTCACTGCTCTCGGCGTGCAGGTCCATATCACGGAACTCGATGTGTCCCTGCCCCTAGATCCGAGCGGCGGGGTCAGTTCTGAGGACTTGCACCGTCAGGCTGAGGTCTATCGTGGAGTCGTCCGCGCGTGCTTGCAGAGTCCCGGCTGTACTGCAATTCAAACCTGGGGATTCACCGACAAATACTCGTGGATCGGCTCTCATTCTCATGGGACCCGCGGGGCGGCCTTGCCTTTCGACCGCGCCTACAAGCCCAAACCGGCCTATGACGCCATGATCGAGGAACTGGCAGGGCACCACAAATAGCGCGCCTGCTTTGGTTCTCCGACGCCTCCGCTGCATCTATTGCATCTATAATGAACACGAGCGGAGGTTCGCGATCCGCCGCAAACAGCACCTCACGTGACAGTTTTAGATCTAAGTCGTCAAGCCAAACGCCCGAACCGTAAGCAGGTCATCATCCCGCTGGCCATTGCAGTGGTTCTCCTGTTTGCCGTCCTGGTTTCGCAGACCGCCTTCAATCCAACCATCCTGCAGGCGGAAACCAACCAGCAAGCGGTCGTGTTCTATGCGCTTTCTCTGCTGATCTCGCTGTTGTTCGTCGCGTTGACTTTTGTGCTGGCGCGCAACCTGCTGAAGTTGTTCGCCGAGCGCCGCATGGGGGTGCTGGGTTCGAAGTTTCGTACTCGGATGGTCGCCGGCGCCCTTTTGTTGTCGTTCGTCCCGGTGATGGTGATGTACTGGTTCGCCTACGGGCTGATGAACCGCTCCATTGATAAGTGGTTCTCGACACCATTGGAAGAAGTCCGTTCCGACACGAACGCCATGACATCGCTGTTGGGGAACTATGCCACGCAGAACGCGCGGGTCGAGGCCGCCGCCATAGCCGCGTCGCCGGAGATCGAGCGTGCCTTCTCCGGGCACGGTTTCTCCGCCGTGGTGAGCGAGTTTCAGCATCGCCAACTTACGCTCCAGGGCGGATTCGCCCTGGCGGTTCGCGACGGCAATGCTGAGGCCGCCTTTAATGCGCCTGCGGCCTGGGCTGCATTGAAATCCCGGCTCCCGCTGGGAGATGCGGCCGCGGGACGTCCCGCGCAATTCACCTGGCAGCAAACGGATTATTCGCTGGGCAGCGCTCCAGTGGAGGGAGGCGGGCTGATCCTGGTGGCGATCCCACTTCCACGCGAGTTTTCGCAGACCGTACATCAGGTGGAAGCCAGTCAGCAGCGCTATTTCCAGCTAAGCCGGGAACGCCGGAGGGTGCGCCAGACCTATGTCGGCCTGCTTCTGCTGCTGACGATGATGGTTCTGTTTGTCACCACCTGGCTGGCTCTGTTTCTGGCCAAGCTGGTGACGCGGCCGCTTTCCGCACTGGCGGAGGCTACGCAGGAGATTTCGCGCGGCCGGCTGGACTATCGCGTGGACGTCAGCGCGGCTGACGAAATCGGCGATCTGGTGCGCTCCTTCAACCGAATGGCTGAGGATCTGGAGGCGAGCCGGCGCCAGATCGAAGCCTCCAGCCGCGACCTGAGCGCAGCGAATGCGGAACTCGATCAGCGCCGCCGCCAGACCGAAACCATCCTGGAGAGTATTCCTACCGGTGTGCTCTCGCTCGACGGCGACCGGCGCGTGATCCACGTGAATCAGGCACTGCTGCGCATGTTTTATCCCGATCCTGGACACGACACTTCCGGTCAGATTCTCCGCGGGGCGTCGTTGGCAGAGGTCTTCCCTTCCGAGGTTCTGGAAGATTTCGAGCCGCTGCTGCGGCGCGCCGACCGTATGGGCATGACCACCAGCCAGATGGAGATGCAGTTGCCCCGCGGGTCGTTGAACGTGGCGGTCACAGTGGCGATGCTCAAACATCAGGGCGAAGGTTCGGGCTACGTGATCGTGTTCGAGGATCTCTCCGACTTGCTGAAGGCGCAGAAACAGGCTGCGTGGCGGGAAGTCGCGCGGCGGGTGGCGCACGAGATCAAGAATCCACTGACGCCCATCGCGCTCTCGGCGGAACGCATTCAGCGCCACCTGGACCGCGCCAAACCGGCGGATGCGGCGGCGCTGGGCGTGGTTCGATCTTGCGCGGAAACCATCGCGGAGGCGGTGGAAACCGTGCGCCAACTCGTCGACGAGTTCTCGACTCTGGCGCGATTTCCCGTGGCCAAGCCGGAGCCCGCCGACATTAACGAAGTCATCGAGACTGCGCTTTCTATGTTCACCGGCAGGCTCGAGGGCATTGGCTTGCATAAATCGTTGGCCCCCGATCTGCCCAAGGTGCTGGCAGATGGCGAAGCAATCAAGCGGGCCGTGGCCAACCTGGTGGATAACGCGGCCGAGGCCCTGCAAACCTCCATTGTGCGCGAGATCGAGATTACTACCTCGTTGGTAGCGAGCCGCGACGCCGTTGAGATCACCGTAGCCGACACCGGACACGGCGTGACCCGCGAGCTGAAAGAAAAACTCTTTCTCCCTTATTTCTCCACCAAGAAACGCGGCACGGGCCTGGGCCTCGCCATCGTGAGCCGCATCGTAGAAGATCACCACGGGTCGATTCGTGTGGAAGAAAATCGTCCAGTCGGGACGCGCTTTGTCGTGGAACTGCCGGTCGTCCCCGAACCCGTCTTGGCCGCCCCCACCGCCCAACATGCATAACGTCCTGATCGTAGACGACGAAGCCGGCATTCGCGACTCGCTGGCCGGGATTCTGGCCGACGAGGGATACTCTGCGTCGACAGTCGACAGCGGCGAGGCCTGCCTGGAGTTGCTGCTTAAGACCGCCTTTGACGTAGTCCTGCTCGACATCTGGCTGCCCGGCATTGACGGCCTTGAGGTTCTTGAACGGATTCGCGAGCTCGACAACCCGCCAGAGGTACTCATGATCTCTGGCCATGGCACGATCGAGACCGCCGTGCGCGCGACCAAGCTGGGCGCCTACGACTTTCTGGAGAAGCCGCTGTCGATCGATAAGACTCTGATCCTGGTCAAGAACGCCATCGACTCCAAGAAGCTGCGCCAGGAAAATGTCGACCTCAAGAAACAGCTCCTGTCGAAGACGATCATTGTGGGCGACAGCATCCCCATGAAGGCTCTGCGTCAGCAAATCAGCATCATGGCTCCCACCAACGGCCGCGTCTTGATCTACGGCGAGTCGGGCTCGGGTAAGGAACTGGTGGCGCACGCGATTCACTCCCAGAGCCTGCGCAAGGAAGAAACCTTTGTCGAAGTCAACTGCGCCGCGATCCCGGAGGACTTGATCGAGAGCGAGCTCTTCGGCCACTACAAAGGGTCGTTCCCGGGAGCGGCGGCCGACAAGGAAGGCAAATTTCAGAAAGCCCACGGCGGCACTCTCTTCCTCGATGAAGTCGGCGACATGAGCTTGAAGACTCAGTCCAAAGTGCTGCGCACGCTGGAGGAGCAGCGCTTCACTCCGGTGGGGAGCGAAGAAACCATCACGGTCGACGTGCGCGTGATTGCTTCGACGAACAAGGATCTGGAGGAAGAAATCTCGCGGGGCAACTTTCGCGAAGATCTTTTTTACCGGCTCAATGTGATCCCTTTCTTCGTTCCGCCGTTGCGCGAGCGCAAGGAAGACATCCCGCTGTTCACGCGACATTTCCTCAAGGAACTGGCGGCGACCTACGGACGACGGCCGCGGGAAATCACCGACGACGCCATCGAAGTCCTCATGCGCTACTCGTGGCCCGGAAACGTGCGCGAGTTGCGCAACGTGATTGAGCGCATCGTGATCATGAACCCCACCACTACGCGCTTCGACGGCAAACACCTGCCGCCGCTGGTCTACCGCGACGGCAGCCGTCGCGCGCCCAAGACGGAATTTTCCACGCTGCACCAGGCGCGCGACGCCTACGAGCGCGACTACATCCTCAAAAAGCTCGACGAAAACCACGGCAACGTCAGCCGCACCGCCGAAGTGTTGGGTCTGGAACGCAGCCATCTTTACCGGAAGATGAAGGCTTTGGGGATCGCAGCGAAGGAGTAGGGGGCGAGTATGAGCACGTCCAGCCAAGTTGTGTTCGGTATCTTCTTCGCTTTCGCTTACCTCGTTTCGCCGATGGTGCTGATTTGGGGCTGGGCAGATGGCTCGGGCAACCAAAACTCCGAACGGCAACATCCATCCTGTCCCTGATCGGTTTCGCTCTTGCTACTGTTTCCGCCCTGCTTGCCGTGTCGTTAATCGCGTACGCCCAAATTCATCACTTTCGGTATTACGATCCATTGTTGCTCAGGGTATTTCGATATGGAGTTTTGCTTTCGATTGGGGGAATCGTGTTTGGTTTGAGCGGTTTGTGGCGACCAAATCCACTGCGCTGGCACGCTCCGGCTTCTGCGGTGAGTACGCTTATATTTTGGATATTGGCGGCTGCGGGCGAGTAATTGACTGGTCGAAACGACATACGGCGGGGGAGAACCTTACCGCTTAACCATGTGAATCTCAGTCCCGTTCTTGTGAAACTTCACCTCATCCATGAGCTGGTTGATCAGGAAAATTCCGCGACCGTGGTTGGAGTAGAGGTTCTCGCCCATGGTGCAAGCGGGGATCGCCTTGGGATCGAAACCCTCGCCGGGATCGCGCACAATGATGAGAATGCCGCGCTGCTCGTCGCACATCACCAGGCACTCGACCACCTTGCTTGGGTCTTCCTTGGCGCCATGGACGACGGCGTTGGCCAGCGCTTCCTGCAGAGAGAGTTCGATGGCGTCTTCTTTGCCGTCGACACACTTCATCTGGCGAACGGATTCCATCACCTGCTCCACGACCGGATCCACAGCCTTGCGGTCGGCCGCGAGCGTAACGCGCACGCGCAGGGTTAACTGCTCTGGATCGAAATCGTGCTCGGGGAGTTGTTCCTCGGGAGGTGCCCCAGATTCCATGGTGGGTGTGCTCGTCCTTGTCCGCCGTTTAGCGGTCTGTTGTGATTCTAGCGGTAAAACGCCGAATCGGGCAATGAGTCCCGCGTTGCGCTGGTGGCTAAATTTCACTCTTGTCATCCTGAGCGCAGCCGTTCTTCAGGCGGAGCGAAGGATCTCCCGGACTCGACTCTCGCGGAAGTTGAGTGCAGGGAGATTCCTCGCCCCGCGGGCCAGACTGCTGAATGTCAGCGGGAAGACAGACATCAGATGTTTGTCTCGTTTCGTCCGGCCTGCGCAATCCCGCTGGGTTCTCTGCTCGCATCGCTCTTCCTCTGATCCACCATGCGCTGCTCCAATTGCCGGCGCCAGTCGAGCTCTTCTACGAAGGCGCGCGAATCGCGCCATCCCGGCTGTACCTTGACATAGAGTTCGAGGAAGACCTTGGTGCCCAGCATGCGCTCGATTTGCAGCCGGGCCGCCGTTCCGATCTTTTTGAGCATCTGGCCGCCTTTGCCGACCAGAATTCCTTTCTGTCCCGCGCGCTCGCAGTAGATAGTCGCCGCGATCCGAGTAAGGCGAGTGCCTTCCTCGAAGTTTTCGACAATCACCGTAGTCGCGTAGGGAATTTCCTCTTTGGTGTTCAGCAGCACCTGCTCGCGGACGATTTCCGCCGCCATGAACCGCGCCGGCTGATCGGTGACCTGATCCTCCGGGAAATACGCTGGACCTGCCGGCAGCGCGGCGATCACCAGATCTAGAAGCACGTCAAGCCCCTTGCGCTTGAGGGCTGAGATCGGAATCACTTCGCTGAAGGGATGCAGCTTGCGGTAGTCCTCGATGAGCGGCAGCAACTTCGCCTTCTCCCGAATCAAGTCGACCTTGTTCAGAATGAGAAATGCTTTCGTCCCCGACTGCTTGAGAAGATCGAGCGCAAACTGGTCGCGCGGATCGAACTTGTGCGTCACGTCCATAATGACGAGCACGAGATCGCAGCCTTCGAGCGCTTCCCGCACCTCGACCATCATCTTGCGGCCCAGCGAACTGTCAGGCTTGTGCACGCCAGGAGTATCGAGGAGCACGATCTGCCCGCCGTCTTTACTCTTGCCCTTTCCCTTGGGAACGTGGACGATGCCCTGGATGCGGTTGCGGGTAGTCTGCGGCTTGGGCGAGACGATCGCCAACTTCTCGCCCACGAGCGCATTGAGCAGCGTGGACTTGCCCGCATTGGGGCGGCCAAGAATGCAAACGAAACCGGAGCGGAAGGACATAGAGCTAGGAGCTACGAGCTGTGAGCTACGAGATTCCTCATTACGCAATTCTGGCAGTGCCTCAGTTTGAATTCGCAGGCCCCGCTGGCGTCATTCCGAAACCCCGCGCTTTCACCAGCGGGGCGAGGAATCTCTCGCGGATCAAGAACGTACTTGCTACACGCGAGATCCTTCGCTCCGCCTGAAGAACGGCTACGCTCAGGATGACGCCGTCCAAGACCGAGTGGCCCAAATTCAAACCGAGGCACTCTTGCAATTCTCGCCAATGCTTTTCTTACACTTCTCGGTGATACAGGAGGATCTCTCAAAGTCTCTACTCGGAGCTCGCAGCTCAAAGCTCGAAGCCTTTATATCAGTTTCAACTGTTGCGGCTGCACCGCGGTCACGCGCACGCGCTCTATTTTGCGATCGGTCGATTCCACCACTTCGAAGCGCAGGCCATCTTCTTCAACCGCTTCGCCCTTGCGCGGGATTCGCCCGGCCAGTTCGCTGACCAGGCCGGCGATCGTCGCCGACTCTTTCGCGTCCGGCTTGGTGCCGAAGAGTTCATCGAGCCGATCGACATCCATTCCACCGGAAACGATGAACGAGCGCTCGCCTTCTCGCACGATTTCCGGCTTGTCGCGTTCGTCACGGATCTCGCCTACGATCTCTTCCACCAGATCCTCGATCGTGACCAAGCCCGCCACACCGCCGTATTCATCGACCACGATGGCCATGCGAATGTTCTGCTTCTGCATCTCGCGCAGCAGGTCGCTTCCCAGCTTGCTTTCGGGGACGAAGTAAACGTCACGCCGCATGAGCGTGTCCAGCGTGCGGGTATGCGCTTCGCTGTCGGAAACCTGCAGCACGTCCTGGGCATAGACGACGCCTTTGATGTTATGGATGCTGCCTTCGTATACCGGCACACGCGAATAGTGCTTGGCCCGCAGCATCTCGATAAAACGCTCAACCGTGGTGTTCACGGGAACCGCAAACATGGCGGGACGCGGCCGCATGGCATCGCGCACGGTCTTGCCACTGAACTCCACCACGGACTGGATCAGATCGCGGTCGCCCTCCTGAATGATGCCCTCTTCCTGCCCAGCTTCAATCAGGGCATCCACCGCTTCTGCTGGACTCTCTGGTTGCTCGGTCGTGCTTTGCCGGGTCAGGGACGCGACTGATTGAAGGAAACCCAGCACGATCGTCACCGGCAATACGAGGTAGATAAGTATTTTCAGGACCAGCGTCCAGCGAACCAGCCAGTCACCTTTGGTGCGCGAGAAAAACACAAACGGCAAAAAGCGATTGAACAGGATCACGATCAGGATCAGACTGATCGTCGCCTGCAGGATTTCGTAGATGCTCCATTCCTGATCGCTAAAGACCACGAAGCCCACGAGCAAAGCAATCGCTGCCATGGTCAACTGGGCGAGCACAGCCATGGAGAGCGAGGCCCGGGAGCGGCTGACTCGCAGGCGCGGTTCCACTTTCTGCTCGAAGGCATCGATGTTGTCCTGGAAATCGCGGGAAAGAAATTTTCCAGCCTCCTGGTAGACGCGGTCCACGTAGGAGACCAGCGTCAGCAGGCCCAGCAAAAGTAGGAGCGAGATGGCGACGGCTACATTCATCGCAGTTTTCGCGCCGACGTGTCGTGAGGGTTGCCGCGTTTCTTGTCCAGAGAGGCTTTCGCGGCGGGTTGGGTTCGCTCGATCAAGGCAGCCGGCAAGTGGAGCCTCTGGCGCAACTTCATTTCTTTGCGCGCCATCGTTCCATTATCGCGCTCATGGTCAAACCCTGCCAGGTGAAGAATACCGTGCAGGGCCAGGATCTTCACCTCTTCGGCGGCGGAATGCCCGAAAAGAGCCGCGTTTTGCCTGGCGATGTCGGCAGAGATGGCGATGTCTCCCGGGGGAACTCTGTGCCGGGCGGCCCGGGAAAACGGCGCCAGCGACGGAAACGACAGCACGTCGGTGGCCTTGTTTTTACCACGGTAGAGGCGGTTCAGAGTTCGCACCTGCGTGCTGCTCGTCACCAGAACATTGGGGATGCCGCCCAGGCCCACGGCGCGTCGCGCTCGCAACACAAAACGAGCGAGTGCCTGCGGGCTTAGCTGGGCGACACGTTTTTGCAGAATGACCAAGCCTGGCTCCGCTCCACCAACTCCCCGCAAGGGCTATCGAGAACAGAACGGGAGGGCTCGAGTTGGAGCCCTCCCGCACCTGTTCCTCGCCCTATTCTTCAGTTTTCGACGCGGCCCCGTTCTCACCCGCGGGCGTAGCAGGTTTTCCGTCGGCGCTCGCCGCTTCCGCGTTCTTGCCTTCGCTCAATAACAACTCCTGCTGCTCGGCGATGCGCGTCTTGTGCTCGTCGTAGGCGCGCACGATCCGTTGCACCAGATGATGCCGCACTACGTCGCCTTCGTCGAAGTAGGCGAAGGCCAGCCCTTCCACTCGCTTCAGAACGTCGATCGCCTCGAGCAAGCCACTGCGGCGAGCGTTGGGCAGGTCGATTTGCGTGATGTCGCCCGTGATCACAGCCTTCGAGTTGAATCCCAAGCGCGTGACGAACATCTTCATCTGCTCAGAGGTCGTGTTCTGCGCCTCGTCGAGAATCACGAACGAATCGTTCAGCGTGCGCCCGCGCATGAATGCGATCGGCGCGATCTCGATGACGCTTTTCTCGAGATAGCGATCCACTTTTTCGGGGTCGAGCATGTCATATAAGGCGTCATAAAGTGGCCGCAGGTAAGGATCGATTTTGTCCTGCAGCGTGCCGGGCAGGAAGCCCAGCCGTTCGCCGGCTTCCACCGCTGGTCGCGCCAGAATGATGCGGTTCACGCGCTTGGCCAGCAGCGCGGAGATCGCCATAGCCACGGCAAGGTACGTCTTGCCCGTGCCGGCCGGGCCAATGCCAAACACCATATCGTGCTTCTCAATGGCCTCGAGGTAGCGGCGCTGGTTGGTGCTCTTGGGTTGGACGGTGCGGCGTCCGAACGAACGCTGGCGCCCGGCGTCGGCCAACCCACGCAGCGTCGAGTTGGAATCGGAAGTCAGCACCCGCAGCATGCTGTTGAGGTCGCCATTGTTGAAACTGTAGCCGGAGCGCTGTAGGGCTTCATAGTCCGTGAAAACCTGCTCCGCGCGCGCCACATCGCGCGCCGCGCCTTCCAGTTCGATGGCGTTCGAGCGCAGGTTGATGGTGATGTTGAGCCCGTCTTCCAGCAGGCGCACATTCTCATCCCGCGTGCCGAACAGGGTCTCGATGTTGGGACTGATCCCGATGCTCTTCTTCATTCAGTTTCTATGACAAACCACGTAGCGACAGCCGCCTCGGCTGTCCGGCCGAGCGAAGCTCGGCAGCCTTGGGACGCTGAAATACACCGGTGCCTGCGCCACCTCGCAGACAACACAGGATTATTCTCAGAGACGGGAAGAATCGGAATGTTCGCGCCCGTGGGGCGACCGACTACCATTGGTTAAAGCGTACCCCGAGGCGAAGTGGGAGTCAATGGCGGCGCAAAGCCCAGAGGCTGGGAGATTTACACAGCCGAATCCCGGGCCGATGCGGGCACGGCTCTGGTCCTCGCCCATTCGCGCAAAGTCGCAATCTCTTCCGCACGCGTGACGGAGAGTGGCACGGTCTGCCCCAGCGCGTCGACCAGCGATTGCGTGGTCAACGACTTCTTCTCCGAATACGCTGCGTACATCGCGCCTTGCACGGCGGCATCGATTTCAGCGCCCGAATAGCCTCTGGCGACGGTGGCGACTTGGTCCAGGTCAAACTCCGCCGGATTGCGTTTCCGCCTCGCCAGTTGAATCGACAAGATCTGCCTGCGTTCGGCCTGATTGGGCAGATCCACGAAGAACAATTCATCAAAGCGCCCCTTGCGGATCAACTCCGGCGGCAGCACCGTTACATTGTTGCAGGTGGCGGCAACAAACACAGGCGCCTTGCGGTCCTGCATCCACGACAGAAACGACGCCAGCAGCCGCGACGAAACTCCAGCATCGGCCGACGCCGAATCCGGGCCGCTGCCGGCGAAGACTTTCTCCAGTTCATCGATCCAGAGCACGCAGGGCGCAAGGCCCTCCGCGACCTGGAAGACTTTCCGAATACGCTTTTCCGTCTCGCCAATGTATTTGTCATAGACGGCCGAGGTGTCGAACTTCACGAGGGGTAGCTTCCACTCTCCAGCGACGGCCCGCGCGCAAAGCGACTTGCCGCATCCCTGCACCCCAAGAATGATCATCCCGCGCGGTGGCTCCAGACCGAATTCGCGGGCCGCGTCTTCCCACGCCCCGCGCCGTTGCTGCAGCCAGTGCTTCAGGTTCTCCAACCCGCCCACGCTGGCCATGTTGTCGAGGGCTTCGACGAACTCAAGCATGCCGGAATGCCGCAGCAGTTGTTTCTTGGCTTCGATTACGTCGGTGACGGTTTCGGGACACAGAGCGTATCGCGTGACTAGCGCCTGGGAGATCGCGCGCTCGGCCTCTTCCTCGGTCAGGCCGCGCAGGTTGGCCGACATCGCGTCGACGCCCGCGGCGTCAAGCTGCAGCTTCAGCGTGTAAGTCTTCGAGAGCCGGGCGTAGGTCTCGTGGATGATTTCGTGTAGCCGCTGGAGATCTGGCAATGGGAGATCGAAATATTCCACCAACTTCGCCAGTTCCAAGGGAACAGTGAGCTCAGGAGCGGTGATGACCACCGTCCGCCGGTTGGCCGAAAATTTCTGCCCCACATCGCGCAGCCGCCGAACCACGATCGGATCATCCATGTGCCGGTGGAAGTCTTTCAGGATGAAAACCCCTTCGATCGTCATCGACTCCAGGTTGGCGAGGGCCTGCACTGGCTCGCGCGTGTTGTAGATGGTATTCCCAGCCGGCGCCGCGTCGCCTCCCACCGAGGACATCACCGCCCGCGCCAGTCTGTCCGCATCCCCGCCGCCTGGGCTAAGGACGGTTCGTGTTTGCGTCTGACCTCGGCTGCCCTGGTTCCAAACGGTGGTTTGATCCACCCGCGCGTGCGTCGCCATTTTTGGCGGCTCGGGCGGAGCGCTCGACCCCGAGCGCAGAAGCCCGTCAGCAATGCTCCATTCGAAGGTCGCCATGTTCAATTCTGTACAGGCGGCGCGCACCATGTTAACGGCGCGCATTTCCTCTGACGTCTCCATCACGACGATCGGCGTCGAGGAGTTAATCAGCACTTTCAGGCGATCAAGTCCGTCGCTCATAATTTTGTGTGGGGCGGACACTCTTGTCCGCCGCTCTTGGGGCTGTGCTTCGCAATGCGGCTTACTGCAGCTGTTTGACCGGTCCAGAGTCGCTCCCCTATAATAAGTAATTCGGACCCACCCGAATATCTCTCTCGACACACGAAGGTAACGAAACAGACATGGCAAATCATTTTTCGGCGCTGAAGCGCGCCCGTCAGACTGAACGCCGCACCACCCGCAACCGGGCCAACACGTCGCGCCTTCGCACCCAGCTGCGCGAACTGCGCGAGACTATCGAGAAAGGCGACAAGGCTGCCGCCGAGCAGATGTACCGCCAGACCGTCTCGGTGCTCGACAAGGCGATCCAGAAGGGCACGCTGCACGAGAACACCGCGTCTCGCTACAAGTCCCGCCTGGGTGTGCGCGTCAACGCGATGAAGTAGGCTCTTCGGCCGTCACCTTGTCGGATAGATCATAGGCAGACCCCTTGGGGTCTGCTTTTCTTTTTGTTGATACCAGATTCCGATCTACTGTCGCGCTGAAGTCTCATTCCAAAATAGTGGATAACTAAATTAGCGAACTAAATTGGAAGTTTTCGAAATGAACCGAAGGTATACTTCCCACGACTAAGAATCGGGCGGGAGGTTAGAGGACATGGGAAAAGACCAAGGACCGGAGAATATCTCGCGACGAAATTTCATGGTGCGCACTGCAATGGGCGGTGCGGGACTTGTCATTGCAAATGACATTCTCAGCGAGAATCTCCTCGCAGCGAAATCGAAGAGCGGGAACGCAACCATGATCGGCGTTCCATTCGAACCGAGGGAACGGGTGCGGATGGGAATCATTGGCGTCGGTGGCCGGGGCACGAGTTTGCTGCGGGATCTGCTGGCCGTTGAGGGCGTCGAAGTGAAAGCCATCTGTGACGTGGTGCCGGAAAAAGTAGAGGCAGCGCAGAAGTCAGCGACGGATGCGGGACAGCCCAAGCCCGCCGGTTTCAGCAAGGGTGATTGGGACTTCAAGAATCTGAATCAACTTGATCTCGACATTGTTTACATTGCGACTCCCTGGAACTGGCATGTGCCAATGGCGGTCGACACGATGAAAAACGGGAAGCATGCTGCAGTGGAGGTACCGGCCGCGACGACATTGCAGGAATGCTGGGATCTGGTAAATACTTCCGAGGCCACTCGCAAGCACTGCGTCATTCTTGAGAACTGTTGCTACGGCTCGTCGGAAATGATGGTGCTGCAGATGGTGCGCGGTGGATTCTTCGGCGAGATTACCCACGGCGAGGCGGCGTATCTTCATGACTTGCGCGGCATTTTGACGTCGAGTGAAGGAGAGGGTTTGTGGCGGCGATTCCCGCACCTGCAGCGCAACGGCAACCTGTATCCGACCCATGGATTCGGGCCGGTGGCGCATTACATGGACATTCATCGCGGCGACCGGTTTGATTACATGGTGTCGGTGAGTTCGCCGGAGGCGTCATTGAGCGCGTATGTGAAGGCCAACTTTCCTGAGGGAGATCCGAAGCGTGCGGAAAAGTACATCTGCGGTGATATGAACACCAGCATCATCAAGACGTTGAGGGGCAGGACGATTCTTCTCCAGCACGACGTGGTAAATCCACGGCCCTACAGCCGGCTGAACCTGATCTCGGGGACGAAGGGCGCGTTCGCGGATTATCCTCCCCGTATTTTTATGGATGGGCAAAAGGACGAGGACTGGCAGACGGTCGATTCGTTCAAGGAGAAGTACGAGCATCCGCTTTGGAAGAACAATGGAGAGATGGCGCGCAAAACTGGCGGGCACGGCGGAATGGACTACATCATGACTTTCCGGCTGATGGACTGCCTGAAGCGGGGACTGCCTCCGGACATTGATGTTTACGATGCGGCGGCGTGGAGTGCGCCGACTCCTTTGAGTGAGGCGTCGGTGGCACAGAACGGCACGCCGCAGAAGTTTCCGGATTTTACGCGCGATCACTGGAAAGCCCGGCCCGAATCGGAAAGTTTTGCGCGCTAGCGCGCCGAGAATCTGGTCAGAGGAGCAGCCTGTATGGTTCAGAGTGCGCAGGTGGAGATTCCGCAGGAAGCAGTGGTGACCAAAGAAGCGGTAGCAAAGACAGAGGGTAGCGGGCGCCTGATTTCGCTCGACGCCTTCCGCGGGACCATCATGTTGCTGATGCTCAATGAGGTCACGCGCCTGCCGCTGGTGGCTCGTTCGTTTCCGCACAGCGCTATATGGGCGATGATTGCGTTCAACACCGAGCATGTGGAGTGGCAAGGGTGCTCGCTGCATGACCTGATCCAACCCGGTTTTTCGTTTCTGGTGGGCGCGGCTCTGCCGTTTTCGATCGCCAGCCGGAAAGCGAAAGGGCAGAGCTTCTGGAAGATGCTGGGACATGCCGCCTGGCGGGCGCTGTTGCTGATCGCGCTGGGGATCTTCCTGCGCTCCATTGGGCACCGTCAAACTTACTACACATTTGAGGACACGCTGACGCAGATCGGATTAGGCTACGTCTTTCTGTTTCTGCTGGGATTCACGCGAGTACGGACGCAAGTCATCGTTATGCTGCTCATCTTGATTTGCTTTTGGGGAGCGTTCGCGCTTTACCCGGCGCCGGGTCCAAACTTTGATTACGCACGCGTCGGAGTTCCACCGAACTGGGAGCACAATTACACAGGGTTCCTTTCGCATTTCAACAAGAATTCCAACCTGTCATGGGCATTCGACGTGTGGTTCCTGAATCTATTTCCGCGCGAAGAGCCTTTCGTTTTCAACGAAGGAGGCTGGTCAACGCTGAGTGTTATTCCCACGCTTGCAACCATGATTCTCGGGCTTCTGACGGGAGAATGGCTCAAGAGCACGAGATCGAAAGAGGAAAAACTGCGCGGACTGGTGATTGCGGGAGTGGGATTAGTGTTGCTCGGATTGGTGTGTCAGTGGGCCGGAATTTGTCCGATTGTGAAACGGGTCTGGACATCGTCGTACACATTGTATAGCGGCGGCTTGGTCGTGCTGATGCTGGCGGGCTTCTATGCCCTCATCGATTGGAAGGGCTGGCGGCGCTGGGCCTTTCCGCTGATTGTGGTGGGGATGAATTCGATTGCCATCTATGTCATGAGCTGGACAATGACGGGGTTCTTCTTTAACGCTCTGGAAACCCACCTGGGCAAAGCGATCTCTGCCATTGTCGCACCAACTTTTCTGCCAGTCGCGTACGGCTTTGGAGTGATTTTGATCTTCTGGGTCATCCTGTTTTGGATGTACCGTCGAAAGATTTTTCTGAGGATCTGACGCGTCTCTGACAACCTTGCGCGTTGGAACTCTGTTCAGAGAGTCATCCCAAACTGCTCCCGGACGATCGAAATCCATTCCTGCTCGGTGGCGAGGATCCTTTCCACCCGATGGCCTTTGTTAGTCAAGATCAGCTTCATCCCAGAAAGGGTGATTCGGCCGTCGGGAGTGGCCCGCGTGCAGATGCGGTTCTGTGTGAAGCTTGTGTCGGGCGATGTCTGGTGATAGTGGCACATACCTGCGAATTCCTCCAACCTACGCGGCACCAAGGCAAAAGAGTACTGCCGCTTCCAGTGGCCCTCAGGCTCCAGCTTCTCCAACTGCAGACGCTCTCCGAGGTGCGCAAGACGAAACGTGCCTGCGGGATCCGGTTGCTCTTGTCCAACTTCTATCCGAAGTGGTTCCAGGAATGACTCGCCGAATCCCACGTCAGCCAGCCACTGCACCTCAAGGTCAACGCGCAGGGTCAGATGATCGAACTCTGGCCCTTCTCCGCCCTGGTCCCTGGCCACTCGGGCCGAAAGCAATGTGACCCGGAAGCCCATCGCCCGCAACAGCGCCGCGAATGCACCGTTCAGTTCGTAGCAGAATCCGCCACGCCGCTGCTCCACGACCTTGCGGACAAATGCATCCTCGTCAACGACGATCTTGCGGCCGATCGCAATATCAAGGTTCTCGAAAGGAACGGCCATCATGTGCGCACGGTGGATGGCGCGAAGCATGTCGCTGGTGGGGATCGTCGGCCCCGAGTAGCCAATGCGAGCGAGATAGGAAGAGGTGGGTACCATCGAAGGACTGTCGCGCGCCGGAGTATACCGCACCTGGCAGCCTGCGGCGGAAGGCTGAGACTCAAAGCCAGCGCCTAGAGGCGCGTTGATTCTGCAGACTATACGGCACCCATAAATGCATGCCCTGATACGAATCACGTTTGCACCGCGGGCTCTGGAGCAGCCCTTAGCTGAGAGCTGACGGCTGATAGCTGAAGGCTGTTTTTAGGTTGCGATTCGCTAAGCCCGGTCTTCCATTGGCGGGTGGCCCAGGCTTTTGATTTTCGCACGTATCAGCAACACAGTGGGTGCCCCGCTCTTCGCGCTTTTGGCGAAGGGCGGGAACCACGAAAGCATGCGCAACGGGGTTGTGCATCAGG
>Ga0209698_10003207_pt1 | contig 18310 bp, 12 predicted proteins | sample LitLauG_LLR_2012_FD_187203 | JGI IMG/M metagenome (GOLD analysis project Ga0209698, IMG submission 187203) | Freshwater sediment microbial communities from Pennsylvania, USA - Little Laurel Run_MetaG_LLR_2012 (SPAdes) (version 2) | ecosystem: Environmental > Aquatic > Freshwater > Creek >...
GCGTAGTTTTTCCCTCAATTCGCGGGCTGACGATACATGAGCCGCTTGCCGTCGAATAGCGCGGGCATTGTGGCCATTCTTGCGCCATCAGTCAGCTTGTTTGAACTCCAGCGGAAAGCAAATTCGTTCGCGTATTTCGGCAGATGCTCACGGCTCACATGATGCCACGAACCATAGACGCCACGTTTTAGCAGGCTGAAAAAACTTTCCGCGCTATTCGTGGTTGAAACTGTGCCATCTGGATTGCGGCGATGATATTCGTCTTTTGAGTGGTTCACCTTGTCGTGGCGAGCGTATTCTTTCAATGGGTTTTTGTAACCGGGATGTTCGTCGGTGTTCACCGTCGCAGATTTATCCACGCATTCATGCAGAACTTGGCCTAGGTTGCGTTGCGACACGCTGGCGATCACGCGAGTCTTAGCTTTGCCGCCGCGCTCAACCAGAGCCATTACCGCAGTTTTGCGAACGTGCATGGTTCTCAAATCTCCTTTGCCGCCGACAAATGTTTCGTCAGCTTCCACAATGCCTTTGAGTTTTTCGCCATCGTCACCAAAGCTAAATCTAATGCGATGGCACATGAACCAAGCGGCCTTGTAAGTGATTTTCAGCATCCGGTGAATTTGATGCGCTGACATTCCCTTTTTGCTGGACGAAATCAGAAACATTGCCATGAGCCATTTGCTAATTGGCAAATGAGAATCTTCCATGACCGTTCCGACCGTCGCCGTGAAAGTCTTGCGGCAAGCCGAGCAGCAATACAGGCCGGCGCGCATTTTGTTCTTTGTGCCGAGCTTGGACTTCATAGCGTAGGCTTCATCATGCTTGCAATGCGGGCAGATGGCTTTGCCGTTCGGCCAGCGCCACGATTCAAACAGCTTGCGGGCTTTCGTCTCATTGGAATACTTCTTTGCCAGTGTCAGAAGATTTAACTCGTCGGCATTGAATTTCGGTTTCATGTTGACTAAATGTGCAACATAAAGTAAATTATGTCAACACTAAATGTTGCACTTGTATTATGAGCGAAACACCTAAAATCGGCAGGCCATCACTTCCCAAAAAAGAGAAGCGCGGCGAATACGTCACCACGCGCGTTTCACCGGCTGAATATGCCGAGATTGAAAAAGCGGCAAGCGAGTCTGGCGACATGATGGCGACTTGGGCCAGAAAGAAGTTGCTCGCTGCCGCGCGCCGCGCCTAAAACGGTTTGAAACCAAGAAACCACAATCAGCCAAGCCTCAATCCGCAGTTGCATCTGTCAAAGACATAATCCCGCGAAATTGCAGATGGTCGGAATCAAGAACATTAACGGCGTGGTTTTCCTCGCCGCGAAAATCCCGGGTAATCTCGAGGGACTGTTGTTCCAGTACTTCAATTGGTGCGTTGGTGGACGACAAAACCGTCTCCAATTTTGAAAACAGCTTGGGCGCGGAATTGGTTGCATCCAACCGCGCAAGTGAATACGCCGCCGCCGCCGCTACAAACTGGTTCGTATCGTTCAGAGTTTCCAGCAGCGCCGATTGACTTTGCGAGTCATTCATGCGCGCCGTACCGATGGCCAAAACTGCCTGCCAGCGTACGCCGTCGGCCGGATCCCGCAATGCTTGCAGCAACATCTTCCGCGTGGCTTCCGTCTGTTGTGGGAGGCGACTCAGAATGGCGCAATAAAATCGACGCGTTTGCGGTGGCTGCCGGTTGAATCCTGCGGTCAGCACCGTTGTATCCACAGCCGCTGGTTGTTCAATGAAGATGCGGGCAACCGCGTTGGCCAACATGCTGTCCGGAGAGGCCAGTAGCGGGACCATTTGCGTCTGGCATGATCCCCACGGCAACCGGCCGATGATTTCGGTCAAGCCGTCGACGATGTCCCAGCGATCTTCTTCGCTTTTGGTATGGGTCACGAGCTCCAACAACGCGGGCAAATCATCCGCCGTCGCTCGTGAACCGACCTGCCAGAGGATGTCCTCGGTATCATTGTAATTGGCGTTGCCATTTGCACCCTGAGCCTGAAGCCGTTTGAGCAATTCTCGGACGCTGGTTTCAGCATAGAAACTACTCGTAAACGGCGGCGCGGGCGGGGTCTTGCCTTTGGCAATCAATTCACGCCATGACTCGTCATCCAGCAGCTGGTCATTGGGACGGACAAATTCCCGGTACGTCATGACCGCGCCGCGGTAGAGCTGCAACTGTTTACCACGTGGAAGGATCAAATACAGCGCCTTTGGTCGGGCCAGCCCTGCATACAGCATGGAACTAGCGATGGGACTGGAGAAAACTCGCGTTACCAAAGGAAAATCATCGCGCGGCACCTCATAGGAATTGCCGTAATAAAAACTAAAACCAGCCAGTGTGACACCGTAGTTCTCGATCCACTTGGCATCGTCATCTGTCAGGGTCTCGCCGGTCAGGGATTTTTTCGCGAGTGCTTCAAGGCGGTCACAGACCGGCGCATAATCATTCAGCAGCCGGGAAATGCTTTGCCGGCACTCAAAAAAAGAGCGGAGCGTTTTGATGTCAGTTTCATTCGTCGTTCCGTTGGCGGCACAACGTTGGGCCATGGAAGTCAGGTCGGTTTCCAATTTTTTGTAAACGTCACGCGAATGGTCGCTTTCAAGATCTGCCCGGTGCTTCTGATAATAACCTTGGTAAAATTGCCCCAACTGCTCCAACTTCCCTGAGTTTTTTTCCATATCATTTTCGTCCCTTGATCGGGATAATTGCTCCGACAGGCTCAATGACTCCAATAATTCAGCCGCCACTGACTTGATCTCAAAGCTCTGTCCCAATCCACTTTGGTCACAAACCTCCGCCGTCCGGCGTGTCAGTTTCGCCAAGCTGGCAAAGAATTCTGGATATGGCGCAACCATCCCCGTTGGCGGATTAATTATTCCCAACACCATTGCGGACATTTTTGAGTGCAATGCCCACGTATGCCGTTGTTCGGCCCAGGCTCCCAGCTGCGTCCAAAGCTGCAAGTCCGACCACGCCTCCGTTCGCAATGGCGCGGGAACTGATGCGGGCAAAGGTTTCTGCAAGGTGGCCAGCAATCGCATCGCCTCACCGTGCAATGAATTCGGCAGCGGCCCGCAATCCGCGTTAAGTATGAGTTCGCCCACACTTTTTCCAAATTCACTTTGCACGGCGCGGGTGGCCGCCGGTGACCGCAGTACCGGTGATGCGGCCAGAAAATCGAGACCGGAGGGATACATGCGGCCGGGAATTTTCGGATCCACCGTATTGTGAAAGCAAACGGCATCCGGCAGACGGCGAGGCGGCAGCAACCTGAAGCCACGGGTTTGCCTGGAGAATTCAGCGTACTGCTCCGGTGTTAACAATTGATCGCTCACCTTCGTCAATGGCATTTGCTCTTCAAGCCTCTTTTGAACCCCGGCAAGCTGCTCATCTGTAATCGGAACATGTTGGCCTTGAGCCCCAAGAATTGATTTCATCACCGCGGCATATTCTGGAACCGTACCATCTTCGGCGAGCGCCAGGAGTTTGTCGAAAGGTTCTGATAACTGCTGCCATAGAGTGAGCAACTTGGCATCGCCATTTATCATTGCGGTCAAGGACATGGCCAATTTGGTTTCGCGCGGATTGGAAAGTCGGAACACTACGTTGGCGTACCATTGTCGGGCGGTGAAATAAGCGCTCAACTGCGGCGATTGCGTGTAAAAGCTCTGCGCGCGAAACTGTACCGGCGCCAATTCGAAGCCAATGGGTACTGCAACCGGCATCGTGCCATTACGCAAAGCATCGACGATGCGTTTCGCTTCCGGCGCGAGCGTTTGCTGGAAATGTTCGTCCTGTAAGGCCAGACCGACGGCGGCAAACAGAATCAGATCATTGCTGCCGCTGTTGGCATCCTTCGCCGCGGCCAGAAGCTGGCGCGAAAAATCGGTCAGTTTTTGGCTTTGAATTTCCTCCAGGTTCTTCACGCCTTCTTCAAGGAGCACATGGTACGTGTGCCAGGCTGAATCGGTGGTGATAAACGATGGCAGGCTGCTTCCCATCCGATTCGTTTCAGACGGTTCCTCGGTCTGGGGGCTTTTAATATAGGGTTCGAAGATCTGTTTGAACGCCGGGTCGGCCACCACAAATCCATTTTGGCCGAGGAGCTTCCTAGCCCCGGTCGAACCGCTGAAGGCTTCGATGCCTTTGACCGCTCCAAGATTGTACGTTTCGCTGTGAACCAATCCCGGGCGCAGGCAAAAACTCAAGACGGCTGAAAATATCAGGATCCCATGGTGGCGACTCCACCCGTTCCTGACAACAGCATCAATCTGATTCCATGTTGCGTTATGTATTTGAAGAATGGTTGGTTTCATAAATCGATTTGGATGCACTTTGATCAGTGAGGAAATAAATGTTTATATACTATGAGAAAAATGGGGAAAGCTGCTGCCGAACAGATGTTGCCGACTAACGATGCGATCCGCACCGCTTCCGAAGAATCTTCAAGCCGGGGTTTAATGCGGTCAATAAAAACAACCACATCATCCGTGACGTGCGCAAGATTATCCACGCTCCATTGCCGAATCCTGGAGTCCTGATTGGTGAGCGCCCGGCAAAAAATAAATTCGGCCGGTTTGCCAACTAAGACGAGACATCGCTGCGCCGTGAAGGCATGATCTGGTTTATCAAGCAGTCTTTCCAGATCCGCGGCAGCGGGACCGGCATTTGTTCCTAAGACCTCAAAACCAGCGATACCAAGTTGTTGGAAATCTGCTGCCGAATGCCATTGGAATTTTTCCCAATCTTCGTAGGAATGGTTACGGCCAGCCTTCCAGCGAAGAAAGCGCACGCGGTACTTTTGGGTTTTATCAATAAGCCAGAGACTGACTGGATCATCCGTGGCTTCAACAAACCTCAAGATTTTGGGCAGCCCTTTTGTTGCTCCAATGGCGCGAATGGCATCTTGAGCTTCCTGAAGCCGCTGGGTTTCATTTAATGGCGTATCACTGCACTGCCGCAGCCAGCTGGTCAGCGTCCGCCCGTGATAACGCGGCTCGCGAGCAAGCCTTGTTATCACGGCGATTCCGATTATGACTGAAATCAGAACCAGTAAAACAAATGAACGCTGCAGTTTCATCCCGCTTTGTTCCAAGCATTGGTTTTTGGCGCTTTACCGTCCCCGTTGCAATAAAAAATTCTAACTACTGCTTTAAAGCCCGATAAAAGCGCGAGCTAAAAACGGGGGCATCCTGGTCGGTAAAATTGAATGTCTCATTGGCCAGCACGCCACTGCTAAGATCGCTCCAATCTAAAAAATTGGTTGAAACTTGGAGCCGGAATGGTTGGCCGGCCACGCCGGCGAGATGCAGATTGAAACCTGAACCAGGCTGGAAACTCGGCGCGAGAATCATGAAGGGTTGGAAATTAAATTCGGCATCGAGCGACAGGAGTTGGTAGAAGCGCTGGTGAAGGCCTGCGGCGGCATCGACGAAACTAAGCGAACCGCCCAACAGCGTGTCGGTACGAATGGTCACCCAGTTTACCGAGTCCGAGGATGCTTGGACGATGAAACTTTGGCCCACGGTACCCGTAACGAGGAGTTGATAGCCGCCACCTAAAAGTCGGGTGGCGGTGATGGCTGGGGGCGGAGGCGGACCATTGAGCATCAGGGAGAAATCCGTTGCCAACCCACTTGGGCAAGCCAAAACAATTTTATAAGTCGTACCGGCCAGGGCATAATAGGACGCCTGATTAACCCCCTGCGTCACCGGGATCAACTTCCACAAAGAGGAACCCGCGTAAACGGCGATATTTAAGTCGCTGGAACTGTTGGCCGCGGTCAACGACACATTGCCGCTCGCAGGCGCGGTCCAGGAGTACCAAACAGTTTTGGTTGCGGGGTCAGCTCCAGGGAATGGTTCACCGGGTTCACTCGTGGCCCCAATCGTTGTGCCTGTAATCGTCGGCGAACTGCCCGGAAGAATCGTGGCTTGGGCAAAGTTGTCATTGACCGGTGGTAGTGGGGGAACTGGAGGCGGTCCAAAGGAGAAGGAAAATGTTCCGGAGCCAAAGCTTTGATTCACTCCATCAAAGGAAATTTGGTAGGTTTGCCCACCGACCACGGGAAAGGAAATGGAGGGAAGCACACACCACCCGCCCGCAATAAACCAGGAGCTAAACCAAGTGACATTGCTCGCATACAGACTGAGATTGGTTACGGACGAACCGGTGTAGACGTCAATGAGAGTTCCGGTTGAAGGGCCGGGAGGGTTCCCAAAGCCGGGTCCGATAACAATCACGGAAGCGGGCTGAGTTGCAGCCGTTTTGGCGCGTGAACCTTCTGGAAAGTGTACCGCATTGGGCGTAACGGCTATCGCCGTGGGTGAAAATGCCGAAGTGGCAATCGTGACAACGCCAGTGGCCGGAGCCGTCCAAGTCCACCACAGGGTTCGTCCACTGGCTCCGCCCGGCAAATATTCACCTGGCTCGGCCGTTGCGCCACTGTTATCGGCGACCCAGGTTGCGGTCGAATTGGTGATGATAATACTTTGGGAAAAATTATCATTGATCGGTTCCACCCTGACTTCAATCGGCTCGCCGCCGGTCACCAGACCATGCACATCCGTTGATTGCAAGGATAACTCGTGGCTGCCGATGGCTGCGTTGAGAAAGTCCATATGGAAGGGAGGATTAGTGGCCGTGCCCAAAAGATTTGTCCCGTCGAAGAAATTGACACGGACAACTGCTCCGTCGCTGTCAATGGTACGTGCGAGAATCTCAAAATTGGCCGGCCAGGGAAACACGTCTCCATTAGTAGGACTGGCAAACTGGGCTTTTGGCATCATCAGCGAAAGGGTGAACGAATCCGGCAACCACCAAGCACCAGCGACCGCGATTTCATACTCGGTGCCGGCCGTGGCGGTGAAAACCAAATCAGCGAAACTCGTGGGATTCACCGGTACCACGACGGTTAGATTGGAGACATTGTCGCCGGTATAGATGGCAACCGGCTTGGTTGGACAATGAACCCGGACGGTGCCGTTGGCGGGCGCGACCCAGGAATACCAAACAGAACTGCTTACGACCCAGGGAGAGAAACTCGGTTCACCAGATTGGAAGCTCGCCAAGTAGGTGGTTCCCTGAACTGCGGGGTTCAATCCGCTCAGCAAAAAGCGCGAGGCGAAATCGTCGTTGCCCGGCGGAGGCACCAACGTGAGATTCAACGTAAAGGCGCCTCCCGTGCCGTCGACCGCAATCTCGTAGGTGGTGCCAGCGGTGCAGTTGAATGTTACACTGCCTTGGCTATTGTGGATGCCCAAAGCGGTCAAGGCGGCGACGCTGCCGCCCGTCAAGACATTCACCACTGGCGAAAAATTGGTGCCGGTTGCGACCACGGTTGCCAGGCCCCCAGATGATGCCGTCCAAGAATACCATACAGAGTGTCCCACCGGCAGAGCGCTACGATTGGCTTCGCCGGGTTCCGAGGTTGCGGCAGAGTTATCTCCGGTTGTGGCGAAATTTGTTCCAGATAGTGCAACAGCATTTGCGAAGTTGTCGTTTCCTGGAGCCGGAGCAAAAGCCAGATTAAAGGAAATCGACCAATCAGGACTCCAATTCCCATCCGCTTTGATCTGATAAGTGGTGCCACCGGTGACTTGGTATGTCTGGCTCAATCCGGAATAGCCGTAGGTGGAAATGTCAGGCACGTTGACCAGATTGGAAATGGCCGACCCGGTATAAAAAAACAATTCAGGTGAATAGCCCGTGGGCGAGCCACTCATCGTCATCCATCCAGTATCAGGTGCCGTCCAAGTCCACCAGACCGAGTGAATGCCATCCCATGGGACGATGACAATCCCGTTCAATTCGGCTGGCTCGGCGGTAGCGCCGAGGTTGTTGGCGAGGATTGGTACGGACAGGTTTGTTATCGTGATCCGATTATTAAAATTATCATTGGAAGGGCAAGGCTGAAGGTTGAGAGTGAAATTGGAAAATGGGTCAATAATCTCTCCATTGAAGGGGGCGTCATCAGGAGATGCGACGCAAATTTGGTAGGCCGTCCCGGCTGCGACATGGATCATCTTCACACTCCCGGCGTTGCCAAACGTCACAAAATTCAGGCTTTCAATATTCACTCCCGAATAAACTAGGGCATCAAGGGTCGGCCAATAGTTATAGTTCATTGATAGCACGAAATCTCCGGTCCAGGGAGTCGTCCATGAATACCAGATAGTGTTATTAAAAAGTCCTGGATCTCCGGGTTCTCTGGTCGCGTAGGCGACGTTGCCATTCACAAACGCGCCGCTGCCATTAAGGGTTATGCGATTGGCAAAAAAATCGTTGGTGGGCACAACCGAGATAGGGACAACAGATGACGTGTGAACAATCCCGGCAATGTTCGTTCCAACTGCCGTCAACTGGTAGTTACCTGGCGGCACGTTACTCCACACCAGAGAAAAGGGTTCGATATTTGCCATTCCTAGTGAAATGCCACTTGCGAAGACTTCAACCTGCTGTAGCGCGCCATCAAATGCCGTTGAACTGACATCAATTTCAAGATTTCTGCCACCGATGATCTGTACGCCGTTGGGGGGGTTGGTGATTTGCAGCGTCGAGAGGACCAATTTGAAAACCACCAAATCCGGCGCCCCCGCCGCGCTGATCGAGTATGTGATGCCTTGAGTGGCGGCGAACGAACCGGCACCAGTTCCGGCGACAATCTGTGTCAAATTTGAAACCGAACCGCCTTGGAACACGCCAAAATCCTGGCCGTTTGGAAAGGAAAGGGACACCAGACCAGAGATCGGTGCGGTCCATGACCACCAGACCGAGTTTGAGTCCGATCCCATGAGGGCCGATTCGCCAGGTTGAAGGGTGGCCCCGGCAAGAGTATTGGTCAGCGAGAATGTGCTTCCTGTAACAACCAAACGGTTGGCAAAGTCATCGTTGGGGGGAGTGACCCTCACGACGTTGGCTGGTGACCTACGAATGTGATTCAGATTATCGCTGGCCACGGCAGTGATGGCGTAGACGCCTGATGGCGGATTTGTCCAAACCAGCGAAAACGGTGCCTTGGCAACCACACCAAGTGACCTTCCGTTGACAAAGAACTCGACGCGAGTAATTGATGTGTGATTTGTTGGAGGGACTACCGCCAGCTGGATGTTGCTACCGACTGAATACCGCTGCCCATTGGTTGGGCTGGCGAGCTGCAACGAATATAGAATGAGGCTCAGGGTCACGTCGCCGACCGGCGAACCGGACGCCGCAATGGCGTAAGTTGTTCCGGCGGTCGCCGTGAAGGCAACCGGCGAGCCATTCGCCACCGGGGTCAAATGGGTAAGCGTCGTGCCCAAATAGACATCAAGATAATCCTGGATGCCGGCCGTCACCATTACCGTCCCTGAATCCGGAGCCGTCCAGGACCACCAAATGGAAGGGAGGCCGGTACCTCCATGATTCTGTTCCCCAGGTTCCAACGTGGCCATCAAGATGCTGTTGGTAAGCGTGACCAATGACCCGCTAATAGTGGTACGGTGTTCGAAGTTATCATTTGGCGGAGGCGGAAATTGAACGGTGACATTTATGGGTGGGGCACTTCGGGCGCGACCATAATAATCCGTGCCAACAACGGTCAGGGCATGACTTCCCAACGGCACCCTCGGCCATACCACTATGTAAGGCGCCTGAGTCGCCGTCCCGATTAGCGACCCATCGCAAAAGTATTGGATCTGACGCAAAGGACCGTCAATCTGCGTACTCGTGGCGCTCAGCACGACGTTGTTGCTGTTGAAAAGGATCGCGCCGTCCGCGGGAGTCACGATTCGTACCGTTGACAGCATCAGATTTATTTCAATTTGTCCTGCGGGACCGTTTCCGGCTATAACGTAGGTTGTCCCTGCGATAGCCTCAAAGGATACTGCGGGCCATTGCGAAGCCACCAAGGCGAGATTCGTGACATTCGTCCCGGTATACACATACATATACTCACTTGATGGACCACCCACGGTTACGTAGCCCGTGGCCGGTGCCGTCCATGACCACCAAAGTGTGGGGAAATATGGGTAGGTGGTGCCGGGGGCCGTCACTGCCAGTAAACTTGAATTTGTCAAAGATATGTCCGTGCCTGAAATAGTGGTTCGACCGGCAAAATTATCGTTCACCGGCTCCGGAGAAAAATTAACATCGAATTCAAATGGGCCTGGTTGCAATGGATCAATCGGGCTGTCGACGGCGATCTGGTAAGTGACGCCTTTTTCCACAGTGACGAGGTAGGCCGCCGGATATTGAAACTGGGTGGACACTGGTGTGAGATTGGTCAACACGTTGCCGGTATAGACTCCCAGTAACAAGCTTGCGCCGGTGGGGCTGGTGAGCGTGAAGGTGATTTCGCCGTTCATCGGAGCAGTCCATGACCACCAAAGCGACGCGCACCCGGGCGTGCCGGTGTGGTTTGGTTCGCCAGCCTCACGCGTGGCACCCCGGTTGTTCGCCTGCAACTTGAACTCATTGCCACTCAATTGCTGCCGATGTGCGAAGTTATCGTTGGCAGGCAACGGCATAAAATTTAGGTCGAGTTGGATGGCTCCAGTTCCGCCATCAGGGCTGTCGAGTGCGATTTGGTAGGGTCGGCCGGCGGCCACTTGAAAGCGCACCGCGCTTTCCGTGGATCCACTCGTGGAAGCCACCCCGGTAAGGGCATTTAGCGCTGTGCCAGTGTAGACGTCCAAGGAAGCGTCAATACTACTTGCTGAGGCATTGAGCAAAACCACTCCATTCGCCGGGGCGGTGTAGATCCACCACAGCGAGTGGGCGGCGGGAAAGCCGGCATGGTCAGGTTCTCCAAGTTCTGCCGACGCCAGCGTGTTGTCCGCTTTGATAATGCTGGCGGTCCCCGTAATTCGGGAACGGGCGACAAAATCATTGTTCGTTGGAACCACGGTGAACTGAATCGCCGCTGAGATGGTGGCCGCTCCCGCATTATCGGTGGCCATCGCGACGAGTGAATATTTCCCTACCGGCACATTGTTCCACTGAACTTTAAAGGGCGGTGTGCTGGCGAAGCCCAGCCAGTTTGTGCCTGCATAGTAATCAACCCGAACGACCTTGCCATCGGGATCGGTTGCGTTGGCGCTGAGAGTGATATTTGTACCCGATCGGAACAGTTCGGTCTCGCTTGGCGCGCTAAGGCTGATATTGGGGGGCAGCGTCAGGGGGGAGGAACTACGGAAAGCAGCTACAATTGGAGCAGTCTGGTTCATGACTAACGCATTATCAGCTGCGTTGACGAGGCCAGTTGGAACGCCCATGGGAACGCCCTGAAAAAGCACGTCCGGATTTGAAAAGTAGGGTATGCGTTGACCGGAGAAAGCTTCCGCGGTGCTGTAAAAAGTGCCGTTGGCCCAGAAAGAATAGCCGTACGCGTAAGGAAACGCACCAACGCTGTCTGCATAAGGAGGCTCCAGCTGACAGCCAAAATTGAAACTCAAGTCGACCGGAAAATAGTAACCGCCCGTCAGGTAGGGTCGGCGGATAACACTGAAAGCATTGGCTGCCGACGGTCCTTGCAAGCCATAAAACGACCAGTCGCTGCCGGTTTCTGTCACCAAGCAGACCAAATCTGCGCCGACCTGGTCACGCAGTTGGTGGGCCTGGGCAAGAATGCCATTTCCCGGATTGACCAAGCGTGCCAAATCGTTGGAAACGGTGCCCGATTCCAAATAATTAATCTGGGTTGCAAGCGCGAGGTGGACGCGGGTGTTGATGTGACTGTTCTGAAACACGGTGTTCGCCTCCTGCATGGCGACGTTGATCTGCGTGCGCATGGAATTTGCACCTCCCGCTCCGGCGCTGGCTTGCGGTGTATACAGGACAAGTATGTTAACGACAGAGACAGGCTGGACAGGCTCAGCATCGCTCAGCGCGGCCAAACCAACCCAGAGCAGGCAGAAGATTAGAACGCGAGAAAAACCTCGCTTCGAATATATGGAACTCCACCCTGTTTTTGTAGTTCCCCCAAGTGCTTTCATTTTGGAAAAATGATTTTCACAACAAGATAAATAATTAGCAAGTATAATTAATAGCCGGTTGGAAAATCAGGGCCATAAGTTTTGAAGGTGAATTAACTTATGGTGACTAATGTTTGCACAAGGACAATCAAGAGGGGGGAACGTGCACGCGACGAACAACAAAGGTTTTGTTGGCATTTATGGTAGCAAAGGCAATCGTTTTGATCCGGACAACGGAATTGAGGCCACTGGGATGTGTTCAGCTCCAGTTGGAGTAAGTTCGCTGCGAAAAAGTTCAACTTCGCCAGCCACCCAGTCGCCGAAGTGCCGAGCCTGAAGAATCGTGGCACGTTCCATTAACTTCGTGGTTTCCCCGCGATGCCCCGGCTTAAAACGACCCAGCGTAATGTGCCCGGTGAATTTATCCGGCTTATCCGCCGCCGCAAATGGCCGTACCGCCTCATCGATCCGACGGTGCATTTCCTCAAGTTGTTCGCTCTCGTCGTGAGTACCGACCCAAATCACGAGTGGCTTTTGCAAACTTGGAAAGAATCCGACCCCACGTGCGCTGAGCTGCAGGACAGGGAACCCGGCACAAACTTTCGTCACGGCCTCTTTCAGATCTGGCACCTGCGTTGCCGGCACGTCGCCGAGAAATTTCAGCGTGGTGTGAAAGCGATCCGGGGGCGTCCAGCGAATCATGCCTGGCGGCGAATGGCGCTTCAGCTGGCTTTGGGCGCGTTCAATCGCCTCACGAACATCCGATGGGACGGTAATGGCGATAAACAGGCGGAGAAATGCGGTTGGAATTTCTTCGGTCATCAGCACCTCTTGTGGTGTTCGCCAATCATTTCAAAGTTTTGAAGATGACGCGCCCAGTTCTAGTTTGGGCCGAAAGGTGGCGTGGGGTAATCAGATGCCGGAGGTGGTTGTTGGCCATGAGAAAGCAGCCAAAGCAACAGGAAGAAAAACAAGCCAACCATTATGGCGGCGGCAACTAGCAGCGATATCCCGCCGGGGCGTTCGGTACTTGTCACTTTGTAGCGCGAAACGACACCATAGAACGATCCAGCAGCTTCGGAGGTTCTCGTGTGCCGACGGCGCTTTTCCACCACGCTGATGTTCATTTCTAATTCTTGTATTCCACCATCGGCACAATTGCAACCCTGCATTCAAGATGGACCGCATATTCCAGGCGGCGATGACCGATATGCTAATTTGTCATTTCTGCATAACTATTCTTACAATGCCTAAAAGTCTTCATACCCGGCGGGTTAGCAAAAATTATTTGACTGTGGTAACAACGGTGGCTTCGATGATTTTTTCCTTCAATTTAAGCCCGATCCGCCGGGTGGCCTCCTCGCTGAGGCGCGCATCCAGTTCTTTATTGATGGCATCTTCGATCTGAGATTTCAATTCAGCTTCCAACTGTTCTTTTACCTGTTTCCGGATCTCCTCCTCGGACTTCTCGCGAAAAAACCAGTTGAATATTTTCCCCACGAACCAACCCTTGTAGTGCTCCACAATTTCCTTGTAGTTGTGGATGCCGAGGTTGACAGTCACCGTGCGCCTGATTTCAATGGTCTTAGTAATCGTAATTTGGTCTTTCATAATCAAAATCCTGAACAATTCCGTCGCGCCGATCGAGGAGGCATTGGCTCTTAACAACTTGCCGGCATCAGGGTACAACGATAGATATTTGCCATGGCTTGACTTGAATGCCACGAATGAATCTTTTTGTTCTTCCAACGTGAATAGCTCCGACTCGCGAACTTCAAGCTGATTCGCAACCAGCACTCCCCCTTGGTTCCGATCGACTGCGACAGCCAGATTATTTGATGCTTGAAAAGCGAACCTACCATCTTCTGTTTTCAGCATCTCGAAATAATCCGATTCTTGGAATTGAACTTTAGCAACCAATCGGTTTCCCGCGTTTGCATTGACACTGCAAAAGTCTCCGGCGGAGGCTTGAAGGTAAAACTTGTCATCCCCGGCTTTTGTTTGAAGTTTGGCGATCTTTAATTTTGGCGAGGTCCTGATGCCGGCCACCGCAATAATTGTTCCGGCAATAATACCTGCACCGATTAGTATGGGAGTGAGGGGAATAACCATCACGCTGCCACCCACGGCAATGCTCCCCACTGCCACGCCGGCGGCAGATTTAACGATTGCACTCATTTTTAATCAAGTTCCCCATAACCATTTTCACAAAATTCGCCGAGCATCAGTGATGCAGATAAAGAATCATTGAGGCGTCAAAGAATACGCCCCATAGTGCCGTGGTCGTCAAGGGGAATCTGCGCCTCAATGGGGCGTGTCCTTAAATTCCAAACAAACGGCTCAGCTCAAGGCGTTCGGAGTGAATGTTCGCCGGGAGCGGATGCGTCGGAAAATCACGCAGGAAAAACTAGCCGAAGCCGTTGACTTGAACATCCGCACCGTGCAGAAGATCGAGGCTGGGTCAGTGAACATCCTGCTGACCACCGTGCTGCGGTTGCGCAAGGCGCTGGGTTGCCACTGGGATGATTTGCTGGGGCGATAAGCCCTGCGCAGTCGTTTATTTGCCGCCGAGACTCTTTAAATATGTTCGCAGCGCTGCTACCTTGGCCAATAGCGGCTTGTTTTTGACAGCCAGTTTTCCAATGTCGCCGAGGAGTTTGAAGGCCGGCTTTAAATCCAGCGCGTTTGCTGCAGGTTTGGTGGCTAACCTGGAAGGTTTCCCAGTTCCGTTCGTCTTGTACTTCGCGACGGCTTGGTGAACGAACTTTGCAGTTAGAGGCTTGCCGTCTGCCAACTTTAAGACATCACGCCAAGCTTCCGGTCTTTTCTCGCTTGGCACCGAGATCAATTCACGACATTGCGCCTCGTTCAAGGGCTTAATTTTGATGTCTTCAATTGAAGACAGCTGCTTGCTCACCTCCGCGCTGTTCATCAAATTATACGCATAAGGGCGACTAAACCCCAATTCGTTCAGGCAATATTCTTCGATTGTTCCATATTTGTCCGCGAAGAGCCTGTCATCCCTGACCTTGGCCAATGCGCTGCCCACTTCCAAAAATGTCTGCCAACCAGATCTGATGATCGCCTCGAGACGTGCCAATTCTTGCTGCTGCTCGCCAGTGAGCGTAGACCCAGCTGGAGGAGCCACCAGTGGATTTGGGATCATCGCTGGGACAGTCCATTGCTTTTTATCCATTGGTTTACTCCGGCCATTCGCTGATGCGATTCCACCAACCGTCGAGCCATGGGTGATATTCTTCATTATAATCCTTTTCGTCTTGTTCTTTTGCTAGCTGCATTTGATGTTTGGTCAGCCCAACACGTTGACTGCGCCGGATGTGCAGAAATTGAGATTTGGTGGCAAGTTTGGAATCAGGCCACAAATGTAAGCGATTGATTAAATTCATCTCCGTTGCCAGTTTTTGCACCATCAGCAGCGATTCGACTGCATACCGACGCGAGTCGTTTTTTGTGGCGAGGACCTGCGTGTTGACTTTCACCCCAATCTTTTTCGCGTGCTGTTCGATCCGCGCCACATTCTCGGCTCGGATGTTGATTGGCTCGTGGAAGATTGTGATGGGGGCTAATTCCTTGATTGCGGCCAAGGTTGCGCTCAAATCCGCTTCGTCACACTCTGGATATGTCGGGGCCATCGCCACATAAACGTGCAACCCGGCTGCCTTGGCCTCTTGTAGCGTTTTCAACCGTTGCGATGGGGCTGGGGCCGTGGGCTCGTAATTTTTGACAATTTGTTGTTCAGCGTTGGCAAACTCATGCCGAAGACCAGCCTGTTTCCGAAGGTCTTGAACAGCTCGAAGTACTTTTTTGCAAGTTGGCTGCGAGTGAGTATCCGCACATTTAAGGTGGAGTGATCACGAATGGCCTCCAACGCCTTCCGCACGAGACTTTCCGCGCTTTGGTTCAGCAAGTTTTTCTTTTCGAGTGTGCTGCCCTTGAACGTCTGATACGGGTCGGTTGTGGTGCAAAACATCACGGCGCGGTTACCATCCCGTTTCAATTTCGAAACTGGCATTTTCTCTGCCCGTCTCAGCGAAGCCAAAAATTTCTTTTCATCCCATGGGCGTAGCAAGGAATACTCGCCCCACTCCTCGTCTGGGTCGTTTACTCCATAGCTTTTCAATTTCGGGGCCTGCTTGTTGGTTGCGGCTGATGGCACATAGCAAAACCGACAGGCATGAACACAGCCGACGGAAATGTTAAACGCCCAATTGGACAGACTCTTGTATTTGAAGTCATTCAAGGCTATGACGGCTGGCTCCTTCCAAAATGAAAACGGCTCGCCTCCGAATCCCGCAACCGCTGGATTTGGTTGGTCTACCTTGGTTCCTGGCGGCTTGATGGTTTGCGCGGCGTGCATTAAATCAATTCGGCGAGGAGCCGATCGAGGATCCGGTCTGATCTTTGAAAATGCATATTTTTACTCATTGACCCGCTTGATGCAATTGGCTGCCTGTCTGAACAAACATCGAACCCACACGGCGTTTACCCCGCCTACCCACCACCAACCCCTACAAGTAATTACGTTTGAAAAGTCTAGTTCTTTCAGATTATTTCTCAACAGACCGAATATTTTTTGTCTGCTAGTTTGTAATGGCCACTCGGCCCCGGATGGAACCACGCAGTCGATGATGTTGTGATTAGGTGCTGGGAGAATTCTCTTGAACGGAATGCTCCTCGGCGATTCACTCGTTCTTCAAGGTATTGGGACAATTCATGCCGGCATGAAAATCGCACTTATTGGCCGCTACGGCAAAACCCCGGCTTAGCGTAAACAGTACGGCAAGACCTCGTAGCAGCGGCCGCTTTAAATGCCAAAGCGGTGAGAAACTAGATAAAAATGAACAGAGTCGAAGAGAAAACCCATCGACACCAAATGTAACCTTGAAGGCGCGCCGCATGGGGTTGCCGGCGCTTGAGTTTCGCTCATAACGGGCTATTTTCCATTTTATGAAAATCGGAACTCATCTCGACTACGAAGTCATCCTGGCTAACAAGGCTTTCCCGGTCTATTTCGCCATGCACTTCGAAGCGCCTGACGTCGGCCAGACACGACCGCGACCAGCCGCGTTTTGTCTGGTTCTGGATCGCAGCGGCTCCATGGCTGGACAGCCGCTGGAAAAGGCCAAACAAGCCGCGTTGCTGGCTGTGCGCAATCTCCGGCCGGCGGACCACTTCGCCCTGGTGATCTTCGACGATTTGGCGCAAGTAATTATTCCTTTCCAACCGGCACTCAAAAAAGATGATTTTATTCGCACAATTGAGGGCATTCAAAGTCGGGGCAACACTAATTTGACCGGCGGCTGGATGCTGGGACGGGATGAAGTGAAGAAATCACCCACTGACGCGTCACGCCGCCTGTTGTTGTTAAGTGATGGTTTACTGAACCGAGGTGTCGTTGACCCGCAAGCGGTTCGTCAGGTGGTTATCGCGGGATTGGAGCAGGACAAGGTCCGGACTTCCTGCTTGGGCTTTGGGCCCAACTACAACGAAGACCTCCTGACCACCATGGCCCAGATGAGCAGTGGGCAGTTTTATGATGCCGATGCTCCGGAACGGCTGCCCGCGATCTTTGAATCGGAACTGGACGGATTGCAAAAACTGACCGTGCAAAATCTTCGGGTGCGGGTGCGGCGGCTGGATTTCTGCGAAGCCCTCCGGCCCCTCGGTCATTACCCCGCAGTGGAACGGCCGGAAGGATGGATCGAATTCTTCGTCGGAGACCTGGTCAGTGCAGAAAGTCGGGTCGTTTGTTTCCAGCTCGGCGTGCTGCCGTTGCCTTGGATGGATGGCCGTCCGGTGGTCAGCCTGGAAGGGGAACGCCTGTTGGAAGTGGAAGTGCTTTACGACGAAATCACCGTGGCGGAAATCATTTCGCGGATGGAAGCCCGAGTGGTGCGCATTCAGGCCACGCAAAACCCAGAAGAAGTCAGGCAGAAGGTGGAGGTCATCCCGTGGGTGGCTTTGCAGCGGGCCGGAAAGGTTTTGGATGAAGTCACCAAGCTGATGGACGTTGGCCGTTTGGATGAGGCGGTCATGGCTTTGAACCAGACCATTGCCGCCCTGAAAAGCTACGGGCCGGAGGCTGCCGTCGGCGAGGCGGTCCAACAATTGGAAAGCCTCCTTGGTCGCCTTACTTCGGGCGAATGGTCTTTGCGGCTGCGCAAGCTCAGCAAATACAGCAGCCATAGCTACCAGAGAATGAGTTCCAGCGAATTCTGGTCAGCCGGCAGCGCCGCGCCCAGTTTCAAGCCCCAAACGCCTCCCCCACCGGTACCACCGGTGGATCCGAACAATCCGCCAGCCGGCAGCAAAACCTCATGAGCCAACGA
>Ga0209698_10003208_pt1 | contig 18302 bp, 14 predicted proteins | sample LitLauG_LLR_2012_FD_187203 | JGI IMG/M metagenome (GOLD analysis project Ga0209698, IMG submission 187203) | Freshwater sediment microbial communities from Pennsylvania, USA - Little Laurel Run_MetaG_LLR_2012 (SPAdes) (version 2) | ecosystem: Environmental > Aquatic > Freshwater > Creek >...
CCCCTGGCGAGCCCGACCACGGTGGCACCCCCTCCCGTTGCCGCCTCCCCCGCCCTGACCGTGGTCCGGACCACCGCCACCACGCTCCAGGTGACCGTGCACGGGGTGACGACCACGACCGGAACCACGCCCTTCGACCTGATCCTCGGCGAGTCGATCAACCGCGGGTGGACGGCGACCGTGAACGGCGGACCGTCGCTCGGCCGCCCGGTGCTGATCGACGCGTTCGCCAACGGCTGGCGGGTGGATCCGGCCGGTCTCGCCCCCTACGTCCACGACGGCACGCTCAACGTGTCACTGGTGTGGGCGCCCCAGAAGACCGCCAACCTGGCCGTACTCGTGTCGGCGGTGGCCATCGTGGTGTGCCTGACGCTGGCGGTCTGGCCGGTGCGCCGCCGCCGCTCCCGCAGGCACGGCGGAAGCGGATCCGACACCACCGATGACGCCGGCGTCGACACGATGGCTCACGTCGACGTCGACGCCGACGCGCATGCCGACGTCGTGGTCGACCGGCGACCGACCCTGCAGATCCCGTTCGGCGCCGAGGGCCCCCGGGCGTCGATCCTCGTCGCGGTGGTCACCGCCGTGGTGGCCGGGTTCGTGGCGGCCGCCATCGCCGCACCCCGGGCAGGCCTCGGCGTGGGTCTGGCCACCCTCGTGGTGCTGCTCGTACCGCGACTGCGATTCCTGCTCGGCGTCGCCGCCGTGGCCTGCGTGGTGGCGGCCGCCGCCTACGTGGTGGTGCACCAGCAGCAGTTGCAGGTCCCCGACAACGGGGCCTGGCCGCAGTCGTTCGGCACGGCGAGCCAGTGGGCGTGGGCCGGGATCGTCTTCCTGGGGGCCGACGGGGCGGTCGACGTGGTCCTCCGGGCCCGCCGGCGTCGGCTCGACGGCGCAGCGGCCGGGGACGCAGGGGAACCTGGGCCGCTCGACGTGGAAGGCATCGTCCACCAGTCCGGCCACTGATCAGCACTGCCTGTTCGGCATTGCCTGGAAAGCACCGCCGGATCAGTGCGGTCGGTTGAGAGCCTCCGCGCCCAGTGCGGCCAGCGTGCCCCGGGCCGTCGCTTCCCAGGTCAGCTCTGCCGCTCGGGCCAGGGCCGCCATGCCCAGGCGCCGGCGGAGTACCTCGTCGCGCAGGACGGTGTCGAGGGCCCGGACCATGTCGTCGGTCCCGTCCACCAGCAGTCCCGACTGGCCGTCCACCACCGCGTCCTGGTGGCCCCCGATCCGGGAGGCGACCGCCGGGGTGCCGCAGGCGCCGGCCTCGGTCACGGTCATGCCCCATCCCTCGCGCAACGATGCCGACGCCACGACCCAGGCGGAGCGGTAGAGATCCACCAGGTCGTCCTCGTCGACAAACCCGGGCAGTTCGATCCATCCCTCGGCTCCGTGGGCCCGCAGGAGTGCCTCGAGGGCCGGTCGCTCGTAGCCCTCGCCGGCGATGACGGCCCGGAGTTCGGGGACGTCCGCCTTGAGCCGGACCAGCGCCTCCACCAGCAGGTGGAACTGCTTCACCGGCACCAGACGTCCCACGGCGACCACCAGGGGCACCGGCGAACGGTCGCCCCCCGGCGAAAAGCGGGGCTCGACCCCGGGAGGCGTGACCGTGATGCGTTCGGCGGGAAGCCGGAGCCGCTCGACGATCTCGGCCTTGGAGGACTCGGAGAGGGTGACGATGCGGCTGCGCCGGTAGAGGGGCGGCGCGATCCGGTGTTCGAGCAGGTGCCCGGCCTCGGCCATGCCACGTGGCAGCACCAACTTCCACATTTCGGCGTGGACGTGGTGCAGGAAGGTGATCTGGGGGCTCCGGGACCACACCGGGCTGAAGAAGGGCATGCCGTTCCAGATTTCGACCACGCCGTCACCGTCACCGATGCGACCGAGCGCACCGGACAGGATCGATCGGGGGAACACGGAGTACCGACCGGCCCTCCGGATGACCCGGTACCCGTCGCGCCGGACCACCTTGCGCCCACCGGGGACCGACGAGGTGGTCATCGACACGTCCAGCCCGGCCTTCGACCAGGCGGTGATCACCCGGTGGGCGTGGAGTTCGCTCCCCCCGGCCTCCGGGTCGTCGAAGTCGCGCCAGGCCAGGACGTCGATCCGCCGGAGGCCCGACCGCTCGGCTATCTCACCCAGGGGCATCCCGGCGAAAAACGGGACGGGTCCGGTACCGACGCCGGCACGGCCCGACGGATGGTCAGACGAGGCGGCGCCGGACCCGGTGGACGGCCCGGCGTGGCGGCCCCGCTCGAAGCGCGACACGGCGGCGTGCCCCGTCCGCTCCGCGGCCGCCTCGAGCTCGCTCGGGCCCGCGCTCATCGTCGGCGACTCCTGTCCACTCCCCCTGGGTACGGCATCGGTCGAGTGTACCGGACCCCGGTCATCACGACCGGGGCGAACCGGGGCGAACCGGGGCGGCCGGGCCTCAGGTGCGGCCGGCGATCCGCCGCCATCCCCAGCGCGCCGTCCAGTGCTGGCCCCGGTGACGCCGGTGGATGGCGAAGAAGGCGATGCCCATGGCCAGCGCCAGGGCCGCCTGCACCACCAGATCGGCCCACGCCGTCGGGACCGGATGGCCCCCGGCCGCGGTCACCAGGACCACGGCCAGGCCCGACCCGGCCGCCAGCACCAGGACGATCCACCTCGACCCGGTGCCGAAGAGGTAGTTGGTCAACAGCACGGTGAACGACAGGCACATCATGGCCACCACCAACGGGGCGAACGCCGGCGCGGCGGTGGCCAGCCGGGCACTGAACACCAGGGTGAGGAATTGCCGGGGCACGAGCACGGCGATGGCCAGGAGCACCACCGCCGGCACGGCCAGGAAGAGCAGGGTCACCCCCAGCTGGCGGATGGCGTGGCCGCCCTCGTTCCACCGGATGGTGGCCTCGGGCAGCAGGTAGGCCCCGAGGGCCAGCGCCCCGAAGACCAGGGCCTTGGACGCCACGGATATTGCGGCGTACGGACCCACCTGGGCATGGTCGAGGCGACCCAGCAGGATGACGTCGACGTTCTGCAGCAGGCCGAGCAGCGCCAGGCCGACGAAGGCGGCGGACACGTCGGCCAGCAGCTTGTGCCGGGCCAGGATCACTTCGGGCGTCGTCACCTCCGCACCGGTCATCCCGTCCTCCACCACCGGCGCCGATGACGGGTCGGCCCAGGCCCTGCGTGCCAGCCAGTGGGCGTGGAGGGTGGCGATGACCTCGCTCAGCAGGACGCCGAAGGCGTACCCGGCCACGCCGGCGCCACCGGCCACCAGTGCCAGCACGAGGACGGTCCGGACGCCCCCTTCGACCAACAGGTTGGTGGCCAGTCCCCCGTAGCTGCGGTGGGCCTGGAGCAGGCCGCGGTCGACGCACAGGAGGATCCACACCCCGGCCGCCATCAGGATGAGTACGACTCCTTCGCCGTTGGGCAGGTGCAGCTGGTGGGCGATCCAGCCCTGCAGGATCAGGACGAGGACCAGCTCCATTGCGATGGCGGCCAGGCAGATCCGGTGGACCCTGGCCACCCACCCCCGGACCAGGTGGGCCTGACCGGTCGTCTGGAGCCCGGTGACCCTGCGGACGACACCGACCAGAACCGCCGAACCGGGCATCGACAGGATGAAGAAGAGTCCGAGCAGCTGGGCCAGCTCCCCGTACGCCTGGGAGCTCAGGAGGCGGGCCACGGCGATGACGACGAGGGCGGCGGCGGCGTTCACCACCATCCCGGCGATGGCCACCGGGCCGGCCTGGCGGAGGCCGGCCTTCAGCGAGTTGTCGTTCCGGACCCGGCCCGGGGTGGGCTCGTCGGGCGGGAGCGGGACCAGTGGCCCGCCCGCCACGGCGATCCCCATGGCCGGACCGAAGGTCATCGCCTCGCCGATCGGGTCGACGACGGTGTCGACCTCGTCCAGGATCAGGTCGAGCCCGCGTTCGGAGGCCGGGGGCGGACCGGCCGACCGGTCCGGGTCGTCAGCTCCGCCGGGACCGGGACGCCGCACTCCCCCCTGGTCCCCCACCTCCGTCCCGGTCCCTGCTCAGCCGGCGCGTCGCGGCAGGATCGGGGCGTCGCGGCCGGTGCCGCCGGCCGCAGCCGTCCCCGTGGCCCGGTCGGAGGTCTCGTGGTACTCCTCTTCGACGTTGACCGACCAGATGTCGTGGTGCGCCCCGTGGATGTTCTCCACCGTGAGCATGGCCGTGTACATCGAGTGGTCCTGGTTGTTGTACTTGTGCATGCCGTTGCGACCCACCGGGTGGACGTTGGGTGCGTTCTCCTCGAACCAACGGCGCAGGACGGCCACGTTGTCCGCGTAGGCGTCGTCGTAGACCGGGTAGGCCTTCGGCATGCGCACCACGTACCCGGCCTCGACGTCGGACGGGTCCACCAGGCCGATGTGGGCGAGTTCCTTGGTACCCAGCGCCACCAGGTCGTCGTCGGACATGGACCAGAGCTCGTCCCCCTCGAACACGAAGTACTCCATGCCGAGGCAGGTGCGCCCGTCCTTGACCAGGTAGGGCGACCACGAGCCGAAGTTCTGGATCCGCCCGACCTCGACGTCGGGCGCATGGATGTAGATCCAGTTGTCGGGGAATCCCCGCGACTCGGGCACCACCAGGGCGATGGTGAGGAAGTCGCGGTAGTGGAGGTTGTCGGCTGCGGCCAGCACCGCGTCGGGTACCGGTGGGTCGACCACCCGGGACAGGGCGGTGAACGGCATCGAGGAGATCACGTGGCTGCACTCCACCCGCTCGGAGCTGCCCCCGTGCTCGAGGGTGACCGCCACTGCCCGTCCGTCCTCGACGTGGACCCGGGTGGCCGACGTGGCCATCCGGACCTCGCCCCCCGACCCGACGACCAGCTCGGCGCAGCGCTCCCACATCATCCCCGGGCCGTACTTCGGGTACTGGAATTCCTCGATGAGGCTGGTGACCTGCGAGCGCCGGTCACGGCGACGCCCCAGGGACGACCGGATGGGCTCCCACACGGCGTTCCACAGCGACATGCCCTTGATGCGCTGGGCACCCCAGTCGGCCGACAGCTCGGACGCCGACACCCCCCACACCTTCTCGTTGTACGTCTTGAAGAAGTGCCGGTAGAGCCGCCACCCGTAGTTCGACACGATGTAGCCCTCGAGCGTGGACTGGTCCTTCGGCGGGTTGATGCGGACCCAGAGGAACGACAGGCCGCAGCGGATCGCCTCCAGCACGCCGAGGTTCCCGAGCGCGTTGCCGAGCTTGATCGGGTAGTCGTAGTACTTGCCGCCGTAGAAGATCCGGCTCATCCGCGGACGGAGCAGGAAGTCCTCGGGCGGGAGGATCTCGTGCCAGAATTCCTCCACCGGGACGACCTTGGTGAAGAACCGGTGACCACCGATGTCGAAGCGCCACCCGTCCCGCTCGACCGTCCGGCTGATGCCGCCGAGCACGGTGTCCTGCTCCGCGACGACCACCGGGTCACCGGCCTGGGCCAGCCGGTACGCGGCGGTCAGCCCCGCCGGTCCCCCGCCGATCACGATCACGGGAGGGCCTGCTGCGCTGCTCGGTGCACCAGCGGCGTCGGGTGCGGTCTCGGGGTCCACGGGTGTTGCCATGCGTTGTGCGGTCCGTTTCTTCGGGGTCCGTCGGGCGGCGGGCGGGGCCGTCCTCCGGTGGCGGTGTGCGGGGTCGGGGACCCCGTGCGGCTGATGGGCGGTGATCCGGCTCCCCCGCCTCCCACGGGGCCCACCCCGGGGGTGCTCCCGAGGTGGTGCGGACCTGCCCTGACCACGTGAGGATAGTGGCTGGCCGGGCGCCGCCGGAGGTACCTCGCCGCGAGCCCCGTCCGCAGGCGGGGCCAGGCACCGGCCCGCCCCCGCAGCCGGTTCCGGCCACGGAAGGCCCCTCAGGGCACGACGACCCCGAGGAAGCTCAACACGGCGTAGCCGGCCATGGCCAGGCCCGAGGTCACCAGGACGACCACCTCCACCCGCCGGCTCGCCGTGTGGATCGAGGCCGCCACGACGAACGGGAACGCCCCGAGGGCGTAGCGCTCGAAGGAATCGAGGTTGGTGCTGCTCAGCGCCACGGCCAGCACGACCACGGTGAACGCGGTGTAGCTGCCCGGGAGCCTCTTCCAGCACACGACGACCAGGGCCAGACACGCCAGCACCCAGGGCACGTGCAGCGCGCTGCCCAGATGGTGGCCGTGGGCGGCGTCGACCAGGTCGCGCCACATGGCGGTCACCGGGACGGCGAACTGCCCCCGGTGCCCGTTCTGCTGCTGCACGGTGAACGGGAGCCACGTGTCGCCGAACCGGTGACCGACCCAGGCCAGATAGGCCCCCGCCCCGACGACGGGCCCGGCCAGCGCGGCCACGCGGGCCGTCGCGGACCCGGGGGTGGCGTCGTGGCGACGGTTCCAGACCTCGAGTGCCAGCGGGAGGACCAGCAGGACCCCCACGGGTCGGTCCAGCCCCGCCGCCAGACCGGCGGCCGCCGCCCACCACCACCGTCCGGTACGGGCACCGAGGAAGGTGACGACCGAACACAGCAGCAGCGTGGCGTCCGAGTAGGCCAGCACGAGCGAGTAGGCGGGCGGGGCCAGCGCCAGCAGCCACACCGACCGTCGGGCCAACCCGAGGTCCCCTGAGTCGTGCCGGACCAGCAACCACAGTCCGGCCATGGCCACCAGCGCGCTCAGGTTGGCCACCACCACGAGCGCCGCCGCGACGCCGGTACCCGGGACCTGCCCGAGTGCGCGGCCGAGGAGGGGGTAGAGCGGGAAGAACCGGACGGACTGCTGTCCGGCGGCTGCGTACCCGTGCAGGGCGATCGCCTGGTACCAGCCGGCGTCCCACGACAGCAGACCCTCGTGCACCCGCTGGAACGCCGCCGGGTTTCCCGGTCGCAGGGTCCCCACGCCGCCCCGCGCCACTGCCAGCGCCACGGTGACGACCACCCGTGCCACCACCCAGGCGGGCAGCACCTGGAGCACGGCCCGGCTCACCTCGATCACGCCCCCGCGGAACCCCAGGCGTCCTGTCGGGTCGGTGTCCGGGCGTGCCTGCGCCTCGGGGCGGGTCGTGGTGTCCGGGTGGGCCGATGCGGTCGCCGGTCCGTCCGTCACGCGGGCCCCGTCACGGCGGTCAGGTCCCGATCGGCGATAGCCGCACCAGGTACATGGGCTGGAAGAAGCTGACCGGATCGCCCGTGACCACCTGCGTGTGACTGAACGACGGATCGGCCTGCAGTGTCTGGACGATCCCCTCGCACTTGACGCCGAAGGCCTGGTAGCCGGGCGACCAGACCATGTAGATCTGGTGGCCGCCGGCGGCCAGTGCCTCCAGGTGCTGGGCGAACGAGAGCGGTGAGGCGGCCCGGACGGCGGCCGCGTAGTCGACCCAGTTCACGAACTCGGGGCCGGTGCCCCGGGGGAACGTCACCTGGGTGTAGGTGCCGTCCGGCAGCATCCGCGCCACCGCCGGTCCGAGCTGGTCGGGGCAGTAGGCGACGACGTCGCCCGGCTTGCCCGTGGCGTTGATGACCGCCGCCACCTGGCCGGCCTGGGTCCGGTTGGTGACCACGTTCGGCACCGACGCGGCGATGCCGAGCACGACGGCGATGGCGACGACGGCGACCCGGACGTGCCGGTCCTGGAACACGGTCACCCCCAGCGATACCAGGAGGATCAACGGAACGAACACGACCGACGCATAGCGGGCGTCGAAGGCGCTGTTGGTGGCCAGCCCGCCGGCGATGGCGGCCGCCAGCGTCCCCAGCACGACGACCGCGATGGGCCGCCCCAACGGACGCGACCGGATGTCGATCGAGATGTGGAGGCGGTCGGTGGCGAGTCCGAACAGGCCGAGTCCGCCGAGTGCGAAGAACAGGAGGGCGAGCGCCCGACCCTGACTCGTGCTGCCCCCGGCGAACGAGGCGACGGCGCTCACCATGGCCGCGAAGGTCGCCGGCGTGGCCCACGGGGTCCCGGTGTGCTGGGACTGGAACAGGAACGTCGGCACCCACGGAAGGAAGGTGCAGCAACCCACCGCCGCCGCGATCAGTGCCGCGCGAGCGCCCCGCCGCCATTCGGGGCGGCCCCGCCAGGCCTGGTAGAGCAGCCACAGCATCGTGGTGCCGAGCAGGTAGATCGACCAGTAGTGCGAGTAGAGCAGGAGGCCCGACACCGCCGCCACCGCGACGAGGTTTCCCGGGCGCGGGGACCGGAGCGCCCGGTCCAGGGCCAGGAACCCGAGCACGGTCAACAGGGCCACCATCGAGTACATCCGCGCCTCGGTGCCGTAGCGGACGGCGAAGGGCGACGTGGCCACGAGCAGCATGGCCGCCCATGCCGCCTTCGACCCGCCCAGGCGCCTACCGGCCAGCCAGGCCAGGGGAACGGTGGCGACGCCGAACACACCGGGCAGCGCCCGGACGGCCCGGTCGGAATGGCCGAACACCCCCATCCAGACGTGCAGCAGGGCGTAGAACAGCGGGGGGGCTCCGTCGCGACGGAGATAGGAGGGCAGCTCGTGCAGCGGCTGGCCGGCGATGTTGACCGTCAGGGCCTCGTCGAGCCACAGGTCCGAACGCGTCCAGAACCGGAGCACCAGTCCGATCGCCACCGCCAGGGTGGCCCCGATCACGAGGAGCACGACGGTGACCCGGCTGAACGCCGGACCTTCGGGGTCCGAGGTTCCCGAGGTCGATCCGGTGCCCGGGCGGTGACGGTGACGGTGGGCGGGGTCGGGCCGCAGGACCCGATCCGACGGCACCTGCCCCGGGGCGACGACGGGGGCCTCCGCCGCCGTCGGGGCGGAGCCGGGGGGTGCTGCATCCATGGCTGGCATGGTACCCAGGCGCGTCGCCAGCCGTTGACCACCACCGGCACCGCCGACCCGGGCATGGACCGCGCCTGACCGGAGCGGTAACGTGCGCCCACTGCGGTGCAGACGTGTGGCAGAGTCAGTGACAGCAGTCGGTGGAGACCACCGGGAGTTCCGAAGTCCGCTGGGAGGGTCGCTGCAGCGTCAGCGGACCGGAGTCGGCCACCACCGGGTGGTCGACACGATGCATTGGGGGAGTGTCTGTGAGTGAGTCACACGGGATCGATCGGCGTACCTTCCTGGCTCAGGGAGCCAAGGTGGGCGGGGCCGTAGTACTCGCCGGTGCGGCCGGCAGCGCGCTCGCCGCCTGCGGCTCTTCGTCGTCCGGGTCGTCGACCACCGCGGCACCGTCGGGCTCGACCCCGGGGGTCGGCACCGGCACGCCGGTGACGGGCGGATCGCTCACCGTCGGGATCGTCGCCGAGATCGACGGCTTCTACCCGCCGAACAACCACTGGGACACCAACGGGTACATCTACGCCAACAGCCTCTACGACCCGCTGTGCGCCATCGCCGCCGACGGGTCCATCCAGCCGTACCTGGCCCAGTCGGTCACTCCCAACTCGACCTTCGACACGTGGACGGTGACGCTGCGGCCGAACATCAAGTTCAACGACGGGTCGGCCCTCACCTCCGCCGTCGTCGTGTCCAACTACAACGAGCTCAAGGCGTCGCTCCTGACCGGTCAGGCGCTCACCCAGGTGACCTCCGTCACCGCCACCGACCCGATGACCGTCGTCTACCAGCTCGAGGCCCCGAACCCCGGGTTCACGGCGGGCCTCGCCACCCAGGTGGGCTACGTCTTCGGCCAGGCCATGATCGACTCGGTCAAGGGCGGCAACAAGAACCCGACGCCGATCGGGACGGGCCCCTTCATCTTCCAGTCGTGGCAGCCCAACGACCACTTCACCGCCACCCGCAATCCCAACTACTGGCGGTCCGGACTGCCCTACCTCGACCAGATCACCTTCCGTCCGATTCCGGACACCATCCAGCGCGAGTCGACCCTCAAGACCGGCGGCGTCGACATGATCCAGTCGACCGACCCCAACACCATCAACCGCTTCAAGGGCCAGTCCGGCTACCAGGTGGTGGACACCACGACCGGCGTGCTGGGCGAGCCGAGCGTCGCGTTCATCATGCTCAACACCGTGGTGGCGCCGACCAACGACATCAGCATCCGCACCGCCCTGGCCCAGAGCCTGAACCAGGCCACGGTGCAGAAGATCTTCGGCGGGGGCCTCACCAAACCGATCGACGGCCTCTTCCTCCCCGGGTCGCCGTACTACTCCAACTCGGGCTATCCGAAGTACGACCCGGCGGCCGCCAAGTCGCTGGTGGCCAAGTACACGGCACAGCACGGACAGCCCAAGCTGACCCTGCTGACCATCACCGACCCGCGTCTGGCCCAGGTCGTCCAGATCATCCAGCAGATGTGGAACCAGGTCGGCTTCGACGTCTCGATCAGCCAGGTCGAGCAGGCGAACATCATCAACGACTTCATCGCCGGTGAGTTCCAGGCGGCCACCTCGTACCAGTTCGGCGCCATCGACCCGGACCTCAACTACGTGTGGTGGAGCACCACGACCGCCAAGCCGGTCGGCAGCATCGCCCTCAACTTCCCCCGCAACAGCGACCCGGTCATCGAGCAGAACATGCTCACCGGTCGCCACACCACCGATCAGGCCACCCGGGTCAAGGCGTACCAGACCGTCAACGAGCAGCTCGCCAAGGACCTCCCCTACCTGTGGCTCCAGCAGTACCTCTTCTCCGAGGTGGCCACGTCCCGGGTCCAGAACTTCGCCAACCCGACGCTGCCGAGCGGGGCCAAGCAGTACGCCTACGACGAGGGCATCTTCTGGCCGACCCAGATCTGGCTGTCGAAGTAGCGGCACGGGCGAACGGTCGCAACGGGTCCCATGGGTAAGTACCTGGTCAGGAGGTTCCTCCAGCTCGTAGTGGTGGCGTTCGTCATCAGCGTGCTGACGTTCCTCCTCGTACACCTGCTCCCCGGTGACCCGACCACGGTCATCCTGGGCCCGAACGACACCGCCGCCAACCGGGCCATCCTGCTCAAGCAGCTCGGCCTCAACTACCCGTTGTGGCGCCAGTACCTGACCTGGCTCGGTGCGGTGTTCCAGGGGAACTTGGGGACCTCCTACCTGAATCACGAGTCGGTCACCCACATCCTGGCCACCGGTGCCCCGGTCGACTTCGAGCTGATCCTCATCTCCCAGTTCATCGCCTTCGCCGTGGCCATCCCCCTGGCCCTGGTGACGTCCCGAAAGCCCAACAAGGCCCTGGACAACGTGGCCACCACCAGCACCTTCGGCCTGCTGGCCCTGCCCCCGTTCGTGGTGGCACCGATCCTGGTGGCCGTGTTCGCCGTGGGCCTCGGGTGGTTTCCGGCCACCGGCTACACCCCCTTCACCCAGAACCCGATCCAGAACATCCACGAGATGATCCTGCCCTCGGTGGCCATCACCGCCGGGTCGATCGCCGTCTACTACCGCCTGCTCCGTTCCGACCTGATCAGCACCCTGCAACAGGACTTCATCACCATGGCCCGATCGAAGGGGCTGTCGAGCCGGCGCATCATGTGGCGCCACGCCTTCCGGCCGTCGAGCTTCTCCCTGCTGGCGGCGGCGGGCATCAACATCGGTGCGCTGATCGCCGGAACCTTCGTGGTGGAGCTGCTGTTCGTGCTCCCCGGAATCGGGTACGCCCTGGTGCAGGCCGTCGAGCAGCGGGACTACCTGGTCGTTCAGGGCATCGCCCTCGTGGTGGCGATCGCCTACGTGGTGCTCCAGTTCATCATCGACTTCATCTTCACGATCGTCGACCCCAGAGTGGTTCGGGAGTGACCCATGCCTGACGACAGAGAACTGCTCGACAGCGGTGCCTCGGCCCAGCTGCTGGGCGACCGCTTCCCCGGCATGGCCGCCACCGAGGAGGCCGCCCTGGCCATCTCGACCGAGCACATCGACGGGGACGACATCCTGGCCAAGAAGCCGCTCGGCTTCCTGTTCTGGTTCGCCCTGGTGTGGGTGTCCCTCGTGTTCCTGGCCTCGATCCTGGCCAACGTGCTGCCACTCCAGAACCCGAACTTCCAGAACTACTCGTCCCTCAGCCAGGGGCCGAGCTCGGCCCACTGGCTCGGCACCGACGACCTCGGCCGCGACCTGCTCGCACGCCTGGTCTTCGGATCCCGGGTGTCGCTCATCGTCGGGTTCTGCGGGGTGGCCATCGGTCTGATCGTGGGAGGGACCGCCGGTCTGGTGTCCGGGTACAAGGGCGGCAAGATCGACGTCGCCCTCAACGCCGGATCCTTCATCATCCTGGCCTTCCCCGCCATCGTGGCGGTCATCGCCATCGTCACCTTCTGGGGCGCATCGCTCTTCCACATCACGATCATCCTGGGCGTGGCCACGATCCCCCTGATGTTCCGGGTCATCCGGGCCACCAGCCTCTCGTTCGCCCAGCGTGACTTCGTCATCGCCGCCAAGACAATGGGAGCCACGGACACGCGTGTGGTGCTCCGTGAGATCCTCCCGAACGTGATCCCGGTGATGGTCACGTTCAGCCTGATCTCCGTGGCCGGTCTGATCGTCATCGAGGGCACCCTGGCCTTCCTCGGCCTCTCGGTCAGCCTGCCCACGCCGTCCTGGGGCAACCTGATCAACGAGGGCACGGCCAACAACGCCCTGTCCACGGACCCGTACATCATGATGTGGCCGGCCGGCGCGATGTTCCTGCTGCTCTGGTCGATCAACCTCATCGGCGACCGACTCCGTCAACGGTTCGACATCCGGGAGGGCCTCCTGTGATGGGGCGGCGCCGTAGCGGCCGGACCCTCGAGTTCAAGGACGTCGGCTCCCACGACGGTCCGCTCCTCGTGGTGGAGGACCTCCACACCGCCTTCCGCACCGGCCGGGGGACGGTGCGTGCCGTCGACGGGGTCTCCTTCGAGGTCTACGAGGGCAAGACCCTGGGCATCGTCGGTGAGTCCGGTTCCGGGAAGACGGTCCTCTCCCGTTCGATCATGGGCCTCCTCCCCCCGCGTGACGTGCTGCGCAGCGGCACCGTCCACTTCGGCGGCCACGAACTGTCGTCCATGGACGAGGCCGAGCTGCGTGCCGTGTGGGGCGCCGAACTGAGCATGATCTTCCAGGACCCCATGACCGCCCTGAATCCGGTGAAGCGCATCGGTGTCCAGATCGGCGAGTCCCTCAGCCTCCACCTCGACATGGACAAGAAGGAGGCGCAGTCGACTGCGATCGAACTCCTCCGCTCCGTCGGGATCCCCTCCCCCGAGGAGCGGGTCCGGTGGTACCCGTTCCAGCTGTCGGGCGGCATGCGCCAGCGGGTGATGATCGCCATCGCCCTGGCCTGCGCCCCCCGGCTGGTCATGGCCGACGAACCGACCACCGGGCTCGACGTGACCGTGCAGGCGCAGATCCTCGACCTCCTGGCCGACCTCCAGCGCGAACGGCACATGGCCGTCATCCTGGTGACCCACGACCTCGGGGTGGTGGCCACCCGGGCCGACGACATCATCGTCATGTACGCCGGCCGCATCGTCGAGCGTGCCCCGACGCGGACCCTGTTCAGCGATACCAAGATGCCCTACACCCAGGCCCTGATGGACTCCATCCCGCGGCTGGCCGATCCCAGCGGTGCCAGGCTCGACGCCATCGCCGGGCGTCCCCCGGACCTGATCCACCCACCCAAGGGGTGCCGGTTCTCCCCACGCTGCCAGTACGTCCGCGACAAGTGCCGGGAACAGGAGCCGCCCCTCCGCACGGTCGGCTCCCCCGACCACCTGTTCGCCTGCTGGTACCCCCTGGTGGACGGCGTGTCCACCGCCCCTCCGGTACCGGTCACCCTCGGCGCCGCCCCCGCAGGTGCGTCCGCCACGGACGCGCCGGCGCCCGCCGCCGACCCGGTCACCACCGACGGTCCGACCGACGACCCGACCGACGATCCCACCGAGGCGGAGGCGGCCCCGTGACCGACGCCCCGACCACCCCCGTGCAGGATGTCTCCGAGGGGGACGTCGTCCTCGACGTCCGCGACCTCGTCGTCGAATTCAAGAGCGGGCGCCAGCGCGTCCAGGCCGTCTCCGGCGTCACCTTCCAGGTCCGGCGGGGCGAGACGCTCGGACTCGTGGGTGAGTCCGGATGCGGCAAGTCGACCACGGGGCGCAGCCTCGTGCAGGTGCAGCCGGCGACGTCGGGCGCCATCGACTACCTGGGCCAGGACCTGACGACGCTGTCCGGGCGGAAGCTGCGCCAGCTGCGCACGAAGATCCAGATGATCTTCCAGGACCCGATCTCGTCACTGAACCCCAGGCGGCGCATCAAGGACATCGTCGCCGAGCCGCTCGCCATCTGGGGCATCGGCACCAAGGACGAGCGTGCGGCCAAGGTGCGCGAGATGCTCGAGGCCGTGGGCATCGACCCCGACGCCGCCGGGGACCGGCGGCCGGGCGAATTCTCGGGCGGGCAGTGCCAGAGGATCAGCATCGCCCGGGCCCTCATGGCCGATCCCGACCTGCTGATCTGCGACGAGCCGGTCTCCGCCCTCGACGTGTCCGTGCAGGCCCAGATCCTCAACCTCCTGGCGGACCTCAAGGCCCAGTTCCACCTGACGATGGTCTTCATCGCCCACGACCTCGCCGTGGTGAAGAACGTCAGCGATCGTGTGGCGGTCATGTACCTCGGCAAGCTGGTCGAGGTGTCGGGCTCCGACGACCTCTACCGCGAAGCGGCCCATCCCTACACCGAAGCGCTCCTGGCATCGATTCCGGAACCGGACCCGGACCACACCTCGGACCACAAGGCGCTGACCGGTGAGCTCCCCTCACCCCTGAACCCGCCTTCGGGCTGTCGGTTCCGGACGCGCTGTCCCTATGCGCAGCAGCGGTGCGCGGACGAGGAGCCCCTGCTCCGCGAGCTGGCCCCCGGCCACCAGGTGGCCTGCCACTTCCCGGTGGGACCGCTGGCCGCCTCCGCAACGGACTGAGCCGGCGCCGTGGCCCAGCTGACCCAGCACTACGGGGACCCCGGCGTGCCCCTGGTCGTCGAGGACGACCCCCGGGACGCGGTGACCGCCTGGGGCACCCAACGGGCCCGCCTCCACGAGTGGCTCGCCGCCCTGCCCGACGACGTGTGGGACGGGCCCACCCGGTGCGAGGGATGGGACACCACGCTGCTGGTCCGCCACCTGGCCTCCGCCACCCAGTTCCTGGCCTACACGCTGCGCTGGGCCGCAGAAGGGACCGCCACGACCCTGCTCGAGGGCATGGACACCCGGACCACGGTCGCCTCGGCGGCAGAACTGCTCGGGACGCTGTCCCCGGCGGAGGGCCGCGCACTGCTTGCCGCCCAGGACCGCTCCGTCGGCGAGGCACTCGGGGCGCTGGGTGACGCCGGGCTGCTCGCCACCGCCGAGGCCCCGCCCGGGCACATGTCGGCGCACCTGGTCGTCCGCCACTTCCTCTTCGATTCCTGGGTGCACGAGTACGACCTGATGGTTCCCCGGGGGGAGCGGCCGCCCGTCGACCCGCTCGAGGTGGGTGTGGTCGTCAGCTACCTGGTCGGCCTGGCCGAGGTCGTGGCGGCCGACGGGGGCAGTGCGACCGCCCTCGATCTGCGCATCTCCGATCCGGTGGCCCGCATCGGCGCGGACGCATCCGGCGGGATCGTCGTCGTCACCCCGGGGCACGGCCGAGACGGTGGGGCCGTGGTGGAGGGCCGGGCCATCGACATCGTGGACCGCATGACCGGCCGCCCGGGCGGTGTCGTCACGGGAGACAGCGCCGCACTGACGGTGCTCGACCGCTTCGCGCTGGTGCTGTCGACCTGAGCCACCGGCCCGGGAGGAAGTCCCTGGCGGCACCCCTGACCGTGTTCGGCGACTACGCCACCGGTGGAGGCGAGCCGGCCCGGTCGGCCGCCACGCGTTGCTCGAGGCTGTCGAGCTCGGCCAGGTCCCGGGCGGCCACCGCCTCGTCGGCCAGTGCCAGCTGCTCGTCCCGTGCCGCCTCGGCGCCGTCCGCGCCGCGGTGGAACACCCGTGACCCGCGCGTGTGGTGGGCGTCCTCGGCGGCCACGTCCGAGTCCAACGACTTCGACACCGACTCGTCGGCGACCTGCTCCGCACGGGCCAGCGCCTCCTCCGCGTCCGAGGCCGCCGCGCTCCCCGGTGCGACGCCTTCGAGGGCGGCCACCTGCCGCTCGATCAACAGGCGTTCCTGGTCGGCCTCTGCGGCCAGTTCACCGGTCACACGGGCGGCGGTCTCGGTCGCCTCGTCGGCGGCCACCGCCGTGCCCACCTCCTGCTCGTGCAGGTAGACCCCGTTGCGGGGGTGGCGGGCGTCGCCGGGCGTCTTGGCCCGGAGCGCCGACAGCTCGGCATCCATTTCGGACTCGAGCTGCGCGGCACCCGGGGAAGCTCCGGGCTGATCTGATCCACTCATGTAGGGGGGATCGACCCGTCCCACCCCCAACTTGAGCCTGTGCAACCGTTGGTTGAGAGCGGTTCCCACCTGTGCTCAGATTCTCCCATGACCGTGATCAAGATCAATGCCATCACCGTGCCGGATGGATCGGGCGACGAGCTGGCGAAGCGTTTCGCCGCACGGGCCGGTGCGGTGGACGGCCAGGAGGGATTCGAGGGGTTCGAGCTGCTCCAGCCGAACGACGAGCGCCATCAGTGGCTGGTGGTCACCCGATGGAGGGACGAGGACGCCTTCCAGGCGTGGGTGCAGTCCCCCGCCTTCGCACACGGGCATGCCGGCGCCGGCCGGCCCACCCCCGACGGTGCCCCGGTCTCCGTCTCCTCGGAGCTGTGGTCCTTCGAGGTCGCCGGTGGCTCTGCGGGCTGAGCCCGTGTCCGCCGGGGAACCACGGCGACGCCGTGGGGAACGTGCCGAGTAGCGCCATGTTCCCCAACGACACCCGACGGCTGCGGGACGACGCCACGTCCGTCGTGGCCGACATGGGTCGTCCGGGGTCCCGGAGCCTGCTCCCCACGCCGGCACTCGTGTGTGACGTGGACCTGCTGGAGGCCAACCTCGCCCGCATGGCGTCACGGGCCCGGTCGGCAGGTGTCGCCCTGCGTCCGCACACCAAGACCCACAAGTCGGGCTTCGTCGCCCGTCGCCAGCTCGCCCACGGGGCCGTCGGCCTGGCGTGTGCGACGACCTCGGAGGCGGACGCGCTCGTCCGGCGACTCCGGGAGGACGGACATGCCGACAGGCTGTCGGTGCTGGTGACCTCGCCGACGGCGGGACCGGAGGCGGCACGCCGGCAGGCCGACCTGGCCACACGGTGCGACCTCCTCACGGTGGTCGACCACCCTGACGGCGTCGACCAGTTGGGTGGAGCCGCAGCCGCAGTAGGGGCAGTCGTCAGTGTGGTGTGTGACGTGGACGTCGGACTGGGACGCACGGGCGTGACCGGCCCGGACGGGGCCCGTGCCGTCGTCGACCGGATCGCCCGGCATCCCGGCCTCCGCCTCGCCGGCGTCCAGGGCTACGCCGGACAGAACCAGCACCTCTCGGGCGACGACCGCAGGATGGCTGCCACCCGGGAGGCGACCGGTCGCCTGGTCGCCGTGGTGGTGGCGCTCGAGTCCGATGGCCACCTGGTGGACCTCCGCACCGGTGGGGGCACCGGCACGATCGCGGCCGATCTCGACCTGGGCGTCCTCAACGAGGTGCAGCCCGGGAGCTACGCCTTCATGGACCGCCAGTACCGCGACGCCCTGGGCGACGACACCGACGGCGACTTCGCACAGAGCCTGACCGTCGCCACCACCGTCGTCTCGGACAACCAGGAGGGATTCGTCACCGTGGACGCCGGTCTGAAGGCACTGGCCACCGATGCCGGAACCCCGACCGTCGTCGGGCGTGCCGACGCCGCATATCACTTCTTCGGCGACGAGCACGGCCTGGTCACCCGGTCCCCGGGCTCCGCCCTGACCAGGGCCGACCGGCTCGACCTCGTGCCACCGCACTGCGATCCCACGGTCGACCGCTACGACGTGCTGTGGCTCGTACGTGGGGACACCGTGGTCGGCGTGGCCGACATCGACGCCAGGGGCTGCTCGCAGTAGCGGCCGGGACGCGACCGACGGCCCCCGGAGGGGCCGTCGGTCGTGATGCGTCCGGTCCCGACACCGCCCGACAGGCGGAGCCGGAGGTCCTGGTCAGCCCTCGGGCGCAACCTCGGCGACAGGAGCTTCGGCGACAGGTGCCTCGGCGACAGGCGCCTCTGCGGCGGGGGCCTCTGCGGCGGGGGCCTCTGCGGCGGGGGCCTCAGCGACAGGTGCCTCAGCGACAGGGGCCTCGACCGGCGCACCCTCCGCCGGTGCGCCCTCACCCGTGCCGTGCTCGGCGACGTAGTCCGCCCAGGCCGCCTGGGCCTCGGTCTCGGGGGTG
>Ga0209698_10003209_pt1 | contig 18295 bp, 15 predicted proteins | sample LitLauG_LLR_2012_FD_187203 | JGI IMG/M metagenome (GOLD analysis project Ga0209698, IMG submission 187203) | Freshwater sediment microbial communities from Pennsylvania, USA - Little Laurel Run_MetaG_LLR_2012 (SPAdes) (version 2) | ecosystem: Environmental > Aquatic > Freshwater > Creek >...
CCAGCACGCGATCCAATGGGCGCTGGTAAAGACGATATCGCTTGGAAACGTTTTGAACGGCGATCACGGTAGACACGCTCAATATAGCGCGACTTACCGAATCCTCTTGGCGCCGCGGCTTCCCTTGGATAGGGGAAGCGCATAACCGATGAGGCACAGTTGGTCCAGCGCAAAGAGCACCACCGATTCTAAACCTGCTCCCTGGGCTAGCCGGGTTTCCTTTTGCCAGGGTGTGGAAGAATCACTGATGCCGACCAGATGACTTCTTTGCGCCGGCGTGAACCCGAATTGCTGACCGTTAATGCTCGTCTCACAAAGATTCAGATTGCGGGCGAACGTGAACCCGAAGCTCTCCGTCTTCAAGCAGGTGAGCGCGGCCGGCGTCCAGGCGTCGCGTGGATAGTTGACAGTGGCATTCCACGCCGTGTCGTTCACATCGCAGGGATATAGAACCTCAAAGCGGCAACCCGGAATGGTGGAACGCACAAAAGACATGATCTGGTTAGTGAATGCACCGACCAACGAAGGCAGGAAGGCAGCTTCGTCCACGGCGGTTGAGGGACTGATTGTATTGGTCGTGATCACTTGCAACGGCCGCCCATAGCGCGTTTGAAACGTGCTGGTTGTGTAGGCGTCGTAGTACGGCATCCCCGAATGAGCGCCGTCTGCAAAGTACCACCACTGCACTTCACCAAATTGCAGATAAGGCTGGCTGCCGGCCGCCACTTGAATGGCGGCCATGTCGGCATATACTTGTTGCCAAAACGCCGTGCTCTGAGGCGAGAAGTTTGTTTGGTACGAGGGCGTGTTCAACAACACCGCTTCCTGGTTTGGATAACGCTGAACGATCCCTGTCGCCGGAGACGGATCTGCATTTCCCAGCTCCATACTGAAAGAAGTAGTAACATCCAGGCCATAGCCGGTCAGAGCCTGATAGAAGCTGCTGCTCCAGTCGCGCGCTGCCCGATTGAGTCTTGGAGTGGCACTTAGATCGGTGAGCCAGGGTGCATCTGTTCCGCCGGTAAACGTGCTTCCCGATGCTTCAATAGTGAGATTGGTTGTGGAAGCGCTGGTGGTCAAAGTGAGCGCGTTGCCGACGATTCCCAAGGCACGCGCGTAGATGGTTAGCTGATTGCCGGAGGCCAACGCCCGAATGCCGGTATAGCCTCCATTGATCTGCAACGCAAACGCCAGAGCGAGCGTAGCCGCCGTATCTCCGATAAGATTCAGATGGGAGATCGTCGTACCGCTAACCGATATTTCCGTGGTCGTATTCGGATCCGGCGTACCTACAAACGTGACCATCGCACTAGCATAGACTTGTTCGGGTTGGGTCAATTCATAAAACCAAAGCGCGCCGGTATAGTGATTGACTCGCCCGAAGAATCCTAGCGAGTGAATCATCCAAGCCGTGCGCTCCGGCGCCAAGACCAGGGAATGCTCGGTATCCCAGTCAGTCGCCAGAGCCAGCCGGGTTTCGCCAGTAAGTATGGGAAGCGTCGTGCTCGGAATCGCGATCTCGAGAAAATCGAAGTAGAACGTGCCCGGCGACACTTTAGACTGAGTGATCGCGACGGTGTGCGTACCGGGCGCCAGAGTCCCCAGCGGTTTGCGCACCATCACGTCTTCTCCGGACTGTGCAAGGTTGATGCTGATAGCCGGTCCGCCATCGACGGAAAGGGCAATTCCGCCGCATGCGGCCGCAATTCGCGTTCCAAGATATAGCGAGTGGCTCTGCGGGGAATAATAAGTGGTGCTTACGGTCGCGGACGAATCAGTGGTGTAATGTATCGTCCCGCCGGAAAAGTTGCCTTGCGACGCTACCCACTGCCCGGAATACTGCAATTGCGTGGAGTCATCCTCAATCCGGCGGCTTCCAGGACCGGCGACGAAATAACTTCTGCCAGTCCCAGTTACTGTCCAGTTCGACACAGTTACAGCAAAGTCGCCTCTTGCGAAGGCTCCCATCTGAAAGTCCGCCGCATAAGTCCAACGCATCTTACGGATCGCAGTTGCCGGCACAGCGCCGAGTTCAGCATCCGTTAAAGAAGCGAGGACAAGGGAGATGCGCCACTTGGTTGGCGACATGCCTCCAGTGAACAGCCGGTAAGAGGCGTCCCAAGTTTCTGTGGTCCCTTGCACGTAGGTGTAAACGCCGGTGCGGTTGGCGTTCGCTCCTACGGTTGAAGTGGCTGGATCCTTGCCAGGCCCAGTGTAGGTCAGCGTGATGGTCGTACCCGCTAGCGAGGCAATCGTTGTGGCTGAGAATGAGTTCACGGCGTCCACCAGATTTTGCAATGCAAAGGCGAGCGAATCATCGTCGCGCAACTGGTAGGTGTAGTGTTCTGTGAGAAAAGCGAAGCCGACATAATCGCCCGTCGCCGGCGATCCACTCAATGTGAGTTGCACAGTAGCGCACTGATAAGCACCTTGGATTGGAGTTGCTTGTCGCAAAAGGTTCACTTTGTACACTTGCTCGCCAGTTCCGGGATCGGCCCAAATCCGCAAGCTGGGCCAATCCACGGTTGCATACAGGTCCGAATCGATAGGAATGCAGTTAGTGCGGGCTTCTTCGTACGTAAGCGTCAATCCACTGAGGTCGCCATCCGGTAAGTTCCGGAAGGCAGGGTGCTCGAAAGCGTTATCACGGTTCCACTCAATCACCGCCCAATCAAATTGCTGCCGCCAGGAACCGGAGACCGTAAATCCGCTAGGACTGGTAGCGCTCAAGGCAGCTACGGCGGAAGGCTCAAAGAAATAGCACTGCAGGTCGCGGTCAGGCCGCAACTTGACGATAGTGTCTGGCATGTTACTCCTACAGGCGAATCGTTACCGTGAGATCACTGCCAGGTAGAGTTCCGGAGGTGGAGGAAACGGACAGAATGTCCAATCCAATCTGGGCCTGCGCAAACAGAGGGCCCAAAGTGAACCCATCCACAACGTTGCTGATGGTCGCGTTCACCGGGATGGTAAGCGAACAGTAAGATTGGCCGTTCTGCGTCACTTGCAAAGTGATTGCCGCATCGTTCGGCGCTTGCTGAACAACCGCGTAGACGTCGCGTACCGATTGGGTTGCGTCCATTAACAACGGTGGCACTAAATCGGTCTCAATCGCCAGCATCCCGTCTATCTGAAATGTGATCTGCCCCCCGGAAAGCGTACGCAAGCCAGCGCTTGTATTGCCGGTGTACGCGTGTCGCTGAACGTCGCTGTTGCCGCGGGCGTTGGTGACAAACAGTTCGGCGGCGGCAATTCTAACGTCGCGAAGGGTTATGGAATAGACATAAGTGCCACTCGCCGGGCTACCAAAAAAGCCAGCGGCAAACGGCATCACATAAGTCTTCTTGTTTAGCAGAAAGTAAGAAGACTGGGCGGCGTGAGCGACCGCCGTGGTTCCGTACGCTCCCCGCCCTACGGCGTAGGTTCCGTCGGAATTGGTTCCGGCGATCTGAATCAGCTCGACATCAATCTGAACAAGGTCACCTGGTTGCAGTTCCTGCGTATCCAGTGGGAGATTTGTATCCGTAGCCGCAACCGCCGTGAAAAGACTCGCCGCGCCGGGGCTATTCAGTTCATCCCAGTACGCTAACGTCAGCGTTCCCGCGCCGATTGAGGTTGTGTTCTGCAGGCTTGTGAAACCCACGCCTCCAATATCTACGGTCCCCTGTCCGGCTACGTTCAGCCCAAACGTTGGGATTCCGGGTACGTCCAAGTCGCCGCCTTGACCGGCCGACCCGCCGATGGTCCATGGCGTAAGTGGGCTCAGTTCCGCCGAGCTTTCTTCATTCAAAACGTTTGCCGACCTGCCGGAGATCTGAATTGTCAAACCCACCTGGTTCGGGACGGAGAAGGTTACCGGAGAGGTGCTCGAGGACGCACCCAATTGCCACGAGCCGTCTGCAACCAGGAACTTACTGGTGTTGTCCGGCTGGATACTCCAGGGCGTGGTGGTTGTCAGTGTGTTGGCTGAATTCGACAAAACTGCCCGTTCTTGTCGCCCGCCCGTTCCGGTTGTGATACGAACAATCTTGCCGGTATAAACATTGATCGGCATGTTTAGAGTTGCGTTCCCGATTGTGTTTGCCGAAAACACCGTGGCAGCTTCTTCAGGCTGCAGTTCAGAGCGCCAATAGAAATTGGCATGGTCGAAGTTGAAGTCCGGGGGGCCGATCAAGTGTGGCGTAGCGCCGCTATCGGTGAACGTGCCGGCGATTGCCTGGTTCGCTCCAATTTGCAATAGCTGGGACGGGTTTGCACCTCGGTATACGTTGAAGGCCTGCGTGGCAGCGCTGAAACTAAGGCTTTGGAGAGTAACTTGATTGGTGTTCGTCACACCCGGAATACTTGCTCGCACAACAAAGGAAAGCGGTGTTTCCGATCCGTTAGGCGCTACTCCGGTCACGGCATAGTATAAAGTTTGACCTCCGGCCAGCGCTCCTCCGGTTTGACTAACTATCGCATTCAAACCGACCAACGGAGTTCGGCTCTGTCCCAGTCCAGGCACATGAGGGGTGATAAAGCCCGCTTGCAGGTAAACGGACTCCGTGCCATCCGCAGCAGTCTGTGAAGTTTCCACCACACCAAATTGATTTGCTCCGCTCGCATCAAGAACCGTTCCCACCAGCGGCTTCGGCAAGCCGACATCCGAGCCTGGTTGTTTGCCCAGCCCCGACGTTGCACTTGAGCCATCGACATACCAACTGTCGTCATGAATCTGGGCCGTAATCTTTGCAGTACGAAAGTTGACGCCCGGAGAAATCTTCGTAATCCGAAACGGCTGGCGAATAAATCCTTCCCGGCTGTAAGTGATGGCGATCAGATCACCCGGTTTCAGTCCAACTCCGCGCACGCTGGTGCTGAAGTCGATATAGGTATTGCCGTATACCGACTTCGCCAGGACTAGCGACATGACCCTTGTAGCTTGGCTGAAATTCGGAAGACCCAACGCAGGCAGAGTAGCGGTAACCTCCTGGCCGGTGTTCAACTCATCATCCGTGTTGATCAGCGCCAAGCTGTCCTGTTGAAAGTCGTTAAACTGATCCTGGAACTCCACGGTGTACTGATTCGGCGTGTCGGCGGAACTGCGGGAATAGACCAGAAAAGACGGCTGACCCTTTCCAGTTCTCAGGATGCCCGACAAGGCATTGTCGCCGAATTCATACGTCGGCCAGCCGCCGTTGAGCTGCTCTTGGCTGTTCGACCCTGGTGGTAATGTGGCCTGCTGATTGGCAAACGTATCCTCTACCCGAAGTTCCAGCAGGCCGGAGTCGTCAAAAACCAAATACAGAAGCGATCCGTTCCGAATTCCACGCACCACATCCGCCGCGCTCCGGCGGCTATCGAGGATCAAATTGCATTGATAGCGAGGCACCGTAGTTGCGTTCCCATTCAGATCCGTGGTGGGAATCAGTACCTCGCAATATTGGGCCGCTGCCGAGAAACTCGCCAGGCTGATTTGATCGCGGTTCCACCCGCTTCTAAGCAGCACGTCCAGTAGAACCCAGGCGGAGTTATTGGTAAAAACGCTGTCAACAAACGCGCCAGTAGAATCATAGACGTCCACTTTCAGTCCCTGAACCAACACGTCCACGGATGGCAGCGTCTGCCCATTGGAGATTTGATTCGGCACGACCACGGACAACACCGCGAGGCTACCGTAGGGGTCGCCCAGCGGGTTACCTGAAGAATCGGCGAAGTCCGGATTAAAGTTGCCGCTCCTGGTCCCAGGGGTCAGTACGCTGTACCAGCCGGTAGCCGTCATGTTTGTGTTAGCCACCGCTAAGGGAATCTCAATATCATTTACTAATACCTGAATAACCTCGTTGATCTCCCCGGCGCCCAGCAACACCTCCATGTGGGTGAGATTGCCATCGTTCCGCGCAAAGATGACCGGCGCCTTGTAGCGTCCCGTCCCGTAGACCAAGGGAACAAAGTCGTTGTACTGTGCCTGGTTCTCCACGGCGATCGACAAATGCGATCCCTTCTCTCCGTAACTCCGCACCAAGATCGACGGAGGGAGAAACTCGATACCTCCAAAGCGCTTGGTGATGTTCCCGCTGGCATCCTTGCTGAACATTCCCCGCTGCACACACTGGGCTCGGGAGTAGTCACACGCCGTATACGCAGTTCCACTATTCAGATTGCCGGCGCCACCGGTCTGATCGGCGGAATAACCACAGTTGTAGAAGGGAGACCAGTGGCCCTTGGTTGCGCCGTTGAGCGCCTCTGCGCGCTGAGCTGGGGTCGCCGGGAACGTCCACGGACAACGTTTTTGGACGTGGGTTTCAGGCAGGTAAATCCGCTGCAGGGTTAACCGGCTGGCAAAGCTCAGTTTCAGAGTGGACTCGGTAGATTCGTCCGGCGCATTGGCGGTTCCGCGAAACACCACGGCGGCCTCGGAAAGTGCGGCTCCGGCCGTCAGGTCAAAGAACAGAAACCGAATCGTCAGTTGCGAACCTTTCCAGCCTACATTACGTTCCACCCCGGAAAAAAGCGCGTCAGCATTTGCCAGAGTAAGCGAGATCTTAGAGACACCGTCGGTTGCTTCGTCGGATGAGGAGCGCAGATCAAACAGCGTGTGTCCAAGAATCCGGGCTGCGTATGTGGTCCCTTGATAAGTTACCTTGTGTGTGCTCCAGCTCTGTACGTCTCCTGAGGGCAGAACGCAATCGCATAGGAATAGCGGTGTTCCCGGCGTTTCCAGAGCTTTCAGATCGTTTATGGTTGTCATGGCAGATTATGTACTGATTAGGCTCGTCACTATCGAGAACCGGGTGCTATAGAAACCAGGAGCATCAACAGACGCGGGCAGGACGTCTTGAGCAAATCGACTACGAGGGTAAACTCCGCCTTGCCCGCTGGTCTTCTTGTAAGCGCCAGCCGCCGGTTGAGCCTCCACTTGCATCCCATAGACATCCAACGCAATTCCAGGCGGAACTAACAGCCCAAAAGCAACTCCGTCCGTTGGGCTGGAAAGAGCCACACTGAATACATAGCGGGTCCATTGGCTACCAATGAGATTCTGCCGATCGTGTTCCAGGTTGTTGGCGACGCAGCGCAGAGTAACCGCACAGGCTTGGCTGGATCGGAGATACACAGAGAAGCAATATCGATACGAACCCGGGGCGGGAAGTTGTTGCATCACGCTCTGCGCAGTTTGGGCGGTATTTGTAACGCGCGATGCCGCGATTTTTTGCAGCGGATCGGCGATGCCGGGTCTCAGTTGTAACAATGGGTCTTTCACCCACACCGTCTGTGACAAGTCTTCACTCCATGACAGCAGGTTCTCCGTGGGATCCGCGAATGTAAACGTTTTGAGCTGGCCTTGTTGAGCAGTGAAGAACGCCAGGAGCGCGGACCACTCGCTTTGCGAGAGTCCCGAATAGCTGAGGTCCCACCGGATCTGATACACCGAATCCGCCAGACGAATGGTTGAGCCGTCTTCCAACGAGTTGCTGACAGTTCTCGTGACGATTGCGCGGGTGAGCGGATATTGGCTCAACGCCCCGGTGGAGAGTTGTGGAAAGCTGCTCATGTTAACTCCGGTTCTCGCGTATGGTTATGGTCGTCTTGCCGCGGGCGCCGGCCAACACATCCATGGAGAATACGTCTTCTTCGAAGGAACAATCCGGATAGACCGTGCCAGTAGCCGGGTCAATAAAGACAAATGAACCGGCGGCGCCTGCCAAGTCAGAAAAGAAGTCGGCGAGGCGGGACAGTTCGTCCTCCTCCAGTAAGTTGAATTGCACGGTCCACACCTGTAGTGATTGCGTATAGCCAGGAAAGCGCTGCTCGCTGCCATCGACAAACTGAAGCACCTGACTGGAAAAGCTAGCCCGGGACTTTGCCGGATATTGAGTGACGGCGCCTGTTTTCAAAATAGGGAACGTGTTCATAGGCCTGAAATCACGTCATTCAAATTGCTGGAATTGAGAAGCGCCTGGCGAACGGCTTGCGCTATATCCTCGCTATGGTCCAGAAAGGACTTACTATCCATGGCGTTTACTTGAATGTTGACCGCTTGAGTACCGCCGCCTGCGGGGGCACTCGCGCCGCCAATCGACCCGCTCAGATTGACGCTTGGCGGCGCCACATAGGGAATCTGCGGGACGATTGTCTGAGACTGCGAGCCCACGCCGAATAAGCCGAGGAGACCACTTAAGAGTGGAGAGAGCTCGCTTCCGCCGCCGAGAAAACTGCTCACGGCGCTGCCCGCGCCGCTGAGGGCCGACGGTTTCTGCGAGACTGCGGACGTATTCTCTGTCAACGCGCGTGTGTTGTCCAACAGACCGTTGACTGTCAATTGTTGCGCGTTGGTTGTCTGACCGAGCGTTGAAGCCAGTTGCTGAATTCCCTGCACCACATCGGCATTCCCACCTCCCGCGAGGCTACCCCCAGAGGCACTGCTTAACACCGAGCCCGCGGGAATTTGCGTGCTGGCAGTGATCCCCCGGGCCAGAGGCTCAAACGCCGACCGGGGCGTGCGAGCGTTGCCGCTCAACGCCATCGCCACACTTTCAAGACGAGTTTGTCTGTGATTCACTTATTTGCTCCGATCTCAGTTCCAACTCCAAAACGCAGATGGCGTCAACCAGCCGCGCCGGCTGATCGTTAACGTCCGCGCAGCCAAACACCCGAAATGCATGAAATTCTTCCAGCAAAGCTTCGCTTTCCGGAGTAATGTACGAACGCGGGCACTCCTCCGCGGCGGCTTGCTTGCGCGCCCACACTACCTTTCGGGGAGCGCGCGCCGCATCCGGCAGCCAGCCGCATCGCCGGTTCTTCTCCAGACCGCTCTTCCGGCAGTCGTCGCATTTCCAAGCGGCCTGCTTTGCAAACTGAAAATGAAATGCGACGATTAGTTTTTTCGCTCTTCCTCACTCAATCCACATTGCGCGCGAATCGAGTCCACGATCTCTCGGGTCAGCTCGTCGGGGCCTTTGGCCGCGAGAAGTTCGGGAGTCGCCGGTTCTCCGTCAATCGTTAATCCGGCGATCTCCACCAGGCCCCAACCCAGAAAAACATCGTCGATCTCGTGGCTGAGCACGTTCGCCTCCAGGTGCTGCTGGATATCAGTTCCGGAGGAGAGAAACTCCACTCGCTTGCTCAACTCCCGAATCTTTCGGCTCAGTTCCATCCGTGCGCTAAAAGACATGCGCCGAATTGTGTAAGTTGCTCCCGAAACCGATTTTGACTTACACAGTAAAACACTCTCATATGCGACTATCCTGGCGTCAGGCGAACGCAAGAAAGATCTCATCATCTACGTCTCCTTGTGCGCGGCAGTTCTCAAACTGCCACTGCTGTCGCTTATCACTGTCCTCAAACTGTGGTACCTGTAAGATCACTGAGCTCATGTAAATCGCGAACAGTTGTCCGCTCTGCTCGCCCAGCTGCAGCATCACACAGACGGGTGATTGTTGCCTTGCTGCCTGATAAAGACCCTGCGTGGCCGAATCGTCCTGTTGGTAAACGCTGAAATTGAGCGCGACGTTCCGGATGCCCGGCGCGATCGAACGCGCCAGGGTCGAACCATATTCATTCGCTCGCAAATCGAGCTGGTTGGAAAATGTCAACTGCGCATCTGTCACCGTAAGGAATTCCGTCGGTGCGACGCCGATCCATATTTGTCCCAAGTGACCCGGAATGATCGTGAAGTTAGTATCGGCAATCGCTGGTTCCGCCGGAAACGCGGTCAAGGCCGCCTGGCCACTTTCGAAGCTTGACGTGTCGACGATGTCGGCGGCCTGTCCCGAAAACTGAAACTCGTGGATGTCGCCGTTGATCTGCACTCGAAACTGATTTACCGCCGCTCCGGAAAATGCCCGTTGCACAGCGTCGCCGGGAGTCCAATAATCGAAGATACTCAAACTGCCCAGTGTTGAGCCCGGCGCATACGTTAAGGTGCGTCCCAAGGCCGCTCCGCTCGGCGGCAATTGAGTGAACGGCGCGTTGAGAACGATGGAGTTCGCATTGGCAACGGCCGCCACAAACCGGATCTCGCCTCCGCTGGTCACCGCTTGTCCCGGCGCCAATCCATGCGGCGTTGCAAATGCCAGTGCACTTCCGCTGGAGGCTGAGCTGATCGTGGCGCCGGCCCAACTGAGCGGCGGCTGGCCCATGCAAGCCTGGAACAACGGATCATGTGGTGGCGCCGCCAGGTCGTCCGGCCATGCGCTCATGTAGCTGCGCAACTCAAAACTGGTGGATTTCCGTAGACCCGCGGGGAGACCGGCGAAGGTACGCGAGCCTGTTTTGTCCTGCCGGCTGATCTTTTCCGGTGTCTGTTTCGCCGTCAGCTTTACCGCTGGAATTCTGCTTTGCGCCGTAATCGCCGCAGCCGTCCCATAAGCACTTTCCAGTGCGACATAGAACCGGTTATTGTTTGATGATACGTATGCCATGATTTTGTTGCTGCCACCTTAGCTTCAGATGCTGATCTCCAAATCGAACTTGATCTTCGCTGTCTGCAGGAAACTCTTGCCTCCCGCTTTGGCGGGCCCGTACTGCACTTCATATCCGCCCGCGTAAAAATATCCACCGCCCCAGTCGCCGCGCGAAGCATCCAGAACCTGCGTTACGGCGTCCGCCATCAACTGGGACAAGTTATCTAAGCCGTCCAGCCGATCCTGCGTAACGCGAACTTCGGCCATCATCTCGGCCTGACCGGAGAACGTCCGGAATTTTTCCTGCAGCGAGTTCGACAGCTTCCCGCAGTAGATGTACACCGCCGGATAACTGAGACCCAACGCCCGATCCGATATCTCTGGCGCGACGTTCTGCGTCAGAACGTGCAGCGTCTGAAACTGAAGTTGGCTGCCCTCAATGTCAGCCGCAAGGCCTGCGATCACCGCGGGTAAACCATTCGCGGCGGAGAAGATTGCCGCCGCTTTCTGCGTGGCTGTCGTTCCAATCTGTCCCATGTCAACCTCGCTGAATTCTGCTTTCGTTCACTACCAACAGTTCCGGACCTTGCCCTCTTCCCGGCGGCCGGCCCGTGATTAATCCGGAGACGGGTAGAATCCAGGTCAGTGGAGACGGTAAGGACCCGGAATACTGCAAAGCCAGGGCGCCCGGGTCGGTACCGCCGTAGATGCTCCAACCCTGTGCATTTTCCGGTGCTGTCGCCATGGTCAGCACCGGAACGCTGCCGGCGCTGGTCGTCATGCTGACAACGTCGCTAGGCGCGCCTTCCTGCCCTTTCGCATTCTGCCAGGCCAAAGCAAAGTAGTAGGTCGCCGAGCTCGCGGCGCCATTGACCGCGGTGAGCGTCGGACAAGCCGCTTTTGGGACCGGATCATAAACCAGTTCGACGCCACCCAAGAGATACCGAATGGCTGACTCCCGAGCTAAGTTCTCGTACTGAGTTAGTTTAACCAGATAGCGGTCGTTTAACTGATTGCTATAAGCGTCGCTGTAGATCATCGCGATACTTGCCTCGGCGTGCCACTGCTTCAGCGGGCCTGAGGCAACCACATCACGCAAGTCATAGAGTCGCCGCCAGAGACGCTTTGGGTCCAGCCACGGATCGCGCAAGAGAAACAGCTTTATCTGATTGCCAATATCCTCTTGCGCCAGCTTCCGTTTTGCACTCGTATCTACGCCTTCCAGGGCCGCTATGTTGAGGATGGAACTCTCCCGGTCCTGAAGGTCCGATTCCTGGTTAAGGATGCCGTCCGTGAATAGAGCCATATTGACGCCTTTTTACTGCTTCTCGTCCCTGGGCGACCGCAGACTCTGCAAATCGCTTTCTGAGATCAAATTCACCTGTACTTTTGTCGCAAGTGTCGCCTGTTCCGCGGCGCGCCGCGCATCTGCGGAGGTCTTATAAAATGACGAAGCTTCTTCTTGCGTGGCCAATCGTCCCCGGCCTTCAACAATCGCCTGAGCGCCAAGGTGACGCGGCACTTCCGTCATTTGACCGCTTTTGCCTCCATCGGGCGTTGCGTGGCTCACCAGAACCACAAATTCGTCGGCAATCTCTTCTTCCGCCTTACGCAGGTTGTGGTAATACAATCTGAGATCCATGTGTTCTCCTGTAAATAGAAGGCGGGAAGAGAGATTCTCCCCTCCCGCCAGACAATTAACCTCACTAACTAGCTATTGACCTGCACACCAAAGCTGTTGCGTAATACTGCACAGCCATAGAGCACGTCCACTGTGAATTGCTGTGCCAGCGTGTTCGGCTGGTAGCTCATGATCACGCGGATGCCAAAGTTGCCCAGTTCCGCATATTCGGCAACTGCCCCGGTACCGGGCAGAGGTTGCGGGAGACGGCGCATCACAAGTCCCAGCCCGTTTCGAGAAAACGCCAGGTTGTGCGTCGTTACCGGGCCGCTTCCCGTCTTCGCCACAAACTGCGAACGAAATACGTAGAAGTCCTTGATCTTCCCCACAGCGCCATCGATCATGCTGCGCAGTCCCGCATCGCCCACGCTATAGAACTCGCTGAAGCGCGGTATTTGCCGCAGCGCCGAGTAAGTGTTTGGATCCACCACCAGAAACTTGTTGGCGCTTGCCGGAACTTTCGCCTGGAATAACGCTGTCTCGGCCGCGTCAACCACCGCTTCCGTAGGTGCAGTTGCTGGTGCCCCCACCGGCTGGTTGGCCGTAAACTGGCTGTATAAACCCAGCAGGTCTGTCTCTATACGCTCGGCCAACGCAACCACTGCCGGTTGCATATACAGCTTCAAAAGGTCCGGCACCGCCAGTACCTTGGTCACATCCGGAATCTGGAATGTGGCCTCGGCATGCGTGTTTAAGACAATCTGCGCGTTCCCCAGATTTGGGTTCTGCGTTTGAACCGTTCCGCCTTCCGCGATATTGTTTGCAACGAGCGTTGGCGGAATCGGTACGTTCACCGTGTCTCCGGCTTGCGCCAAAGTCGGTTCATAGTCCCGGTTCACCAGATTGCCCATCACTAAGTTGCCCATTAAAGCAGGCAGTGCATCCACCGCAACCAATTTCACAATCGCACTTGCGACGTTTGCTGATGTAATTATTGCCATCGATTTCTTTCTCCCTCTTTTTCTCAACCGGCGTGCTTCCGCCGGCGTTTACGTCCCCCGCATCGTGGCATTCGCCACGCGCGAGATTTCCTGACGCACTCGCTCCAGATCCTCTGGAGACATGCCTGGACGAATCTTGTCCAAGTCGAGCCCGCCGCCCGGTACAGCTTTCTGCACCGGACCCGTCCCCGAGCCGCCGGTGATCCTCGCCGGTAACAACTCGGGATTCTCATGCACGAAGTTGGACAGGTATTCCTTCAACGGAACTTCTCCCTGTTCGGCCCTGGCTACCAGGCGGCCGTCTTCTGCGCGCTGGATATCGTCTCTTACAACACGAAATGCCAGGTCGATCTTCGTAACACCCAGTTTCTGTAACTCGCCGCGAACCGTCGCGCTCTTCTCAGCTTCGTCAGCTAGCTTCCGGCTCTGCCGGTTTTCTTCAACCAGTTGATTGACGCGCTGCTCCAGTTGTTCCCTGCGCTTCCGCTCTTCCATGAGTTCCGCTTTGTGAGCCGGTTCCGTTCGCACTTGCTCCGTGCGGATAAACTCTTCAATCGCTCCCCGGATAATCGACCGTACATCCAGACCTTCTACTTTTGCTTCTTCCATAGTTCTCCTGTTACTTGTCTTCAAACTCCGTTTTCGATTTCTTGAGCTATCTCCTCTTTTACTTCTTGCCGCGCGTCACACAGATACTTCAGCGCCAGCTTCTGAAACACTTGCTTCTTTAAAGTGGGTGAATCGATTCCCAGCGCTAGTAACTGCTGGGCGTCCGCCAGTTCGGCTCCGAAATCGCCGATGTCGAACTCATCCATCGCTGTGACGTCGATCGCCAGGTCGTCCTCGCGCGCCGCTTCAATCGCCCGAAGCACGCGCTTCATGCTGTCCTTCACCGCGTCTCCGTAGGCGCGAAGTACCTCGTTGGTGATTGCGAAATCACGCTGTTTGCTCAAACCCGATTGCAACGCTCCACCGGAAAGCCCGCCCCCGGCTTGCGCCAGGTGACAGACTCGATATATCTCCTCCTGCAATCGCGTCAGATTGTCCGTGGCGATCTGATAGACATTGCCCTGGGGCTCCGTCCAACCAAAACGGTCTTGTGGACCTAGTTGGATGTAATACGATTCCCCCATCATCTGGTTCCAGGTCCGCTCGGAGTACACCACCGGCATTGCAAACAGACCCATCGTCAGGGCCCATCCCAGCGCGTTGGATTTGTTGAAGTGCTCTAGTTGCAGCGAGGCGGCTTTGTTCAGCAGCCACATCCCCTCCGCCACATCTAAATCAAATAGCGGCACCCGATTCTGTTTCGCTAGACCGTGCACGCCTTCGGCGATCAATTCAATACTGGACGGCTCGCCGCTTGTTTCCAGCTGGTCATAAATCCGGTAGGTCGTTTTGTCGTAATAAACCCAGCGCGTCTGTCTCGTCCACTGGGACTTGTGGATGCTGTCTTTTCTCAGGCCCGAAGTCCGCAGCACTACCCATTCGTAGTTCCCTTCTTGATCGCGGCTCCAGTTGATTAAGTCGTCCGCCGAATAAGCCACTAGATAGGCCTTCGATCTCCCCTCGGCGTCTTCCTGCGCCCTGCTCTCAACCGCATGGGCGATTCGCGGAAAGTCCACCACTATGTGGCTGCGGCCACAGATCAACATGTCCACAAACTGCTTGCGAAAGAATTCTGCAAACTGAGTTCCCTTCAAGTCGCAGTTCTCCGTAAACTCGTTGTAGAATTGACGGGCCCGGTCATTTTTTCCATCGAACAGAATCACCGGCTCACGCCGGAACAACGTCGCCGTGTACCAGTCCACGATCGATCCGGCGTAGTTCTCGTAGAACGCGCGAGACAGCCGCTCGGCATAGAGTTCACCGCCTTCTTTATGACGTCTGACCAGGTATCTGTCCGCGTGTTCGAGAAAAGTCTCGCCGCCTGCATAAAGGTCTCGGTACTTTCGCCACATCAGCCGCTTGGCGGCATACTCGGGATGTTCTCTCTCAATGTCGGTTGCGCTGAATGTCTGAATCATTCTTGTCGTCCTCGTTTAAAATAAGCGCCCGGCTTGCTCGCCAAAGGGCGGTTGCGGCCGGCATTCTTGCCAGATCAAATAGCCCAACGCGTCGGAAGCGTGGGTTCTCTTCGGATCGCGTTCTTTGTCGATTACTCCGCTCTCGGACTTGTAAGTCACTTCCTCAAAATCGCGAATCAATTCTTTGCACCGCGGGTCAACAACCAACTCCACCTCTTCCAGTGCCGACCACAGTTTTGCGTTCACCAGGCCCACCCGTTCCCGTACGCTCGGATTTGACGGCGGCACGTTGTAACCGACATCCCGATACCCCGCCTTTCGCAGATATTCGCGAATAATCAAGTAGTCGGAACTCCCGGTCGTCTGCCTTCTTTGTCCAGAAGCGTCCCCGTATACAAACAGCGGGATCATTGCGTTTGGATACCGCGAGCGGAATTCCTCGCAGGCTTGTTCGGTCGTAGCGTGTTCCAGCACAATCTCATCAAGAACGTGAAATTCCGTGCCTACTCTCTGCGCAATCACCGACGACATCGGATTCACGTTGAAATCCAGCGCCCAGTACAACGCCGCCCGCGTATCCATCTCCAGCTTCCTTACGTTCCGGCTGCGGTCAAAACTCGTGTAAACCAGCCCCGCGTGCCGGTTCAGATAGGCTCCCAGCACTTCCTGTTGGAAAAAGTGCCGGTCGTAACTGCTTTTCAGCCGCTCATAATAGTCCGGGATGCCGTCCAGGATGTGCCGATTTTCAAACGGTATCGCCTGGACAACTTCGTAACCTTCAATGCGATCTCGAATGAACCTCCGGTACACCCAGTCAAATCCTTTCGGCGTCCATACTCCGAACCCGCAAAGACGCTTCGCCTTCGGGTCTCGCAAACGCCCTTCCAGCCGTAGCCAAGCTTCCTCCCCGGTGTACGTAAGCTCATCCACTCCGAACCACGCCAGATTCGTGCCTCGCAATCGCTCAAACTCGTCTACAGACCGCAGCAGAATCTTTGATCCCGTGTCCTTCATCACCAGGTACGATTCAGACCGGTTCCATTCGTATGGCAAATCTGCCGCCATTAACACGGCCAGTAACCCCGCCACGGTCGCATCCCGCAACATCGGATAAGTCGGTGCCCCAATCAATCCGAGTCCGCCCGGATTGATGTAACTCAACTTAATCGCTTCCTGACACAGTGCTTGACTCTTGCCGGATCCCACCGGCCCCGAAAATCCTTTAAACCGAGCCTTCGATCTATGAAACAGAGCTTGAGAGCGAAGCGGAGAATACGGAATTTCTATTCTTCCTCTGGTTCTACCCATCGGATGGTGTTCTCCTTCGACTGCCGGGTATCGCGGGTTTCTTTTAGCTCCCGACTAAGTTGCAGTAGTCGCAAGAGATCCGCCGGCGTTGACTCTTTCAGTAAAGTCAATTGCTCTTCCTTGAGTACCTTTTCGATCAGTCGCTCAATGCGTTCTTTGTGTTTGCTGGCCATCTACGGCTCTTCCCCATAAAAAAGGGGCGCTCCCACCCGGGAAGCGCCCCGCCACAGCACTCTCTCTGAATCTAAGTTACCAGCTCACTTGCTTTAGCCAGACTAAGGAAAACTGCAACTAACTGAAAACAAGGGAAATGTTGTCGTCACTTTTCAGTGACTGTTATTTTGCGTCTTACTAGGCTGTCTCGATCCTGGCTGCCTGTTCGAGCCCGCGCATCTTGATTTCCTGCTGTCTTATCTTGAACTTCTGGACTTTCCCCGTCACTGTCAGGGGGAAGTCTTCGACGAAGCGAATATACTGCGGAATCTTGAAATGCGCGATCTTGCCGCTGCAGAACTGCCGGATCTCTTCTTCGGTGGCCGGTTCCTTCAACCGAATCCAGGCTGCCACTACCTCGCCCAGCTTGATGTCGGGCAATCCTACCACCTGCACATCGGCCACCTTCGGATTCGTATGGAGGAACTCTTCTACCTCCCTCGGATAGACATTCTCGCCGCCTCGAATAATCAGGTCTCTGGCACGCCCGGTAACTCGCACATACTCATCTGTCCGCATGGTTGCTAAGTCGCCCGTATGGAGCCAGCCGTCGCCGTCGATCGCGTTCGCCGTTGCTTCTGGCTCCTGATCGTAACCCTTCATCACCAGATAACCGCGCGTGCAGAGTTCGCCCTGCTCTCCCACGTCCACCGTTTCGCCCGATTCCGGCCGCACGATCTTGATTTCGGTGTTTGCGCAAGCTTTGCCGACAGTCGCCACGCGCCGTTCTAGAGTGTCATCCACTCCGGACATGCTGATCACCGGCGAACTCTCCGTTTGTCCGTACATGATCGTCATTTCCGGACAGTGCATCTCGTTCACCACCCGCTTCATCACTTCAATGGGGCACGGCGCCCCCGCCATCACTCCGGTCCGCAGCGAATGGAAATCGAAACGGGCGAAATCGGGATGATCCAGTTGAGCGATAAACATCGTCGGCACGCCATAGATCGTGGTCGCTCGCTCCGCCTCAATCGCTTCCATCGTCGCCAACGGCTCAAAAGTCGGCGCAGGCAGAATCAAGGTTGCACCGGTCAGTACGCTCACTAGACTCCCCGCAACACAGCCGAAACAGTGATAGAGTGGCACCGGCACGCAGATACGATCGCGCTCCGTTATCTTCATCCCCTCCTGGATGACGCCCGCGTTGTTCATGAGGTTCGAGTGTGTCAGCAATACACCTTTCGGCGACCCCGTCGTGCCAGACGTGTACTGGATATTCGTAACGTCGTCGGCGCTCGCCGCGCAGCCTTTGGGTATTGTTCTGCCCTTCCGTAACATCGCTTCCCACTGATCCGAGCCCAGATAGATGGCGTGTTGTAATTCCAGATCCTGCCCCGCTCGCGCCTCCGCCAGGATGTCTCCATAGTTCGATCGCCGATCTTTCTCAAACAAGAAGATCGCCCGCATTCGCGACTTCTTCAGCACATAGGCAAGCTCATACGCGCGATAAGCAGGGTTCACATTCACCAGCACTGCGCCTATGCGCGTGGCGGCCAGCTGCAGCACCACCCACTCCACGCAGTTGGTGGCCCACACTCCCACCCGGTCGCCCTTCCCGAGCCCTAACCCCGCTAGACCACGCGCCGTTTGTTCCGCCTGTTCAAACAGCGCGGAAAACGTCAGCCGCGCATTTTGATGCCGGGAGATCAGAGCAGTGTGGTTCGGATGGCGTTCTGTTGTTTGTTGCAGAGCGTCGAAAATGGTGCCCTCAAACAACGGCCGGTCGGGTCCCTTGGA